>Ga0074045_10000989_pt1 | contig 27769 bp, 26 predicted proteins | sample BogForMeECP23OM2_FD_94442 | JGI IMG/M metagenome (GOLD analysis project Ga0074045, IMG submission 94442) | Bog forest soil microbial communities from Calvert Island, British Columbia, Canada - Bog Forest MetaG ECP23OM2 | ecosystem: Environmental > Terrestrial > Soil > Wetlands ...
AATATCCAGCAGGCCGAGCGAATGCGCGATCTCGGTCACAGTGATCATGCTGCGTCCGGCGAACGCCACGCGCCGTCCGTATTCCTGCGCCAGGTCGAGCACCAACTGAATGCGGTGAATCGACGAGCTGAAGCACGCCACCACAATCCGCCGCTCGCTGCGGTTGAAGATCTCCTCCATGCGCGGGCGCACCGCACGCTCGCTCTGCGTATAGCCGTCGCGGTCGCTGTTGGTCGAATCGGCCAGCAGCAGCAGCACGCCGCGCTTGCCGTAGTCGGCCAGCGTATGCAGGTCGAACAACTCGTTGTCGGTGGGTGTCGGGTCCACCTTGAAATCGCCGGTGTGAATGATGACGCCGAGCGGGGTGGTGATAGCGAGCGCGACGGCGCTCACAATCGAGTGCGTGACGTGTATGAACTCGACCTTGAATGGACCGATATCGACGATCTGCTTGGGCTTTATCTTGTGGAAGACCGGATCGCGCTCCAGGTCGTACTCTTCCAGGCGCCGCTCTACCAGCGCCAGCGTGAAGGCCGTGCCATACACCGGCACGTCGATATCGCCGAGAAAATACGGCACCGCTCCGATGTGGTCTTCGTGGCCGTGAGTGAGAATGAGGCCGCGGATGTTCGCGGCGTTCTCCTTGAGGTACGTCAGGTCGGGCATTACCAGGTCTACGCCCAGCAGCTCGGCTTCCGGGAACATCATGCCGCAATCGATGACGATGATGTCGTCCCCGTAACGGATGGCGGTCATGTTCATGCCGAACTCGCCCAAACCGCCCAGGGGCATTACGTGCAACTTGTGATCAGTCATTCAATCAGGCCCGGGCGCACCCGGACCCTTCATTCTAGCGTGGCGCAGTTCCCGGAAATCGTGGCGCACGCATTCTTGCGTGCAGGGTCGAGATTCTTCTCGACCTTTCTTGGTGGCGGGTGGGACCGGCACAAACCCGGCGAAGCAGAGGCGAGACGACTCTCGGCTCTGCCGGCCTGGCAGCCGGCGCAACGTTTCACCCCCGCTCGAGCAATTCCAGCAGCTTCTCCTGCACGCTCTCGGCTGTCGGATTGTCGGGCGTGATGACGAGGATCGTATCGTCGCCGGCGATGGTGCCGACCACCTCGGGCCAGCTTTCGGCATCGAGAGCGACGGCGACGGAGTTGGCGTGGCCGGGCGACGTCTTCAGCACCACCATGTTCTGCGCGCGCAGCACGTCGTGGAGGAACTCGGCCGCCAGCAGCGAAAACTGCGGGCCGGGCTCCTCATCGGCGATTTCCTTGTAGCCCTCTCGCGTCTTCACCAGGCGCAGGTCGCGTATGTCGCGCGACAGCGTCACCTGCGTGGCGGCGATGCCCTGGCTCTTCAGCTCCTGCGCCAGCTCTTCCTGGGTGCTGATCTGCTTGCCACGGACCAGCTTCAGAATCTGCCCTTGCCGGTATGTTTTGGTCATGATGCCATCTCTTTCAGACGCTGCTGTGCCTCGGCCAGCGCCGCCGCTACCGCTTTCGGTCCAGTGCCACCGGGAATCTCGCGCGTGCGAATGCCGCGTCGCGGATCGAGCAGCGCCGCCATCTCCGCGCTGAACTCCGGCGCGAACGCGTGCATTTCCTCGGCAGTCCATGCGGAGGGTTGCTTCGACTGCCGCACGCTCTCCAGCACGAAGCGCCCGACGATCTGGTGCGCCTGGTGGAACGGCGTGCCGGCGCGCGCCAGCGCTTCGGCCAAATCCGTCGCCACCACCCAGCTTTGTTCGGCGGCGGCCAGCGGCGCGTCCGGTTTCAACACCGCCGATTCCACCACCACGCGCGCCATTTCGAGCGACCCTGCCACTTCATCCGCCGCCTGGAACAGCGGAACTTTGTCTTCCTGCATGTCGCGGTTGTACGTCATCGGCAGCCCCTTCATAGTGACCAGCAAAGACGTCAGGCTGCCCATTACGCGGCCCGCCTTGCCGCGAATCAGTTCGAGCGAATCGGGGTTCTTCTTCTGCGGCATCAGGCTCGATCCGCTGGTGACCCCATCGGCCAATTCAAGCCAGCCGAATTCCTCCGACGAATAGAGAATCCAGTCTTCCGCCAGCCGGCTCAAGTGAACCATCGTTACCGTGGCGGCGTAAACGAAATCCAGCGCGAAGTCGCGATCGCCGGAAACGTCCAGCGAATTGCGCGTGATGGCGGCGAAATCCAGGTCGCGGGCCATCGCCTCGCGGTCGAACGGGAAACCGCTGCCTGCCAGCGCGCCGGAGCCGAGCGGCAAAACATTGGCCCGCCGCCGCGCCTCGCCGAAGCGTTCGAGATCGCGCGCGAACATTTCGAAATACGCCAGCATATAATGCGGCCACAGCACCGCCTGCGCGCGCCGCATGTGGGTGTAGCCCGGAATCACGGCTTCGGGATAGCGGCCGGCGAGATCCAGCAGCGCCTGCATCAGCCGGACCAGCAGCCCGCGCGCGCGGTCGCACTCGTCGCGCAGCCAGAGGCGCGTATCGAGCGAAACCTGCTCGTTGCGGCTGCGGCCTGTGTGGATCTTATCCGCGATAGCGCCTGCCTTTTCTTTCAACTTGCGGATCACCAGCGTGTGGACGTCTTCATCCGACGCGCCCTCGTAGAACGCCGGCTGCGCCGCCTCCTTGGCGATAGCCTCGAAAGCGGCTACGATTCGCGCGCGCTCGTCGGCCGTGAGGATGCCCACCCGCTCGAGCGCGCGCGCAAACGCCTGCGAGCCGCGTATATCGGCATCGATCAGCCGCCGGTCGAAATCGAGCGAGCCCGAAAAACGCTCGAACACTTCCGACGGCCCGCTCTCGAACCGCCCGCCCCACAGCTTCATGCTCACTTGGCTCCCTTGGCCAGCGCCCGCACCTTCATCGGCAGGCCGGTCAGGTTGATGAAGCCCAGCGCGTCCTTTTGGTCGTAGCTGTCGCCCATGGTGAAGCTGGCGATATCGAGCGAATACAGCGAATTCGGCGACTTCCGTGACACCGGTTCGATGTTGCCCTTATAGAGCCGCAGTTTCACTTCGCCGGTCGCGCTCTCCGACACCTTCTCGAAGAATGCGTCCAGCGCTTCGCGCAGCGGTGTGAACCAGAGGCCGTTGTACACCATCTCCGCGTAGTCGAGCGCTCGCTGCTGCTTGTAATGCAGCGTGGCGCGGTCGAGCGTCAGCGCCTCCAATTCGCGCACCGCGAACATGATGAGCGTGCCGCCTGGGGTTTCGTAGCAGCCGCGCGATTTCATCCCGACGAACCGGTTCTCCACCAGATCGATGCGGCCGATCCCGTGCTCGCCGCCAATCGCGTTCAGCGCTTCGAGCAGTTCAAACGCCTCCATCCGCTTGCCATTCACCGAAACCGGTACGCCCTTTTCGAAACCAATCGCGACCTCGCCGGGCGTGTCCGGCGCCTCCGCGGGGCTCTTGGTCAGCATCCAGATTTCATCCGGCGCAGCGTTGGCCGGATCTTCCAGCGCGCCGCCTTCGTGCGAAATGTGCCAGATATTGCGGTCGCGGCTGTATATCTTGGTGGTGCTGGCCGAGATCGGCACGTTGTGCGCGCGCGCGTATTCGATCGCGTCCTCCCGCGAAACGATCTTCCACTCGCGCCACGGCGCGATCACCGGCAACTGTGGCGCCAGCGCCTTGTAAGTCAATTCGAAGCGCACTTGGTCGTTGCCCTTGCCGGTGCATCCGTGCGCCAGCGCGTCGCATCCGTGCGCCAGCGCCACTTCCACCTGCTTCTTGGCCAGCAGCGGACGCGCGATCGACGTCCCCAGCAGGTACTTGTGCTCGTAAACGCCACCGGAACGAACCAGCTTCCACAGATACTGGCTGACGAACTCCTCGCGCATGTCCTCCACGTACACTTCGGCCGCGCCGGTTTTGCGCGCCTTCTCTTCCAGGCCGGTCAGCTCGTCGCCACCTTGCCCTATATCGCCGCAAACCGCGACGACCTCGCAGCCGTAGTTTTCCTTCAGCCACGGAATGATGACGGATGTGTCCAGCCCGCCCGAATATGCCAGTGCTACCTTCTTGGGTTTGCTCATAATCGTGTATTTTTTAGTATATCGACCACCCGTGGCGCAGGCTGCCAAGCCTGCTAAGCCGAGAGTCGTCTCGGCTTTTCTTGCTCTTTTTTGTCGTGTATCCCGCCGCGGAACGACGCTGGCGCGAACCGGCTCAGCTCAGCAGCATCAGCAGTAGCGCCTTCTGCGCGTGCAGCCGGTTCTCGGCCTGGTCGAAGATCACGCTCCGCTCGGCTTCCATCACGCCGTTGCTCACCTCTTCGCCGCGTTTGGCCGGCAGGCAATGCATGAAGACCGCGTCGGGCCGTGCCAGCGCGAAGAGTGCCTCGTTCACCTGATAGGCGCGAAACGCCTTTTTCCGTTTCACCGCTTCCTGTTCCTGCCCCATCGACGCCCACACGTCTGTGTACACAACGTGCGCTCCGGCCAGGGCCTCCGCGGTGTCGTGCGTGATCTGCAATCGTCCGCCAGTTTCCGCCGCCAGGCTCGTGGCCAGCGCCACGACGTCCGGATTTGGATCGTACCCATCCGGGCAGCCGATTGCGAAATCCATCCCCAGCCGCAGCCCCGTCAACATCAGCGAATGCGCCACGTTGTTGCCGTCGCCGATAAACGCCAGCTTCAATCCGTGGATCCGTCCGAAATGTTCGCGGACGGTCTGCACGTCGGCCAGCGCCTGGCACGGATGATACGCGTCGCTGAGCGCGTTGATTACCGGCACCCGCGACCATTTCGCCAGCTCTTCGACGGTGGTCTGCGCGAACACGCGCGCCACAATGCCTTCCACCCAGCGGTCCACGTTCCGCGCCACGTCCTTCAGCGGCTCGCGGACGCCGATCGGCCCATCCACGAACACGCTCCCGCCGCCCATCTGCTTCATGGCGACCTCGAAGGTGATCCGCGTCCGCAGCGACGGCTTCTCGAACAGCAGCGCGATCGATTTGCCCGCCAGCGCCTGCGCGTATTCGCCCGGATTGCGCTTCACCGCGTCGGCCAGATCGAGCAGCGACAGCAACTCATCGCCGGTAAGGTCCTGATCGCGCAAGAAGTCGTTAGCCGCCAGTTTTCGAATCCCCCGCGGACGCACCCGGTCCTCCCGCGCCGGAGGTTTCGGCACGCCTTCGCTCGCCACTGGCACGACCGCCGCGCCGCGCCGCGACGCCGCAACCCGTTCCGACCGCTTCAGGCTGACCACCGGCATTGCCGCACCTCCAATGAATGTTTATTCATTATAGTGAATGATTACACATTTGAGCGCGACGCGTCAAGCTTTTCGTTGTCGAGGCTGGGGTGCGGGCCCTCTTGGGAAGGTGGCGAAAAACCGCGAGGGCAAGGCAGCGCTCTTTGCGACTCCGTCGAGTTGACAGCGGACCTATACTGGGTGGCGCGGAGGAATCCGCCGCATCGCAAAATGCGGAGATGCACTGGTGCCGCGCGAGACTCTGCGCGTGCATCGGTCGGATCGGGCAATCGGGAACATGACACTCGTTGATAGGAGGTTTTATGATCTATCTTCACCACGGATCGAAATCACCCACCGTTGCCACGCTACAGGTACTCGTCTCCGGTGGAATCAAAGTTGATGGCGCGTACGGACCGAAGACCGAGGCCCGTGTCAGGGCCTATCAGAAAATTCATAAACCCCCCTTGACGGTGGACGGCGTTGTCGGCCGGCACACGTGGTCCGCTCTCATGACGGAACACGACGTCGTCACCATCGACGTCGTCGACATGGTCGAACAGGTCGTGCCGGACAGCCGAGGAGTTCTGCATTATGTGAAGGACCCCGTCAACACCTTCACTGGAGGAATGCTGGCCGATTTGCGTCGCGGCGGAAGCGATCCCATCACGCTCTTTGGGCAATCGAACAGCACTGCGACGATGGTGCAGGCGATTATTCAGCATGCCTTGCGGCCCCGGCGGATCGCGCTGCTGCGGATTTACGGTCACGGAAGCGCTGGATCGCAAAACGTCTCCGCCGGAGAAGAGGCTCTCGACGAGCACATGACGTCGCTCGACACCTCAACGCTCTGGTGGAGCTTGCCGCAGTTACAGCAACTGGCACCTTACTTCGCACCGTGGGGCGCGGTCGAGCTTCGCGGCTGCGAAGTCGGTGCAGGGGCCAGTGGCCACATACTTCTCAGGAATGTCGCCGGTGCTCTTCAGGTGCCGGTTACAGCCGGAAAACACTTGCAATACTCTGGACTGACACAATCGTTCGCCCTGCAGGGACCGATAACCACCAGCCTTCCTTATGGCGGCACCCTCCGCGGCTGGGCCGAGGCAGCATCGAAACGAGAATAGTGCCTCGGGAACCCGATTGCAGCGCAGCGCAACTGGTGAGAATGCCGCTGTCGTCCGCTCCCACTCACTACTTCAGCCGATGGTCCGCTCAGGGCGGCGAGGTGTCGATCGGGCCCTCAGCTTCGGGCTCCGGCTGACTGGCCACTGGAAGTCCCAGGCGAACTGGCGGTAACTGCAGTGGCGCTGAAGACGCCGCTCAACCCCGCCTCACTTGCGCCCCGCCAATCCGTCGCGCCAGAATGAGGTTTGCTCAAACCCAACGGACAATAATATGCCAATTCCTTTTGCCGACGATTCGCGGATTGTGATGACGCTCGATGCGGGCGGGACCGGGCTGAAGTTTTCCGCCGTGCGCGGTAACCGGCCGCTGATCGAGCCACTCACCTTGCCGACCGAAGCGGCCGATCTGGACCGCTGCCTCGGAAACATAGTGCGTGGTTTCGAACAGGTGAAAGCCGCGCTGCCGGAGCCTCCGGTCGCCATCAGCTTTGCCTTTCCCGGACCGGCCGATTATCCGAACGGCATCATCGGCGACCTGGGCAACCTGCCCGGGTTCCGCGGCGGTGTGGCGCTCGGGCCTATGCTGCAAGAGAAGTTCGGCATCCCAGTCTTCATCAATAACGATGGCGACCTGTTCGTCTACGGCGAAGCCATTGCCGGCTTTTTGCCGTACGTGAACGGGCTGCTCGAACAGGCGGGCAGTCCCAAGCGCTATCGCAATCTGTTCGGCGTCACGCTGGGCACCGGCTTCGGCGGCGGCATCGCGCGCGACGGGGAACTATTCATCGGCGATAACTCGATTGCCGGTGAGGCCTGGCTGCTGCGCAACAAGCTCACGCCCGGCCTGAATGCCGAAGAGGGCGCCTGCATTCGTGCTGTGCGCGGAGCCTATGCGCAGTGCGCGGGAATTCCGTTCGACCAGGCACCCGAATCCAAAGTTATTTTCGATATCGGAATGGGGAACGCCGCGGGCGATCGCGCCGCCGCCATCGAAGCTTTCCGCCGCTTGGGAGAAGTCGCCGGCGATGCCATGGCGCAGGCGCTCACGCTCATTGATGGCCTGGGCGTGGTGGGCGGCGGCATCGCCGGTGCGCATCCGCTGTTCCTGCCGGCGTTAGTGGACGCGGTCAACGGCGTGTACGATTCCGGGCAACGGCGGCTGTGTGCGCGCGCGTACAACATCGAGGATCCGTCCCAGCGCCAGCACTTCGTGACCGGCGAAACACGCCAGATTCGCGTTCCCGGCTTCGCGCGCACGCTGGTCTACGATCCGCTGGCACGCACCGCCATAGGCATCTCGCGCCTCGGGACGAGTGAAGCGGTGGCAATCGGCGCGTATGCGTTCGCGTTGCGCCGCCTCTAAGTCGGATCTCGCGGAACCGCTCAAAACCGGCGTAGGCTGTCCAGCCTCCTGTCGGAGGCGTCTCGACATTCCTTTCCCCACGGCGGGCGAGCGCCTGCCTGAGTGGTGGCGCCTCAGCCAGGAATGCCCGCGTCTCGAACCGGCCTACGCGGCTGCGGTGCTACTGCGTTCCGCCGTGGCCTCGTCGGGGAGCTTATTCTTGCTTCCCAGCGGGCGCCCTCGCCGCCGTGCCTCGGTCAACCAGGCTGGAGGCCTGCCCCGGCGGCGCTGCCGGCCCAGTTCCAGTCTTTCCAGGCTCTCGATCGCGGATTCGAGCCGCAATCTCTCCGCCTTCAATTCTTCCAGGATCCTAGTAACGTCCATATCCTGCTCCCCCTCCGAGAGCGGCAGTTCGATTTCGTTGAATTACTCGAAAACTCCCCGAATAATCGTCCTCGATACACACCCCGATATTCGCTGAGAATCGTATTAATTACAAGACTATTTTCGTACTGATTCTAGTGATTTATAACGGTGGATACGTATCATCCAGACTGCTGTTTGCAACGCCAATCGCACCCTTCCTGCGGCTCCAGTAAGCATAGAACGGAAGTCCCAGAACTATCAGGGCAATGCCCATCAGCGACTCCCGAGGCGAATCCCATAATGTAGAGACGATGAATATTCCAGCCACTAGAACGAATAATACCGGCACCAGCGGATAGCCGAGAGTGCGATAAGGGCGCGGTAAATCGGGTCTCTTTATTCGCAAAACGATCACCGCAGCAGTCGCCATTCCGTACAGAATCCAACTGGCGAAGATTACATAAGTAAATAATTGCCGATAAGTCCCCGAGAGCACCAGCACGGCCGACCACGCACTCAGTGCCAGAATTGAAACTCCCGGCGTGCGCCGCTTTGCATTTACCCGCGCGACGGCACTGAAGAAGTAGCCTTGGCGCGCGGCGGCGTAAGGCACGCGCGCGCCGGTCAGGATGGAACCGTTGAGGGCAGCGAAGATGCTGATCATGGCGGCCACCGAAACGCCGCCGGCGCCCGCCGCGCCCAGAATGCGGCGCATCATTTCTCCCGCCACCCGCGGGCTTGCCCCCACCTCCGCTGGCGACAGCACGCGAAAGTATGCGGCATTGGTAAGCAGGTAAATCGCGATCACCGCCAGCGTGCCGCCGATCAGCGCGCGCGGCAGATTGCGCTGCGGATCGCGCACCTCGGAGGCGACCATGGCCACATTGTTCCACCCGTCATAGGCCCACAGCGCCGCCACCAGCGCCGCGAAGAAGCCGGCCGCGGTCAACGGTGCTGTAGGGGTCTCGGCGGGCGCGTGCGGGCTGCCGAAGCCGAGTCCGGCCACCACGATCCCCGCAATCAAGAGCACTTTGATCGCGGTCACCGCCACTTGCACTTCGCCGCCCAGCTTGACGCCGAAATAATTCAACCACGCCAGCGCCGCGATCAGGCCAATCGCCAGTAACTGGCCCCAATGCAGATCGAGCGGCGCTCCGTGCGGCCCCAGCGGCAATGGCGCCCGGTAGAACACTCGGTCGAGCGCCGGAAAGAAATTGGCGAGGTAATAGAAGAAACCGGTGGCCAATGTGGCAATCGAACCGCTTTTGGCCACCCACATCTGCGTCCAACTATACAGGAATCCCCACAGCGGACCGTAGGCTTCGCGCAGGTACGCATATTCGCCGCCGGCTTCCGGGATGGCCGCGGCCAATTCGGCGTAGCTCAGCGCGCCGGCCAGCGTCAGTAGCCCGCCGAAGATCCACACCACGAAAACCCACCCGGGTTTTCCCACGCGCAGAATCATGTCGTGGGGAACCAGAAAGATGCCGCTGCCGATTACTGTACCGACCACGATGGAGGCTGCGGCCCAGGGGCCCAAGTCTCGTTTCAGTTCGACCGCAATCCCGCGCGTCATCGCATCCTCGCCAGGGCGCGTCCCAGCCAGGACGCCGCCAAGCCGCCACCGACTGTCACCGTGGCTCCAATCATGACATACCAGGTAAACGCAACCGGGGTTTCGAAGCGAACCGCCAGCGCCGCCGTCACACCAGCCACCACTCCGGTGACGGCTGCCCACTCGCCCGGCCGCCGCGTGAGCGCCCCCAACAGAAAGACGCCCAGCAGCGCACCCGAAGGTATCGAGGCAATCGTCAGCCCGGCCTCCAGCACCGAGTGCGAGTGGCGAGCTGCGTATGCGATCCCCACCAGCGCCGCCGCCCAGGCGACCGTGGCCAGCCGCGCGCGGCGCACCGCCCCGCGTTCTCCCGCCGCACCGGCGCCGCCACCCAGAAAATCCACCACCACCGTCGACGACAGCGAATTCAGCGCCGCGCTCAGGTTCGCCATCGCTGCCGCTAGAATCGCCGCAATCGCCAGCCCGGCCAGTCCCGGCGGCAGGCTGTTCCACAAAAATTGCGGATAAATGCGATCGGCCGCTGGTGCAAGCTGGCCCGACCCGCCGTAGTAGACCCACAGCAGGATGCCGATCAGAAGAAATAGTGTGAACTGAAACGCCACCAGCACCCAGCTCGCCAGCAGAGCCTTGCGGCTATCCCGCTGGTCGCGTGCGCTGAGCAGCCGCTGCACCATGAGCTGATCGGTGCCGTGGCTGGCCGTGGTCAGGAAGCAGCCTCCCGCAATGCCAGCCCAGAACGTGTACGGGCGCGCCAAAAATGCCATCGTGGGAGCGAAGTGAAAATCGAAGATGGCGAACTTGTGTGCCGCTCCCGCCACGGCTACTGCATGTGCCCAACCGCCTGGGATCATACGCAGAAGCACGATCAGGCTGAGCACCGCTCCGGACACGTACAGGCACATCTGTACCACGTCGGTCCAGATCACCGCCGTCATGCCGCCTTCGAAGGTGTAGAACAGCGTGAGCGCGCTGATGAGAACGATGGAAGCCATTTCCCCGGTGCCGAGCACGATGGAAATCACCAGCGAAACGGCGAACACGCGCACGCCCTCGGCCAGCGCGCGCGTCACCAGAAAGATGGCCGCGGTCAGCTTGCGTATGCGCTCGCCGAACCGCCGGCGCATCAATTCGTACGCGGTGAACATCTCGCCGCGAAAGTACTGCGGCAGGAAGAGCGCGGAGATTAGAATGCGAGCCAACAAATAACCGAGCACGAGCTGCAGGAAGCCCATGTTGCCGGCAAACGCCAGGGCCGGCGTCCCCACAATCGTCAGCGTGCTGGTTTCGGCCGACACGATGGAGAGCGCGATGGCCCACCAGGGCGCCTCGCGGCCGCCTAGAAAATACGCTCGCAGGCCCTTCTCGCCAGTGCGGAAGTGTGCGCCAAACCAGGTGATGCCGGCCAAATAAGCGGCAATAACGGCGAAATCGAAAAAATGCATGCGCGGGCGACCTCCAGCATAGCGTTGATTTGGTATGATTTGTGTTCGGAACCTGGCGGTTCGAAACGGAGTCGAATGTCTTGTGGCGGTCGCGCCGGCAGGGTAAGGCTCCGATGTGGCCTCGGTATCGGTCGCCGCAAAGCGGATTGGGCGCAAGGTTGCATAACAGCGTTCAGCGGTTCATGATTCAAGAGCAGATGGGAAACCATTCAGGAGGAGCAAGTGCAGCATCTTTCAGCTAGGATTCGCCGAGGCATGACGGCAACGGCGGTGCTGGCCGCCCTGGCAGGTGGCTGGGCCATTACGGCCCGCGCCCAGACGGCCGCCGCGGCGCCAAATGCCCCGGTTCAGAAGAAGGTGAAGGACCAGGGCGAGTACGACATCTATAACCAGGTCACCATGGACATGCAGGCGAAGAACTTCGCCAAGGCGATTACCGATCTCGACACGTGGCAGCAGAAGTGCCCCGGGTCGGATTTCAAGGACGACCGCGCGGTCATGTACATCCAGGCCTATGCAGGCGCCAACCAGGCAGCCAAGGCGCTGGACGAAGCCGCCCTGCTCATGGCGAAGGATTTGAAAGCCGTCTTTAGCGATCCCAAGAACGGTCCCAACCAGCAGTTGACGGTTCTGTTCACCGCGACCACGGCGATCCTCCGGGTGGCCACGCCGACCGCCGACGAGCTGGCTGCCGCGGCCAAAGCGGCGCAGATGTTGATGGATTACGATACCAAGCCGGCCGGCGCCAGCGACGCCGACTGGGCGGCCGCGCGCGCGCAGTTGCAATCCGCCGCCAAGGGATCGCTCCTCTATATGGCGATGAAGCCCGGCCAGGATGCCGTGGATAAGAAGGACTGGCCCGCCGCCGAGGCGGCGTTCCAGGCCGCTCAAAAGCAGTTTCCCGACAGCTCCCAGGTCGCTTACCAGTTGGGCCGCAGCGAGCTGGCCGAACAGGCCACCAACCCGGCCAAGATTTCGGTCGGCATGTATGAGATCGCGCGTGCTGTCAGCATCGATCCAGCCAAGAGCGATTTCGCCGATCCCAACGCGCGCACCCAGGTGGACACTTACCTGAAGAAGGTCTACGCCCAGTACCACGGCACGAATGAAGGCCTGGATCAGCTCAAGCAACAGGCTGTCACCACACCCGCCCCGCCCGCGGACTTCCACATCCTCAGCGCTTCCGAGATCATGGTCAGGCAGCAGGAGGCATTTGCCCAGAAGTACCCGGATCTGGCCCTGTGGATGAATATCAAGGCGCAGCTCATCGACGCCAATGGCCAGTCGTACTTCGATACTCAGCTCAAGGACGTCGCGGTGCCGAAGTTGAAAGGCACCCTGGTGGAAGGCAAGCCGGCCTGCCATTCGAAGGAGTTGCTGGTGGCCGTCCCGATGCCGGACGCCAAGCCGCCCTACCTCAGCGAAATCGTCCTGAAACTGGATGCGCCGCTCAACGGGAAGCCGGAGCCCGGCCTCGAGTTGACTTGGACCGAGGGCCAGCCGTCTGCGTTTTCGAAGGATCCATTCCTGCTCACAATCGATGTGGTGAAGGCGAAGATCGATGGCTTGAAGACCACCCCATGCGCGCCTCCGGTGCATCATCCAGTGGCGAAGAAGAAATCCTAATTATGCAGAATCGCGCAGGGCAGGCCACCCGCCTGCCCTGTTTGCTCGCCTCCTGAACTCCCCGCACCGCCAAGAAAGCAAAAAACGCGCAAAATGGTTGCGCGCGCCCGAGCGTTCGGCTATACTCCGCCTGTACCACACTTCAAATGGATGACTTACGGTGTGGGCATTAGTGGGCAGGAGGCGTACGTGGAGAAACTCGATCGAGCTGGGAGCAGGATGACGACCGCAGTCCTGGCGGGACTGTTGGCCGCGGCGGGCCTTGTCCAGGTGGCCGGCGCCCAAAACGCTCCAGCCGCGAAGAAATACAAGGACGGCGAGTTCGACATTTATAGCGCAGCCGCCAAAGATGTCAGTGGCCGCAATTTCGCGCAGGCTATCAAGGACCTCGACACTTGGAAGCAGAAGTTCGCCGATACCGACTTCAAGATAGAACGCCAGACCCTTTACATCCTGGCCTATTCCGGAGCCGGCCAGAACGATCAGACCGTGGATGCGGCGGCTCCGCTGGTCTCGGCTGGCGTGGACAACGTGTTTAGCGATCCTAAGGATGTCAGCCAGGCGATTCAGGTGCTGTTCGCGATGGCAGGTGCCATCGTGCACCTCCCCAACCCGAGCGCCCAGCAGGTGGCGATCGCCAGCAAGGCCGCCCAGCAGTTACTGACTTACAATCGGAAGCCGGTAGGGTTGAGCGACGCGGATTGGGATAAGGCGCGCGCGCAGTTGCAGGGCGAGGCCAAAGCCGCTCTCTTGTATATTGAGATGCTCCCGGGCATGCAGGACATGGCCAAGAAGGACTGCCCCGCGGCCGAAGCCGCCTATGCCAAGGCGCTGGGCGATTATCCGGACCAGAGCGTGATCGCCTACAATCTGGCGCTGGCGCTGAGTTGCGAGAAGAAGAATTCCGAAGCCGTCTATGAGTTTGAACGTGCCGCGGTGGTAGACCCGACGCTGGGCGGTGGCCAGCTCGATCCGGCCAAGATCAAGACATTCGCCGATAATGCGTATACCAAGGTCCATGGCAGCGACGAAGGTCTTGCCCAGCTCCAGGACCAGGTCAAGCAGTCGCCGCTATGGCCGGCCGGCTTCCACATCCCTTCTGCCGATGAGGTCAAGGCCAAACAGGATGAGGATTTTGCCAAACAACATCCGGAGCTGGCCTTGTGGGCGGGCATCAAGGCGCAGCTCACCGCCGCCGACGGCCAGTCCTACTTCGATACCCAGCTCAAGGACGCCGCCTTGCCGCAACTCAGAGGAACGCTGGTAGAGGCCAAGCCGGCTTGCAAGTCCACTACACTACTGATCGCCGTGCCGCTTCCCGACGCGCCGGCGCCGCCCGTGGCCGAGATCGCCCTCAAACTGGATGCCCCGCTCGCCGGCAAGCCGGCCCTCGACACGGAAGTGCAGTGGAAGGGCGTTCCCAGCGCCTTCACGCAGTCTCCCTTCCTGCTCACCATGGACACCGAGAAAGCCTCCATCGATGGGCTGAAGATCACCCCGTGTGCCGCCCCGGCCCCGCATCCGGTGGCGAAGAAGAAGTAACAGTTACTGTGGGGCAGGTCCCCGACCCGCCAACGCGCGGCGAGAGCCCTGCCCCGCAGTCCCTTGTCTTTCCGGATCGCTCCTTAGCGCAAGTCCTGATTCAGCACCGCGGCCAGGCGCGCGCCGGCGCGTTCGATTTGTAGCTCAATCACTCCGTCGGCCCGGCGTTCGTAGTCCGCGCCAATCTCGATGGGCGCGCCCGGTGCGGTCCGCGGCAGCTTGGCATAGACTACCTGCTGGGCCAGTTTGTGAGCCTGCTCCGCCCAATCGCTCACCGTGCCCTTGGCGAATTTCTTGCGGTGGCGCGCGGACGCGGCGGACCATGTGGCATATAGCTCGTCTTCCTGGCTCATACGCCCCAGCAGACCGCTGTCCCACAGGCCGTGCAGGTTGCCGGGCTGGCCATGGAACACGATGTAGACTTCGTTGCCGCCTTTGTCGCCGTTGTCCGAACTGTGCAGCGGCTGGTGCATGTCGCCGACGAAGTGGATGAGGAACATCAGCGCCTCGCGCCGCTGGTCCGCTGGCAGGCTGGCGTCGTGCAACCTCGCCCGCATCGATGCAATCGCCGCGATCACGCAATTGTCCTTGGGGCAGTCCCGCGCCATGTCCAGGCCAGGCTTGTCGATCGGAATGTCCACGTAGTGCCACGGTGCCGTCTCCGGCCGGCTGCGCCGGATTTGATCCGGCCAACTGGAAACCGATTGCATGGTGCTGCCCGGTCCCAATATCGCTGCCACCCGCGCCCGCGCCGCGGCCGTCAACTGAGCTGCGGCGATCCGCGCCACCAAATCGTGCCCTTCCGGCCCCCAGGCGAGGGCCGGAATACCGGCGCACAGGAGCGCCACGAACCGTAGGTTGCGCATTCCTCCGCAAGGGTAACACACGATGGCGGAACATTCCGTGTGTTTTCTCGTCATCGATGTGTGACAGTGTTCAAGCGAACGCTCGTGTTCGGAACCGCGCTTGGTGTGGCCGCGCTCCTGTTACTGACGCTCGCCGCAGCCGTGTTTTGCGAGGCGACTCTGCACGTTTTCCGGCGCGCACCGGGCGACCTGGCAGCGCAGGCGGCGGCCTATCCCGCCGCGACATGGAAGACGGTCACCGTTCGTGCCGCCGACGGCGCAGTGTTGGAAGGCTGGTTCGCCGCGCCCGGTACGAAGCCAAGCGGAAGATGCGTGGCCGTTCTGCATGGCATTGCCGATTCCAGGTTAGGCGCGGCGGGATTCGCGCCCATGTTCCTCGCCGAAGGCTATTCCGTCCTGCTGCCCGACAGCCGGGCACACGGGAGCAGCGGTGGTGAGTATGTCACCTACGGGCTGCTCGAAAAGCGCGACGTTTTGGAGTGGGCACACTGGATGCGGAGCGCAGGCTGCGCGAGTGTCTACGGCATGGGCGAGTCGCTGGGAGCGTCGATCCTCATTCAGGCATCGGCCATCGAACCGGCGTACAGAGCGATTGTGGCCGAGTGCCCATTCGCCGACCTCAGAGCCGCGGGGAAACTCGAGTGCAACGCATTCTGCATCTCCCTGGCTGGCTCTCGAAGCCAATTGCGTGGGCCATCGTCGCGAGCGGCGTAACCTATGCCAAGCTGCGTTACGGGATCGATGTCAGCCAGGTAGCGCCCGTCACCGCGATGGCGCAAACCAGGACGCCAATTCTCCTGATTCACGGGCTGGAGGATAGCCGGACGCCCTACTGGCATTCGCAGCGATTAGCCCAAGCCAACCCGGCCGCCGTCCTCTGGCTGGTCCCCCATGCCAATCACGTGCGCGCCAGTGCCGCCGATCCAACCGGTTTCCGGTTGCGGGTGCTGGGCTGGTTCGCGCAGCACTGAGCCGCCCGCCTGCGGCCCGGCAGCATCCTCGCTGTATCTTCCTGCTGGTCGTCCTCCGGCTCGTTGTACAGATGCACGTAGTAGCTGGCCAACCCGCAACCTATCAGCAGCACGAGCAGGATGCCGAGCCAGCGCAGTGTCTTCGCATTCCATGCGCGCTGGCCGTCCACCGCGGCTGCGGTCGCTTTGACCACTGAGAATGCCGCCCCGCTGCCGAGCAGCAGCTTCCACGTCCAGGCCATGTAGTCGAGGTGGCTCTGCCCGCCCACCTGGCTCCACAGCGTGAAAACGGCAATCAGCGCAATCAGAAACTGGGTGGCGTAGGCGAGGCGGAGCAAGGGCATTGGTGGCGCCGAATCTCCATCTTACGCGATTCACGCCCGAATGAGCCGAGACTCGGTTTCCGGCGGGCTAGGCGCCGCTCGCCGCGGCTGGAGCGTTCTTCCGGCTTTGGAAGCATTCGCGGCAATACACCGGGCGTCCTTGCGTGGGCTTGAAGGGCACCGTCGTCTCGCGCCCACACTGCGAACACGCCGTGTGGGTTTCGCTCTTGGCGTAGCCGGCTCCCGAGCCGCCCTGCCGCTTGGCCTTGCAATTCTTGCAACGCTTGGGTTCGTTCTTGAAATTCTTGTCGTGGTAGAAGTGCTGCTCACCCGCCGTGAATACAAAGTCCGCGCCGCAGTCCACGCACTTGAGAACGCGATCCTGAAATTCCGCCATAACTGGCCCCCGTTTGCGACCCTGACAACTACCTAGCTGAAAGGCGGCGGGAACGCGAATCCCCACCGCCGCCCGCTTATTCCACGTCCCGGCGAGTCTTCTTCCGGTTCCGTTTACGGGCCAGCGCTTGCTTGACCCGCGCCTTCTCACCCGGTTTCAGGTAAAAAGAGTGCCGTTTCACTTCCTTGATGATGTCCTCTTGTTGCACCTTGCGCTTGAATCGGCGCAACGCATTCTCCAGCGTTTCGCCGTCTTGCAGCTTTACTTCAGCCAATCGAAAAACACCTCCCAACTACACCATGGTTTCCATTGCTGGAACGAGAATACTCCCACGCGAAACCCACCCACTTCGAAGGGGGTTGAGGCCGCTCCGCAGAATTCCCTCGCCCTACATAGAAGGTACTGATATCATAGGTGGTTGAGCGCCAAAGTCAAGTCCAAAGTGCGTTCCGCCACAGCCGTGGTTTCGTTCGAATCGGTGAAAGGTTTTCTTTTCATAAACTTATACTAAGATGGAAAATGTCCTCGCAATTCTGATGGCGGGGGGCGTGGGACAGCGCCTCCATCCGCTAACCAGTGAAACGGCCAAGCCCGCAGTCCCTTTTGGCGGCGTCTATCGGATTATCGATTTCACCCTCTCCAACTGCATCAACTCGGGCGCGCGCCGCATTCTGGTGCTCACCCAATACAAAGCGCTCGACCTGATCCGCCACGTGCGCGATGGCTGGAATATTTTGTCGCCGGAGTTAGGCGAATACATCGAAGTGTTGCCGCCTATGAAGCGCGTGCACGACGACTGGTATCAAGGCACCGCCGACGCTGTATTTCAGAATTTTCAGAGCATCGAAGCCGAGGCTCCCGAACTGACGCTCATCCTCGCCGGCGACCACATCTACAAGATGAACTATGGCGAGATGCTCGAGTGCCACCGGCACAACCAGGCCGACATCACGATTGCCACCCTGCAGGTTCCGCCGGAGGAAGCGTGCCACTACGGCATCGCCGAAATCGACGATTCCCACCGCATCGTCGGCTTCGAGGAGAAGCCGCGCCATGGCCACCCCAAGCGTTCGTGTTTCGACCGATCCATGGTGAGCGCGTCGATGGGGATTTACGTTTTCGATACCGACGTGCTGTTGGAGGCCCTGCACGAAGATGCCGAGGACCCCAACTCGAGTCACGATTTCGCCCGCGATGTGCTGCCGAGGCATTTGGAACGCCAGCGCGTCATGGCGTACGATTTTCGCGACATGAACGCCAAGCAGGTGCGCTATTGGCGCGACGTGGGTACCCTCGACGCTTATTACGAGGCCAACATGGACCTGGTCGACGTCGAGCCGCTGTTCAACCTCTACGACCGCCGCTGGCCCGTCCGCACCAATCTGACGCAGCAGCCGCCGGCCAAGTTCGTCTTCGCCCAGGAAGGCCGCCGCATGGGCGTGGCGATGGATTCGATCGTCAGCGCTGGTTGCATTGTCTCCGGCGGACGCGTGCTGCGCAGCGTGCTGTCGCCGGGCGTACGCGTCAACAGTTATTGCGAAGTCGAGTTTTCCATCCTCCTGCCGAACGCGGAGATTGGCCGCTGGAGCCGCCTCCGCCGCACCATCGTCAATACCGGAGTCAAGATCCCCGAATCGAGCACCATCGGTTTCGACTTGGAAGCCGACCGGGCGAAAGGTTACACCGTGACGGAAGCCGGTGTGGTGGTGGTCGGATGAGGTGGCCAAGTGGGGCAGGCGCTTCCGCCTGCCACCCCCGCACCTTCTGAATCGAGGAGTACTTCTGAATATGAATATCTTCACCCAAAATCCTATCGCGCCGGCGCATTCTTCCGGTAGAAAGGCGTTCCCGCAATGATCAAGGTAGTCCTGCTGCGCCACGGCGAAAGCACGTGGAACAAAGCGAATCGCTTCACCGGCTGGACCGACGTCGACCTTTCCGACAAGGGCCGTCAGGAGGCCCGCGAAGCCGGCGCCGTGCTCAAGGCCGGCGGGTATGTGTTCGATGTGGCCCACACTTCCGTGCTGAAGCGCGCCATCCGCACGCTATGGAGCGCGCTCGACGAACTGGACCTGATGTGGATTCCGGTTCACCGTTCCTGGCGCCTCAACGAGCGCCACTACGGCGCGCTGCAAGGCTTGAACAAAGCCGAAACCGCCGCCAAGTACGGTGAGGGGCAAGTGAAGATCTGGCGCCGCAGCTACGATGTTCCCCCACCCGCGCTCACCGCTGCCGACGAGCGTTTCCCCGGCCACGATCCGCGCTATAAGGGTCTCACCGCCGCCGAACTGCCGCTCACCGAGTGCCTGAAAGATACGGTGGCGCGCTTCCTGCCGCTCTGGCACGACACCATCGCTCCCGCCATCCGCAGCGGACAAAGAGTGTTGATCGCCGCCCACGGCAACAGCCTCCGCGCGCTGGTCAAGTATCTCGACAACGTATCGGAAGCCGATATTGTTGAACTGAACATCCCCACCGGCATGCCGCTGGTGTACGAACTGGATGACAATCTGGAGCCGCTCAACCGCTATTACTTGGGCGACCCGGAGAAAGTGAAGGCAGCCATGGAAGCGGTCGCAGCGCAAGGCAAGACCAAATAAAAGTGAGGCAGGTCCCCGACCTGCCAATTCCGGATTGCCGGCTGGCGGTCTGACATTCGCAGGCCGGAGGCCCGCGCCACGCCGTGCGCCCCTGCGCCACCATGCGATAATCACACTCTAATGAACTGGTTCCGGGTTCGCGTTCCGGCCTCCAGCGCCAATCTGGGAGCCGGCTTCGACGCACTGGGCATGGCCCTCGGCGTCTATCTCACGTGCCGTTTCCGCCCCAGCGAGGCACTGTCGATTCGCGCCGAGGGGCGCGACGCCGCTTCGATTCCCACCGGCGCCGACAATCTCATCTGGCAGACGGCGGTGTCCGTGGCCGAGGGTCTCGGTTCGCCCATGCCGCCGATCGAACTCGAAATTCAGAATGATATTCCCCTCGGCAAGGGTATGGGATCGAGCGCCGCCGCGCTGACCGCTGGCGTCGTCATCGCCGACCGGCTGCTCGGATTTGGCTGGAAGCCGCTGCGCATTTTGGACGAAGCCGCGCGCCTCGAGGGCCACCCGGACAACGTGGCCGCCTGCACGCTCGGCTCGATCGTGGCCAGTGCCATCGATGGCGGTGGAGTGGCGCGCGCCGTGCGCCTGGAGTTGTCGCCGCGCTTCGGCGTGGGCGTCGTGGTACCGGATTTCGATTTGCCCACCGCCAAGGCGCGCTCCGTATTGCCAGCCAGCTACAGCCGCGCCGACGCCGTCTTCAACGTGCAGCGCGCCGCGCTGCTGGTCGCCGCGCTCGCCGGCGGTGTCACCACCGCCTTTCCGGCCGCGCTCGAAGATCGCTTCCATCAGCCCTACCGCATTCCGCTCGTCCCTGGCCTGGACGAGATTCTCAAGCTGCGCGCTCCCGGCCTGCTCGGTTGCGCCCTCAGCGGCGCAGGCCCTTCCATCCTGGTCTTCTATGAACGCGGCTGCCAGGATGTCTGCGGCCTGGTGCAGCAGATCTTCCGCCTGCACCACCACGATTCCGAAATCCTCCTGGCCGGCATCGCCGCCCGCGGCTTCGAGGTGGTGGAAGAAACGGAAAGCTGAGCCGTCGCTCGCGTCGTCCCGCGATTGCAAGGACGCCTTTCCCGCCGCCGCGTCACTCGCCGCATGAATGTGTATAATGATCTTAAGGGATACACATCGTGCGAACCAACATCGTCATCGAAGATAGCCTGATGCGGGAGACTCTTCGCGCCACCGGTATCAAGACCAAGCGCGAGGCGGTGGAGCACGGCCTGCGCACTTTGCTTCGCTTGACCCGCCAAGCCGATATCCGCATGCTTCGCGGCAAACTGCACTGGCGGGGCGATCTCGGCGCGATGCGGAGCGACCGTTGATTCTCGTCGATTCCAGTGTGTGGATCGACTACTTCAATGGAGTGATCGCCGCGCAGACCGACAAGCTCGATGCCCTGCTGGGCCACGAACCCCTCGCCATCGGCGACTTAATTCTGACCGAGGTTCTGCAGGGCTTTGCCAATGAACGTGATTTTAACCGAGCCAAGAAAATGCTGACGTCGCTGTTCGTCGTCGAGCTGGGCGGAGAACAGATCGCGATTCAAGCCGCGAAAAATTTCCGCGCCCTACGCCGCCGCGGCATCACCGTCCGCAAAACCATCGACACCGTCATCGCGACCCGCTGCATCGAAGACGGCTACTCCCTGCTGCATAACGACCGCGATTTCGATCCCTTCGCGCGGCACCTCGGCCTGCGCGTAGTGGCCTGAGCTTCGGGAGGCTGGCTGCGCGATGCGTTACGGGAGTCCTTGCGCGGGCTCATCGAAACTGCGCAGGTTTGCGACTCGAGGAACGCGGTGGGATGCTCCCGGGTGCCGGTCATAGACCTCCAGCAGGGCAATCTCCCCATCACGTTCCCACAGAATCAGTCCGGCCTGTTGACCGTCCGTGTACTCCGCCCAGGCATCTGCGATAATTCCGGCTCCGGCCCGCCATCCGTCTGGCTGGAAGTTTAGGCTGGAGCACCCGCACCTGCATCCACAGCCTTGATAGACGCGCAACTCCTCAACCGGCAGTGCCCGGTAGGCCATTACGTCGCCGACGGGGGCGTGCTCCAGCAGCCACCGAACGGCCGCCGCTTCCTCTGAGGTGATGGTCCGCTCCATGCTTCCGATCCTCTTCCATTATGCCGATTGCAGGCGGATGTGAAATAACTGGGTGGTTCACCAACCATCCCGCCGGAGCAGGACAGACCGCCGCCCACCTACTCCCGCTTGCATCGCCGCGCCGTGGTCTGGTATAAACGCTTGAGCTCCCGTAGCGCACACGGGTTCGTCCAATATGCCGGAGAAAAAGAAAACGCCCTCCGCCAAAAGCGATGAGAAGCGCATCGCGAAGCCACCGGCCGCCAAGCAGGCCGGCGCGGCTTCCACCCCCGATGCGCGCCAGCAGCTCGCCGCGTTCGAAGCCGCCATGAAGCGGTTCCACGAACGCCACCTGGCGCAGGCCCGCGAGTTGTTCGCGACCGCCGCGGCCGGCCCCGAAAGCGACGTTTCGAATCGTGCGCGCCAGCACATGGCGATGTGCGATCGACGGCTCCAGCAAGAAACCGGAAAGCCGCAATCGGCCGAAGAGTATTACAACTATGGCGTGGCGCTGATCAACGTGCGCAAGCTTCCCGATGCGCGCACGAACCTGGAACGGGCATTGGCCCTGGCTCCGAAGGCCGATCATGTTCACTACGCGCTGGCGCTGGCGCAGGCTCTCGGCGGCGATCTGGAGACCGCCCGAGGCCACCTCGAACGCGCCATCGAACTGGAACCGCGCAACCGCCTCATCGCACGGCAGGACGCCGATTTCGCGTCCATCGCCAGGCACCCCATGTTCCACGCTCTGCTCTATCCTGAAAAAAGAGGCTGGTAGCGCGGCGCTCGTGTTTCCGCGCTCACGATATGAATCGACAAGCACCCCTGCGCGTAGTCGCCATCGGAGGCGGAACCGGTTTATCGGCGCTGCTCGAAGGGTTGAAGCGCTACACTCGTCCGGGCGGCCCGCCGCACCTCGCCGTGGATATCACCGCCGTCGTCACCGTGACCGACGACGGAGGTTCGAGCGGGCGGTTGCGCCGCGAGTTCGACGTCCTGCCGCCGGGCGACATCAGGAATTGCATGGTCGCGCTCAGCGACGATTCCGGCCTGCTCGGCCGCCTCTTCCAGTACCGCTTCGCCGCCGGCCGAGGTCTCAAGGGCCACAGCTTCGGCAACCTATTCCTCACCGCGTTGACGCACGTCATGGGCGAGTTTCCGGATGCGGTACGGGCATCCTCGGAAGTGCTCAAAATCGGCGGCCGCATCTTCCCCTCCACCGACGCCAACGTTTCGCTCGAGGCTGTGCTCGCCGATGGCACCTGCGTGGCCGGCGAGACGCGCATCAGCCGCAGCCGCCAGCAAATCCACGTGGTACGCCTGCTGCCACGCCGGGCGCGTCCGCTGGCGGCCACATTGCGCGCCATCGCCGGCGCCGATGTCATCACGCTGGGACCTGGTTCGCTGTTCACCAGCGTCATACCAAACCTGCTGGTGGAAGGCATACCCGCCGCCATTCGCCGTTCCCGCGCCGTTAAAGCCTGTTTTATCAACCTGATGTGGCAGCCCGGCGAAACCATGGATTTCCGCGCCAGCGATCACATCCGCGCCATCGACCGCCACGCCGGCGGCAAGCTGCTCGATTATTGCATCGTCAATACCCGCCCGATTCCTCTTGCGATCAAGAAGCGTTATGCCCGGCAGGCTGCGTTGCCCGTGGAAAATGACCTGAATGCGATCTCAAAAATGGGGCTCAAAGTGATCGGCGCCGAACTGGCACAGCTCACTGGCGTTGTGCGGCACGAACCCGCAGCTACCGCCGCCGTGGTAGTGAAGTTAGCCCAGGAAGGCCGCCGGCGATCCGCCAGCCGCGGCTGACAGACGTGTTCAGTCGGTGTATAGCAGATAACGTCAATAGTGGTAGTTAGCGTTAACGAAATCGAGTACTTTTTTTGGCAATTTGGCAGCATTTCTTCTGATTTGTTTTCCACATATACTCGCGATATGGTAAGCTGAGCCGAATAGGCTAAGGTGGCTCTGTGTACTGTCGGCATTGTGGCGATGACATCGATGCATCGCGGCTCTTAACGGACACAGCGTTCTGCTGCGACGCTCACCGCCAGGAACACCGCGAGCGGCGCGGTACGGTTCCCGGGAAAATGAAATCTGGTGCTACCCACGTGGAGCGCGCTGCGGCGACTCTTGAATCGCCGAAGCTGCAGGACACCTCCGCTCGAAAGCCCCGCTTCAAGTTCCGCTACGTGGAAAAAACGGCACGGATCTCGGCCCTGGAAACGGCGCTGCCGCCGTCGATGAAACCGCTGGCAGCCGCTCCACCGCCGCCCGCCCATGCGATGCTGCTTGGCGCGGCTGCAACCGAGCGCTGCGTGGCGCCCGTCGTGAGCGGCCGTCTCGCTTTGCAAAACCTCGAGCCGGAGTTGCCGGCATTCTCCCTGAGCTTGCGCAGGATCGGGCCGGCGCGCAGTTCGGCGGACGAGACGTGGAAGCCGATTCCCACCGCCGCGCCAGTCGAGCGAGTCGCCGCGGCGCGCGCCGTGAGCGAGTGCGTTGTGGCATCGCAGGCCGATCTGGAGTTGCCCACTTTTGCCCTCGATCTGATCGCTCCAGCGCCAGTCAGGCGGCCGGCGGACGAAGTGGCGCAGCGGATTCCTGTGGCTGCGCCAGTGGAGCGGGTCCTCGCACCGCAGAGTGCCCCTCTGATCGCCTTCGCCGCTAGCACCGCCGTGCAGCCCACGCTTGGTTGCCTCGCACTGGCCGACCCCGCTTACGCCATCGCACCCGATGTCCGCCGCGTCATACCGAAGCCTCAGAAGGGCGCCGAACCGGCTCTGAGTGCGGCTGGGCCGGTGTCGAGCGTTACGATTATGGTCCCCGCAGCACACCAGCCTGAGTACTGCGGGTATTTTCCGAACGGGCCAGAACGGGAGGTGCCGGCGTTGCCGCTAGCCGTGAGCGCCCGTTCCCTGGCTACGCCGGTGTCTGGTCGGGTCCCCGCCTCACCGCCGATGCGCTTGCCCCGCTTCGGTGGCACACCCATGCAGAACCGAGGGCTGACGTCGGCGCCGTTCGTGAAGGCCGTCGCGCGCGCAGCCGAGGAGACCGCTATGCCAAGGCAAATCGAGCAAGTGCCTGTTTCTACCGTTACTGTTCGGCTTCCGCAATCTCCGGAACCGGTCAAATACGCAGCTTTGGCTCTGTCCGAACTCATGCCGCTCGAATACTTCTGCTCGCGCGGGCCGCGCGTCCACCCGCACGGCGTGGGTTGGATTGTCCCGTCGCTGTCGGCTACGGCTCCCCGATTCACGGCTCCGCTGATCATCGAAAGGTTTGAGCCACTGCCTGCCGAAAAGAAGAAGCCGGGCAAGCGGCCGGGTTTCGCCGAAATATTTACCCTCCCCGAAGCCGCCAGCATGCGCTCGCACAAGGTGCGCGAGTGGAGCAAGATCATCGCCGCCTGTCTGGTCATGGGCGCCATGCTTTGGTACGGGACGAGTTTCCTGCGGTCCGATCACGACTCCGGCGCGGGGCAGAGCTTGTTGGCCGACGATTCTACTGCGCTCCATGCCAATCCCGCCGTGCGCGGGTCCGGCGGCGCCTTCCACCGAATGCGCTCCTCGATTGCCGAGCGGGCCGAGGTCCATCTGAACGACACCTTCCACGGCGGCATGGCCGCTTGGGGTGCCTCAGCCGCATCTTTGGCGCCGGGCTGGGTCCACCATCCCGAGGGGTATGTCACTCCCGGCAAGTTCGCCCTGTATCGGCCCACGCTGCATTACACCGATTATCGCTTCGAGTTTTTCGGCCAGATTGATTCCAAGAGTCTGGATTGGGCCGTGCGCGCCAGCGACGACGCCAATTATTACGCCATGAAGTTCGCCTCGGATGGTCCCGGGCCGCGCGCCGTGGTGAGCATGATCCACTATCCGGTCGTGGCTGGCCAAAAGGGGCCGCGCGTGGTGACTCCTCTCAATATAATGATCCATGAACATACGCCCTATCACGTGGAGGTCGATGTGCAGGGCGATCGCGTCACCACCTCGATTGAAGGCGAGCAGGTCGATAGTTTCGTGGATGGCACGCTGGCCCGCGGCGGAGTCGGCTTTTTTGCCGATGCCGGCGAGCAGGCCCGCCTGTACTGGATCAAGGTTTCTAGAAACGAGGATTGGCTGGGACGCGTTTGCGCCTTCCTGAGCGGCGGCAATTCTAACACCGCGCAAGTGTGGCCTCCAGCCGGCAACATGCCCAGACCCGATTCCGGAGCTCCTATGCCCTCCAACCACCTGGTCCTGGCGGCAGGCTTTGGTCTACTGCGCCGCAATGCACTCGGCAGGATCTCGTATCACCGGAGGTTTTCTTCATGGCGTATCTGACTGGCTCGGATTCCAGTTTGGGGTCCTTCGTGGATCCGGTAACGTCGATAGACCAGGCCACGAAAGGGGCGGATCGCGGCAACAAAACCCTGTCTCGCGCCGTCGCTCTCCACCTGGAAGGCAAACGTGAAGCCGCTGCCCGGGTTTTGAGCAAAGCCATCGAGGCGGGCGAGCACGATCCGGCCCTCTTTGCCGCACTCGGGCACGTCCAATTCGAGTTGCGCGATTTTGAACACGCGGCCGCCAGTTATAAGTCGCTGGTCGAGATCGATCCGAATCATCGCACCGCCCACTACAACCTGGGCGTGTGTTTGGGGAACGCGCAGCAATGGAAGCAGGCTGCCGAAGCTTTCCGCAAAGCTCTCGCCGCCGATGCAACCCGTGTCGACGCTCACCTTGGGCTCGGCATTGCGCTGATCCGGGCCGGCAGCCCCGCGCAGGCTCAGGAATCGCTCGACAAGTATATCTCACTGTTCCCCGATCATGAGCCAGCCATGTTCGCCCGCGCCGTGGCCTTGCAACAACTCGGCCGGCACGGTGAAGCGGTCGAACAATATCGCAAGATTCTGGTACGGAATCCGCGCAGCGAGGAAGCCCTCTCCAATCTCGTGGCGCTGTTCCTCGACCGCCGCGACGGCGACTCCGTGCGCCGCTATGCCGCTATGCTGGCCGAGCTGCGGCCCGGTTCCAGCGTGGCTCTGGAGGCCCTGGCGACACTAGCCTTCGCCGACGAGGACTACGCGTCGGCTGCGCGCTACGCGCGCGAACTCGCCACGGCCATGCCCAACCGGTACGAGAACTGGTTTAACTTGGGCGTGGCGCATCACCAGATGGGCGACCTGGAAGCCGCGGCCGACGCTTATACGCGGGCCAGCGAGTTGAACCCGTCTTCGGCGCCGGCGTTTCTCAATTTGGGCGTGATCCGCCAGGAACTCGGCGACTTGGCCTCCGCCCGCGGGTGCTATGAGAAGAGCCTTTCGCTCGAGCCCGAACAGCCCAGCGCGACGTGGAACCTGGCGCTGGTGTTGGAGCAACTCAACGAACGGCAGCGCGCCGAAACCCTCTATGCGCTAGTTCCCGAGACCGCCTTCGAGTGGTGCGACGCGCACTTCCGTCTCGGTTACCTACGCCTGCTGCGCGGCGACTTCCGCGGCAGCGCCGAAGCGTTTCAGGCCGTGCTGGTCAAACAGCCCAACTGGGCCGAAGCTTGCCTGAATGCCGGCATTGCCTTCGCCCGTGCCGGCGATTCCGCGGCTGCCCGCCAGTACTTCACCGAAACCGTCATGCTGCGCCCCGATTCGAGCGATGGCGTGCGCGGGTTGGCCGCTCTGGCCCTCGAACAGAACGAATACGAAGAAGCCCTCGAACTGCACGAGCGCCTGATCGAAATGGGAGAGCGCAGCCCCGAGGTGTTTTATAACGCCGGGCTGATTTGCCAGAAACGCGGCAAATTCGCCGACGCGGTGAGCTACTATCAGCAGGCCATCGACGCCGATCCGCAGTTCGCCGAAGCCCTGCTCAATATGGGTCACGCTCAGATGGCGTTGGGCGCCGAGGATAAGGCCCTGACTGCCTGGCGCCGTGCCATCAAGGAGAAGCCCTCGCTGGCCGATTCCTATTTCGAACCCGTCGACCCCCGCGCCTGAGTGGGGCAGCTCTCCGACCTGCCAACCGGGCAAGGACCGGGAGTCTTATCCGTGTCGCAGCCGAGCCTGTCCCGTGTTCCCGGCCGGCGCGGGCATCCCCACACGCAGTCACAGCCATTCGTTTCCACTAACTCAATCACTTACGCGCCAAACCCCTTGACACATCGCGCATACTGAAGTTGGGACTGTGGCGCTCGAGTTCCGCTGCTAGAGCACTTTAGGCTATAATATAAACGCTCTGGCTGGACGCCGCGCACGCGGCATGGCTCGTTGTTATTCCGATGACTTGCGTCGTAAGCTACTGTCGGCTCACGACCGTGGTGAGGGGA
>Ga0074045_10000990_pt1 | contig 27764 bp, 15 predicted proteins | sample BogForMeECP23OM2_FD_94442 | JGI IMG/M metagenome (GOLD analysis project Ga0074045, IMG submission 94442) | Bog forest soil microbial communities from Calvert Island, British Columbia, Canada - Bog Forest MetaG ECP23OM2 | ecosystem: Environmental > Terrestrial > Soil > Wetlands ...
TCCAACTGCACATGGTGGGTCGGCGCCAGAATCAGGCCGCCATCGTAGCCGACGGTAGCAATACGGTCGAGCACCTGTACTTTGACCTCCTCGGGTGTCCCGAACGGAAGCGTGTACTGTTCGTCGATAGTGCCCCAGAAACATAGATTGGTGCCATATTGCCTCTTTAGCTTGGCTGGGTCCATGCAAGCTGGTTGAATGGGATTGAGAACGTCCACTCCTATCTCGATCAGCTCTGGAATGATCGGCTCGATATTGCCATCCGAGTGATATGCCACCTTGACTACAGGATTGATGCTCTTCAGCGTACGGATGAACTCGGCCATGCGGGGCTTGAAGAACTTCCGCCACGTGCGAGGTGAGATCAGCATGCCGTGCTGCGCGCCGACGTCGTCGCCAGTCCAGATCATGTCCGCTCCCAATTCCACCAGCCGCTTGGCCGCAGTCAAGTGATAACGGTAAGGGATATCGAGAAGGCGGTCCGCCAGTTCTGGATCTTCCACGAAATCCAAGAGCATGCGTTCCAGTCCGCGCAGTGCCCAGGCTGTCTCGAAAATTGTAGTTACCGTCACGCCTACAATCCAGTAATCCCTTTTGTGATCGGTAATCAGGCGTTCCGCTTCGAGGTATAGCTCGGGGCGGCACGGATCGGGCGGACGGTACGCTTCCAGCGCGCTCGCATCGGCCAACGGGTGCTTAGTGATTTCGGTATAGAAACCGTGCCCGAACCGGGTTTCGTACGGAGCGTTTCGCCAATACACGCCCCATTCATCGGTGTAGCTATCCGCACCGTTTGCATAGCTCTCGTTGGCGTAGTACGAGTTGGCCCAACCAACCGAAGTTAGTAAGAGGTCCTCGCCCAAGGCGCGCTCCAACTCGTAAGTGTTGCCGCCCCCATGCGGGTTATGGACGGACTTGCCGGTCTGGTGCAGATCCGCCCGCAGTCGTGCAGCGAACTCTGGAGTAAAACTGATTTGCACCGGGCAGCGATCCGGCTTCTGATGATGAAGTGCTGTCAGTACTCTATCGCGAGGTTTCATAGATTTTTCCTCTTCGTCTCGATCGCTTACCAAAACCGCATCGACGACGCCGGCAACCCGCGGCGGCGGCAGTGGGCCCACGGCCTGTCAAACCCGATGGTTGCTCTTATCCTCGCGCAGCCCGGATGCAGAATCCACCGCCGCCAGGCAACCAATATGGAAATCCGGGAACATCCAAAGTGATAGCCTGTCGGCCATGTGGCTCGCTGCCTTGATCTTTTTGGCTTCGCCCGTGCCGGCGCCCGCAGCCGATAGCGTGCGCAATGGGCCCCTCATCTGCCAGTTCGACGCCCAGGGCATTCCGGTTCGAATCCGCTCCGCCGTGCGGGTGTGGCTGGGTGAGCGGGCGCGCGTGAGCGTACGCAATGAGGTGACCGATGTCTCCGGCGGGGTGCCAACGGCATCGCTCTGGAGCACGGGCCGCAACGGCCTGCAGTGGGACCTCTCCTTCACCCCTTTGGGCAAGCGCGTGGGGCACGAAGTTACCATCGACCTGCCGGTGCTCGCGCCAGGGTTGCGGATTTTCACTCCGTCGAACGATCCCGAGATGGACGTCGCGGCGCAACCGGCTTATCGTCCCGTGCGCTACGGACAACTGGCCTGGGATACGGGCAAGGCCTACGTACTGCCTCTGATCAGCGTGCTGGACCCGAAATCGGACGAGGCACTGACAGTGGCGCTGCCCGCCGACGAGGCGATTCCGCATCTGCAGTTCGAGTGGATCGGCGCTCGCGCGTTGCGCCTGACCTTGGGGCACCGCGCCATGGGCGGCGGCAAGCCGGCTTCGCTGCGACTGCTGTTCTACACTCATGCCGCCGATTATCGCGGTGCTCTGAAGGCCTACAGCAGCGATTTCCCCGCTTACTTCGAGCCCGCCTTGCCGCGGAGCAACGCCGAAGGCGTTTTCTGGTATCACCACATCCAGGATCATCCGGATTTCGCCGAGATGGCGCGGCAGCGCGTGCGCTACATCTGGTCCAGTTTCTGGTTCACCTGGCTGGGCGACTACCTTCCCGATGCGGCCGAGTGGGAACCCTTCACCTACGCGCGCATGTGGAAGCTCGGCGAAAAGATGAGCGACGCGAAGATCAATGCGTTCATCGCTTTGATGCGGGAACACGGCATCGGCGTCTACGCCTATCTCAACGTGACCGAGTACGGCGGCACGGGCGGCGCCACGGGGGATGCGGTCGCGGCCAACCGCGTCCTCAAGGAGAGATTCGTGGACGCGCTCGTCAAGGACGAGCGGGATCGCGACATCCCTAGCTGGGAGGGCGCCATGGCCATGAATCCGCGCCACGGGCTTTCGTTCTGGCCCGAGATCGAGGAGCAGGTGCGCCGCCACCTCCGCCGTCTGCCCGGCATCGAGGGCTTCGTCATCGACCGCCTGGACTGGGCCTGCTACTACGATTACGGCCATGACGACGGCGTCACCATGATCGGCGACCGTCCGGCCGAGAGCATGGCCGCTCCGGTGGCCCAGGCGGTGCAGTCGGTCTGCCGGCTCGTTCACGAGGCCGGCAAGCGCGTGTTCGTGAACCAGTTCTACCGCCTGGAAGTGCTGCGCGACGTGGACGGCTATTGCCATGAGAACGACTACGTGCCGGCGCTGGCCTACCTGGCCCCCTACCGGCCCGTTTCGGCATGGCACATGCGGACGAACTACGACTCGGACCTGCTGGAATTCGAAAAACAACTGAAACTGCGTCTGCAGTTCGCCGTTTTCCCGCAGATGATCGCGCACGAGTTCCCGATCTCGCAGCAGACGCCGAATCCGAAAGCGGCGGACATGCTGGAATTGTACGCGCCGCTGTTCGACACCCTGATCGGGAAACGTCAGGTGTTGGAGGCACACTGCGTCAGCGCAACCGGCGACAACGACGTCAACCTGTTCATCAACGGGGCAGGCGAGTACGTCGCCCCGCTGACGTCCCGTACGCGGCACCGTTCGCGCGCCGCGGCCGGCGTGGAGGTGGCGACGGTCACCGTCCGTGTGCCGGACGCCGCCAGGCTGAAATACGCCCGGATCTATTCGGCCGACGGCGAACCCTATGACGCCCCGGTCCTCACGGATCAGGGCGCCGCCGTCGTGCCGGTCGCTCGCCACGCCACCGCCTCGGTGGTCGTGCTGCGGTAGAGATCATGGCCGCGGCCGCAAGTGCGCCTAAAGGCGTCGCTATGGTTCCATCCGGCGAAAAGGGCTATGGGGGAAGGGTGGTGCAGTTTCTCCGGATGACCCAAGAAAAGGGACGGGAAGGGAGTCGCTCTGCCCGATCCTGTGCCAGCCCCTGCATAGAAGCGTCGCTGGAGGTTGCGAGTGCTGCCCATGCGGGGTGGCGTGGATGATCGGAGGCGCGCAGCGATTGGGAATCGAGCACAACCGCTGTGTCTAATGCTGAGTTATTGATTTTTCGTTGGTTGTCGAGCCGTAATCGGCAGGTCGCCGGTTCAATCCCGGCGCGTGGTTGCATACAAACCAATAAGGACAACCAGATATGAACTGATTGGCGGCACATGGAGAACCTGCTGAGGCATGCCAGCGGCCTGAAACGGATCTGAGCTGGGAACATCTCTCACATCCCGGTTTCAGCTCTGTACCGCCGGCTCCGACGCCTATGCTGCCGGACGACCTGCGAGTGGAGATAATAGTAATTTGGCTCACTCCTCAAGATCCCCGGAAACACTCAAACAGAGAGAAGACAATTTGGAGACCACTTCTGAACTGCGGATCGAGCAGATCGGCAGGGCGAGCAACATGGAGTTCTGTGCCGGTCTATGTGATCTGGACTGGGAGGTGCGGGCACGGCGCCTCTCCCCCGAATTCTGGCCGTGGCTGTATTTTCGTAACCCCGCGGGGGACGCGGTGGCGATCATCGCCTTCCACGGAGGCCGGCCTGTCGGCAGGTTCGAACGCATTCCTGTGCGCGTAACGGTCGACGGCAAGATCGAGACGGCCGATCTTCTGGAAGGCCTCACGCTGGCGCCCGAATTCCGCAAATGGAGTCATCTGCGTCGAATGCTGGCCATGGCATTTCGCGACGAGCCGGTGGAAAAGCCGCTGTTTTCGTTCGGCTTTGCCACGGCGGCAGCGACCCGGCTGCATTCGTCCTTGGGACAACCGGTGCTCGGAAGAGTATCGGTGTTCTCAGCCGCCCTGGACGGTGTGAGGATGTGGCGCGGCCGCGGAGTCCCAGCGTCGGTCAGCGCCCTGGCTGGATCTCTATCCGGCGCGCTCATCAAGTGGAAAGCCCAGCCCCCAGGGGGCCAAATTGAAGTCCGCGAAACCGGCGATTTCACCAGCGACCTCGATGAACTCACCTCGGCCCTAACCGGTCCGACAGCTATCGGCCTCCGCAAAGATCCCGCCTACCTCAACTGGCGTTACGTGCAACGTCCAGGCGCCTCCTATCGCCGGCTGATCGCGCGGAAGGATCAGCAACCCGCCGGCATGCTGGTGTGGTGCCCGGAAGAGGTCAGCGGCGATGGCTACATCCTCGAGTTGGCCGCTCGCAATGGCGATCCTGTCACGCTCGATGCACTCCTCGACACCGCCCGAGAGCAGATGCGGAGCGCCAGGGTCGGGCTCGTGACCGCATCCTTCCCCAGGGCGGCCGCGGCCGCGCAAGCTCTGCTTCGCGCAGGGTTCGTCAGCTGGGCTACGCGCTGGAAGAACATGAGCCTGATCGTCACACCGCGCGAGCACGGCCGCCGGACGGAGCTGAGTATGACGGACTGGAACTACTCTCTGGGAGATTGGTTATATCATTAGCAAAAGACTCGCTCAGGAGGCTTGGTGTCTGAAGGCAGTGTGTTCCTGGCCTGGGTGTCCCTGCCCCCGGCCGGTGAAAACCTCGAATTCCTGGCCCGCGCCGCGGAGCTGGCCGAACCCCTGGTGGATTTCCGCTATGGGACGGAGGAATACCGTGGCCGGACCGCCCGGGCCCTTCGGGAACGCAAGCTTCCCGGCCTGACCGTCTGCGTTTCGTTCGAGGAAATCAGAAGTCTCGACTTGCTGCTCGAGACGCCGCCTCCCGAGATGAGAGTGATCCTCTGCCCGCCCTGGCAGGAGGGAACCGCGGGGCCCATCATCGCCTCCTTGAAGGACCGCGATGTCGGCGTGGGCGTCGAGGTCTCCAGTCTGGAGCAGGCCGATTTCGCGGCCCGGGCGGGAGCTGACTTCCTCGTTGTGGCCGGCAGCGAAGCCGGCGGGCTTGTCGCATCCAAGACGAGTTTCATCCTGCTCCAGGAGCTGGCCTGCGAACCGAGCCTTCCGATTGTCGTGCGCGGAGGGCTGGGGCCGCGCGGAGCAGCCGCAGCCTGGGCGCTCGGCGCTCGGGGCATCATCCTGGATTCACAGCTGTTCCTGCTCGAACAGACCGGCTTGAGCCGGGAGCTGCGGCAAACTCTGGCCCAGCGCTCCCCCTCTGATACTGAGATCGTGGGAGAAACGGTCGGCCGGGCGTTCCGTTTTCTCGCCGACGGTGGCAAGGAGGCCGCGCAACGCCTGGCGGAACGGGAATGGGAGATCGCCGAGGGGCCCGCTGAGCCCAGCCAGAAGGCGGCGGCTTTTGAAAAGGAGCTGCTCCCTTTTCTGCAACTTGGTCTGTCCCAGGAAAGCCAACTGCTTCCGGTGGGGCAGGGTATCGCGTTCGCCCAGCAGTTCGCGGCTGAGGGCCTGGACCTCGGCGGGATCCTGGACCGGTATCGTGCGGAGATCGCCAGCTCCGTCCAGGCGGTGAAACAGGCATTCCCGTTTGTCGAGGGATCGCGGCTGGCGCACGAGCACGGTGTGCGCTTCCCGATCGTGCAGTGTCCGATGGCCATCGTGACCGATACGCCCCGACTCGCTCCAGCGGTGCTGCGCGGCGGCGGATTGCCCTTTTGTTCCACGGCCGGCTTGAAGCCGGATGAGGTGCGAGGCCTGTTGCACGATGCACGGGCGCTGATCGGGAACCAGCCGATCGGCCTGGGGCTGATCGGCTTTCTTCCCACCGATGGCGCCGACGAGGCCATTTTCGGCGACTCGTGCGAGCGGCCCGATTTCGTGACCTTGGAAGGCGGAAATGCCAGCCAGGCGGCGCGCCTGGAGCAGGCCGGAATCCGGGCCTACGTTCACGCCCCCGGCCAGCCCCTGATTCGCGGGTTTCTGGACAGCCGGGTGCAGGGGATTATCCTCGAGGGCCACGAGACCGGCGGGCACGTCGGCGCGCTGGGTTCGTTGGTCCTGTGGGAGCTGGCCGTCAACGAGCTCCTCGCACGCCCGGCCGGCGAGGTGGCCGGAATGCGCGTGCTGTTCGCCGGCGGAATCACGGATGCGCGCTCCAGCCTCGCCGCGGCCATCTTCGCGGCGCCCCTCGCCGAACGCGAGATCGGCGTCGGGATGCAGGTGGGTACCGCGTATCTGACGACCGAGGATGCCGTGGAATGCGGCGTCGTCTCGCGCCTCTATCAGAGAGAGCTGTTGCACGGCCGGGACACGATCCTCACGGGCAAATCGGTCAACCTCCCGAACCGCTGGCTCGATTCGCCGGCGGCGCGCCGCATGATCCGCGAAGAGGTCGAACTGGGACACGAAGGTATCGCTGACCGGGAGCGGAGACTCAAACTGGATGCGCTGGGAACCGCGCGTCTCCTGAATGCGCTGGGCCGCGGCGACGGGGGCGAATGCGCCTTCGCTTGCGGCCAGAGCGTCCTGCTCCAGAAGGAAGCCTGGACCATCCCCGAGCTGCATGAAGAACTCACACTGGCGGCGGAAGCCCTGGCGCGGGATTGTCCCTCCCCGGCGCTCCAGGAGGAGTTCCCGGCCGATGCCGTGGCGATCGTGGGCATGGGGTGCGTGTTCCCGGGAGCGCCCGACGTTCCAACCTTCTGGGACAACATCCTCGAGCGCCGCAGTTTTTTTGGCGAGGTGCCGGCGGAGTACTGGGATTGGCGGCTGTACTACAGCGCGGATCGCTCGGTCCCGGACACGACATATTGCAAGCTCGGAAGCTTCGTCCAGGGATTCAAGAAGGATCCTCTGAAGTTTCGCATCTCACCCCGCGCCGAGCCACACATCGATGTCATTCAGTTCTACGTGCTGGAATCGGCCTATCAGGCGCTGGTGGACGCCGGTTACCTCGAGAATTCGAGGCCGGCGCCGGAATCGACGCTCCCCAAAGCCGAAACCGCCGTCTTCATTGGACACGGGGCCTCGAGTATCTTAGCTGTCGAATACGGGCTACGGGTTGAATGGCTGCGCTTCGCCCAGGCGCTGCGCGCTGTGCCGGATTTCACCTCCCTCCCCGAGGAGACGCGCGCCCGGATTCTCAAGCTGAGCGAAGGCGCCTTCAAACAAGCTCTGCCGGAATTCAGCGAGGAGACCTGCGCCGGCGTATTCGCCAGTCTGGTCGCCGGCCGCGTGGCCCATTGCTTCAATTTGCGGGGCCGCGCCTTGGTCATCGACGCCGCCTGTGCTTCGACCATGGCGGCGGTCGATTCGGCGGTTCAAGCGCTGCGGAAACGGGAGTGCGACGTGGCGCTGGCTGGCGGAGCGGATCAGTCTATCGACCCCAGCGCGTATGTCTATTTCAGCAGCCTCGGAGCACTGTCGGACAAAGGATCGTTTCCGTTTGACGAGCGCGCCGACGGATTCGTGATGGGCGAAGGCGGCGGGGTATTGGTGCTGAAGCGCCTCGAAGACGCCATTCGCGACGGAAATCGCATTTACGCCGTGATCCGGGCGATCGGGGCCGCGAGCGATGGACGAGTCAAGGGCATCACCGCCCCGGACGTGGAAGGCCAGATTCGCGCTCTCGATCGGGCCTACCGGCAGGTCCCATTCTCTCCCTCCACGGTAGGCCTCCTTGAAGGCCATGGCACGGCAACCTGGGTCGGCGATGGAGCCGAGCTCACTTCCATCGGGCGCTTTTTCGGGGAGCGGGGAGCCAAGCCCGGCAGCATTGGCCTGGGATCGGTCAAATCGATGATCGGCCATCTGAAGTCCGCGGCCGGCGTAGCCGGGCTGATCAAAATGGCCATGGCGCTCCACACGAAGATACTGCCTCCCACGTTGAATTGCGAGCAGCCGCGGAAGGACGTCGACTGGGAGCAACATCCCTGCTACCTGGCCACGGCGCGAAATCTGTGGCACGCGGGCGCGCATCCCAGGCGCGGCGGGGTGAACAGTTTCGGATTCGGCGGAATCAACTTCCACACCGTTCTGGAAGAAGCGCCGGTGACTTCGCCGGCCAAGACCACCACGCCGCTGCTGGAACAAGCGGTCCGCGTGGCGGAGATCGTTCTCTTTCGCGCTCCGACGCGCGAACTCCTGGTGTCGCGCTTGCGCGCGTTGGCCGCCCAGTTGCCAGCCCTCGGAGATCGCGAATTGCGCGGACTGGCGCTGGAAGTGTTCGCGGCGAACTCGCAGACCGGGCCGGCCCTCTCGCTGGTGGTCCGCAGCAGGGAAGACCTGGCGTCTCATTTGAAGACCGCCATGGAGCTTCTCGCGGATCCCGGTCGCGAAGAAATCACGGCCGCCCAGGGCATCTATTTCAGGGAAACCCCGCTCCCGGCCGGCGCCAAGATCGCCTTTCTGTTTCCCGGACAAGGCTCCTTGTATCCGGGCATGCTGGCCGGGATCGCGCAGGCCTTTCCGTACATTGAGCCGGTGGTCCAGCGGGTCGAATCCGTGGTTCAGCGCAACATCAGATATTCCATCCTCGACCTCTTGTATTCGAAACCGCCGGACGACGCCGAGCGGGCGTGGCGGGCGGCGTTGCTGGAGCGTCCCGACTACAACCACCCCACGATGCTGGCGGTGAGCACGGCGTTGTACGAGATTCTCAGCCGTGCGGGGATCCGTCCCGACATGGTCGCCGGGCACTCTCTGGGCGAGTATGCCGCCCTCCAGGTGGCGGGCGTCTACGACGTCGAATCGTCGATCCGCGTTGCCACTCAGCGCGGTTCCGGGATGGCTACGACGTGCATGAACACCGGTGTTATGGCCTCGGTGGCGCTGCCGGCCCATGAGGTGGAATCGTACTTCGATCGGGTCTCGGGATTCATCGTGGTCGCAAACAAGAACTGCCCCGCCCAAACCGTGGTGTCCGGGGAAGAAGCCGCCGTGGCTCAACTGGTCGAAATCCTCTCGGCCGAGAACGTGCGGTGCGGGCGTCTGAAGGTCGCCTGCGGTTACCATTCGCGTCTGATGGAGCCGGCCGTCGAGTCCTTCCGTCTGATGCTGACTGCGTTTCCGGTACGTTCGCCCAGCCTGCCTGTGCAATGCAATATCACGGGAAGGGCCTACGCCAACGCCGACGATTTCGCGCGCGGCCTGCGCGAGGTCCTGGTCCGGCACATGGTCGAACCGGTGAACTTCATAGGCAACGTCGAGTCGATGTACGAAGCCGGGGCGCGCCTGTTCATCGAAGTGGGTCCGGGCTCCACGCTGTGTTCGTTCGTCGACAATATACTAGCCGACCGCCCGCATTGGGCTGTCGTCACGAATACTCCGCGGTCCGAACCCGTTCTGCAGATTCTGCACGCGGTGGCGCGCTGTGCCGCCCTGGGCCTGCCGGTCGATTTAAGGCGCTTCCAGCCAAATTTCCACAAACGCCGGCCCCTGCGCCGCGCGCTGCGAGCTGCACGGGCGCCCGTTCCCGGCGCAATGTCCGCGCCGCCCCCGGCTCCTGTGGCCCCGCGGCTGCAGGCCCTGGAAGCGGCCTTGGCGGGCAAGAACGAGGCCGCCGTAGCCAGCTACCTCACCGAACGCGGAGAGTTCCTGCGTCAGATGGTGGAACTGGACTTCGCGCATTTCCACTCCGCCAACGGCCCCACAGCCGCGCCGGCTCCCGCTGCTCTCGACGGCCGGATCACAAAAATGGTCGTGGATTTGGTGGCGCACGCGACCGGTTATCCTGTCGAGCTCATCGACCTCGATCTGGACGCGGAAGCCGAGCTCGGCCTGGACTCCATCAAGCAGGTCGAGATCCTGCGCGAACTGAGCCGCGAGTTGAAGCTGAATCTCGGTTCCGATAAGCGCGCCGCGGGTTACCAGATCGTCACCCTCCGGGCACTGATTGGCAGAATCCAGGTGGCGGTTGGCGAGGCGGAGAAAGCGGCCGGGGCTCCAGCGCAGCCTTCCTCCTCACCCGCCATGGTTGATGCGGCAGCGCATGGGGAGCTGCCGGCCTTGCGGACGGACTGCTATCGCATCATCTCGACCCTGGTTGCGCTGCCTCCGGCCACTGGCGGAAGCTTCCTGGCTGGCAAGCGGGTCGTATTGTTGGGGGGCGGGGAGGCCATCGGCCTGCCGCTGGCCGCGAAGCTGCGAGCGGCAGGCGCCGTTCTGACCGAATCCATTGAAGAGGCGGACTGCGTGATCGATTGCCTCTCGGCCGAAAGCAGCCCCCTGCCTGCGCTGGCGGAGTGTCGTGATTGGTGGACCCAGGTCGGTTCCGCGGCCGGCCGGATTCTGGATGCCGCCCAGCGCTGTGTCGCAGCGCTGCGGCGCGAACCGGACAAGAAACTTCGCTGGGCCGTGGTCTCCCGGCTAGGCGGCGAGTTGGGCGCAAGCGGGAACGCCTGTCCCGGCGTCGCCACCGGCACGGGGTTAGCCGTGGCGCGGATTCTCGCGTTGGAAAACCCCGAGCAGGTCGAGGGAATTTATCTGGATTTCGATTCCGAATTCTGGGGCCCCGCGGCCGTTAGCGCGATCATCCAGGAATTGAATCTCGATCACAGCCCGGGTGAGATCGGCTACCGGGATGGCGCCCGTTTCGCAATTGTTTGGGAAAAGCAGGATCTGCCACGCGCCACATCAGCGGTGCTCTCGCTCGACCGCGACAGTGTCGTTCTGGCCGTGGGAGGCGCGCGCGGCGTCACGGCGCTCATTGCGCAGGAGCTGGCACGCCGCACTGGCGCGCGGTTTATCGTCGTTGGCAAGAGCTCCGAGCCCGCCGCGGCTCTGGCCGGGCAGAGCACGGATTTTGCCGGGCGGCGGGAAACTCTCCTGGAGAAGGCCGTCCGTGAGAATCGGAAAGTCGCTCCCGCCGAACTGGACCGCCAGGCCTGGGAAGAGGTCTGGACCGTCGAACGGGCGCTGAATCTCGCACGCCTGCGGGACCTGGCGGCGCACGTCGAGTATCACCAGTGCGACTTGGTGGATCCCCGGCAAGTGGCCGATCTGATCCAGTATGTTTCCCGGACCTCGATCAGAATCGACGTGGTCCTGCAAGGTTCCGGAGCGCTGCCGCTCAAGTCCATCCAGGATTTCTCCCACGCGGAGTTTGTGGAAGGCATGGCCTCCAAGGCGCTCGGCACCATAAACCTGCTTGCCGCGCTGTCCGGCGTGGAGGTCAAGGCTTTCGTGAACCTTGCCAGCATCGGCTCGCGCTGGGGCAATCGGGGGCACGCCGCGTACGCCGCAGGCCACGAAGTTGCTTCGGCTGCTGTCGCCGCGGCCGCCTGGACGCGGCCGGGCCGTTGGTGGAACGTCTATTTCGGAGCCTGGCTGCGGATCGGCATGACAGCCCGTAGCTCGCTCATGGAGCGGCTGGGCGCGAGCAACATCTCGTTCATTCGCGGCGCTGACGGGGCGAATTTCCTCGCCGATGAGATCGAGCATGGACCCGGCGGAGCCGTCGGCTATCATGGCGAGGTTCCGGGGAAGCCCTCCTCTTTGCCCGCGGCGTGCGGTCCGTTCCTGGACAGCTTTCCGTCGGCGGATCCGGTCTCGCCAGACCATTCAATAGAGGGGATTTGGAAGACCCTGCGGGAACCCCCTCGTCAGCTTCGCATCCGTGAGCTTCTAGGACTGCCGGCTGGCAGCCTGCAGTTGGCGCAGGCGGATCTGCGGTTGCTCGACCGCGCGCTGGCCGGCCGTGCCGAACTTGTGCTGGGGGCGTTTCTCGGTCCCGAGGAGCGGCTGGAATGGAATGCGCTGGGACACGACAAACGAAAGCGCGAGTGGTTGGGCGGCAGAATCGCGGCCAAGACCGCCGTGCGAATGCTGCTTGATCCCGATCTGACGATGAAAGAAATTCGAATCCTCACGAGCGCCTGGGACCGGTCTCCAGTGGTCGAGCTCAAACGGGAACTGGAAGGGTCTCCGCCTGCCATCAGCATCTCCCACAGCCGCGAAGTCGCCGTCGCCCTGGCATCGAAGGCAGCGGGCCTCGGAGTGGATATGGAGGCCTTGAGCGCGACGGTGGAGGAATTACTGCCGCAGTTTGCAACCAGGGAAGAAGCCCAGGCCTTCGGCAGGGTATTTTCCTCTCTGCCGGAAGCGCTCACCTTGCTGTGGGCGGCCAAGGAAGCATGCCGCAAGGCGCTCGGAGCCAGGCGCGTGGCGGCGCACGAAATCCAGCTGCGTGAGATCCGCGTGCTGGACGACTATGGCGTCGCCGTGTTTCTGCATCCTGCTGGAGAGATCCGGTGCGCCGTTTTTGCGGATAACGGTTACGCCTGGGCCGCCGCGCGCTCGGGAGGCGCGGCTTGAAACAGCCCACCCTCGGCGACCTGACGGAAATCGTCGGCTCGTATGTGGACCTCTCATCGATTCGCGTGACGCTGGAGAGTTCATTCGGCGATGATATCCCGATCGATTCCCAGGACATGCTGCGGGTCCTGTCCCGCATTCAAGGCCTTTACATGATCAAACTACGCGCCCCGGACATTCTCAGCATCGCGACGATGGGGGACTTGCTGGCCTTGGTCCGCCGCTACTTAGGATCCTTATGACATCACCGGTCAGTCCGAAGAAAATGCAAGGCGCGTGGGTGCGGCGGGCGAACATCATCGGCGCGCCGCTGAAGGGAGTGATCTCTTTTCAGCCTGAATTCCTGATGGACAGGGCGCGGAAATTGTGCCATCTGGATGATTTTGGCGGCGATGATTTCCAGGAGCCGTTTCGCATACTGGCGCGCTCATATGACCGCCACGCACAGCTCCATTTCACGGGGCGTGTGCTTGTGCGGCGGCATTTAGTGCGCTGTCTGATGAACCGTCTGAAAATCACGGAGTATTGGCGCAGAAATCCCGGGACGGAAAACGTGGCCGTGCCGGATCCCGTCGTAATCACCGGATTTCCGCGTACGGGCTCCACGTTTCTTCACAAGACGCTGGCGCAGGACCGGCGCATCCGGACTCTTCGCCTCTGGGAAATGTTGTCTCCAGTGCCTCCAGGATGGGGCGACGCGAGCGTTCCGGATACGCGGCTGGCCCGCTTGCGGCGGGGCATCGAGTCGCACCGGAAAGTGATTCTATCGCCTGCCGGCCGGGACGCGCTTAAATCCATGCATTGGATGGAGGCGGACCACCCGGCGGAGTGCTGGCAGCTGTTGCAGTATTCTTTCCGCTGTGGAAGTTTCGGATGGAATGCGGCCGGGGACGATTACAACCTCTGGCTGTGCCAGCAGGACCTGACGGACTCTTACCGTTACTACCGCAAGCTGCTCCAGATTCTTACCGCCAGCGCACCAGCCGAGCGCTTGGTCGTCAAGTACCCCGGGCATCTGGGGTGCCTTGACGAGCTGATTCGCGTTTTCCCCAACGCGAGAATCTTGTGGCTGCACCGCGACCCGGTGGATGTCATCCCATCCATCTGCAGTCTCTCGAAGGTTATCCGTCTGCAAAGGACCAACGACTTCAACCCGGTGAAACTCGGACAGAGGTCGTTGGAGTGGCTGACCTGGACATTCGGGAAGGGCATGGCAGCGCGGCTACGGCACCGGCCGGAACAGTTCCTGGATGTGTACTATCGCGATCTGACCCGCAACCCGGTCGGCGCCGTGCGGCGGATCTATGATTTCCTGGGATGGCAAGCGAATCCGGACTGGGAAGACACCCTGCGGTCCTATCTCGCGCGCGATCGTGAGTCGCGGCAAGGGCTGCGCCATCGCTACAGCCCTGAGGACTTCGGGTTGAATGCGGACATAATCCAGGCGGCGTTTCGGGAATACACGGAGCGTTTCCCTGGCCTTATCGATGACCGAGAACGCGCCTCGCAGGCGAGCGGCAGATGAGACACCCCGGCGCGGGCGGCTCGCCAGGAGGCTGGCGCATCTCCCGGTGATTCCCATCCCTGGGGGGACCGTAGATCATCCGCAGGCTGCCGCGTCCACTCACCGCCATGCCGGCGATCCAGGAGCCCGTGAATCCGCCTGCGTATCGCTACGACAGCCTGGAGGAAAGGGGTCGCGGACCCGCTGCGTGGTCTTGCGATCGGCGGGAAGCGCTGTGGTTTCAAAGCGTTTTCGTGGCCAGGCGACGGGCCGCGGAGCGCACCAACTGGCGCGCCAGCGCCCAACTGCTGTCCCTCTCGAAAGCGTACTCGAGGTAGCGCACGAAGCCGGCCGAATTGAGAATCGGAGAAGCGCCGCCGAGCGAGCGGCGCCAGCGCGCGTAAAAAGTCAGCAGGTCCTGCCACGCCGTGCGCACGGCAAAGGGATCCGTCTCGCGGGCGAATTCGGCGGCCGTGGCCGTGCTGACCGGGGCGCCTTCCAGACGGCTCAATACTTCGGCTGGGACGGGGACGGCGAAATTCGAGCGCAGGAAAGCCAGGGCGTGAAGCAGGTAAGGGACGATGTCGAGGCCGATGGAGGCGTCGATCAGCCGGTCCCAGTCCACGCTGGGGAAGCGGCGCAACAACAGCACGGCATCCGCTACCCAGCGGATGGGCGGCGTATCGTTCCAGACGATTCCGTGCGCACAGATGTTGAGCAGGTGCGCGGTCGGGCTGCAGGTTTGAACGGGAATCCCCAGAAACTCCAGCGGCTGGGGGTCCTGCCAAAACAGTTCATCGGCCATCGAGTTACAGCACAGATTCAGCGCATGCCAATGCAGGTCGAGGCCGCCTCCTTCGGGGCTCTGGAAGTCCATCGCGTGACGAAAGGCGAAGAAACTCTCGCGTAGCTTACGCGGGCGCCAGCGGACCGCCCGCCAGCCCGCCGACTCCAGCCTTCCCCAGATCTCGCGGGCGTTGAAAATGGGGACCAGGACATCCAGATCCTCCATCGGCCGGCAGCCCGCGTCGGGGTACACCTGGAAAGCCAGCGCCGCACCCTTCAACAACACCATCGGCGTCCTCTTGGCGCGCATCTGTTCCACGAACGGACGCAGCCCATGAAACAGCACCTGATTCTTGCTCCACGCCTGCCGGTGAGCGCCTTTCAACAGGGCGGAATGTGCGCCGTGGTAGCTGTGCGCGGCGAGGTTGTTGTGAACCAGCGGAAGCAATCGGAACGATCCCCGATCGGGCTGGTCCAGGCCGCCTTGCCGCACCCATTGCTCCCAGGCCGCCACGGCCTCGGGCCCCTCGCTCAGCGCGGCCCGCAGCAGCAGGACCTGCTGCGCCGTCGGCAGGCAACCCGCGCCCTCGCCGGCGTTCACCGGCCCTGCTCCCGGCGCCGCTTGAGCGCGTCGCGAACCACGCTGGCGTAATCGGCGCGCGCGCCGCGCTCGCGCACGCCCATGTTCTGCCCGTGGATGCGGCGGCGCAGCACGGGCTCAGGCAGGATGGCGATATTGAGGCTCAGTTCCTTGGCACGCGCGCCCCAATCGATAAACTCCCCCACCCTAAGGTCGATGCGGAACCCTCCTACCCGATCGAATGCGCTCTTGCGGATCAGCGTGGCGCCCGGCACCATCCCGGCCACCGGCGGGCTCTCGACGACCTGACCGTCGGGCTCCTGGCGAAACTCGATCACCTGGCCGTAAACCAGGTCGAGATTCGGGTCGCGCGCCAGGAGATTCGCCCCGCGCGCCAGCGCGTGCGCTGTCCACACGTCGTCCGCGTCAAGAAATGCCAGCCAGCCGCCGCGTGCCGCGGCCACGCCCGCATTCCGGGCAGCTCCTGCTCCGGCGTGCGGCTGGACGATGACCCGGACCGGAGGGCCGAACGACCGTGCCACTGCGGCCGTCGCGTCGGTCGAGCCGTCGTCGACCACGATGACCTCCACTGGCCCGTAGTCCTGTTCCACAACGCTGCGCAGCGCGGCCTCCAGATACTTCCCGGCATTGCATGCCGGAATGACCACGCTGATCAGCGGCGCGAATTCCTCACTCATCGTTGCGCCGCTTCGCGTCGTAGGTTGACCAGGGGGGTAATTCCCTGGCCCCGCTCCCCGCCCGGCGCCGGCGCTGCAGGGACTTGTGCATGAGGAGGGTCTGGATCTGATCTCGGTGCGGCACGCGGCGCGTCATGTTGGAGTCGTGCATCCGGTAGAGCAGGGTCACGTCGGCCAGCACGAGCATTTTCAAACCCGCTTCGCGCGCGCGCAGAAACCAGTCGTGGTCCTCGCCGTAGCGCATCGACTCGTCATACAATCCTACCCGCTCGAAGGCCCTGCGGCGGTAGACAGCGGCGCCTATGTAGATGCCTGACAATATGCGGTCCGCTCCTTCGAACTGTAAATCGGGAATCCGGCCGCCTGGCAGCTCCACGTAGCGCACGCGGCCGCTTACCAGGTCCAGTTCGGGTTCCGCGAGCAGTCGGCTGACCTGCAAATCCAGCCTGCCCTCCGGCCACAGGTCGTCGGCATCAATCGGGGCGATGAGTTCACCGCGCGCCTGGCGCAACCCCAGGTTCCGCGCCGCGGACGGGCCGCGGTTCTCCTGACGAAAGTAGCGAACCTCAGGCGCCAGGCCCGGCGCCATCTGCGGTGTGGCGTCGGTCGAGCCATCGTCGACAATCAGGATCTCCAGGGGCTCGTATTGCTGGGCGCGCACGCTGGCCACCGCCTCGGGCAGGAGCCGGGCGGCGTTATAGCACGGGATAACGACGCTGAGAAAAGGCCCTCTCATCGCGTCTCCGGATGTCCCAGCAGCTCCAGGATCCGCGCCGGAATCTGGGGCAGGTCGGTGCCTGTTTCCAGAACATAACAAGGCAGCTGCCGCACCAGCGCGGCGATCTTGGCGAATGCCTGAGCTTCGCCGCCCAACAGGTGGTAGAGCGTGGTCGGGGCCAGGGCTTTGACGGCCTCCAGCGCCCCGGCCCGCCGCAGCAAGGTGTCCCGGCGGCCAGTTACGCGCGGCGTGATCAGCGCCCGGAGGGGGAATCCCCGGCATAGCTTCTCGGGTCGCCAGGAGCTAAGGAAGACCAACGCCTTCTCCCGATCCAGGCGATCCGCATTGTCAAGAAACGCCCGCAGGCCAGGGAAGCGCCCCAGGTTGTCGGCCTCCAGTTTGGCCGCGCAGTACAGGCAGTGGACGTGGGGCGAGGGCGCATGCTGCACCAGGACGTAGTCGTCTCCGGCATAGAGTAACTCGGATTCAAGACACGCCAGCGCCGTGGTGGACTTGCCGCTGCCGCAGGGGCCGGTGATCAGCACGCCCCCATCGGCAAGCCCCACCGCGGCCGCGTGAACCGGCTGCAGCGGCAGCTCCTCAAACCACCAGTGGAACATCGTCCGCATCGGGAAACTGCGCTCCCAGTAAGGGACCTCGCCCGCATCAGCGACCCAGTACACCGCCTCGCGCTGCTTCCGGTCCAGCATCAGAAAGACGTCGGCGCCCTGCTGGAAAGCGGTGCGGTAGCGCGCCTTGTCAAAGCCCTTGATCTCGCCTCGGGGTCCATAAGCGCTGGCATCCCAACCCGCCTTTAAGCCAATGCCGGTAGTCGCCTTGTCAAACAGGCAGACGGTGAGCTCCGCCGTTCCATCCTCGAGCGTCGCCAGATGCTCGATCGCGGGCGTCAACCGCTCCTCGAGCGCGTGCCCGGCGAAGCGCAGCAGGAGCAGGCGTCCCGCCACCCGGAACCGCCGCTCCACAACGCCCGCGCCGGCGGCTGCGTCTTCGAAGCGCATGCGCGCCTCCGCGAAGAACTTCTCCGGAGTCGCGCTCAAGGCGTTTCCGCGGGCTGGCTGGGCCATCCTGACTCATCCACGTCGTGGATTGGATCCAAAAGGAACAGATCCTGCATGTCGGTATAGACGGATACTGCGGGCGGCTCCCAGGGCAATGGCGTCTCGGCGGCAGGGGCCTGTGGTTTCTCCCCATCCGAGGCGGCCGCGATCAGGCCCTCCTGCAGCAGCTTTTGGCAGAATTCCACAACCTGTTCACCAGCCTCCGCGGGGGCGCCCGACTGGACAACGCGCTCGGCTGCCTCGGCGGGCGTCGTACCCGCCTCGACCAGGCGCCATATCAGCGCCCCGGCCAGGTTCAAGCTATAGTAGATTCCCGATTCGAGATTTATGACGACCGACTCTTCGTCGAACGCCTGCCAGACGATGTTTGGACTCGCCACCGAGTACCGCGTCGCGGCCGCGAGCTTTGGCTGTGATGGGTTCAAACCTTCCTCTCCCACTTATTATGAACCGGGCTTCCCGGTATAGCATCCCGGTTGCCCTCCATTGTACTCTGAACGCTTCTCATTCCGAGTTGGCGCCTGAAGCGTGCGTCGCTCTCTGCGCAGCGGTCACATCCTGTTCGACCTGGCCGCCTTCGGCCGGCCACACCCGCTTCAGCGCGGGCTCGCGCTGCGCACCACTTCGATGAACGGCGCGGGCGGCGCGGCGTTCAGGTCGATCGCGCTCATCCCTGGGGTAGCGCGCAGCGGCGCCGGCGCGCGCCTCACTGGCGAGTCGCGGCCGCGCCCTTGTTGCCGGCCAGTTGCTCGATGCGGTGCGCCACCTTCTCGCGCCACGCGAATAACTCCTCCGGCTTGCGGGAAAAGGTCCGGACGTCGACCACCATGCTCTTGGCGGCCTCATCGGCTAGGCCCGCGCCGCCCAGCGACTTCAGCAGCCACAGACATTCGTAGTCCTCGATCCCTTCGCGCAGCAACTCAAAACGAATCGACGAGACCGGGCCGTCGAGATTGGCTTGACCGGTGTATTGCCGGGTTTGGCTGCCCGGGTACAGCAGCGAACCTTCGCCGTTTAATATCCCGCCCCCGCTGCATTCAGTCCCCTTCCTGAAGGTGACCGGGTCGGTCCACGGGCTCTTCACCTCCTCCCAGTCCTTCAGGTCCCAGTAGAGGATGCCCTGCAGGCCGTAGCGCCAGGTGATCCATGGCACCATCACCGGGTCCATGGCCGGCGCGTCGATGAAGTAGTTCGGTTGCGGGTAGACCTGGTCGCAAGAAATGTACCATGTGATCTCGCCGCCTCTGGCCCGTTCCACGCGAATGGCGTCCTTGACCGCGCTGCCGTTCAGGTCATTGCCGTGAATCGAGAAATTATTGACAAACCCGCTGAGCGTGCCCCATTCGGGGTGCTGAACCACGGGAGTCTTGGTCGCCAGCAGTGGAACCCCCGGCGCGGCTTCATGCACCAGCATCGCCCACTGGCGGGTCCCCTCGAAGTCCTCTGCGCTATCCGGCTCATCGATCGGGCTGTTGAAGACCAGGCGGTCGAGCCAGCCGTTTTGTCGATAGTATTGGTACACCTGACTCAGGTAGGACCTGACGAGTTGAGCCGCCTCCGGAGATATCTTCGCCATTCGCGCATCGCGCACCAAAGCCCGCGGCGCCGTCTCCAGAATCACGCGTTTGGTCTTCCACTGCCTCATGTAAAGGTCGTAAGCCCGGCCGTCGAAAGCCAGCGCGACGCCGTCGCGGGATAACTTGATTCGCGGCCGCAGCGGCTCGTTGAACCACGGCTCCATGCGGTGGGCATAGAGAAAGGCATGGTAGTTTCGAAGCAACTTCTGCGCGCGGCCAGAGTCCGGGTCGACGTGATGGGCCTCGGCGAGGGTCAAGCCGGTGAGTCCCATGTAGGTGATGAGATGAGTCTCCGCCGGCAGCGCGAAGTTGTAGACCTTCAGCCGCAGCGTGAGCCGGTCGATCTCCTGGCCGTTCTCGGTAACACGCACGCTCCCGGCATAATCGCCCGCGGGCAGGTCGGGAGGAGTGACGACATCCACCCAGATGCCGCGATTCCGGACGCCTTCCTGGGAGGGTGCCGCCATGCCGAACGGATCTGTCAGCGGGGCCAGCGCGTCCGGCCACAAGCCGGCCGCTCCGATCGGGCTCGATCTTCCGGGGCAATCAACAACGTGTTCGAAATACAGCTTCACGTTCTCCCGCGAGAGGCGGCCCGCGCCCGAACTCAGGTCGCCGGCCTCCACGAACAGCCCGGATGCGGCCGGCCGGTTACGGTCCACTGGCGGTGGAATCGTGATCACGATTTGAAATGGAACGTGCTCATTTTTCGCTCCCGCAATCGATATGGTCCTGGTGCTTCTTTCCCATACCAGGTTGCGGGCCTGCACCGCGTCATCGGGGCGGATCTTCACGGTGCTCGGGGCCGCCCAAACCTCGGCCACAGGCCTCTGCGCGCCGGCGGCGAGGCCGCTCATCCAAATCACGGCAACGATAATCGGCTTCATCGGGAACCTCTGCTGCTGGCTGCATCGGAATCGGGAGCCACATTGCCTAGAGTAGTCTGCTGGGGTACCCTCCCTATAGAAGCGAGGTGAAAATGAACTACCGTGTTCTTTCCCTGGATGGCGGCGGTAGCTGGGCGCTCATCCAGGTAAAAGCATTGATCGCTCTCTACGGCGAAAACGCTCCCGGTCAATCTGTCTTGGAGGATTTCGACTTGGTCGCGGCGAATTCGGGCGGCAGTATCGTGCTCGGAGGATTGGTGGAGGGCCTCACGCTGGGCCAGATTCTGGCACTCTTTGAGGACCAGGCCCGTCGGGAGTCGGTCTTCTCTCCGACGCACCAGCTCGGCGACAAGCTGCTCCACGATTTGACCGGCCTCGGTCCCAAGTACAGCGCTGAGAATAAGCTCCCCGCGTTACAGAATGCGCTGCCTTCGAAGGGCACGCTGCCTTTGGATCAAGTCGTCGCCGGTGTGCGGCGCTCCGGATCGCAGGAGGACGTGCATCTGCTCATCGTCGGCTTCGACTACGACCGCAATCGCGCCATCTTCTTTCGCTCCTCCGAGGCCAGCGGTCCGGCCTGGGGCGCCGGCGCGGCAGCGGCCGTCACCCTGGCGGAAGCGATTCACGCCTCCACGAATGCGCCGGTCAATTATTTCGATGAACCCGCCACTTTCCCGGACCGTCCCGGCCGTTACTGGGACGGTGCCATCACCGGCTGCAACAATCCGGTCGTGGCCGCGGTTGCCGAGGCGATCGCGTTAGGTCGGAACACCCTCGACCTCGCGCTGCTGAGCATCGGCAGCGCCTCGGTCGCCCTCCCCTGGCCTCTACCCGGCCAGCCTGCCTCCCCCTATCTCCAGCCAGTCTCGCAGCCAGGTTTAAAAGCCGATTTGCGCAAGCTGGCGACTTCGATCCTCGACGACCCGCCGGACATCGCGACCTACCTGGCTCACTTAATGACTGGCAGCGGCATGGGCCTGGATCGGCCGCCCGCCGACAGCCGCATCGTCCGCCTGAATCCGCTGATCAGCCCCGTCATGAAGGAAGGAGTCTGGTCCGCGCCGGGCTCCATGAGCGCCGCCCAGTTCACCTACCTCGCCAACCTCGACATGGATGCGGTCCAGCAGGCGCAGGTGGACGCTATCTCCAGTTACGCCGATCTGTGGCGGCAGGGCGTCGCACCCAACCAGCCCATCCGCATGCACGCCGACACGCTCGAAGCCGAGCTTGGTCAGACCACCTTTCCCGACGCACTCGCTGCCTGGAACGCGATCAAATAGCCGCCGCTCAGCTCATCAGCGAGGCTTGAACGGACCCGGCGGGCCTGCTCCCGCCGCTCTTTGTCACGCCCCCGTCCCAGTCTCCGGCTTGGCCTCCAGGCGCGTGCCCACCTCTCGCATCAGCAGCGTGATCAGACCCTCCAGCGCGCCACTCCCGCCCTGGCCGCCCATCACCAGCGTGCTCGGCACGAACGGCGTGCTGCTCTTGGAAAGCGCCTCCACGGCCCCCACCAGCGCCGTGGCCGTCGGTCCCAGCGCCTGCACTTGTTTCACATACGCCTCCGCGCGCGCCAGGCCCACGCTGCGCACCTGTGCTCCCTGCGCGGTTCCGGTCTGTTCGATGTACGTGGATTCACCCTCGGCCTCCAGCTTGCGGGCGGCGGTGCGGTTGGTCTGGATGTCGACGCCGACTTTGGCCTTCGCCAGGTCGGCCTGCATGTCGGCGGTGCCCTTGGCCTTCTCGGTCTCGGTGCGCTGGTCCTGGGCGGAGCGCTGCATTTTGTAGGTTTCCACCTGCTGGTTGGCGATTTCGCGCTGCGTCAGGACCTGCACCAGCAGCTCCGGCAGCACCACCGCCTGGATGTAGACGCCACGCGTCTCGACGCGGTACTTGGCCAATTCCGCTTTGACGTACTCGAACGCGCCTTCCTGGACCATTTCGCGGCTGGCGATGAACTTCACCGCCGGCATGCTTTGCAGCTTGTTGCGGAAATGGTTGCCCACCGCCGCCTGCAACACTTCGTTCACCAGATTCGCCACGCTGCCGACCATGGAAATCACATACGGCGCCAGCGTATCGGGAATGTGGATCTGCACCTGCAGGTCGATCGCGAAAGTGAAGCCCTCGCTGCTCTTGGCTTCGACCTGCTTGAGCTGCGCATCGAGGTTGTGGGCCTGGGAAACCGCATCCGCCCAGTTGAGGGTGATGATGAAGGTCGGCACGATGACCGCCTGGTAGCAGCGCGGATTGATGGGATACTTCCCGGTGCGTAGCGGTTCCTGCCAGATGCCGCGATGGCCGGGCCGCACCAGGCTGCCGAATTTGAAGTCGGTGCCGGAGGTGTCCTGCGTAGGCAGGCCGACATAGGCCTTGACGACAGCGACCTGGCCCTGCTCGATGACCAGCATGGCGACCTCTTCCACGCGCACCAGGAAGGGGTTGAGGTTGTAGGCGCCGTAGAGCAGCGGGTCGTGTTGAAGGCCGATCTTGCCGCCCAAATCCAGGAACTTCTGGAAATCCTGGTAGGCGTTGTGGCGGTCGTTCTGGCTGCCCAGGATGGTCTCGATGAGCCGGGCGTCGGCGGCGACGTCGGAGCTGGCGGTAGTCTCCAGGGCCGCGACATCGGAGAAGCCGCCCAGCCGGCTGGCGATGTCGCCGGAGGGGAGCGGCTGGCCCTCCAGCGTGGTGACGATGCCGACCACGTCGGCCACTTTCCCGCCTTCGTTCGGACGCGGCGAGATGCGCGTGACTTCGAGCTGCTTCTCCTCCAGGCCAAAAGCCTGGTAAGTCAGTTGGCCCCTGCTTTGAGCCAGCGCACTGAGCTCGGAGGAGACGGGGACGCCGAAGACTCGGGGTTTGGTGAGCACCAGGAACGCGAGGGGGTGGATCGGCGCCAGCGTGCCGGGAGACAGCACGGGCCTCTGCACGCCCTTCTGCCCGCCTTTTGCGATGAATGTATTGAGGTCGGTGAAAGTGCCGAATTCGGTTTTGTACACCGCCGACTTCGCGCCGATCGGCAGCGCGTCGCCGGCCTGCGCGATCACAACGCCGATCTGGCCCGCCGGCACCTGGACCCAGGGATGTTTGGTGACGGCATAAACCAGGCACAGCTTGAAGCGCAGCCCCGGCATCAGCATCTCCGACTGGTATCCCGCCTCGCCGTGGAACGCCACCGGGTTATCGCCCGGCAGCTTGGAGCCGAATCGCTTGCGCACCAGTCCGAGCTGCGTGGGCCCGATGCTGTAAATCGACTTGAGCAGGATAATCAGAACCACAGCCCCCAGGGCGATCAGCAGAAACGTGAAGTCCAAAACCATGGATAGCCCTCCTCTGCGCCCGATTCTACTCCCTGGCGCATAGCCCTGCCGCCGAATGTTACAACTCCCATCCGCGATTTGACGCAAGGGCGTCTGTCCCGCCACTACCCCCGCCCCTTCCGGCGCCCGCGCCCCCTCCGGCGCTTCATTCTTGCCGCGGGATGTCAGAATTGCGGAATTGTTATAGAATACGACTAAAGGTCCGGTTCGTCTGTGCCGATTGTATGCGCGGCGGTCGAAAGGGTGGCCTCCGTGATAAAGGAAACAATCGACAATCGGCGCATACACGAGCGGGTCCGATGCTCGGCCCAGATTGATGTGAGTTGGGCTGATCGGGACGGCCGCTCGCGCATTGCCAAGGCCCAGTTGGTGGATGTCTCCGCGGGCGGACTGAGCTTCCTCTTGAACGAGAAGATCGACGTCAATACGCCAATTCAAATCCATTACTCCAACAGCCAGTTCGGCGGCGAGACCCGTTACTGGACCTGCGACATCCCGGGCTGGGTGGTCGGCGTTCAGCTGGATGAGCGCGTCGACTGGGACCTGATGAGTTTCGAATCGCCCGCTCCTGCCGCTTCTGACTGGCCAGTCGGCCGGTTCCGCCCTAGAAGCCGTTTCAGCAACCTGGTGCGCAACTTTTTCTTCGGGCTGGGCTGGGCCGCGCGCCAACCTTATTGAAGGCCTCACACCAGCCCGCGCCGGTTTGAACCCCGCGGCCCATGTGCTCGGCGGGAAGCTGTCACACCCGCTCCTGCCTCGTCTCACTGATACGCGCTGCGCCCGCCCTTCACACTCGCCTGGACACGCATCAAAAACGGATGGGCTCGGGCGCCGGGCAAGCCGGGTCTCGGAATGAAATTCAACCCCGAATTCCTATCGGCGCACCTCTCTGGCGGGGGAAGGGGTAAGAATGAATTGTGAAACGCAGGACCTTTCTGTCCACCTCGGGCGCGGCCGCGGCGGCTGTGACCGGCAGTCGTGCATCCGCCGCTGTGCAGCCGCCATTGCAGGTATTGATGAAGCTTGGGTGCCAAAGCGCCCCTAGCAACGAAGTTCACTTCGGCTACCTGGCCCGTTATGGCGTGCGAAACGTGTGTGGCTATCCCGAGATCGCCGCCGGACGCCTGTATGCGACAGTCGACGAACTCAATAAACTGCGCGAACTGGGAGACCGGTTCGGCATCAGCATCGATTGCCTCGCCCCGCCGTTCCTTGGCTCGACCCACATCGACACCGAGAAACATGGCGCCATCCTCCTCGCCGAAAGTCCCGAGCGCGATCGCGATATCGAGTCCCTGCAGACCCTGATCCGCAACTGCGCCGCTGCCGGAATTCCTGCGATCAAGTACAACATGAGCCTCCTGGGCGTACTGCGCACGGCCTCGACCAGAGGCCGCGGCGAGGCGCTCTACAGCACCTGGAAACTGAAGGAGGCGAAGCCCCAAAAGCCCCTGACGCGCGCCGGCGTCGTGGACGCCGATCGCTTCTGGGAGCGCATCACCTACTTCCTCGAGCGCGTGATTCCGGTGGCCAATGAATACAAGGTCCGCATGGCCTGCCATCCTCATGACCCCGGCGTTCCGCCGGAGGGCTATCAGGGCATCAATCGCGTCCTCGGCACCGTCGACGGCCTAAAAAAGTTCGTCGCGATTCGTGAGAGCCCCTATCACGGATTGAACTTCTGCCAGGGCACGGTCTCCGAGATGCTCGCCGATCCGGGCCGCGAGATCTATGACGTGATCCGCTATTTCGGCTCGCGCAAGAAGATCTTCAACGTGCACTTCCGCAACATCCGCGGTCGGCGGAACGATTTCCAGGAAGTCTATCCCGACGAGGGCGACATCGATTTCGTGCGCGCTCTCATGGTCTATCGCGAGGTCGGCTACTCCTACCTGCTGATGCCGGACCACGTCCCGCAGGCGCCGGGCGATCCGAACGGCCTGCAGTCGTTCGCCTTCTGCTACGGCTACATCCGCGCCCTGCTGCAGGCCCTCGATCACATCGCCTGACCGGGCGCCACCGCCGCGCCGGATCCGCAGCCACGTCCGTTTATCCGCGCTTCTTGACGACGCTGATCGACTTCAGGTACACGGCGTTATTCGGGATCGGGGGACCGAAGCCGTTGACATAGTCGGGATCGCCGCCGCGAAAACCGGTGGTGCCTTTGAGACGCACGCTCGCGATGGTCTTGCCCAGCCGCGGGTTCTTCCATTCATAGGCAAAAAAGGTGACGGCCTTTTCGCCCGCGCCACCGAGCGCCACCTCGTCCGCACCATAACAGTAGTCCCGGCCCGACGTGCGCGCCGCCCAGTTCCACTCCTGTATATTCACTCCGTATCGAATCGGGATGGTCGCGACGAACCCGTCGGCATACACGACCTCATACCACCCCAGCAGATCGGCCGTGTCTTCCTGGTCGTAAATCAGCCGGAACGATTCCTTGTTGGTCGCCGCGCGCGCCGCGGCGTGCAGGAAAATCAGGCTCGTGGCGTCGACGCCAATGGGGATATCGCCGGACTCCTTCGGCAGTCCCGTCTTGCCTGCGCCGTCCGTGCCCACGACGACGACCGACTGGTTCGCGTCGCCGGAAAGCTCGAATGGGACATTGCCGAGAGAGACCGTGCCATTTCTCATCGCGCTCAGATCCACGCCCAGCGTCTTCTCCGTCAAACCGGCATTGAAGCTCTTTACGATGGAGACCGGTTCGATGCTGCGCTCGGTCCGGCTGGGCGGCTCCTCGCCGCGCAAACGGATGCGGATCTCCGGCGCCATCTGCTGGATCAGGCCGGATAGTTCCCCCCCGTCGATCGCCTCTCCGCGCCACAGTGCGTGGGCGCACCCCAGCGCGTCGGCCAGCAGGTCCTTGCCGAAGCCCGCCTCGTTGGTCGCAAACCACGCCGACGGCGCTCCACCCAGAATCGAACCGCGGCGTATGCGCGCCGCGAAGTTCTGCATGCCCGGCGTGAAATTGCCGTAGATCTCTTGAAAGCCCATCGCTTCGAGTTGCCCCTCGAACCCCTCGACCTGCTTCTCGTTCCACTCCGGATCCGATGCCGACCAGAACCAGTTGAAGATCAGGATGTCTTTCGGGATCAACCGCGCCACCTGTTCGCTCGTCATCCCTCCGGCCACTTCGTAGGCCAACCCGTCCGGCGCCTTCTTCTTCTGCAGGCCCGCGCCGCGCACGCCTTCCAGCAGCATGTCGCCCCAGATCGCCATACGCACGCCCTTCGCGGCCAGGTAGTCGTGGATTTTGCGCACGTCCTCGCCGTAGCGTTCGCGAATGTCCTTATTCCCACAGCGCGGGCACCATCCCACCGGCTGAAACAGCTCATCGTGCCCTGCGTGCACCATCCGCGGCTTCAGCAGATCGATGTACTCGTCGTAGACGTCGAACAGCAGTTTGTAGCTCTCGGGATTCGACGGACAATACGTGTCGGGCCACGGCTCGCCCGGCACCTCGGACAGTTCCGGATGCGCCGACAACAGGTAATAGCTGTGCGTGAACGACGGCAGCTCCGGAACGAATTCCATATGGAACTGCCTCACATAGCGCGCCAGCTCGGCGACTTCGTCTTTTTCCAGGAACCCGCCATCGGCGGTGTCCTGGTGCGTCGAGTTGAGTTCGATGTCGTGCGGTGCGCCGGGCGCGTAGTTGTGGCGCCAGTAGTTGACCTCGCGCGCGAACCGGACCCATCCGCCGTTGAGTTCCGGATGCCGCTCCAGCCGCATCGAGGCGTTCATCTCCACAATCAGCGTGTTGTATTTGTACAACGCCAGGGTGTCGCGAACGAAGCGCTTGAAAAATGGGATGTTGTTGCGCCCCGGCAGGTACAGCTTGAAGCCGCGGAAGGGCTTTGCGGGCCAGTCGCGGATTTCGGTTCCAGCGAAATGCACGGCCCCCGCGCGTTCCACGGCCAGTTGGCGCAGCGACTGCAGCCCGTAAAACGCGCCCCGCTCATCGCTGCCCGCGACCACCACCATCCCCGGGCCCGTTTGCAAAATGTAGCCTTCAGGCCCCGGATCGCGAGCATCTACCTTCAGCGCATGGCCCGCGCAATACTCGGCCACCAGTGGGCTGGAGTAAGTCCCCATGACA
>Ga0074045_10000991_pt1 | contig 27746 bp, 24 predicted proteins | sample BogForMeECP23OM2_FD_94442 | JGI IMG/M metagenome (GOLD analysis project Ga0074045, IMG submission 94442) | Bog forest soil microbial communities from Calvert Island, British Columbia, Canada - Bog Forest MetaG ECP23OM2 | ecosystem: Environmental > Terrestrial > Soil > Wetlands ...
CGCCCGATCGACTTCGAGCACCCGGTCGAGCTTGCCCAGATCGATCGACACGGCGCCGCGGTAGTCACCGCCGGCGGGTGGCTCGACCCCGCCGACCACGCTCGAACCACCGCCATAGGGCGAGGCGGCGACGCGCGCCGACGTGCACCATTCGAGGATGCGCACGACATCTTCCTCGTTGCGCGGGTACGCGACAAAATCGAACGGATTGGGATACTCACGCCGAAACGCGCGCACGATATCGCTGAAACTGCGGCCATAGCTGTGCTCCGCGCGATCATGGACCCGCGTCGAGCAAATCGCGGCAAGTGCGTCGGGCGGCTTTACGCGTGGCGCGCGCAGATTAAGGTCAGCTTCGGTCGGCGCTGGGGCAATCTTCAGTTCCGGCAGGCCAAATCGCTGCGCCATCCGTTCAGCCATGTGCTTTTGCTGTTCGGCATTGGGCCCTTGATCCTCATAGCCCCAGCCGTAGAACTTGCGTCTGCGTTCCGCCATCGACTTGACCTCGCGACTCAGATGCGACGATCGCAATTCTGCTCCGCTCGCGGCTGCGGCGGCAAGCCGGGCGGTGGCTTGCGTCGCACGGCGTGACGACCTATCTCTCAAATTCATTGACGGAGGGATGCGATGAGTGACGCGACGATTGCCGCAGCCGACACGCTACCGCGCAAGCGAATCCCGGTGGTGGGCACGACGATGGCTTATGCCGAAGCGGGGACCGGCGCGCCGATCGTTTTCCTCCACGGTAATCCGACGTCCTCCTATCTCTGGCGCAACATTATCCCGCACCTGTCCGGGATGGGCCGCTGTCTCGCTCCCGACCTGATTGGCATGGGCGCGTCGGGCAAGGCGCCCGACGGCTCCTATCGCTTCGTCGATCACGCGCGGTACCTTGACGCGTGGTTCGACCAGCTCGGGCTGACGCGCGACGTCACGCTGGTCATTCATGATTGGGGCTCGGCGCTGGGCTTTCATTGGGCGAATCGCCATCGCGCGGCGATCAAGGGGATCGCGTATATGGAGGCGATCGTCGCGCCCCTCCACTGGGACGATTGGCCGGCGGCGGCGCGCAATATGTTTCAGGCGCTGCGCGGTCCCGGCGGGGAAGGGATGATTCTGGAGAAGAACGTCTTCGTCGAACGGATCCTGCCGGCCAGTGTCCTCCGTCCGCTGAGCGCAGCCGAGATGGAAGCGTATCGACGGCCCTTCGCCGAGCCGGGCGAAGGGCGGCGTCCGATGCTCACGTGGCCGCGCCAGATCCCGATCGAGGGCGACCCCTCGGATGTGACCGCGATCGTCGACGACTACGCCACGTGGCTCGCCGGCAGCAGCCTCCCCAAGCTGTTCATCAACGCGGATCCGGGGTCGATCCTGACCGGACGACAGCGCGAACTATGCCGCCGATGGCCGAATCAGCGGGAAGTGACGGTGAAGGGTTCGCATTTCATCCAGGAGGATTCGCCGGACGCGATAGGGCTCGTGATCGCGGACTGGTATCGCGCGCTAATTTGAGGCGGCCGGCAAAGTCGCGTAATCTGACGGGTCGACGCGTAAGCTGACATCGATTAGTCCGCAGGAGAAATAGCGATGGCTGAGGTAATTCTGGAAGTTCGCGAGAACGTCGCGCATCTCACGCTCAACCGGCCTGAGACCGCCAATGCGCTGAATCTCGAAATGGCGATGGCGCTCGAAGCGGCCGCCCTCAAGTGCGAAGAGGACCCCAATATCCGCGCGGTCCTGATGACCGGGGCGGGCAAATTGTTCTGCGGCGGCGGCGACCTGAAATCGTTCGCGGCGCAACCCGCCGAAGAGCTGCCCGGCCATCTGAAGAAGGTCACGATGTATCTGCATACCGCGATTCAGCGCTTTGCCCGGATGAAGACGCCGCTCGTGATCGCGGTTAATGGCAACGCGGGCGGTGCGGGGCTCAGTCTCGCGCTGATCGGCGATCTCACGCTGGCCGGCGAATCCACCCGCTTCACGGTTGCCTACACGCGTATCGGTCTCACGCCGGACGGCTCCAGCACCTACTACCTGCCGCGACTGGTCGGGCTCAAACGCGCGATGGAGCTGATGCTCACGAATCGCACGGTCACAGCGCGCGAGGCCGAAGCGATGGGCATGATCACCCGGGTCGTACCGGACGCCGATCTGCTCAATCAGGCCGGCGCGATCGCCCGCGAGGTCGCGCAAGGGCCGACGCAGGCCTTCGGCGGAGTCAAACGCCTGCTCTACGCTACGTATAACAATCCGCTGTACGAGCAGATGGAAGTCGAGACGGCAGTGATCGCGGATATGAGCCGCACCGCCGACGCCCGCGAGGGCATCGCGTCGTTCCTCGGCAAACGCGCACCGAAGTTCAGCGGCAAGTGAGCTGCCGGCTGAGGGCCCTCTGCGCAAAGTGACTTCACCCAACTTTAGGGACCCCGCACTTGGGGCCAAAAGTGCGGGGACGCAGATCCTTCGCCGCGCTCAGAGTTTGTGAATTTTTCGATCCGCGCAACAGCGCCTCTGGTGTCATTCTGAACAGAGTCCGCGCAGTGAAGAATCCCGGGATTCTTTGCTGCGCTCCGAATGACAAAATGAGACTTGTGCAGAGCTTGCCTAATACCCTAGTGCGCGATCGACGACGTTGAGCAGCGGTTCGCCCTTGACGAAGCGGCCGAGGTTCTCCGCAAAAAGTTCGCAGCAGGCGGAATTTCAATGCTTCGAACTGGGCCGGCTCGCAGATTGATAATCGAAATCCGAGATTATTCGGCGTTCGTGGGGACTCATTCGAGCAATTGAACAATTTATTGTTATCTGAAGAACCATAATTACGGATCTGACATACATCGGGCAAAGCATCGTGCTACGTCTTCACATGAGGATATTGCTCAATGAAGAAACTTGTCGTTCACCTCTGCCGCACGTTGGCGCTGGTTGTCTGCCTTTCACTATCAGCCTGCGTTCTTATCCACTCCGGATCGATTAGCGAAAGCAACGGCGGTGGATCGCCGGTCAAAGCCGAGTATAGCGACTATGGCTTGTTGCATCTGACGGCGCCGTCGAATCTGACATCAAGTGCAAATACCGCGCTCGCTTCGCAGTGCCAAAGCGGCATGATCTCCGACGTGCAGACGGAATTGTCGACGCGTGACTGGTTCGCGATCGTTCAATACTACACGGTCACGACCGCAGCCGTCTGTAAGTAAGGAGCACGAATGAAGAGCAAATCAAGCGGTAGCTCAATGCCGAGAAGAATCGCGCCCATGCTCAAGACGTTGACGGTCGGTGCATTTCTCTCGTTCTCCCTATCGGCGTGCGTCTTTATCCACTCCAGTACAATAGGCCAAACCACCGGAAGCGGCTCGCCAGTGAGCGCCAGGGATAGCGACTACGGGATATTGCGTCTCAGCAAACCTCAGGGCCTCACATCAACGGCGAACGCTGATCTGGTCAAACAATGTCAGAGCGGTCTGCTGACGGACGTTCAGACGCAACTATCGATGCGCGACTGGTTCCTGATCGTCCAGTACTACACCGTCGCGGCCAGTGCGATCTGCAAGCCCCCGCCACCACCTCCGCCGCTACCGCCGCCGCCAAAAGGAAGAATCGTTTTGCGCGGAGTTCATTTTGATTTCAATAAGTACAACATCCGTCCGAGCGATGCGGCTGTGCTTGACGAGGCCGCGGGCACGCTCAAAGATAATCCGGACGTAGTCGTGAACGTGAATGGCTATTGCGACTCGATCGGTGGTGTCGAGTACAATGTTAAGCTCTCCGAGCGGCGCGCCCGTGCGGTCGCAGACTACCTCGAGAAAGATGGCATAGCGGCCGACAAGTTGATGCCACAGGGCTATGGCAAGACGAACTTTGTCGCAACCAACAAGACCAAAGAAGGTCGTGCGGAGAACCGGCGAGTAGAATTGGTTCCCGCCAAGTAAATCCCTCCAGAGGTCGTTATTTCCAAAACGAGAGCGGGCGCCTGTATTGTCAGGCGCCCGCCTAAGCCTTTCCGACTTTGATTCAGTCGTCTGCACTCTGATGTCGACAAAAACTCCATGTCCGCCGGGCGGCTATAAACCGAACCACAGCCCTGCCGATTGTGCGCCGAACCACCCGATTAGCTAATACCCTAGTGCGCGATCGACGACGTTGAGCAGCGGCGCGCCCTTGACGAAGCGGCCGAGGTTCTCCGCGAAAAGCTCGCAGCAGGCGGAGTTGTAGCCTTTGAACGATCCGGACATGTGCGGCGTCAGGATCGCATTCTCGAGGTCCCAGAGCGGGCTTTCCGGCTCGAGCGGCTCGCGCTCGAAAACATCGAGGCCGGCGCCGCCGATCCGCTTGTCGCGCAGCGCCTCGATCAAAGCCTCCTGATCGATCACTTCGCCACGCCCGATATTCACCAGGTAAGCGTGCGGACGCATCGCGGCAATCTCCGCCCGCCCGATCACGCGGCGGGTGGCCGGGGTGGCCGGCAGGGTGACAGTGATAAAGTCGCTGTCGCGCAGGATTGCCGTGTAGCCATCGGGGCCGTACCAGCGCGCCGGAATCCGCCCCTCGGGGTCGCCGATACCTGGCGGGCTCCAGCCCGTGTCGCGGCGTTCATCAGGATTGCGCTTCAAGGCCAGCACCGTCATGCCGAGCGCCTGCCCCATCCGCGCGGTTTCCCGGCCGATCGAGCCGTAGCCGATCACCCCGAGCGTTTTGCCGCGCAAGGAATCGACCGAGTCCATGAAATCCCAGTTGCGCTTCCATTCGCGGCGGATCTGCGCGCGCATCGTGACGTGAAAACCGTGCGACCAGGCGAGCATCGAGGCGATCGTGTACTCGGCAATCGGCGTCGAGTGGATGCCGCTCGCGTTCGTGATCGCGATTTCCTTGCGGGCTTGCAGCTCACCCTTCATCACGTGGTCGGCGCCAGCACTCAGAAATTGAATCCACTTGAGCCCTGGCGCTTGCCGGATCAACGCGTCGGGCGCGCGGAAGCTGAACAGCACGTCGCATCCACCGGCCGCGGCTTCGATCATCTCGGCCTGCGAGCGGCAGCGCCGGTCGATTATCTCGGCTCCCCCGCTGAGCTGTTCGAGCTGCTTGATTTCGGCGGGCGTTAATCCGACGGTCGAGAGAATTTTCATGGCGATACGGTACTCCCCCAGGTTTCTTCGCACGGCGGCTCACCGGCTTTCAAGGGCGGTCAGCGTGGTTTGTTTCGGGATGGCGGTGTAGTGAACCATTACACCGTTTATATGGGACCGCAGCGCGGTTAAAATAGGACGGTTATGGGACGCAGGGTTTGGATAGCCGCATTCGGCTGCGCCGCGATCGGGCTGCTTATCCCGCTCGCCGGCTTGGCCCAGACGGGCGTGGTGCGCTCCGCGCAGTCGGCGCAGACCGACGTGACCGCGGCGGACCAGTCCGGCGGTACGCTTGATGTGTCGCCGCGAATCGCCGCGCCGCCGCCAGTCCCAGCCTCGGCTCCAGCGGCCGAACCCCCGGTTCCTACGGATATGACAGGCGTGGCGCCGGCGGACCTGTATGGCGCTCCGGAGCCCGACGCCGGTAATGCCGACGCCACCGCCGGCAGGCTGCCGTATCTGGGGATCGCGGTCCAGTACATCGTTTCGAACGACACGCCGGGACGCGAGGTCCATGGTCTTGAAGTCGTCGGGGTTGACCCGGCGAGCCCCGCCGAGCAGGCCGGGTTGCACGGTCGCGGCCAGCTCACCAAGCTCGGCGCGAGTGGCGCGACGGCGGGCGCATTGTTTGCGCCGCTCGATTTGGTCATCATGCCGCTGCTCAAACGGGCGGGCGAACTGGGCGAGGACGGCGATTTGATAATCGCGATCGACGACAATCGCGTCGAGTCCGAGAGCGACCTCAAGACCGCGCTGGCCGCGCTCAAGCCCGGCGACGTGATTTATCTCACGCTGGTCCGGCAGCATCAGGGTGGCTGGCACGAGACGCTCAAGCTGCCGGTCCGGCTCGCGCCGCCGCGACTCTCCGCGCGCGACGACGGCAACCTATTTGCCCCCGCTTGAACCGCGGTCCGCGATGGTCCGACCCAATCCTGTGCCACGACCCCGCAGTTGACCTGAAGGTGCGGGCTCAGCCGTCTGCTATAATGCTTAGATTCGACACGCCGCCGCGATACACGGTGGCAGTGTCGACGCTTGTCTTGAAGGTAGGGCGTGGAAAGAAGTCTGCGAGAGGCGGTAAGCGAGCTTAAGGCCCGGATCGGGCTTGGCACGGAGCGGCGCTTTCCGGTCATGGGGCTCAAGGGTGCGGCGAACGCGCTGATGCTGCGTGAGACCGCGCTGACGCTTGAGCGGCCGCTGTTGGTGGTGACGCCGCTGGCTGCGCAGGCCGACGCCTTGGCGAGTGAGCTCGCCTTCTTCCTCGACGAGCCGGCCACCGCGGACGCGGCCGCGCGCAAAGTTCATCTGCTGCCCGCGTGGGAAATACGCCCCTTCGCCCAGCTTTCGCCCCAGTCCGACTTCCAGGCCATGCAACTCGCGGCGCTCTACGCGCTGGTGCGGACTTCGGCGCCGGTCGTCGTGACTTCGGTCGAAGCCTTGATGATGCGGACGTTGCCGCGCCCCGCCTTCGAGGATTCCGTGATCAGGGTCGGACTCGCGGAGCGGCCCGATCTCGACGCGCTGCTGGAAGCGTTGGCCGAGATGGGCTATCAGCGGGTTCCGCAAACCGAGGAGCCGGGTGACTTCAGCGTCCGGGGCGGGATCGTCGACATCTTCTCCCCGCTCCATCACTATCCGGTGCGCTTCGAGCTGGAAGATGACCTGGTGACTTCGATTCGCCATTTCGATTCCGCCAGTCAGCGTTCCCTGAGCGAGGTGGACGAGGCGACGATCATTCGCACGCGTTATATCCCGGCCGCCGGCTTGCGTGATTCGCGGCTGATCGATCGGGTGGCGTTGCGCTGCGCTGAGATCGGGATGGTCCGCAAGGAGGCCGCGGAGCTTACCGAAACGCTCGAGAACGGCCTGCTCTTCCCGGGTGTCGAGTGGCTGCTGCCGCTGCTGCATGAAGGCGGGCTCCACTCGGTCTTCGACTATATCCCGCCGAATGCCGTCGCGTGGCTGGTCGAGCCGGGCCGGCTTTTGGCCGAGGCGGAGCGGATAGTCGAACGAGTCGCGGCGGAGGCCGCGGCCGCGCAGGCGAAACCGGTCTTTTATCCACCGCCGGAGGCCCTGTATATGCAAGTCGAGCAGCTCGAGCGCGCACTCGCGGGAATGGTCGCGGTCGAAGCCGGCTCGCTGGTGACGGTCAACGCCCCGCGCGAAGGATGGGCCGAGCCGATCACGGTGAAATCGCAGCCGAGTCTCCGGCTCGGCGCGGTCGAGCTTACAGGCGCGCAGGCCGCGCCCTCCTTCGAACCGCTGGCGGCCGAGCTGAACGAGATCCGTCGCGCACAGGGCCGTGCCCTGATGGTGGTCGAGGGACCGAATCAGGCCGCGCGCCTGCGCCGCCATCTGGAAGCCTACGAACTCGAGATCAACACCGAGTGCCAAAGCTTCGCGCAGATGCTCGATTGGCCGGATTTCCGGCCGGTCATCATGGAAGGGGAGATTGCCAACGGCACCGTGCTGCAAAAGGACGGCCTCTACGTCTATAGCGAAGAGGACCTGTTCGGTGAGCCGCGCACCCGCCGCCGGACGCGCAAGGCCGGCAAGGGCGTCTTTCTCAATCTGGAGGAGCTCCGGCCGGACGATTTCGTCGTGCATATCGAGCACGGCATCGGGAAATACCGCGGGCTGAAGCACATGAAGGTGGCCGGTCTCGAAGGCGACTTCCTGAACCTCGAATATGCCGGCAACGACACGATGTACGTGCCGGTCGAGCGCATCAACCTGGTCCAGCGCTACGTCGGCGGCGACGGCGTTGACGCCAAGCTCGATCGTCTGGGCGGTGGCTCATGGGATCGGGTCAAGAAGCGCACGCGCGAAGCCGTGCTGGCGATGGCCTCGGACCTGATCGAAATCTATGCGGCGCGCGAAGCGGTCGAGGGCCACGCATTTCCCCATCCGGGCCGCGACTACGAGGACTTCGCCGAGCGTTTCGAGTTCGAGGAGACGCCCGATCAGGAAGCGGCGATCGACGAAGTAATCCGTGACATGGCGCGGACCAAGCCGATGGACCGGCTGATCTGCGGGGACGCGGGCTTTGGCAAGACCGAGGTGGCGTTGCGCGCGGCCTTTATCGCCGCGATGGACGCGCGGCAGGTCGCCGTGCTCACGCCGACGACGGTGCTTGCCGAGCAGCATTGGAACAATTTTCGCAAACGCTTCAAGGATTATCCGATCCGGATCGAGATGGTCTCTCGCTTCCGCAGTCCCAAGGAAAATCGCCGGGTTATCGAAGAGGTACGCAAGGGCCAGGTGGATATCGTTATCGGCACCCATCGCCTGCTGCAGCCCGACATCGAGTTTCCCAAGCTGGGCCTGCTGATTATCGACGAAGAGCATCGCTTCGGCGTCGCCGACAAGGAGCGGATCAAGCGGATGCGCAAACTGGTCGAGGTGCTGACGATGACCGCCACACCAATCCCGCGCACCTTGCATATGGCGATGCTCGGGATTCGCGATCTATCCGTTATCCAGACGCCGCCGCCGGACCGCCAGGCGATCCGGACTTTTGTCGCCCACTTTGACGACGGCCTGATTCGCGACGTGATCCTGCGCGAGCTCAACCGCGGCGGCCAGGTTTTTTTCGTGCACAATCGCGTCGAGAATATCGAGTATATGGCGCGTCATCTGCGCGGTCTGATGCCCGAAGCGAAGCTCGCGATCGCCCACGGCCAGATGAAGGAACATCAGCTCGAGGAAGTGATGCGCGACTTTATCGAAGAACGCGTTAATGTCCTGCTCTGCACCACGATCATCGAATCCGGGCTCGACATCCCCAACGCCAACACGATGATCATCAACCGCGCCGATCATTTCGGTCTCGCCCAGCTTTATCAGCTGCGCGGCCGGGTCGGGCGGTCCAAACGCCGGGCTTACGCTTATCTGCTGATTCCAGGCGAACATATCATCACGCGCGACGCCAAGCGCCGAATCGACGCCTTGCGCGAGCTGGTCGAAGCGGAGAGCGGTACCGGCTTCAAGCTTTCGATGCGCGACCTCGAGCATCGCGGGGCCGGCAATCTGCTCGGCAAGGAGCAGTCCGGGGAGATCACGGCGGTCGGTTTCGAGCTCTACACCGAGATGATGGAGCAGGCGATTCACGAGCTGCGCGGCGAGCCGGTGCGGCCCGACTTCGAACCCGAACTGCGGCTGGGGATTCCCGCCTATGTGCCGGAAAGCCTGGTACCGGACGAAAACGAGCGGCTGGTGATCTATCGGCGCATGGCGCGCGCCGGCTCCCGCGAGAGTCTCGACGAAATCCGCGTCGAGATGCGGGACCGCTTCGGGCCGGTGCCGACCCTGGTCGAGAATCTGATCGCGTCGATGAACCTGCGGCGGCAGATGCGCGAGCTGATGATCGTGAGCGCGTTGCTGAACAAGGACCAGCTCGAGATCAAGTTCCATCCCGACGCGCCGGTCGAAACGGAGAAACTGGTGGCCCTGGCCAATGCGAATCGCACTTCGATGCGGCTCACGCCGTCCTACCAGGTTATCGTGCAGATTACGGTCGGCGAATACGAGCAGACTTTCGCGCAAATCGAAGCCGTCTTGCAGGCGCTGGCGGCCTGTGAAAAGTTGGAAAACTGGGCGGGTCGCTCCGTTGAGCCGCTCGCCAATTAGCGCAAATGAAAAAAGTTGAATTGGGGCGCCGTTTGCGAGCGTTTTGGGCCGCCGCCGCACTCGCCACCGGCGGTTTAGTCGTTATCGGGAGTGCGGGATGCTCGAATGCGGGCTTGCATCTGCCTGGTTCCTTTTGGCCGGGTCACACCGCGAGCGCGCCCGCCGCCGCGACCCACGACGAGGCGCTCGCCACGGCGGCGCCCTATACACCCCCGGCGCCAGAGCCGCCGTCAGCGGATACGGTCGACAGCGTGGTGGCCAGCGTCGACGGCAATCCGATCACCTTGCAGGACGTCAAGACCTTCGGCACCGGTCAGGGCAAAGGCGCCGCGGCGGCCAACCCGGCAGGCGATGAGCAGGCCGACGTGCCGGACGAGCCGAATGCCAAGCTGAAGGCCTTGATCACCCAGCAGCTCATCCAGGAGGAGTCGCAAAAGTACGCCGGCAAAGTTGACGACGACGACGTTCAGCGCTTTATCCAGGGTATCGAGGAGCGCAACCACATGACCGACGAGCAGTTGCATGCGCAACTGCAAGCTCAAGGCGTCAGCTACACGGACTTCCGCGCGACTATCCGCAAGCAAGTGCAGGCCATGGCGATGTTCCAGCACGAAGTCCGCGACAAGGTGGTGGTCTCGGACGCGGATATCGAGGCGTACTACAAGGATCATCCGGAAGAATTCAACGTGACCGAGGAGAAATACCGCCTCGCGCAAATTCTGATCGCGGCGCCCGCCAGCGCGACCCCGGAGCAGGTTGACGCGGCGAAGCACAAAGCCGAGGACGTTCACGCTCAGCTCGTCAAGGGCAAGGACTTCGGCGATCTCGCCCGCCAGTACTCCGACGACGACTCGAAAACCAAGGGCGGCGAACTCGGCCAGTTCGACCCGAACGATCTGAATGATGATATTGCCAAGGGTATCAAGAACGTCAAAGTCGGCGATGTCTCCGACGTAATCCGCACCAAGTACGGTTTCCACATTATCAAGGTCGAGGACCATCTGGTGCCGGGCGCCATGGCGCTGAACGACGTCAAGGGAGCGATCCGCCAGAAACTGCAGGCCGATCGTTCGAAGGAAGATTTCCAGAACTGGGTTGACCGGGATCTCGTCAAGGAGCACTACGTCGAGACTTCCGAGTAGGCGATGACGAGGTCGAAGGCACCTTTGGTGGCGCTGAGCATGGGTGATCCCGCGGGTATCGGCCGGGAGATTATCCTGAAGGCGGCCGCCGCGCTGGCCCGCAAGCGGAACGGCCCGGCGCTGGTCGTGCTCGGTGACCTCGCCGCGATGCGCGCGGCGGCGCGCGAACTTGCGATCGACGCGCCGGAGCCGTTTGCATGGTCCGGCGCCCAGGGTTTGCCGCGGCGCGCCGACGGGCTCGCCGTCATCAGTGTCGGCCGTCTGCCGGCGCGCGCGCGCATGGCGGGCCGGCCGACGGTCGAGGGCGGCGACGCCGCGTACCGTTATATAGTCGAGGGATGCCGCCTCGCGCTCGCGGGAAAAGTCGACGCGCTGGCGACCGCGCCGATCAACAAGGAATGGATGAACCGCGCGGGCCATCATTTTCCCGGCCATTCGGAACTGCTCGCGCAACTCGCGGGGGTACGCCTGTGGCGGATGATGTTCGCCGGAACGCATCTACGGCTTGCGCTCGCGACGGTGCATATCGGCCTTGCCCAGGTGCCGCGCCAGCTCGCGCGCGACAACATATTCGCTACGATCAGCCTGTTCGCCACGCATCTCGAGCGGCAGCTTGGCATCGCGCGGCCGCGGATCGGGGTGCTCGGCTTGAATCCGCACGCCGGCGAAAACGGCCTCTTTGGCGACGAGGAGCAGAAGTTCATCACCCCCGCGATTCAGCGTGCCCAACAGGCGGGAATCGAAGCCTTCGGACCATTGGCTCCCGACACCGCCTTCATCCGCCGCAACGGCCGCTTCGCTTTCGACGGGGCGGTGGCGATGTATCACGATCAGGGATTAATCGCACTCAAGACGCTCGAGTTTGATCGCGCGGTGAATATCACCCTGGGTCTGCCGTTTGTCCGGACCTCGCCCGATCACGGCACCGCCTATGATATCGCGGGACGTGGCGCGGCGACCGCCACCAGTATGATCGCGGCGGTCGAGTATGCGGCGGCGGCCGTCCGCCGCTCCGCCGCAATAGCGGGTAACCCTGATAACCAGGGCGGAGCCCGCCTCGCGATTTAACCCCGATGGACCGCATAATCATCAAGGGTGCGCGCGAGCACAACCTCAAGAATATCGATATCGAAATTCCCCGCGATCAACTGGTAGTGATTACCGGCCTCAGCGGATCGGGAAAATCATCCCTCGCCTTCGACACGATCTATGCGGAAGGGCAGCGGCGTTACGTTGAGTCGCTCTCGGCGTACGCGCGCCAGTTTCTCGACCAGATGGAGAAGCCGGATATCGATTCGATTGAAGGACTTTCACCGGCAATCTCGATCGAACAAAAAACCAGCTCGCGCAATCCGCGCTCCACGGTCGCCACAATCACGGAAATCTATGACTATCTGCGGCTGCTTTTCGCCCGGGTCGGTCATGCCTTCTGCTACAACTGCGGCCGCGAGATTTCCCAGCAGAGCGTGCAGCAGATCGTCGACCGGATCCGTAGCTGGCCTGAAGGAACGCGATTGCATGTGCTCGCCCCGATCGTCCGCGATCGCAAGGGCGAGTATAAAAAAGAACTCGCGGATTTGCGCCGCGCCGGTTTCGTACGGGTCAAGATTGACGGCAAGCTGATCGAACTCGGCGACGATATCACGCTCAACAAGAATCATCGCCACACGATCGACGTGATGGTCGATCGGCTCGCGATCCGCCCCGGCATCGAGAAACGGCTCGCCGATTCGCTCGAAGTCGCCTTCAAGTATGGCGAGGACCTGCTCAAGGTCGAACGGCTCGACGGCAACGCCAAGGGCGAAAGCGGCGAGATCTTTTTCAGCCAGCGCTTTGCCTGCGTCACCTGCGGCATCTCCTATCCGGAGATCACGCCGCGGATGTTTTCATTCAACAGTCCGCATGGCGCGTGTCCGGAGTGTTCGGGCATCGGATCGATCATGTATTTCGATCCCGACCTGGTGGTGCAGAACGAGGAACTGAGTATCGCCGACGGGGCGATCGCCCCGTGGGCCACGATGAATTACATGCAACCCGTGGTCGAAGCGCTGGCCGCCCATTACCAGTTCACGCTCGATCAGGCGTGGAAGACGATTCCGGCCAAAGTGCGCAAGGCGCTGCTCTATGGTTCCGGCGACGAAGAGATCGAATTCGGTTATGAGCGCGGCGGCCGGCGCCAGGCCTACGCGAAACCCTTCGAGGGTGTGCTCGCGTGGCTCGACAAGCGCCACAAGGAGACTGAGTCCGCCGGCATCCGCGAATGGCTCGAGGGCTTCATGAATATGCGGCCGTGCCCGGCCTGTGCGGGTTGCCGCCTGAAGAAGGAAAGTCTCTTCGTCCGCTTCAATGGCAAGTCGATCAGCGAAGTAACGAGCATGTCGATCAAGCAGGCCGCCGGTTTCTTCGCGGAGCCGAAAATGTCCGTGCAGGAGACCGAGATCGCGCGGCTGATCCTCAAGGAGATCCGCGAGCGGCTCGGCTTTCTGGTCGGTGTCGGACTCGACTATCTGACGCTCGACCGCACGTCGGGCAGCCTATCGGGCGGCGAGGGCCAGCGGATCCGGCTGGCGACCCAGATCGGATCGAGCCTGGTCGGAGTTTTGTATATTCTCGACGAACCTTCGATCGGCCTTCATCAGCGCGACAACGAACGTCTGCTGGCGACCTTGAAGCGCCTCAAGGAACTGGGCAATTCCGTGATCGTGGTCGAGCACGATCGCGACACCATGCTCGAGGCTGACCATATCGTGGACATGGGTCCCGGCGCGGGCATTCACGGCGGTTACGTGGTCGCGCAGGGCACGCCCGCGGAGGTCATGAGTAATCCCGCCTCGCTCACCGGCAAGTACCTCGCGGGCACGGCTGAAATTGCGGTGCCCGTGCGCCGGCGGCCGGTCGGTAATCGATGGCTCACGGTGCGCGGCGCGCGGCAGAACAACCTGCGCGACCTCACCGTGGGATTCCCGCTGGGCGTGCTGGTCTGTATCACCGGGGTATCCGGTTCGGGTAAATCGACCCTCGTGCTGGATACGTTATATAACGCCCTGGCCCAGCGCCTCGGCGGCAGCCGCGAGCGGGCGGGCGCCTTCAAGACGATCGAGGGTATCGAGCATCTGGACAAGGTGATCCACGTTGATCAGGGACCGATCGGCCGTACGCCGCGCTCGAATCCCGCGACTTACACGGGGCTGTTCACGCATATCCGCGAGCTGTTCGCGCAGTTGCCCGACGCGCGGATGCGCGGCTACGGCCCGGGGCGCTTCTCGTTCAACGTCAAGGGCGGGCGCTGCGAGGCATGTCAGGGCGACGGGATTATCCGGATTGAGATGCATTTCCTGCCCGACGTCTATGTGACCTGCGAGGTCTGCGGCGGCAAGCGCTATAATCGCGATACGCTCGAGATTCAGTACAAGGGCAAGAGTATCGCCGAAGTCCTCAATCTGACGGTGCTCGACGCGCTCGACTTCATGAGCTCGGTGCCGCCGATTCGGCAGAAGCTCGAGACGTTGCGCGACGTCGGCCTCGACTACGTTCACCTCGGCCAGTCGGCGACGACGCTGTCAGGCGGCGAGGCCCAACGCATCAAGCTGGCGAAGGAACTTTCGCGCCGCGCCACCGGGCGCACGCTGTATATCCTCGACGAGCCGACCACGGGGCTCCATTTCGACGATATAAAGCGGCTGCTCAGTGTGCTGGGACGGCTCGCCGACAGCGGCAATACGATTATCGTGATCGAGCACAATCTCGACGTGATCAAGACCGCCGACTATGTAATCGATCTTGGGCCGGAGGGTGGCGACCGGGGCGGCCAGATCATCGCGCAGGGCTCACCCGAAGAGATCGCGGCGGCCGCCAACTCCCACACCGGACATTTTCTACGTCAGGTGCTCGGCGCCCGCGCCGCGGCTTGAATCGGCGACGTCCGGGTCCGTGCTAAGCCTTGGGCGGCGCCGGAACCGGCGGCTTGATCGTCAGCGGCAGTTCGAAGCGCACCGACTGAGGAACCTTGCACATAGAATCGTTGCACTCCTGAAATTCGATAGTTCCGGCGAGTTTGTAAGCGCCCGGATTGAGCTTCGGTTTGAGTACGATGTTGCCGACCACTTTGAAGCTCCCATGATAGACGGGGAACGTTTGATCCAGCGCTTCGAAGCGTAGCGGCGTTGGCGGGGGAAACTTGAGCGACTGCCGCTGAATCAGGTCGCCGTCGAACTTTACTTTGGTCGGGGTATAATCGAGTGGGAGTGGCTCGCCGTAGATGTGCCAACCGGGCCCGACGCCAAAATCCACCGTCACGCCAAGCTGATGACCGCTATAACTCTCTGCATCGGCGAGCGATATCTTTGCGCTGACGTCCTCGATCTGCAAGGACGTGCTGGTCCCGGCGTCGGCCAAGAGGCGGGAGTTGCCGATCGCTATTGTGGCCAAGGCCGCGAAGGCTCCGGCCTGAAGCAGAAGACGGGCGCAGCGTCCAAATCGTTTCCCCAGGGACAGCGGCAAGGCGGTATTCATGTCGTCTAATTGTAGCGAATGTCGTCGGCAAATCGAGCCACTTTCGCCGTCGGCGGAAGAGCCGTTTTTGTCAATAATCCTGGTGCGACAGACATTCCGGTTTGCGGCGGGCCGCGACGGTAGTAATAGGATCCAAAGCCGTAGACCGTAGCGGAGCATAGACGATGACTGATTTGCATTGGATGCCGGCTTGCGAGCTGCTCGCGATGATTCGCCGGCGCGAACTCAAGCCGAGCGAGTTGATGGCGACGACGATCGCGCGGATCGAAGCCCTGAATCCGCAACTCAACGCCTTTTGCGCGACCCGCTTCGACCAAGCGATGACCGAGGCGCGCGTGCTGGACGAAAAGCTCGCGCGCGGTGCCGCAACGGGATCGCTGGCGGGGCTGCCCTTTGGCGTCAAGGACCTCGAGGACGTCGCCGGGATGACCACCACCTTCGGCTCTGCGCCGTTCAAGGATAACCTCGCGCACGAGGACTCGGTGCAGGTCGCGCGGCTCAAAGCAGCGGGCGCGATCGTGGTCGGCAAGACCAACACGCCCGAGTTCGGCCATACCGCCTTTACCCGGAATCTGCTGTTTGGAGCGAGTCGCAATCCGTGGAACCTCGCACGCACGCCGGGCGGCTCCTCGGGCGGCAGTTCCGCGGCGATCGCGTCCGGGATGACGCCGCTCGCGACGGCCTCCGACTGGGGTGGCTCGATCCGTATCCCGGCCGCCTACACCGGATCGTTCGGGCTCAAGCCGACGCAGGGATTGATCCCGGCGGGACCCCGTCTGGGGATGACCCAATGGGTCGACTTCGCAGTGGTCGGACCGATCACGCGGACGGTGCGCGACGCGGCGCTGTATCTGGACGCGGTCGTCGGCTACCATCCGTCGGATTCCGGCTCGCTACCCCATCCGCGAATCTCCTACTGCGACGTGCTCGAGCACGCGCCGCACAACCTGCGGATCGCGTTTCATCCGGATTTCGGCCACGCGATCGACCCCGAGGTCAGACGCGCGACCACGGCCGCGGCGATGACTTTCAGGGACCTCGGCCATCAAGTTACGATTCTCGATGAGCCGGTGATCGAGACCGCGCAAGCCTGGCGCACGATCGGCGGACCGCAGTCGTTTGCCGCCTTGAACCCGTATCTCGAGGCCCATCGCGAACAGTACGGCCGCACGTTTTTGGCTGGTGTGGAGAATGCCGCGAAAACCAGTTGGCGTGACTATGGCGCGGCCTACCGCGTCCGCACCCAATTCAACGAATGGCTCAGAGAGGTCTTCGCGCGCTTCGATCTGCTGCTGACGCCGACCTTGCCGACGGCGGCCTTTGCCGCGGCGGGCCCGCCGCCCAAGGTGATCGAGGGGCGCCCAATTGACGACGTGATGCACGCGCTAGTGTTTACCTATCCGTTCAACTTCAGCGGCCATCCGGCGGCTTCCGTCCGGGCCGGGATCACCAATGAGGGATTGCCGTGTGGGTTGCAGATCGTCGCCGAACGCCATCGCGACGATCTGGTGATGCAGGCCGCGTACGCCTATGAACAAGCGCGCCCGTGGAACGGGCACTGGCCTTCGATCTGATGGGGCGGCAAGGTCAGACTGACTGACCCCGCGCTCTTGACCGCTGCTAATGCGTGCTGGCGATCCGAGTCGGGAACTCGACCGGCGGCAGCTTGCCAATCCGGATCAGCTCCTCGCGCAGACTGGCGCGCGAGAGGGGCTTGCACAGCACCGCGGAAGCTCCCAGCTCGTAGCTGTGCGCGATATCGTGATCATAGAGCGAGCTGGTGATGACGAAAGCCGGGACCTTGGCGCAAGCCTCGTGCGAGCGCGACGCCGCCAAAACGGCGAAGCCACCGTTATCGGGTAAGCGCAGATCGACCAACATCAAATCGGGCCGATCGTGCTCGGTGAATTGTCCAATCAGGCCGATCGCTTCGTCGGCGTTCTCGGCGACTATCACTTCGCTCGCCTCGCCGAGCAATTGGCGGATCACGGTGACCGCAATGAAGGAATGCTCCGCGTTATCCTCGACCAGAAAGACCCGGACGCCGAATTCCGGCAGAAAACGATCATCGTTATCCATTGTTGCCCCCGTTACGAAGATACAGGATTGCCCATGTGTCGAAAGGCTTTTTTAAAGTAGCGGTCCTTGCTGAAATTCCCATTTCTAAGCTTAATCCAACATCCGTGCCATTGGCCCGAAACGCCTGAGGAGACCAGGAAGGCGCTATAAGAAATAGCGAAGATCAGACCGCACCGACGCTCACTCTCGACGTTAAAGGTGATGTAAGCGTATAAGAATAACTCTGAAGAACTGCCTGATATCGCTGAAAATCGTCCCGTAATTCGGTTCGGTAGATTGTAAACATGTGACTTCTTCCCCCCTTCGGTCCCTTAGCTTTTCATTTTTGATACATCCGACTGATACGAAATCGCCGATACCGATCGACCGTTTTTTGCCTCGCGTGGGTCCGGGCAATTCCTGAGCTGGCGTCTCGTGAATTGCCGCCGGGCGCTTCGGTTGTTAGGATTTGCCCTCCGCAAGCACGAGTGATCTCGACTGATGACCGAAGAAAAGACCGACAATTCTGTAGCGCCGGCTGGCGGGGTCGCCGTTTCGACCGCGGGCGACGCGGCTCGGCCAACCGCGCCCGCCGCACCGGCGACGCGCGACGAATTTGATCCGCTGGGCTGGATCGTTCCCGTCATCTGCAAGGATTGCGGCAAGGACTTCGAGCTCCCTTACCGCCATTTTCAGGCGGGCGTGGTTTTCCATTGCCCCCATTGTCACGGGTCGTTCGTGCCCAACCTGCCGATGTATCGTGCGGTCCGCGACGCGTTTGAGCCCTTCTACGCCAGGCGCAAGCGCGATCGCGAGGACGCCATCGGTCGCGGCGACGACGACACCGCGTTGGGTCAGCGACAGGCGACCGAGCTCGAAGCATTTCGCAAGTCGCTCGACACGCTTGCCCATGCGATGCGTCCGGCGGGCAAAATGGTGAAACGTAAGGGCCTCGCCGCGATGTTCACCTGAAGAGACGGTGCGGGACGCGAACCTAATGTTCGCGGCGTGACGGCGGAAGATCCTGCGACGCGATTTGATAGCCGCGGTCGACCAGCCGCTGCCATAGCTCCCGGATATGCTCGGGTCCCCGCGTTTCGAGTTCGAGCGTGACGCACGCGCTGCCGATCGGGATATCCCGGCGCACGCGGTCATGGGCGATCGTGCGAATATTGGCGCTACTTTCGCTGATCAAGGCGAGCAGCTTCTGCAGCTCGCCGGGTTGGTCGTGCAGATCGATCTGCAACCGCGCCAGACGGCCGGCCTTGGTGAGACCGTAGCCGATGATGCGATCGAGCAGGTTGCTGTCGATGTTGCCGCCGCTGACGACTATCGCGACGCGGCGGCCGCGCAGCTCGGACTTGATTTTGAGCGCGCCTGCCAGAGCCGCCGCACCCGCACCCTCCGCCAGCAGCTTCATCCGCTCGAGCAACAGCAATACCGCCTCGCCAATTTCGAAATCGTCCACCGTCACGACCCGTTTGACCCGTCCGCGGATCAGCTCGAAAGGCAGCTTGCCGATGCGGCCGGTGGCGAGCCCGTCGGCAATGGTATCGACCGGCCGCGTAATCGCGACGGGTCGATCCGCCGCGAGACTCGCGCTGAGCTGCGCCGCGCCGGCAGCTTCGACGCCGATGACCTCGGCGGCGGGGGCGCGCGCCGCGATTGCAACGGCGATTCCCGCGATCAGACCGCCTCCACCGACCGGCACCAGAACGATGTCGGGCGTGACTTCATCGGCAATCTCGAGCCCGACGGTTCCTTGGCCGGCGATGACCAAGTGATCGTCATACGCGTCGATAAAGGTCGCGCCACTTTGCTGACGCATTGCTTCGGCCGCCGCACGCGCCGCCTGATAATCGGCGCCCGCAAGGACCACCTCCTGGCCGTAGCCGCGGGTCGCGTCGACCTTGGCGATAGCGGCCGTCCGCGGCATCACGATAGTCGCCCGGAGACCGGCGCGCGTTGCCGCGTAAGCGAGCGCCTGGCCATGGTTGCCCGCCGACGCGGCAATCACCCCACGGCGCGCCTCCTCGGATGAGAGTGTGGCCACGCGATTGTACGCGCCGCGAAGCTTGAACGAGCCGGTCTTCTGCAGATTCTCGGGCTTGAGATAGATGTCAGCCTCGAGCATGCGCTCGAGGGTCGCACTGCGCAGCATCGGCGTGGGCTTCAGGATTCCTCGCAGCCGCTCTCGTGCCCGCGCAATATCGTCGATGCTGAAATCCATCGCCGGGTCGTCAATCAGCGTCTCGCGGAACAGCCGTCAGTCGTGCTGGTGCGCCGCGGTGAATTGCCGCGGCGTCACCGCGCCGAGGTTCGCGCCGTCGAAGTCGACCTGGCGGCACGCGCCGGACTGATAATCGAGATCGAGGAGGAGGTAGCGAATCGGCCGCTTTTTCAGCGCGGCAATCAGCGCCGCGATACTCTCGCGATCGTCGCTGACGACGGCGGCAACCTCCGCCACGTCGAGACGACTGGCGGCGATGAAACGCTGCGCCAGCGTTTCGCTCGAAAAGACCAGGGCGCCGGCCCACGACTGATCCTTTTCCTGGAAGGCGATGATCGCGCCTTCACGATCGAGCAGAAAGTTGAGTTCGTCGCAGTTCAGCGCGTTCACGCCGCTTCGACCTTGAGCTGTCCGCTGCGAATGGCGGCGGCCCGCTCGCGCACCAGCCCCGGGTAAGTGTAGTAATGCTCGCCGCTCAGCCGCAGAAAAGAAGCCGTATCGACGTCGTCGAGATCGAGCGTGGCGATCTTCTCCTCGGCCGCGACGCGGCTCGGCGCCCGCAGGATGAGATCGTAGAGGACGCGCGCCTGCTCCGACTGGAAATCGTCGCGCGGCGGAATACTCGCCGGCGCGATCTTGCCGGCGTGAAAGTTGTCGAGGATAAACCGCAGCGCCTTGAGTTCGTGGCGCAGAATGTCGATACGCTTGAGCGGACGATCCATCTTGGGATTCAGCTTATCGCCGCCGTCCCATGGAAGCCAACGGCCGTGCGAATGACCGCGCGCGGGGACGTCAGTTATCGCGGCTCAGGCGATGGAGCGCGCTCAAATGGCGCAACGCTTCCCGCTTGCGGCCCAGACGATCGTAGAGTTCGGCGAGGTTGCGATGGGCTACTACCGCAAGCGGATCGCATTCGGTGGCACGAACAAAGCTCTGCAGTGCCAGGTTGAAGTCTTCGCGCTTGCGATAGATCAGGCCCAGCCGCACATGAACTTCGGCATTGCCCGGAACCAGCAGGGCCGCGCCGAGCAGATGCCGCATCGCACTGGCTAAATCGCCCTCATGTTCGAGCACCTCGGCCATCCGCATATGCAATTCGAAATTACGCGGCTCGCGGCCGATCAGATCGCTATACAACATCAGGGCGCGCGCCGGATCGGACTCGGCCATCCGCCGGGCTTCTTCGAAGCGTTCCCTTACCCGCGCGGGTCCGAAGCCGTCTTCGACCTTGCCGGCCGGCCGCTCGGTATCGGCAAAAAGCAGCAACTGCCCGCTTTCCGCCTCGAACACCAGGTCGCGATCGCGCACGACGATCAAGCCGTCATCGTTGCGCAGATTCAGCGACGTGATCGGACGGCGGGTGTCGCAATAGCTCAGTACGCGGTCGAAACAGCGCCGGAAAGGTTCGAGATGGCGACGGGTGGGGAGCAACTCCTTGGCCATCCGCATGATGAGCAGGTCATTGAAAGCGAAGCGATAGCGCCGCCCACGCTGCGCGGTTGGGTTGACCAACCTGCGTTTGACCCAATAGCGAATGCGATCCGGCGATACCGCCAGAATGCGCGCCGCCGCGCGCGTGGAAAATGTCTGCGCACGCTGTATTCCGCCCTCGCCCGTCGTCACCACCACGCGAGTGAGTATAGGGAGCGCGGACTCACGCCTCAATCGGTGGGGCGGCGTTTTTGCACAGGCGGCTGTGCAAAGACGACCGTGCCGGAGGCACGGGACGGGGTCGCGCCAGCGGAGCCGAAGGCGTAGCGAGCTAACGAGTCTGCGAGGTGCGTCCAGAAAGAAAGAGTCTGCGACGCGCGGCCAAAATAAAGACCCGCCGGCATCCGCTCGTGCTAATCGCCGATTTCCTCAAGGCCTTTGAGCAACCGCACGACGGATTCGATCGCGTTCTTCGCATTGTCGATCCGATCCAGCGCCTGCATCCGATCCATCCCTGGACCGGTGATTCCGAGACCGACCGGCTTGTCGAATTGCAACGCCAGGTCAACCGCCGTCCGCGCGACGGGGCCGGTAATCAGCTCGTCGTGACTGGTATCGCCCTTGATTACCGCGCCCAGAATCGCGATACCGTCGACGTCGCGTCGCTTGAGCAGCTTGCGCATCACGAGCGGCATATCGAAAACCCCGGGGACGTGGACCACGTGGCTTACTTCCACGCCGAGGAACTCCGCATGCCGCCGCGCCCGCTCAAGCATCATCGAGGTCACATCGAAGTTGAAATCCGAAACCACCAGCGCGATTTTCACTGGACGCTCCTTTCGAGAGTAACTGCGTCGCGAATCTCGACGCCGTGGCTTTTCAGATAACGTTTCAGGTCCGGCAATGGATGTTCACCGTAGTGCACAATCGACGCGACGATCGCCGCGTCTGCGGCGCCGGCGGTGAAGGCCTCGAGCAGATGGCGCGGTTCGCCAGCCCCGCCCGACGCAATGACCGGAATCGACACCGCTTCGCTGACCAGCCGGGTCACCACCAGGTCGTAGCCCTGCTTGGTGCCGTCGCGATCGATGGAATTGATACAGAGCTCGCCCGCCCCCAGCCGTTGACCTTCCTTCGCCCATAGCAGCGCGTCGCGGCCGGTCGGCGTGCGTCCGCCGTCGATCACGACCTCGCAGCCGGAGGGGAAGGCTTCGCTCTGCGCGCGCCGCCGCACCTGCATCGAGAGCACGATACATTGACTGCCGAAAGCGCGGGCGCCTTCCGCAATCAGTTGCGGGTTGCGCACGGCGCCGGAATCGATCGAGACCTTCTCGGCGCCCGCGAGCAGCACCGCGCGCATATCGTCGACCGTGCGCAAGCCGCCGCCGACACTGAAGGGAATAAAGATTTCACGCGCCACGGCGCGCACCACGTCGATCATGATCCCGCGCCGCTCATTCGAGGCGGTGATATCGTAAAAGACAATCTCGTCGGCGCCCTGCTCATAATAATAGTGCGCCATCGCAACCGGATCGCCGACGTCAACGTTCTCAAGGAACTGTATGCCCTTCGTCACCTTGCCGGCGCGCACGTCGAGACAGGGAATGATTCGTTTGGCGATCATCTATATTCTCGCGTCAGCAAGCGCATCGCTCAGGCCCCGAGACGGCAGAAATTGTCGAGCAATTTGAGACCGGCCTCACCGCTCTTCTCCAGATGGAATTGCGTGGCGATCACGTTGGCGCGAGCAATCGCCGCGGTAAAGGGAATCCCGTAATCGCTGGTCGCAATCACCACCGCCGGGTCCGCGGGCACCGGATAGTAGGAATTCACAAAGTAGAAATGGGTATTGTCCGGCACCCCGGCAAAGACCGGATGCGCGCGGCTCTGGCGCACGCGGTTCCAGCCAATCTGTGGGACTTTCAAAGGATGGCCATCGACAGCCGAGGGGTAGCGCCTGACCTGCCCGCCGATAATACCGAGACAGTCGGCGCGATCCTCTTCGCTGTGATCGAGCAGTACCTGAATACCGATGCAGATGCCGAGGAAGGGCTTGCCAGCGCGTGCTACGTCGTCGCGCAGGACGCTGACGAGGCCAAGCGCACGCAGATTCTCCATGGTGGCACCGGCAGCGCCCACGCCGGGCAAAATAACGTGATCGGCGGCGCGGATCCGTTCCGCGCGATCAGTAATCTCGCAGCGATGGCCCAAATGCTCGAGGGCGCGCGCCACGCTGGTGAGATTGCCCGCCCGATAATCAACGATCGCGATCATTGCCGTCGTTCCCGCAACGAATCATGAGGTCGAATCATAACGATAATCGACGCTTTGCGACAGCCGCCCGTTTGCCATCCTCCGCGCTTAACGTTATCAAGATTCGGACGCCTCCCAGGCAGCATAAAGAGGAACCACCGTGGCCAAGATAGCTCTCGCGTTTGCATTGATGCCGGACAGCCCGATGAAGACCATCGTCGAATGGACGAAGACGGCGGAAGACGCGGGGTTCGACGGCGTGTTCCTGACCGAGGCCAATAACGACTCGTTGGCCTGTTCGCTCGGGCTCGGGATGAACACCCAGCGGATCAAGCTGGGCACGGCGATTACGAATATCTACCTGCGCCATCCGCTGCTGCTCGCCAACGAAGTCGCCGCGTTGCATGAGTTCACCGGCGGCCGCTTCATCCTTGGGCTCGGCACCGGGCATCGCGAGGCCAACGGCGCGATCGGAATCGACATGGGCGGCCCGGCCGACCCGATGAAGAAGATGCGCGAGACGGTCGGGACGTTGCGCAAGTGGCTCGACGGCGGGCGCACCAACCCGAAGGTCGAGGGCAAGCAGCCGATCTATCTGGCGGGGGTATCGAAGCCGATGGTGCGCCTGGCGGGCGAGATCGCCGACGGCGTGATCTTCAACTTCTTTCCGCCCGCCCGGGTCAAAGCGGCGCTGGGCGAAATCGCCGAGGGTGCGCAGAAGGCCGGCCGTGATCCGCGTGAAGTCGAGACCACCCTGTTCGCGACCGCGTTTATCTCCGACGACCTCGAAGCGGCGCGGCGACCCGCGCGCACGCTGCTTTCGCGCTACGGCGCGATGCGTTTCTACGGCAACATGTTCGCCAACGCCGGCTTTGCTAGCGAGATGGAAGGGATTCGCGCGGCCGGCCGCGACGGCAAGGCCGCGATCGCCGCGGTTACCGACCCGATGATCGACGCGACCTTGCTGGTCGGTCCCGAGGCGCGCATCCGCGAACGGCTCGCCGAACTGACCGCGCCGGGTGTGGGCTGGGCGATCGTCTTCGTCAATCCGGTCGGCGAGGATCGCGCGAGCGCCGTGAAGCGCGTCATGCGCGCGCTGCGCCCCTGACAACTACACGACGCCACGCGATACCGCGTGTGCCCGTAGCCTAGACTGGCACATATTACGCACCCCGTGGTCACTTCGCACGACCTATGGTACAGACAACTCCCGCTTTTCGCCTGAAACCCGCGTACGCGCGAGAATATCTGACGGCTTTGGTTCCGGACTCTAAAGCCCGGAGAGCGTGCCTGCACTTGATAGCAGCCGCGATTCAAGGAGCTTCGCGATTTAGCGCATCGTCGTGGGAAGTCACGCTCGACCGGAATCGATTAAGGGTAAACGTGGGATGGTCCATGGTGGTTCAGCTCACCTCGAATACTCTTGTAGCGTACGTTGACGAGCAAGAATTTCGAGCGATTCCCAGCAAAGATCAGACCGCGATCAGAAGGGTCGCGACGGTGAAACGTTGGCCATACAGGTACCTGCCGCCGGCTGTGCAAATAACCATTCAACCGTCGTTTCTCAACGAAGGGATCGAGGCGCACATTCGGCGACTGGTTTTTCAGTTAGCTGAAGCTGCTGCCAAAAAACATCAGGTCGTCCCTAATTATAAGGCCGGACATTCACCGGGCGTCGTCGATTATCTCCGCGAGGAATTAGCGCTAACTGATCTGAAACAGCCGGACTGGTGGAGAGGTTTACGACCGCAGCCAACATCGAAACTTCTTCAGAGGATGCGTATTCCTAAATCCTTTGAATATGTCTTGGAGGGCGGCAAGAGGACGGTGTTCCCGGCCCATCGGCATCATCAGATCAGGCTCGTTAAATGGTTACGCAACCAGGTTGTGAAGCTCGAGACCGAAGACCACTACGTCGACATCCGCTTCAAGATAGGCGAGGCATCATTCCTGGGTGAGATCAAGATCATTCAAGATTGGCTCTTGCCACGGCAAGCGTTCAGGGCCGCTCTCGGTCAGATTCTCGACTATGGATTTTCGGAATCGGGATCGACGAATAATTTGATAATTTTCCTGGACGAGAAACCTGAGGCAATACGAATCGAGTTGGCCACGAGTCTCAAAATCGCGGTGGTCATCGAAGAGGACAAACGATTCGTTTGTTTGAACCCGCAGGTTGATGCGAGGCTTTTGCAGCTCTTCCCACCGCCCCCTGCCGGACGGTCAAGCGCGTGATGCGCGCCCTCCGCCCCTGACCACCGTTACACCACGCCGCGTGACCTGAGCCGGGCGATCGCTGCCGCGTCGTAGCCGAGTTCGGCGAGCACCGCCTCCGTGTGGTCGCCCTTTTCCGGTGTCGGCGTGCGCAGCGCCCACGGCGTGCGGCTGAGCTCGACCGCCTGGCCGACCAGCTCCTGGCGTCCGAGTTGCGGATGCTCGATCGGCCGCGCGATCCCGATATGACGCACCTGCGGGTCGGCGAAGACTTCGTTCATCTTGTAAATCGGACCGCACGGCACGCCGGCCTGATTAAGCAACTCGATCCATTCGGCTGAGGACTTCGTGCGCGTGATCGTCTCGATCGCCGCGTTGAGCTGATCACGGTTCTTGAGCCGCGCCCGGCCGTTCGCGTAGGCGGGGTCGCTCGCCAGATGCTCGCCGTTGATCGCCTTGCAGAAGCGCGCGAAAAGCTCCGGCCCGGACGCCGCGATATTGATATGGCCGTCGGCGGTGGCGAAGACGCCGGTGGGAATCGCGGTCGGATGGTTGTTGCCGGCCTGCTCGGGCACTTCGCCGGCGAGCAGCCAGCGCGCCGCCTGAAAATCGAGCATCGCGATCTGCGCGGCGAGCAGTGACGACTGCACCCATTGGCCCTCACCGGATTCCTCGCGCTCCAGCAGGGCGACCAGGATGCCCATCGCGCAGAAAATGCCGGCGGTCAGGTCCGCCACCGCAATCCCGACGCGGACCGGCCCCTGCCCCGGCAGCCCCGTGATCGACATCAGCCCGCCCATCCCTTGCGCGATCTGGTCGAGTCCCGGCCGTTCACGATAGGGGCCCTCCTGACCGAAGCCGGAGATACTGGCGTAGACCAGGCGCGGGTTGATCGCGCGGAGCGTCGCGTAATCAATGCCCAGCCGATGCTTGACGTCGGGGCGATAGTTTTCGACCAGCACGTCGGCGCGCTCGACCAGCCGGTTGAGGACCTCGCGGCCCTCCGCATCCTTCAAATCGAGGGTGAGGCTCCGCTTGTTGCGATGCAGGTTCTGGAAGTCGAAACCGTGCCGCGAGCCGACCTCGGGCGCACCATCGGTCGGCCCTTCGACCTTGAGGACGTCGGCGCCCCAATCGGCGAGCTGACGGACCGCGGTCGGGCCTGCCCGCGCCCGCGTGAGATCGATCACCTTGAAACGTGCAAGTGGCAACTTGGTGCTCATGTCAGTGCTTTACAAGATAGCGCGAAAAGTTCAAGAACGAAGGTGCTCAGGGGAAGAGGTTTCGCAGTGAACGTCGAGCGCGCGATCAATATCGATGACTTGCGGCGGATGGCGAAGCGGCGGCTGCCGCGCATAGCCTATGACTTTATCGAAGGCGGCGTTGAGGACGAGCTATGTCTCGCGCGCAATGAATCCGCCTTTGATCGCGAACGGCTGGTGCCGCGCTATCTGGTCGATATCTCGAAGCGCGATCAAACCGCCGACCTCTTCGACCGCAAGTACGCGAGTCCTTTCGGCGTCTCGGCCACCGGTCTCGCGGCCCTGTTCCGGCCCGGCGCCGATCTGATGCTGGCGGAGGAGGCCGCCGCCGCGAATATTCCCTTCATGATGTCCGGGATGAGCACCGCTTCGATCGAAGCCGCCGCCAAAATCGCCCCGACCCATACGTGGTATCAACTCTATACCGCGCGGAAGCGCGAGATCACACTCGACTTGATCCGCCGGACGCGCGACGCCGGGTTCGGCACGCTGGTCCTGACGGTCGACGTGCCGCTTACGACCAAGCGCGAGCGTAACATCCGCAACGGCTTCATCCTGCCGATCAAACTCAAGCCGACGATCCTGCTTGAAGCGCTCCGTCACCCCGGCTGGGTCGCCGGCTATCTGCGTCACGGGATGCCGCGCTTCGACAACTGGGCCACCTACGCGCGCGAGGGTTCGACCATCCAAAAGGTCAACTCCTTTGCCGCGGCGCAGACCAACGCCACCGTAACCTGGCAGGACCTGGAGGAGTTTCGGCGGGTCTGGCCGCGCCATCTGGTGGTGAAGGGCATCATGCATCGCGACGACGCCGTTCGGGCGGCCGCAATCGGTGTCGACGGCATTATCGTATCGAATCATGGTGGACGGCAGCTCGATCAGGCGCCGTCACCGC
>Ga0074045_10000992_pt1 | contig 27731 bp, 24 predicted proteins | sample BogForMeECP23OM2_FD_94442 | JGI IMG/M metagenome (GOLD analysis project Ga0074045, IMG submission 94442) | Bog forest soil microbial communities from Calvert Island, British Columbia, Canada - Bog Forest MetaG ECP23OM2 | ecosystem: Environmental > Terrestrial > Soil > Wetlands ...
ATCCTGGACGAGATCAACTACACGATCAGCTACAAGATGCTGGACGCGGGAAAGGTGGTGGAGGCGCTGAAGAAACGCCCGGAACAGGTCCACGTGATCTGCACGGGACGCAATGCCCACCCGCTGCTGGTGGAGGAAGCGGACCTGGTGACGGAGATGAAAGAAGTGAAACACCCTTATACGAAGGGTATACTGGCACAGCGAGGGATTGACTACTAGAGTTGTCAGTTTTCAGTTACCAGTTTTGAGTAATTCGTACCGCAAGTTGGCTGCAGGTTTTCCCTTGAATTTGTGGTTCAGAAGTGGCCAGGGGCTTTTGGGATTAGAGCGCGAACACGGGAAACGGTTTGACAGGCCACGGGAAAACCGAGTGGAACTTTCTTCAGGGGCTAAAGCCTGTTCATCTTAGGAACTATACGCCGGGGCTGAAGCCCCGGCCTCCTAAAGAAAGAGGATTCTCTTGCAAGTGGTTGATGCACTTTTGATCAAAAGGCGAAGGAATAGGACCCGGGCTCAGGGAGAATTGGCGAAGTTGACCTGGAACTGATAACTTAAAACTCTTAACTTAAGACTGAAAAACTTCCTATGTCCTGGTTCAAGCGAGACAAAAAGGCAATCGATCAGGCCACACCGCCGGAAGAACGCCGCGTGCGCACGGAAGGGTTGTGGATGAAGTGCGAGTCCTGCCGGGCCATCGTGTTCCGGAAGGACCTGGAAGAGAACCTGCTGGTCTGCCCGAAGTGCCAATTCCATTTCCGGATGAGTTCCAAGCAGCGGTTGGCCATGCTGCTGGACGGCAACTGGACAGAGCACGATGCGGGAATGGTGTCGACGGATCCGCTGAAGTTTGTGGACACGAAGCCGTACGCAAAACGCATCAAGGATGCGCAGAAAAAGCTGGGCATGAACGACGCCATCAGGGTGGCCGAGGGGCAATTGAACGGGCGGCCGGTGGTGTGCTGCGCCATGGAGTTTGGATTCATCGGCGGGTCGATGGGGGCGGTGGTTGGAGAGAAAGTGACGCGCGCGATTGAAATGGCGATTGAAACGCGGCAACCTCTGATCATCGTGTCGTGTTCCGGCGGCGCGCGCATGATGGAAGGCACGATCAGCCTGATGCAATTGGTGAAAGTGTCCGCGGCGCTGGCGCGCCTGGACGAGGAAAAGCTGCCGTATATTTCGGTGCTGACGGACCCGACGACCGGGGGTGTCACGGCGAGTTTCGCGATGCTGGGCGACCTGAACGTTGCGGAACCCGGCGCGCTGATCGGATTCGCGGGGCCGCGCGTGATCGAGCAGACCATCCGGCAAAAGCTGCCCGAGGGGTTCCAACGCTCGGAATTCCTGCTGGAGCATGGATTTCTGGATGCGGTGGTTCACCGGAAAGACATGAAGGCTTTCGTCTCCAACGCACTTGACCTGTTAATTTCCTGAAATGAATTACGAGACCGCGGTCCGGTATCTTCTATCACTCGGCCGCGAACTGGCTGCGCCTACACAGGCTTCCGCCGCAAAATTCGACCTGCAAAACATTACTGTTCTGGCAGAGCGCCTGGGGCGGCCGGACCGCGCGTATCCCACGGTGCACATTGCGGGCACAAACGGCAAAGGCTCGACGGCGGCGTTTCTCGAAGCCATCTTGCGGGATGCGGGTTTCCGGACCGGGCTGAACACTTCGCCGCATCTGGAACGTATCAATGAACGCATATTGGTGGAAGGCGAAGAGGTCAGCGACGAGGTGTTCGCGGAAGCATTCACGCGGGTCCAGGCCGTAATCGAAGAACTGCTGGCTGAGGGGAAGTTGCGAGCGCACCCGACCTACTTCGAGAGCGTGACCGCGCTGGCATTCGAAATTTTTGCGCGGGCGCGCGTGGAATTCGGGGTAATCGAAGTGGGGCTGGGTGGCCGGCTGGACGCGACAAATATTGTTGAGCCAGTGGTAACCATCATCACGCGCATTGATTACGACCATGAAAACTTCCTGGGCCATTCGTTGCGGGAAATCGCTGCGGAAAAGGCGGGCATTCTGAAGCCTGCGGTGCCTGTCGTGATTGCGGCTCAGCAGCCAGAAGTGAGGGAAGTGTTGCTGGCTCGGGCGCAGGAGCTGCGATGCGCCGTATTGGAGACGAGCGAAGAGTTTCGCGTACGAGGTGAGCGCGTGGAAGAAGGTTGCGTGCGCGCGATCGTGAAGGAAATAGCAACCGGCCGGACCTACGAGCTGGCGCCGCGACTGCCCGGGCGGTTCCAATTGCAGAACGCGCTGAATGCCTTGGCGGCGGCACGGCTGTTGCAGGAACGCGGCTACCGGATCAGCGACGAGAACATCGTTCGAGGCATTGCGGCGACAGAATGGCCGGGGCGAATCGAACGACTAGGGACCCGGCCGGACGTGTATTTCGATGGAGCGCACAATCCGGGGGCGGCAAAGGAACTTGCAGCGTTCCTGGGAGAGAATTTTCGCGGCCGCAAGGTGTACCTGGTGTTTGGAGCGATGCGCGATAAGGCCGTAGATGAAGTCACGGGCGCGCTTTTCCCGCATGCCCACGAAGTGCTGTTCACGGAGGCGCGAACCCCGCGCGCGATCAGCGCCGCGCAACTTGCCCGGATGGCGGGGCATCACGCGGAGCGCTACACCGTTTATCCGGAAGCGGAAAGCGCGCTCGAAGCCGCGCTGGAAAAGGCAAAACCCGAAGATGCGGTTTTTATCACCGGATCGCTGTACCTGGTGGGGGAGTTGCGGAAGGTGTGGAAGCAGCGCAGAAAAGTCGCATCGGGCTGAAAAAGTCCGTAAAATAGGGACCTATCGCGATTCCAGGCCGGCCAGAGGGCCGGCGTTCTCTTTTGTGAGAGGGACGCATCAGGACGGAAACCAAGACACATGAAAAACAGTGCAAAGGATGAAGCGGAAAAGCAAGAAAAGGTCCTCGTGGGCGTGATCATGGGCTCCGCGTCGGATTGGGAGACGATGGAACACACCGCCAAGACACTCGAGGAGCTCGGCGTGCCGTTCGAGACGCGGGTTATCTCCGCACACCGCACGCCGGACGTGCTATTCGAGTATGCGGCAGCGGCCGAGCAACGCGGGATACAGGTGATCATCGCGGCCGCGGGCGGCGCGGCACACCTGGCGGGAGTCACCGCGGCCAAGACGCTTCTGCCCGTTCTGGGCGTACCGATGGAATCGCAGTCTTTGAAGGGCCTGGATTCGCTGCTTTCCATGGTGCAGATGCCGGGGGGAATTCCCGTGGGGACGCTGGCGATCGGAAAACCCGGAGCCATCAACGCGGCGCTGTTTGCGGCGGCGATTCTGGGAGTCAAATATCCGGAGTATCGAGAGGCGTTGCGGAAATTCCGGGCGGCGCAAGCCGCGAAAGTGTTGGCGAATCCGGATCCCTCGAAAGGAAGTCCTGTCGCCAGCGCAGCGAAGAGTGCGGAGGGGAAGAAGCACACGTAAAACTGGTGCTGAGTCAGTTTCCGCTGTCAGGCTTAGCGCTCATTTCCATGCAAGAGAAGGGCGAAGCCGTTCCACGATCCAATCGTTGGCGAGAACCAGAGCGCAACTCATTAGATCAACCTTAACTAACTAGGCGAATGGGCGACGTTCCCCATATTTTCGTGATAGGCCATCCCGTTCAGAATACGAGGACCTTCGTGGCTTCCTCTGTCCAATGGCGAAGGTCGTCCAAGGTGCGGCGCTTGATGCCAGGGACAAGCGAGGAATCATCAATCCCGCGTGCCTCCAAACAAGTGCGACACGCGCCGATTGACATCCCCTGCGCCGCCAAAAGCCGCAGCATCTCCTGAACGTTATAGCTTGCATCTGCCGGGGACTCCCGGCGTAATCCGCTGACTACTCCGTCGCCCAACAAGAAAATTGCGACATCGCTGCCGGATGTGGTCTTTGCCAACACGCCCGCCAAGCGCAGTGCGTTGTAAGTACGCTGACCTCCATAAGGTGAATCGTTCAGGATTAGAAGATACGTCATGACTCCTCCGGCGCAGTCTCGGCCGCGTCATGCTTTGGCGTGTGCGCCCCTCGCCGATTCCGCTGCGCCCCGTGCATGTCGAGTCGGCGCTTACCATATCCTTCGCGCGCTGGAAACGCCATGAATACGCAACTCGGAGTAGCCACCCGTCAACGGAAAAGTGAATCATGGAACCAATGCGGAGACAAGAAAGAACTCCACCGGGCCATTCCCCTTCAGAAGTAAGTGCCTGTTCCCCGCGCTTGTCGTTATGCGACTGGGAATCTGTGCCTATGATTGCGAATCACGCGTCGGCAAGAACTATTCCAAAGCCCCTGCCCGGCAAAGCAAAGGTTTCTGAGAAAGCGATTGGAGCGGAGCCAGTGACCGACTTCGGGGCTCTATTGGGGGCATGGAACCCCTCTGTGCTCAAAAATGCCGATCACGCATCGTATACGGACATAGTTGAGTGCAGGCTGTGAGTCAGCAGGCGGGTGTAGAGAAATCTAGGGTGCAAAGGTGGAGGCCATGAACCGTCGCGATTTTCTGCAATCAGGGAGCATACTGTCATTGAATCTCGCGTTCGCGAAGGCAGAGGGGCTGTTTGCGCAGGCGGCAACGGTTGACCGTTGGCGCACATTTCAAGTGACGACGCGCGTCGAAGTCCTGAAAACTTCGGGTACGACTCGAATATGGCTGCCCGCAGCACTCACCCGGCAGACGCCCTTCCAGAAAACGATCGAGAACACGTTCAACTGCGAGGGCGGCACCGCAAAAGTGGCCGAGAGCGAGATCGACGCGCTGGGAATCATCGCCGCAGAGTTTCCATCCGGAGTGAGGCCGATCCTCACGCTCACAAGCAAAATCGCCACCAAAAACTATGCCGTCGATATTTCGGCGCCTGGCAAGCCACCAAAAGAGGATCGCGCAGAATTGGAGCACTTTTTGCGGCCGACCAAACTCCTGCCGACTGACGGCATCGTGAAAGCGGCGGCGACCGAAATCACGAGGGGCGCGAAGTCAGACATTGAGAAGGCGCGTGCCATCTACGAGTGGATCGTTGACAACACCTTTCGGAATCCGAAAACGCGCGGCTGCGGAGTCGGCGACATTCGCTTCATGCTGGAGTCGAAGGACCTGGGCGGCAAGTGCGCGGATCTTAATGCGCTCTACGTTGGCCTGGCCCGCGCAGCTGGCCTTCCAGCGCGCGACGTTTACGGCATCCGCGTCGGCAAGTCGGAAATGGGATACAAGAGCCTCGGCGCTTCGTCAGAGAATGTGACGAAAACGCAGCATTGTCGCGCCGAGGTCTACCTCGGTGACTTTGGCTGGGTACCTGTTGATCCCGCAGACGTGCGAAAGGTCGTACTCGAGGAACCACCTGGAAACCGCTCCCTGGACGACGGCATGGTGAAGAGTGCCAGAGCCCGCTTGTTCGGTTCCTGGGAGATGAACTGGATGGCGTACAACTTCGCGCACGATGTCCCTCTGCCCGGATCCAACGGCGCTCCCGTCGGCTTCCTCATGTATCCGCAGGCAGAAACGAACGACGGCCGACTCGAGAGTCTCGATCCGGACAACTTCAAGTATGAGATCACGTCGACGGAGACAACATCCACGAACGGCTGACGGAAACGGACGTAGAAATGTCGTTCGTTCCACGCACATTTTGGGCGGCGCAGGGTCGGCAATCCTACTCGCTGGTGGACTTCTCCGGACTGATCCCACTTTATCTTTGAAGTGGGGTGCAATGTGATCCAGGACCAAGGGGCTTTGTCACTAGGAGCCTGAGTAGAACGCAGCACTCTGTGTTCGCGCACAAAATCATCCGTCAGCGGCAACCCAGCTCAGGCTATTATTCTGAAATGTGACTACAATGCCGGACACACCCACCAAGACCCCGCTTCGGAGGGGTTTCCTCCGATCCTTTATTCGATGGCTTGTCATCGGCGTGGCGCTTCTTTGGTCGCTTGCCGCGCTGACCCTTGTGGCCGCCCGGTGGATCGACCCGCCGACAACCGCGGTGCACATCCAGCGCCGCTTGCAGGCCTGGATTCACCACACGCCGTATCGCGAACGCTACAAATTCATTCCGCTCAGCCAAATCTCCGCCGATCTCCAGCACGCGGTAATCGCCGCAGAGGACGCGAACTTCTACCAGCACCATGGATTCGATTGGCACGAGATCCAAATCGCGGCCGAAGACGATTTGGAAGGCGATCGCACTCGCGGAGCTTCCACCATTACGCAGCAACTCGTAAAAAACTTATTCTTCGGAACGGGCCGCTCCATCCTCCGTAAGGGCGCAGAGGCCACACTGGTACCGGTGGCCGAATTGGTCCTCGGCAAACAGCGCATTCTGGAGATATACCTCAACGTGGTCGAATGGGGCCCGGGTATTTATGGTGCAGAGCCGGCGTGTCGTTACTACGACGAAACCGCAGCCCGGAATATCGGCCGGCAACAGGCGGCACGGCTCGCTGCAATTCTGCCGGCTCCCCTGAAGCGACGACCCGAGCGCATGAATAACTACAGCGCGATTATCCTTAAGCGGATGGACCAAATGGGTTGGTAATCGTGGCTAACATTTTGCCGATGGGCGGCATTTAATGCGATGCGCAGGGACTGAGACATTCCTCGACTTACGCTCATTCCCTGGGAGCTAATTCGCCTTGTTGCCGCTTGCTGCCTCCTGCTGCCAGCCTCCACCCAGCGCCCTGTAAAGTTGCACGAGACTTTGGTACTCCGCGCCGCGTGCCTCTGCGAGCGTAAGTTCAGCGGCAAAGAGGGAGCGTTGGCCGTCCAAAACTTCGAGATAAGTGGTGGTGCCTCCCGTGTAGCGCATATTGGACAGGCGGACGGACTCCTGCAGGTCCGCGACGCTATCCTGTTGGCGAACTCGAACCTGATGGAATTTCTGATAGCCGATCAGCGCATCGGACACATCCCCGAACGCGCGCTGAATCGCCTGCCGGTAAGCGATCAGAGCCTGCTGGTGTTCCGACTCGGCTAGGCGCAGATTTCCACGCAGGGCTCCGCCCGTGAAAATGGGCTGGCTCACCTGGGCACCATAGGACCAGATTCCGAGTTGCGAACTCATTAGGCCGGAGAATGCGCTGCTTCGCCCGAAGGCCCCACCGCCGGAGCCCGTCAGGGAGATTTGCGGAAAGAACTGCGCCTTGGCGACTCCGATTTCCGCGTTCGCGGCGACCAGGATTTGCTCGGCCCCGCGAATATCGGGCCGGCGCTCGATTAGCGTTGACGGCAAACCTGGCGGCACTTCGGGGGGAAGAGGCTGTTCCACTAGCGGGCGTCCGCGTGACGCGGCCTGCGGGAAGTTGCCAAGGAGAATACTGATGGCATTTTCTTCCTGCGCAATCTGCCGCTCCAAATCAGGGATGGCAGCATTCGCCGAATCCAGGACTTGCTGCGCCTGCAAAACGTCGAGCTTGGTGGCCACGCCGTGCTGGACGCGCAGGTTGGTGAGCTTCACCGAGTCCTCCTGCGTCTTGACGGTCTCCCTCGTGATTTGGAGTTGCAAGTCGAGTTGCAGTAGCGCGAAATAGTCACTCGCCACGTCGCTCACGAGCGTCAATATGACCGTCTGCCGGGCATCCTGTGTTGCAAGGAGTTCGGCGCGTGACGCCTCGGTCGCGCGACGCAGCTTCCCGAAGAAATCCAACTGGAACGCTGCGTCGGCTGTCAAAGTCAGAAAGTTGTACTTGGTTTGGAACGAACCTTCCTTCCCGCCTGCAAAATTCCCGTTGCCTCCGACTTGGGGAAAAAGATTGGAACGCGTTACGGCAAGCTGCGCGCGCGCCGAGTTGATACGCTCCGTCGCAAGCTGCAAATCGTAGTTTTGCTTCAGCGCGGTGCGGATGAGTTCCTGTAATTGCGGGTCCTGGAAGACCTGCCACCAAGGAAGATCCGCATAGGACGCTGCCTGTGCCTGGGTCTGTGGGTTTTCGCTCAAATCACGAAAGGCAGTTGGAGCTTGAACGACGGGCCGATGGTAGTTCGGTCCGACGCTGCATCCAGCAACTAAACCCGAGGCCATCATGGTGACAAGGAATTGCGCTAGTTTCGTCATACGATGTTCCGCCGTTCTCTACACAGGCTGTGGTTCATCTCAGTCCCCGGGCGCCGGAGCCGGCGTTGCCGGCAATGTTCCAGAGGAGCGCTCCTTGCCGGCAGTTGACCATTTCTCCACCATGCAGAAGATCGCGGGCACAAAAAAGATTCCAATCGCGCTGGCAGCCAGCATTCCGCCGATCACTGTAGTGCCCATAATCTGGCGGGCAACCGACCCGGCGCCGGTCGCCCTCCACAGCGGCACGCACCCCAGAATGAACGCGAAAGACGTCATCAAAATCGGCCGCAGACGAAGCCTGGCCCCTTCCAGCGCGGCATCCGCAAGCGGCTTTCCGTTTTCGAACTCTGCCTTGGCGAACTCGACGATCAAAATCGCGTTCTTGGCGGCTAAGCCGATGAGCATGACCAGCCCGATTTGCGAGTAGATATCCGTTTCAATCTGAACCAGGTAAGGCGGCAAGAAAACGCCGAGCAACACTCGGCGCAACCAGAGGATTGCAAAGGCTCCGAAAACTGCCACCGGCGTGCTTAACAGAACGCTGAACGGCAGCGTCCAGCTTTCGTAGAGCGCTGCCAGAATCAGGAAAACGAACAGCAGAGACAGGCCAAAGATGGCCGGCGCGGGCACGCCTTCCCGGGCCTTTTGTTCTTGAAACGATATGCCCGAATAGTCGAAACCCATCTCGCGCGGCATGGTCTGCTTGAAAACATCCTCGAGGGCGGCCGTGGCTTGGTCCGCGCTGTAGCCCGGTGCGGCGCTTCCGTTGATCTGCGCGGAGCGATATTCGTTGAAGCGCAAAGTAAATTCCGGGCCGAGGCGCGGCTTCACCGTGGTCAGTGTGGAGAGTGGGACATTCTCTCCCTTATTGTTGCGGACATAGAACTGCCCGACGTTTTCCGCCTTGGCGCGGTCCTCACCTTCCGCTTCGATATAAACCTGCCACTGGCGGCCAAAGCGATTGAAATAGTTGATGAAATAGCCCCCCATGAAGGCCTGGATGGTGCGGTACACATCATTGAGGGCCACACCTTGTTTCAGCACTTTGTCGCGGTCCACCTGGACAAACTCTTGCGGCACGCTGGCCAGAAAAGTGGTGCTGAGGCTGGCGATTTCCGGGCGCTTTCGTGCGGCCTCAAGAAAAGTGCCCAGGTTTTTCGCGAGGAACTGAATGTCGCTGCCCGAGCGGTCTTCAAGGATGAACGTAAATCCGCCCGAGGTGCCGACACCGGGAATCGCAGGCGGTGAAAAACCGAAGGCCACTGCTGTGGGCAACTTGCTTAACTCCCGGTTCAGATTTGCCTTGAGCGATTGGAATTGCTGGGCTCTTGTCTTGCGCTCGCCCCAAGGTTTGAAGGTCACGAAAAAGGTCGAGTTGTAACTCGTGCGTACGAAACTGAGCAAGCTGAATCCGACGAAGCACGTAACGTGTTGGACCCCTGGCGTATTCATGAGTATTTTTTCCACATCAGCGGTGACAGCCGTCGTGCGTTCTAGCGAAGCCCCGTTGGGTAGCTGTACATTCACGTACGCATAGCCCTGGTCTTCGTCCGGCAGGAAACTCGAGGGGATACGGCTGGCAAAAAAGCCGCCCGCCACACAAAAGACCAACAGCAACACGACCGCGACGGCGGTCTTGCGCACCAATACGGCGCTCCCACGAACATAGCCTTCTGTCGCTCGCTCAAAGACGCGGTTAAACCAATCAAAGAATTGCCTCAAGAGTCCGCGGCTCGGTGTTTTTGGCTTAAGCAGGAGTGCCGCAAGCGCGGGACTCAGTGTGAGCGCATTGAACGCGGAAAGCAGAACGGAAATCGCGATGGTGACGGCGAATTGCTGGTAAAGCCGGCCGGTGATTCCGGGAATGAAGGCCGTTGGCACAAATACGGCGCTAAGCACCAGAGCGATGCCAACAACGGGGCCGGAAAGCTCTTCCATCGCTTTCAACGCTGCGGCCTTCGGCGTCAGGCCCTCTTCGATGTGGCGTTCCACACCTTCGACTACCACGATGGCGTCGTCCACCACCAGGCCGATGGCCAGCACCAGGCCAAACAACGAAAGCGTGTTAATCGAAAAACCGAACACAGGGAAGAGTATGAATGTGCCCACGAGTGAGACCGGAACGGCAAGGAGCGGAATCAGCGTGGCGCGCCAGCCCTGCAGAAAGAGGTAAACCACCAGGATTACCAGTGCGAGGGCGATCAACAGCGTTACCACAATTTCCTTTATGCCTTCCGTGACCGAGCGCGTCGTGTCCAACGCGACAACGAAATCCAGGTCTTCCGGGAAGCGCTGCTTGAGCTGCGCCATGAGCTTGTTGACCCCGGCGGCTGCCTCGACCGCGTTGGACCCCGGCAGTTGGTAGGTCGCAATGACGGCACTCGGCTTTCCATTGAAACGCCCCGCGACGCTATAGTCCTGGGAACCCAGCTCGATTCGAGCCACATCGCGGACCCGGACGGTTCCTCCGTCGGGGGTCTCGCGCACGACGATCTGCCCGAATTCTTCCGGCGACGCCAGGCGTCCTTGAGCGAGAACCGTGTAGGTGAATTCCTGGCCCTTGGGGGCCGGTTCGCCCCCCGCCTTACCGGCCGGGTTAACGGTGTTTTGCGCTTGAATGGCGCTGACGATTTCCGGGACAGTGATGCCCAGCTTTGCCAACTGATCGGGCTTTACCCACAATCGCATCGCGTATTGCCCGGCGCCGAAAACCTGAACATTGCCGATGCCCGGTGAACGCAGGATAGGGTCCGTAAGATTGATGTACGCGTAGTTCGCCAGAAACCTGGCATCGTATGTTCCATGCGGCGAGTACACCGCGATGAGCATGAGAGGCGCGGTCACCGACTTTCGAACCGTGACGCCGTAATTGGTGACGTCCACGGGAAGTTGAGAAGCAGCCAGCGTTTCACGGCTTTGCGCGAGAATGTAATCCGTGTTCGGATCGGTTTTTGGGTCGAAGTTCACGATCAGGCTGGTGGTCGAGTTGGCCGTGGCATTCAGCGAATACATGTAGTTCAAATTGTCCACGCCGCTCATCTGCTGCTCGATGGGCGTGGCAACCGCTTGCTCCAGGGTTTGCGCGTCCGCGCCGATGTACGTCGCCAAAATTTGAATCTCGGGTGGTGCGATGCTGGGAAACTGCGCGACAGGCAAGCTCAGTATGGTCAGCGAGCCAACAAGCACAAAGACAATCGAGATCACCATCGCGACGATCGGGCGGTTGATAAAGAACTTTGACATGCGACTACCTTCCCTGCGTTTCCGCGGCAAAAGACTTGGGGTTCACCGATATGCCCGGGCGCACTTTCTGCACGCCCTCCGCAACCACGCGTTCGCCTGGCTTCAGCCCTTCCGCAATAACCCACAGGGGGCCGACACGGTCGCCCACTTTCACCGGCCGAATATTCACTTTGTTCTGGTCGCCCACCACTGCTACCTGATAGCCGCCTTGCAACTCCGAGACGGCACGTTGAGGGACAAGCAACGCATCCTGCTGAAGTCGGATGACCGCGCGAACTTTCCCGTACCCCCCGGGGCGCAGAACATTCCCAGGATTGGGAAATAGCCCGGCGATCCGAATCGCCCCGGTGCCCTCATTCACCTGGCGGTCGGCGAAGTAGAATGTGCCCTCATGTGGATAGGTTGAACCGTCAGCCAAAATCAGTTCAAGGCGGAGACTCTTGTCAGCGGCGAGGCGGCTGCTCTCAGTTGGGAAGCGTCTCCTCCATGCGAGGTACTGAGGTTCGCCGACGGTGAAATAGACCTTGATGGGGTCGACGGTGGACACGGAGGTGACGGGACCGCTGCTGAGATTGACCAGCGCACCCACTTGCAGCTGTGCCTGCCCGGCGATGCCGTCGATGGGCGCGACCAGCCGGGTAAAGTCGAGATTGATCTTGGCCGTTTCGACAGCAGCCTCGCCGGTTTTGATTTGCGCCTCAGCTGTTGCCACAGTGGCTTTGGCGGCCAGGTTATTCTGAACGGCATTGTCGAGATCTTGCTGGCTCGCTGCCTGTTCTTTAGCCAGAGGGATGTAGCGGTTGACATCAAGCTCGGTCCTGCCATGCACTGCCTGGGCATTGGCTAGCATGGCCTTTGCTTGCGCCAACTGTCCTTCCGCTTGGTCGAGCGCCGCCTGAAAAGGACGCGGGTCGATCTCGAACAGTAACTGCCCCTTCTTGACGAACGCTCCTTCCTGGTAGCCTTGACGCATGATATAGCCCGTGACTTGCGCCCTAACGTCAGCATTCGTGTACCCATCCAGCGTGCCGATCCACTCGCCATAAATCGGAACATCCTTCCGCTCAACCTGCACGACCTCTACGTCGGGCGAAGCGTTCGGCGGCGCTCCCGACACATTCTTTGGCGGGCGTATCGCCCCAATGATCAGGCCGATAACGAACAGGCCAAGTGCACCACCGCCTATCCAGAATTTGTATTTTGAAAGTAGGTTCATAGTCCCCCCAGGCAACACATTCTCAGGTTGAATTAGATGCGCGAGGATTCAACCCGTTTCACCGAGTCGGCGCTCAGTTTGGTGCAAGTCCGCAAGTCCATTGGCTATCAGTCTTCCAGCCCGTCAGGCCGTTTGCATTTGTTCCTTGGTGAACTTCTTTGACGCGAGTATGCCCAGCAGGACGAAAATCACTAGCGCGAAGAGCTGGGTAATTTTGAACGGTGGTTCAGACTGCGTTGGTGCCACGGCTCTCAGCCGGGATACTTTCTCGAAAAGCTGCACAATCAGAACGAAGACGTTGAGATAGAGAGAGAGCACAGCGCTGACAACATAAGTCCTGCGCCAGGCACCCGCGAGGCCGCGGGCATAGAGCGCGAAGATCGCGACAGCCAACGCGATCAATGACACAATGCCGACCCCGTGCGAAGGCATAAATTTATGGAAGGGAAACAGGAATCCGGTCACGCTCGTCGCCACTGTGCTTGCCAGAAATACCGCGGTCCAGCCGTTCAATCGCCTCGCGGTGATCAGCCCAAACACGACGACTAATCCCGAGAAGATCCCGACCAAGCTCAACACCACGTGAAAGATCGTGAATATCGTCATACCAAAAGTCATGAGTTTTCCTCCCAGCCATTCGTTGCTTATCCCGTTCTAGCTACCCTGAAGCCCGCCTACCAACTTGGCGGAGGTCGTGATTCTGTGCGCGAAAGTTGGGGCCGCTTAATTCATACACCGGGTATATCCCGTTCCGGCTCTAAGCTGACGCTTGATGACTGCGTTGCACGAACGCGAGCAAGTCCGCGTTGATCTGGTCCGCATTGGTTGTGGGCATGCCGTGCGGGAAGCCCGGATAAACCTTCAGAGTTGCTTTTTTCAGGATCTTCGCGGACATGAGACCCGCGGCGCCGATGGGCACAATCTGATCATCGTCGCCATGCATCACCAGCACTGGAATGTCGATCTTCTTCAGGTCTTCGGTGAAGTCGGTCTCTGAGAACGCCTTGATGCAGTCATAATGGGCCTTGACCCCTCCCATCATGCCCTGCAACCACCAGTGCTCTCGGATGCCGTCTGAAATTTTTGCGCCCGGGCGGTTGTATCCGTAAAACGGCAGAGTGATGTCCTTATAGAACTGCGCCCGGTTAGCCGCGAGTGCCGCCCGAAGGCTATCGAAAACCGAGATGGGCAGACCTCCGGGATTCTTTTCCGTCTTCAGCATGAGCGGGGGCACGGAGCTGATTAGTACTGCCTTGGCCACGCGCTTGGCGCCGTGACGGCCCAGGTAGCGCGCGACTTCACCGCCACCGGTCGAGTGCCCCACGTGAATGGCATCCCTGAGGTCGAGTTTTTCGGCCAACTGCGCCAGATCGTCGGCGTAGGTGTCCATATCATTGCCTTCCCACGTCTGGCCGGAGCGCCCATGACCTCGCCGGTCGTGCGCAATGACGCGATAACCACGCTGTCCGAAAAAGAGCATCTGCCCGTCCCAGTCGTCCGCGGTCAGCGGCCAACCATGCGAAAACACGATCGGTTGACCCGTTCCCCAATCCTTGTAGAAGATCTGTGTGCCATCTTTCGTTGTGATCGTTGCCATGCAGTGGTCTCCTTTTCACGGTCAGCTTGCTGGGCATGCTCAGTGACTACTTTGTGGCCGGGAATCCTGGAAGACATCACGACATCGGAGGTTCTTTTCCTACCACCCCAGGCGGGGGTCCAGATACCACTATCGTGGTATGCGAAGCCTATTCCGCCCCGGGGAGAGAATTCACCACCGCCAGCATCGTTTTCTGAGGGCGCTCTTTCATTACCCAATGGCCGGTGTCCTTCAGCACCACAACGGTCACGTCCGTTGCCAGAAGCTTCATCTGCGGGCCGAGAACTCCCCCGCTGGGCTTTTCGCCCGCTATCGAGAGGACCGGCATCATCAAGTTCGTTTGCGCCAATTGCGCGAAGTCCTGCGCCGTCTGTGGCCAGGCAGCGAAGTACGCCCACCCTGCGTGCATTCGCCCCGGGCGGGTCGCACCTGCGTGGGCAGCTTGCGGCGATGGACGCCACTCTCTCGCGCGCGTTTCACTTCCCGTCGAGCGTCACGCGGCCGACATTACACGAAACTCGCCGCCAGATCGGGGCCGATGCACGAGTTTCAACATCGACGACCTGCGGAGTGCGACTTTTGCATGGAACAGCCGCCCCTTGGCCGCAGCCACCGAGATGCGCATCGCAGTTGCGGTTTCCCGCATGGATCGTTCTTGCAGATGCTGAACTTCAATTACCCGCCGGAGAGTCGGTCGCAGCCTGTGGATCGCCTCCTTCAGGATTCTTTCCTCTTCGCCCATCGCGTATCGCCTTTCTGGACTCGGTGCGCGATCCGCTAGCTGGTAGACGCGGCCATCCTCGCCAAGATCATCAATCCTCACCATGGCAACCTCATGGGAGGTGCGTTTCTTGCGGAGGATCATGAGCGCAGAATTGATGGTGATACGCGTTAACCAGGTTGCGAAGCTTGACTTGGCGTCGAAGCTTCTGAAGTGAACAAAGGCACTCAGCAGTGCGTCCTGAACCGCGTCTTCCGAGTCTTCGCGGTTTCGTGTTACGCGCCGTGCGGCCCGAAGGAGCTGCGGTGTGGACCGCTGGCAAAGTGCGGCGAAGGCCGCTGACTGCCCGGCCTTGGCGGCTTCCAAGAGGCTCTTTTCGTCAAGCTCCTGAAAACTGGACACGGCACAGTGAACATTTCTTGCATCGCAGGAAATCGCCGACTTCTCCAAGACCATGTTTCCCCCAGCGCTGCTAGTTTCGCGTTGCAGTATGCGAGGTCAGGCCCCGCAACACATCACGAGATGGCATGGTTTTTGGGTACCACTCTGGGGTTGACTCGGAATACCACTTTCGGTTGATGGTCTCGGCTTTTAATAGATCGATGTCTGAACTCCGCGTACGAAACACAGCTCGAACCGGGAGAGGTCACGATTCCGGTGGGCGCGATGAGGGCGGAATCACAATTTCGCGGCGACCGAACAAGCGGCCATCGAGGGAAAAAGCCCCCGGTCCGAGTAACGCAATCGCGACCGCCGCAACGATCATTCCGACACCCACCAGCCTGGGGTCGCGCGCACCCCAGGAAGGTGCCGGAAGCCAGGAAAGGGCGATTCCCAAGAAGCATAGCCCCAACAAGGGCCCCACAAACGCCGTCAGAAATCCGATCGCCAAGGCCAATCCGCTCGCGGTTAAGAACAAACCGAGCAGCCATTTGTCCATGGATGGAATCGATGGGTCCGAGAGACAGAAAACGCCTTCCGCAATTGCGGCAAGACCCACCGCTGTACGGAGCAGAAGCAGACCTAGGCCGGGCCTACCACCCGGAAACGTGGAATATAGTCTTTGCAGCGCATATCTCCCTGGCGTCCGCACGGAAACGCACCACTCCTGAAGATATGCAACCCTGCTGGCTTGTGGAAACCCCACTTTGCGGCATCTTTTCCTAACACTTTTGGGGTAGGGGTCTTGCCCGGGCACCGCTTCCTACAATTCGATGATCCCGCGCCGGAGGCCAATCGCGACCGCTTGCGTGCGATCACTTGCCCCGAGCTTCTCCATGATGTGCTTGATGTGGACCTTTACAGTTTCCTCGGTGATGAAGAGCTTTTCAGCAATGTCTCGATTGCGGTTTCCCCCTGCAATTTGACTCAGCACTTCTATCTCACGTGCGGTCAGGTCTTCGTCGCTTAAGTGCTCTGCCAGTTGCGCCGCCAACTGCGGGGGAATGCGCTTTTTCCCGGCGTGGACCTGGCGAATCACTTCAACCAACTCCTTGGGTGGCATGCTCTTGAGCATGTAGCCGCGGGCGCCCGCTTCCAGGGCGCGCTGAATTTCCACGTCGCCTTCGAAGGTCGTCAGCATGATGACGCGCGCCTCTGGGAATTCGGTGCGCACGGCGATCATCGCGTCGATGCCGCTTTTGTCCGGAAGCCGGAGGTCCATGAGAGTTACGTCTGGCCGGTGCTTCCGGAATTGCTGGAGGGCTTCCTGCGCATTTGACGCCTGCGCGACCAATTGCATATCAGGTTGATTGTCAATGATCGCGGCGATTCCCTCGCGCAGAAGAGGATGATCATCTACGCTGAGGACGCGGATCTGAGCTTCGTTTGTCATCGAACCTGCTCGCTTCGGGATTGTGGTTCCTGGCTTTGTCTTTTTCCTGAAAAGACCTTGGGTAACCATCTGCGGGGACGAACATCCGGCCGGAGCTCAAAAGCGATTTGGCCGGGCACAGAAAGCTCGACCTCTGTTCCAGCTGCGGTGCGGCTTAAGACTCTGAGCTTCCCTCCAATTCGTTCCGTGCGTTCCTTCATCCCAGACAAGCCCCAATGCCCGTCGCGTCCCGCGCGTAGAACCTGGGGATCGATTCCTCGGCCGTTGTCGCGTATGAGAACTCGCAAGTGTCGCGATGCGTATTCGATCTCGATCTCGATGTCACTAGCGTGGGCATGGCGGAAAGCGTTGGACAGCGCCTCGTGGCCGATAAGATAGACTTCATCGCGGATTACGGGACGCAATGGCCGAGGCGCTCCTTCAACGATAACCCGATACCCAATTTGAGACTGCACCGGGAATTCCTGCCGAATCTGTGAAAAAGCCTGCGCGAGGTCTGGAGAACTCAATTTTGTCGAGCGGAGCCCCCCAACTGCTTTCCGGCCCTCTTCGACGACATGGCTCATCAATTCGAGAACCCGTCCTACGAGCGCCTTTGCCGGTGAATCGGATGCCAAACGGTCGTCCGCTACGTGAAGCTGCATGGAGGCGCTTAAAAATCCTTGTAATAGGGTGTCGTGCAGTTCTCGAGCGATCCGCGTGCGTTCCGCAAGCCTTTCTTCGAAGCGGATGTTCAGTTGCTTGGTCAACGTGAGCATTCGCAAGCGAACCAGCGCGAGTCCCGCGATGGCCAAAGCCAGCAAGCTGGACAGGCGAAACCACCACGTTCGCCAAAACACGGGCTCGATTACGAACAGCAGCGTAGATTCCGAGCTGTTCCATACTCCCTCACTGTTGCTGGCGAGTACGCGGAAGCGATAAGAGCCCGAATCGAGATTGGTGTAGATCGCCTCGCGCGCTGCCGTAGGCTCGCTCCAGCTCTGATCGAAGCTGTCGAGCCTGTACTTGAACCTGACTCGTGCGGGAACCGAAAGACTCAGGCCGGTGTAGTTGAGCGTGACCCTCTGATGAGGAGCCGAAATGCGAACCCCCTGTTCAAAATTGATAGGCCGGCCGTCGGCGGAAAGCCCCTCAATGTGGACCAACGCGGGGGGCGAACTGACGGCCATTGGAATTGGATCAACAAGCGAAAGCCCCCCATTTGTAGAAAGCCAAATCCGCCCAAGGGAATCCGCAACGATCGATCTGTGCCGCTTCACGCCTTGCCTGCTCCGGAGGCCGTCGGCAAGGCCAAATTGACGCACGTCCGTGTCACTGAGTGCGTCGTGCATTACCTTATCCCGATCAACCCGCAGAATGTGATTCGCAGTTGCTATCCACAGCGAGCCAGTTTTGTCTTCCTCAATTCCAAAGATCTGGTCGCGCAACGATTCTGGGACTTCGTGAAGGGTATGAACCCTTCCCGAACGGATGAAGGCAAGACCGTTGGGAGTTCCGATCCAAAGCACACCAGTGGAGTCTTCCAGTAGGCAGTTCACGCTGCCCGGGGGGAGGCCGTCCCGGCTTGTAAACATCAGCCATTGCCCTTTCGACAGCGCGCTTAAGCCATCCGGCGTTCCAAACCACATCGTTCCATCGGAACTCTCCAGGATCGAAACAACTGAATTAGACCCCAAGCCATTTTTGATCGTGTACGTCTTGAAGCTGCCGTTACTGAATCTGCTGAGGCCCGCGCTCAGGGTTCCGGCCCACACGGTTCCATCGCGACTTTCATGAACCGCATAAACACTGTTTTGGGCAAGCCCTTCGGCTTGTGTGTACGTCTTAGTCGTGAACGAGTTGCCTTCATAGCGAACGTGCGTCAATCCACCCTGTCGTCGACCTATCCACAATTCGCGTTTGCCTCCGCTGATCGAATAGACTACATCTCTATCGAGTCCTGCGCTTGTCACATGTCCAACTTGGCCTTCTTTGAGCCAGTACAGCCCGCCCTCAGAAGGAGCGAACCATATGCGGCCATCCGAATCCGCATAGACCGGCCCGGTGCTCCCAGAGAGCGGGCCTCCAGGAGCGGCGTACGTAGTAAAGACAGTGTCGCGGAGACGTTCGATCCCTCGCGTGGTTCCCACCCATAGATTCCCCTCGCGATCCTCAAACAACGCGGTCACTGCGTCAGTTGGCCGGTTGTCCCCCCGCTCGAATGTAGAAACCCCTCTGGCATCGATGCGTATGAGACCGTTGGGCGTGCCAACCCAGACATTGGAGTTGCGGTCCCTGGCCATGACAAGGGCCTGGATGTGGCGGAGAGCCTGGGATACGCCAGCCTGGGAGAACTCCGATCCATTCCCGCGCACGACACCGTTGTCGGTGCTGATCCACAAGCCTTGCCTGTCGGTGGGCAGTAGAAAGTTGATCTTTCTGTCCGGTAGACCCCTGGCTACGGCGTCGACATGTGCATCGCTGAGGTAGTAAAGGCCGGCATCTTTCGTGCCGATCCAGACTTTGCCATCGGGCGTTTGCGCCACGGAAATGACAAGTTTTGGTAACTCGGCTGCTGATGCGAGCGTTACAAATCTCCCGCTGCTGTACCGGACAGTGCCAATTGCCAGTCCGGAGAGCAGAATCTCGCCGTTCTTCCCCACGCACATGGCCGTGACGTCCGCCTCCGGCACCTTGAGATCCGGTAATACATTTTGAAACATTCCATCGCGGTAACGCAGGAGTCTTGGACCCTCCGGCCGCACCCACAAATTCCCCTCGGCGTCTACGGCCAGTCCCAGAACAGGACCAATGGGAAGTGTCGTTGAGTCGGAGTGCTCAAGAAGACGGAAGTTCAACCCATCGAAGCGGACGAGGCCCTTCTCTGTGCCCATCCATAAGTAACCGTCGGGGGTTTGCGCGATGGCGTAGACCGGCCCGCCTGGAAATCCCTGTTCGGCACCCCACTGGTCGTGTATGTATTGCGACATCGCCCGATTCGGGTCCAAGGCGTTTGCGGAGTTCGCAAGACACACGAAGGCAGCGGCCCCCAACAGCCATTTGGATAACCAGCGATGTTTCGTTCTCCCCTCAGGGGAGGTACACGAATTTCTCAATGACAACCTCGGCCTCGTTTTGAGGAAGCTGCTTGGCGTCGCGGAAAATGTACAGGTTGATGCGCGCGGTCTCGATTCCCGCAGAAGGAACTCCAGAGGTGAAAACATGCTCGGCAACCGTGTGTGCCTTGCCGCCGTTTCCCGAGCCTCGCACCGTTCTGAAGGACACGCGTCCGGGTTCCCAGCGGAAGGAATGCGTGAGTACTCCGAGGGGCGCCGTGAATCGAGAGGCGTTTTCAGGAATATAAAAAGGTTGAACTACATATTGCGCATTCTTACTGGTTGGATCACCCCAGCGGGAGACCTCAATGTCCATCTCGCGGTGGTTCCGATCTGTTCCCGCATAATCCCAAGTAAACATGCTAAAAACGACCATTGGCTCAAGATGAGAGGAATCCCGCACGACGAAGGAATACGTGCCATAGCCAAAGCTGCGCGTGAGGGCCACTTCGGCGCATGTCCATTGGCCCGACACTTTCGCGATGCGCAGGTGCAGCGCTCCACCCGAATCTGTCCATGCGTTGCTCGGATCGTAACTATTCTTGCCACCGCGGTCACTGGGAGCATCGCGGATTCTCCATTCGTACCCGCTGAAGAAGAGTGTCTTGGTGACGGGGGCTCCCAAGCTCCCGCCTTTCGCAATCGCTACCGCGAGCACGCCACCTCCCAGCGCTGGCGACTCGCTCATCATCTTCAGCGGCCGATATCCGGGTCCGACGAGGAGGGCGGCATACTCTGTGCCGACATGGGTTGAGTTTGTCCATGTCGAATCCGGATTCAGTTTGGTAAAAGCCTCATTTGCGAGCGGCTGCACCCACCATGCTCCGCTCTTGGCATATAAAACGATCTGTTGTCCAGGGCGGGCGCCAATCACGCGCCCTTCGATAATATCAATCCTGTCTGGGCTACCCTCTGCTGCTGGGGGAATCCTCGTTAATTCGATGGAAGGTCCGGAAGCGCCCTGTCGGGAATGACACGCACTCAAGAGAATGCAGGAAAGGAGGAGAAGGGCCCTAACGCGAGCGAAACTCTTTAGAGGCGCGAGTGCGGCAGTCCGCAGGCTCCGCCGGTCGAAAAGACGACGGTGACCTCGCTGGCGCCAGGGAGCGAATCTGGCCAACTTGGACCTCGACGGTGCGGCATCTTCCGTCCGCTAGCATTGGTGGACTGTGCCCATCACCTGCAACCCGTCTATCCTACAACCGCGACAACCCATTTGCCAGCCCTCGAAGAATAGGGCACGAAGTCTTCCTTGTCCGCCCTGGATGGGCAGGTGGTATTCCCTAGCTTGTTGGTGGTGCGCGAGATACGGGAGCCACGTGCCCCACGCTCGAGCAAATATTCTGAGAATCTATTAAACCTTTGCGCGCCTGGCGCATCCAACCTGCCGCGGCAGACCTGCCTCTCCTCGCGTCCACAGGAGATGGCATTTTCTCTGAGGGTAGAGATGCCGGGTTGGCCGAAAACGGGTTCGGCTGTCGGTTTGGCTCGCGAGCCGAATGCCTAGAAGGGAACGTGACATCTTGCCGAAACCAGTCGTTCTCACAGTCGACGATGATCCCGATGTGTTGCGGGCCGTCGAGCGGGATCTCCGCAGCCGCTACGCCGACCGTTACCGCATTCTCCGCGCTTCTTCGGGCACGGAAGCGATGGACACTTTGCAGCGCCTTCACTCCCGCAACGAAGCTGTCGCTTTGCTGCTGGCAGACCAGCGCATGCCAGAACTCGACGGCGTTGGTTTCCTAACACAGGCGACCGAACTGTTTCCTTCTTCTAAACGCGCCTTGCTCACCGCTTACGCGGATACCAACGCCGCCATCAATGCGATTAATGAGGCTCGCGTTCATTATTTCCTGATGAAGCCGTGGGACCCTCCTGAGGAGAATCTTTATCCGGCTCTCGATGATCTCCTCAACGATTGGGCCGCTTCCTATCACCCGCCCTATGAGGGAATTCGACTTCTGGGAACCCGATGGTCCGCCCGGGCCTACGAAATGCGCGATTTCCTGGCGCGCAATCATGTGCCCTATCAATGGGTTGACGTGGAGCAAAACACGAACGACGCAACCATTCAGGCTCTATTAGAGCCGGACGGTGACAGGCCGCAGACTCTCCCCCTTATGATTTTTCCTGACGGATCGCGCCTTTCCGACCCTGCGCCTCTGGCCGTCGCCCAGAAAATCGGATTGCGTACCCATGCGGACGTGGATTTCTACGACCTGGCAATCATTGGCGGCGGCCCGGCAGGACTTGCCGCCGCGGTTTACGGAGCTTCGGAGGGTCTCCGCACGGTCATAATTGAACGCGAAGCTCCCGGCGGCCAGGCAGGTCTCAGCTCGCGCATCGAGAATTACCTCGGGTTTCCCGCCGGGCTCAGCGGCCAGGATCTAGCACGTCGGGCAGTCGTACAGGCCACGCGCTTCGGCGTGGAAATTCTCGCGCCGCAGGAAGCTGTTGGGCTCCGCGTTGAAGGACCCTACCGCATCGTAGAGCTAGCCGACGGCAATCGCATCTCTTGCCACGTTCTGCTTCTTGCCATGGGAGTGCAGTGGCGCAGTCTTGGCGTGCCCGGCGAGGAGCAACTGCGGGGCGCCGGTCTTTATTATGGCGGCGGCATGACGGAAGCGCTCTCGTGCAAGGGCGAAACTGTCTACGTGGTAGGCGGCGCAAATTCAGCCGGCCAGGCCGCGGTTAACTTTTCGAGATACGCGGAGAAAGTCGTAATGCTGGTGCGCCGCGAGTCGCTGGCGGCCACCATGTCTCAATACCTGATTGATCAGATCAAGAAAACTCCCAACATCGAAGTGTGGACAGATACCGAGGTTGTCGGAGTGCACGGCGATAAACGCCTGGAGGGAATCTCCGTGCACTGCTCGCGAACGGGAACTGTCGAGCAGTTTCCCGCCGGCAGCCTTTTCATTTATATCGGGGCCTTGCCACGGACCGACTGGCTCGGGAGCCAGATCCAGCGGGACGCCCGTGGCTTCATTTTGTCGGGTCCCGACCTGATTAAGGAGGGCAAGAGCCCCGACTCCTGGCCTTTGGAGCGTAACCCCAGTCTGCTGGAAACGAATGTGCCCGGTATTTTTGTCGTGGGCGACGTGCGTCACGGCTCAGTGAAGCGCGTAGCTTCCGGCGTCGGGGAAGGCGCTGTGGCCGTGCAATTCATTCATCAATATCTGGCCAAAGTTTCTTGAAAAGCCAAGGCGGCCTCATGAGCTCTTCCACTAAAGTCAGCAAAGAAGACTCCCTAAAGCGCATCGCGAGTGAACTGAAAGCTCTGGACGCGTTCCAGGGAATCGCTGACGAGAATCTCGAGTGGTTCGCGGAGCACTCTGAGGAGGTTTTCTTCTCCCCGGGGGAAATCATTGGGAGGGAGGGCGATCCGGCGGAATTCATGGTCGTGGTCTTGCAGGGCGAGTTCACCGGGCGCCAGGAATCCGCGGGTCCGGACGGCCCTGTGTTCCACATCAAGGCCGGCGCCGTCACAGGGCTTCTGCCGTATTCGCGGATGAAACAATCCAAGGTCACCAGCCGCGCGGACACCGACCTTCGCATCCTGAAACTGCACTCCCGGCATTTCCCGGACATGCTGCATCGCATGCCTGTTCTCGGCGAGCGTCTGGTCGGAATGCTAACCGACCGCGTCCGCGAATTCACACGTCTCGAGCAGCAGCGCGACAAACTCGCCGCTCTCGGCAAGCTCTCCGCCGGCCTTGCTCATGAACTCAACAACCCCTCCGCTGCCGCCGTCCGTTCCGCGGAGGCGCTGCTCCAATGCCTTGACCGCCTGCGCAAACTGGAGAGGGATCCTTCTCTGAACGAGGCCAACTGCGAACAGATTTCCATAGTCGAAGACGCCATCCGCGGGGAACTCAAACCCGCCGTGTTTCAGGACGAATTGGAGCGAAGTGACCGAGAGGAGGCGCTGACCAACTGGCTGGAGAGCAACTCCATCAAGGAACCCTGGAAGATTGCGGCAATGTTGGTCGAAGGGAATCTCGAAAAGGATCACCTGCAACGACTGCAAGACGTCGCGGGTCCCGCGTTCCCCACTGAAATCGTGCGCTTCGCAACCATTCTGGAGATGGAAAGAATCGCCCAGCAGATCGGCCACAGCACCAGACGCATTTCTTCCCTGGTGCGCGCCATCAAGGAATACTCCTACATGGATCAGTCGCCTGTTCAAGCCGTGGATATTGTTCACGGCATCGAGAACACTCTCACGATTCTGGACCACAAACTTCGCAAGGGCGTCATCGTTCAGCGTTTGATTGACCCGGATCTGCCTCTGGTCACCGCTAACGGCAGCGAACTCAATCAGATTTGGACCAATCTGATCGACAATGCCGCGGACGCGATGAAGAGCAAAGGCGTTATCACCATCCGCGCTACGCGCGACGCAAACTCCGTGGTCGTGGAGATTGGCGACAACGGCCCGGGCATCCCCAAAGATCTTCAGTCCCATATATTCGAGCAGTTCTTCACCACAAAACCGGTAGGCCAAGGCACCGGCCTCGGCCTCGACGCAGTCCGCCGCATCGTGGGCAAGCTCAATGGCTCGGTCTCCTTCACCTCTGTGCCCGGAAACACCAGGTTTCAGGTTCGTATCCCGATTGCGGGACTCGGAAAGGAAGAATGAGCCGTGGCTAACTGCTCGCACCGCAAGGAAATCAAGCCTGTACATCCGAACTCCAAGGGCTGCGAGGAGTGTTTGAAAATGGGCGACTCCTGGGTTCATCTTCGGCTCTGTCTTTCCTGCGGAAACGTGGGTTGCTGTGATTCCTCGAAAAATAAACACGCCACCAAGCATTTCCATTCCACGCGGCACCCCATCATGCGATCGATCGAACCCGGCGAGGATTGGGGATGGTGTTACATCGATGAAGTGATGTTGGAGGGGAGGGATTTGCAGCCCAGATGAGAATTCCTTTGCCTAAGTATCGAAGCGGCGCATCGAATGTGCGAAGGCAGGCCGTCGTAGGAGAGAGGTGCATGATTGGCTCGGCAAAATCCGTAGAAAAGGCAAGCTTGTTCCGTCGTCTCGACGAAGCACGTTTGCAGACCGACCGGCTGTTCGAAATTGTTCGTTCGCATGCTCTCTATGAACGCCCGATCCCCGAACGCCATCGTCTGATCTTTTATCTCGGCCACTTGGAAGCATTTGACTGGAATTTGTTTCGCCGGCAGCGGCCGTCCCTGAAATCCTTTCATCCGTCTTTCGATCAACTGTTTGCCTTTGGCATTGATCCTGTAGACGGAGGTCTCCCCACGGATCGCCCGGAAGATTGGCCATCGGTCACGGAGGTCATTCGATATAGCGCAAAAGCCCGCCAGGAAATCGATGCATTTCTGGAAGCAGACGAAATGGAAGCGGCCGAGGGTACGTCTTCAATCTCTGGCGAAACTCTTTTGCATGTGGCCATCGAACACCGCTTAATGCATGGCGAGACGCTTGCCTACCTGTTCCACCGTTTGCCTTATACGCAGAAACTTTCGCAGCCTCAAGCCGTCGTTGTCACGCAAGCCGCGCGTCCGGAGATGGCCGTGATCCCAGCAGGCCGTGCCACGCTGGGCCTAAGTCACCAGCAGGCGGATGCTTTCGGCTGGGATAACGAGTTTGCGTCCCATCAAGTCGACGTTCCTGAATTTCTCATCGACAGGTTCATGGTCACAAATGGCGAGTATCTCCAGTTTGTTCTGGCAGGTGGGTACGAGGATCGAAAGTTTTGGAAAGAAGCGGACTGGCAGTGGATCCAATCTCAGCAAAACCGCCAACCGGCCTTCTGGCTGAACTACGACACCGTTTGGACCTGGAGCGGAATGTTCGAAGAGGTTCCCCTCCCCCTGGATTGGCCGGTTTATGTAAGTCATGCCGAAGCTAGCGCGTATGCACGGTGGGCGAGCAAAGCGCTGCCAAGCGAGGCGCAGTGGCATCGCGCGGCTTATGGCGATCCGCGCGGAACGGAGAGCCCGTATCCCTGGGGCAGTGATGAATCGATTGAAGGCAGGGGGAATTTCCACTTCTTCCGCTGGGATCCTTTGCCCGTGGATGCTTTTGCAGAAAATGCAAGCGCGTTTGGAGTGGCAGGGCAGCTGGGAAATGGGTGGGAATGGACTTCCTCTGAATTCGCGCCATTCACAGGCTTCGTGCCATTCTCTTTCTATCCGGGCTACTCGGCAAATTTCTTTGACGGTCAGCACTATGTGCTAAAAGGCGGCTCGGCGCGCACCGCCGCCCCCCTCTTGCGCCGTTCGTTTCGCAACTGGTTTCAGCCTCACTATCAGTATGCTTACGCGGGATTCCGCTGCGTATCCGGTGGCGGGAAAGAGAGGCCGCAACAATGGTGACGCGCGCCATTCCGGCCACCCGGCCGGGCGACTTTGCTCTGCTCGTTCGCGAAGGTCTCTCTCGCGAAGGCCAGAAGGAATTGCCCTCAAAGTTTTTCTATGACGAGGTGGGGTCGGCGCTCTTCGATCAGATTTGCCTGCTGCCGGAATACGGTTTGACGCGTGCGGAGGAGCGTATCCTCTCTCGCCACGCCGCGGAGATTGTAGAGCGCCTCCCGCAGCCCGTGGCCGTGGCGGAATTGGGCAGTGGCACCGGGAAAAAGACGCGCCTCCTCCTGGAAGCATTGTGCCGGCGGCATGCAGTTTCCTACTACCCGATCGAGATTTCGCCATCGGCACTGGCGACCTGTGAACGCGAGTTGAAGGACATTCGATGCATCAGCATCGTTGGCTTGGAGCGGGAGTATCTGGATGGCCTGCTGGAAGTCGCGGCCTGGCGCCGCGAAGGCCAGCAACTTGTGGTGCTTTTCCTTGGAAGCACCATCGGAAATTTTGACGGCGAGGCAAGCAGGCATTTCTTACGCCAACTGCGGGGAACCCTCTGGGAAGGCGATTTTCTCCTCCTGGGCGCGGACCTTGAAAAACCTGTGGCAACATTGCTCGCCGCATACGATGATTCGCTCGGCGTAACCGCCGCGTTCAATCGCAATCTCCTGGCCCGGATCAATCGTGAATTGGGCGCGGATTTCGCTCTCCACCAGTTTGCCCATGAAGCCATCTTCAACGAACGGACGCACAGTATTGAGATGCATCTGCGCTCCCGCGCCGAGCAGGTCGTCAGCATTCCGGGCGCCGATCTCGTCGTCAAATTCGAGCGCGGAGAAACCATCTGGAGCGAAACCTCCCACAAGTACTCCCTCGACGAGCTGCGGACCTTGGCCAACGAATCGGGTTTCCATCCTGCTGGTACCTGGCTTGACTCAGCCTGGCCCTTCGCCGAAAGCCTCTGGGTCGCCGTGTAGTCCACGCTCGCTAGCCGACATTGTCTGCCCAGTGATCTCCACAAGAATCGTCAGACCGAATTCCTACCCGAGAATTACTCGTCCAGAACGTATGTGCAAGCACTTGGCAGTTGTAGGAGCCTCGTAAGTTGTACAGTGACAGCATCCTGATTCCGCCCAAGACTTTGCAGCAAGGTGAGCAGATGGCGATACTGCGAGACCCCAGGCGATTGACGTGCGGGGTGAAGCGGACGAAGATCCAGCGGCGGACGGCACCAGAAGCCGCTGATAAATGCGCTATTCGCTTCTTATTTCCTGAGTTGTCGGGCTACGCGGAAACTGACCCACTACCGTAGAACTTGGCAACTCGCCATCACAGGTGCAAACTGGGGGCCATGAACACCAAATGGCACTGCCTTTTCCTCTTTGTGGCTCTGACAATCTTTTCTTCCGCCGCGCCCGCGCAGCAACAAGCCGTGCCGGGAAGTTTCGTCGTGCATGATGGCCAGTTCCTTCTCAACGGGAAACCCTTGCAGATTATCTCCGGCGAGATGCACTACGCGCGCATCCCGCGCGCCTACTGGCGTGACCGTTTTCGCATGGCCAAGGCCATGGGACTCAACACCGTCACCACCTATGTCTTCTGGAACGCGCATGAACCTCGCCCCGGTGTCTACG
>Ga0074045_10000993_pt1 | contig 27714 bp, 16 predicted proteins | sample BogForMeECP23OM2_FD_94442 | JGI IMG/M metagenome (GOLD analysis project Ga0074045, IMG submission 94442) | Bog forest soil microbial communities from Calvert Island, British Columbia, Canada - Bog Forest MetaG ECP23OM2 | ecosystem: Environmental > Terrestrial > Soil > Wetlands ...
GCTCCTCATCGGCGGCCCGCAGGCCCGCAAGGGGAAGGCAGGCGGCGCACAGGGCGAGGCGGAGGAGTCTCATGCTGCTGATATTGGAAGAGGTTGGACGCCAGGTCCCGGGAAAAGTTGCATCAAAATAGGTAACGCGGCGCAACCGCGTCAAGGCTCATGCCCGCATTTCGTCCGATTCGGCCGCCGCGGCATCCTCAGCTTGGAGCGCCGCCGCGGCCTGGGGGTCCTCGGCGGCCTCGCCCAGGCGCTGCTTGCGCACCCTCGACTTGATGTCGTCCTCTCGCTGATCGAGCTCGATCTCCCTCTCCTGCTCGGCCTGCACCTTTTCAAAGAGCTTCGCCTCGCTCTCCTCGACGAAGGCCTCGCGCTCGTGCAGCGCGGCCTGCGCCTCCTTTAGCACCGACTCCTGCCTCTCGAGCTCGGCGCGAAGGGCCTCCAGGGCCGCCTTCTCCTCGGGCGACACGTGGACGGGCGTCGCCTTGCGCGACGCCGCGACGAGCTGCTCGCGAGCCGCCAGCAGGGCCTCCGCCTCGGCGAGCTCGCGCTCGTGCTCGTTCATCCGGGCCTCCTTCTCCTGGACGAGCCTCTCGCGCTCGACGAGCTTGAGCTCCAGCTGCCGGAGCGACCGCTCCAGCTCGGCTATCCTCGCGTCGTCGGCCGCGCGGCCCCCCGCCGACGGCCTCGTCGCCGACACGATCTTGCGAATGGACTCCCTCGCCGCAGCCGACGCCTCCGAGACGGAAAACGGCGACACGGTGATCGCCCTGTTGCGCCGAAGCGACAGGGTTGCGGTGCCGGGCTCGGCCCTTTTTGTGGGAAACCGGATGTTTGAGGGATCGGGCATTCGCTTCGGGTACTGGGTATTACCCTACTTTTTGAATATACGCCTAAATCCCCCGAAAAAGCCAGTCTTGTGCGCCACGGGCTCGGCGCTCCCCACGCCGGAGCCGGGCTTGATCAGCTGACGGATGAGGTCCGAGACCTTCTTCTCGAGGGGGACGTCGCCGAGCACGCCGAGGTGCCTGGCGATGCTGGCGTCGTCGGCGAAGTCCTTCTTCATCTGAGCGAAATCGTCGGCAAACCACAGCGCGGCCTCGTTGGCCCTCGCCGCGGGACTCGCGGCCCGCGTCGCCTGGGCCAGGGCCTCCACCAGGTGGAGACCCTTCGATCCCTTCCGGTACGGGAGGATCTCGGTCAGCGTAATTTCATCAAGATTTGACAAGGCGTTTAACAGTTTTCTGAAATCGCCGCCGATTATCACGTTCTGCGACATCTCCTGGGCGAACACGGCGAACTCGCCGAGCGTCTTCAGGTCCTCCAGCTTGCAGAACTCGATCGTGTCGCTGCCCAGGGCCGTGAGCGATATCGGGAACTTCTCCGGGATCCCGATCCGCGCCATGTTCTTCAGGAGCGGGTTCTCGCGCGCCGCGGCGGCCTCCGTCTGCTCGATCATGTCGCCAAACGGGCTGTCGAAGGCGAGGGTCTCCTTCATGATCGAGATCAGGAGGTCGAGCTTGTCGTCCGTCTGCCCCTTGAGCGCGAGCAGCTCCAGGGCCTCGCCGTAGCTAAGGTCGATGTACTTGGCCGGCGTCTCCTCCTTCGACTTCACCGGCCAGGTCGGGCCGTCGAGGTTCTGAGCGAGGCTCGAGATCGGCGTGTCGACCATGATCGAGCTGGCGAAGGCTGTGCGCACCTCGTCCCAATCCTTTTCGGTGTATTTGTGTTCGGACATCTTCGCCTCTGGTTAGGTGGATGGGTCGTGCTCGTCGAGCTCGTGAGCCAGCTTTCTGTAGTCGCTGGTCACCGAGTCCGTCACGTCGGCGGCCTCGCTGCCGACGAGGATGACCGGCAGCCCCAGGGCGACCGAGCGGCGAACGACCATCGCGTCGCGGATCTGGACCGTGAAGATCTTCGCGCCGGGGGCGGCGCGCTTCGCCGCGCGAAACTGGTTGAGCCGAAGCTGCATCCTCATCTTGGGCACCTCGATGTCGACACCCGTGCGTATGGAGTTGAAGATGAGCCCCTGCACCTGCGCCGGAACCCCCATCGAGGCCTTCCGGAAGCTTCCCGAAAGGGCCTGGAACTTCTGGAGCTTGTCGGCGAGGAGCGTGAACCCGATCAGGCTCAGGGCGTCCGGATTCGACGGCACGTAGATCTCGTTCGAGGTGAACACGCCGCATTGGGACGCGCGCAGCAGGTTCGGCGGGCAGTCGAAGAAGATGTAGTCGTAGTTCGGCTCGAGCGCCGCGACCTGCTCGCAGAAGACGAGGTACGCCGGCCGCTTGGGGTCGCCCATGTACTCGCCCTCGAGGTCCGTCAAATTGAAGCTCGTGGGGACGATGTCCAGGCCCGGCAGCACCTTCTCGCCCGACTTCCCCTCGACCACGTCCTTGACGACGATGTCCCTGATATGGGTCTTGCCCGGGTCGAAGATCGTGTAGATCGAGCCCTCGCCGCTCGAGTTGATCTTGTTCCAGCGGTCGAGGCGCAGCAGCCAGATGCTCGCGTTCGACTGCGTGTCCAGGTCGAACAAGAGGACCCGCTTCCCCATCTTTGCCAATGCGGCAGCGACGTTTACGATTAGCGACGTCTTCCCTACGCCGCCCTTGTAGTTGAGGAAGCTTATTTTACGTGCCATGAACGATGATATCCGTTGTCACCGAACAATGTGCGTGCTGTGTCGCCAAGCCGCGAGTCAAAAACACCCCCGCATATCTACGCATCTGGCCTGGCCGCCGCGCAGTTGCCGATCATGTTTGGCGCGGGCGTAAATGTTGGCGAGGCAAAAGAAAATCGGCACTTCTACGTAGGGCGGCGCGGCCGCGCCGCCCTAGCCGCCCGCGGTCCATTTGAAAACCAGGGTGGTGAGCGGCGGAAGCGTGAGGTCGATCGACTGGGTGTATCCGTCGCGCGGCTCGCCGGCGGCCGTGCGACCCCCGTCGTTGCCCAGGCCCGAGCCGCCGTAGTACTCGCTGTTCGAGTTGATCACCTCGCGCCACCAGCCGAGCCGGGGCACCCCGACGCTGTAGCGGCGCGTGACGCCGCCGAAGTGGCCGACGACGACAAAGAGCGTCTCCTCGGTCGCCCCGGTCCTCAGGTACGCGACCACGTTCGCATCCGCGTCCGTGCAGTTGATCCACCGGAAGCCCTGCGGGTTGAAGTCGTTGGACCCCAGGGCCGGCTCGCCGACGTACAGGCGGTTCAGGTCGATCACGAGCCTGCGCACGCCCTCGTGGTCCATGTACTGGCACAGGTGCCAGTCGAGGCTGGCCGCGTGGTTCCACTCGCCCGACTGGGCCCACTCGCTGCCCATGAACAGAAGCTTCTTGCCCGGATAAGCCCACATGTGCGTGTAGAGCGCGCGCAGGTTCGCCGCCTTCTCCGGGATGTGCCAGGCCCCCATCTTGTAGAGCATGGACGCCTTTCCGTGAACCACCTCGTCGTGCGAGAACACCGAGACGAAGTTCTCGGCGTACTGGTAGAGCATTCCGAAGGTCAGGTCATTCTGGTGCCAGCGGCGGTACAGGGGCTCCTTGGAGAAGTACTGCAGGGTGTCGTGCATCCATCCCATGTTCCACTTGTAGTCGAACCCTAGGCCGCCCTGCGAAGGCGGGCGGGTGACGCTCGGGAACGAGGTGCTCTCCTCCGCGATCATGAGGACGCCCGGATTGTACCTGTGCACCAGGTCGTTGACGCTGCGCAGGAAGTCTATCGCCTCGAGGTTCTCGCGGCCCCCGTACCGGTTGGGCACCCACTCGCCCTGGCCCCTGGAGTAGTCGAGGTAGAGCATGGAGGCGACCGCGTCGACGCGCAGGCCGTCCACGTGGTACCGCTCGAACCACGCGAGCGCGTTGGCGACCAGGAAGCAGCGGACCTCGTTCCGGCCGTAGTTGAAGATGAGCGTGCCCCAGTCCATGTGCGCCCCCTGCCTCGGGTCGGCGTGCTCGTAGAGATGGGACCCGTCGAATTCCGCGAGCGCGAAATCGTCCTTGGGAAAATGGGCCGGCACCCAGTCGAGGATCACCCCGATCCCGCGCTGGTGCAGGTGGTCGACGAACCAGGCGAAGTCCTCGGGGGCGCCGAACCGCTGCGTGGGCGCGTAGAATCCGGTCACCTGGTACCCCCACGACCCGTCGAACGGGTGCTCGGCGATCGGCATCACCTCGACGTGGGTGAACCCCATCTCGACCGCGTAGTCGGCCAGCTGCGGGGCGATCTCGCGGTAGGTGAGCGGGCGGTTCCCCTCCTCCGGCTTCCGGCGCCAGGAGCCCAGGTGGACCTCGTAGATCGAGACCGGCCGGTCAAGGCCCCCGGCCTGCGAACGCCTGCGCTCCATCCAGGCGGCGTCTCCCCACTTGAACCGCCCCGTCTCGCACACCCTGGCCGCGTTGCCGGGCGGCCCCTCGAAGAAGGTGCCGTAGGGGTCGGTCTTGATGCGTATGCCGCCCCGGCTGTCGCGGATCTCGAACTTGTAGAGCTCGCCCTCGCCCAGGCCGGGGATGAAGATCTCCCAGACGCCCGAGGCCCCGAGGCCCCTCATCGGGTGGTAGCGCCCGTCCCAGCCGTTGAAGTCCCCGATGACCGAGACTCGCTTCGCGGCGGGGGCCCAGACCGCGAAGGCGACCCCGAGCACGCCGCCCAAGTCGCGCACGTGCGCGCCGAGCTTGTCGTAGATCCTGTGCTCGTTGCCCTCGTTGAAGAGGTAGAGGTCCTGGTCCCCCAGGGTGGGCAGGAAGCAGTACGGGTCGCGGAACTGCCGGACGCGCCCGTCCGCCGACGTGGCCCTCAGTTCGTAGGCGCAGACCTCGGCGCGCTTGGGGACCAGGGCCTCGAAGAGCCCCTCGGCGGCCAGCGACTTCATCGGGAGGACGGTCGGGGGCTGGTCCCCGGTCAGGACCACCTCGCAGCCCGCCGCGTCGCGCAGGAGTGCGCGCACGACCAGCGCCGGGGCGCGGCGATAGGTGCACGGGTGCATCCCGAGCACGGAATGCGGCGAGCTGTGCCGGGCTCCGAGGAGGGCCTTGATATCGGTCTTGGACAGGGTCACTGCTCGGCGTCTTTGGGACTCTGATCGTGCGGCGGGCGCGGGCGGCTGGCCATAAAAAACGGGCGCCTCAGCCGGTGTTCTTGAGGCCGCCGCTGATCCCGTTGATCGTGAGCTCAATCACGGCGCGGATCGCCTCCGCCTCCCGGGGCGGCGGAGGGACGGGGCCGCGGAGCCGGCGCATCATCTCCACCTGGATGAAGTTCAGGGGGTCTATGTAGGGGTTGCGCAGCTCGACTGAGCGAAGGAGCACGGGCTCGCGGCTGAGGAGGCGCCTCTGGCCCGAGACCGCGAGAATGGCCGCCTCGGTGCGCTCGAACTCGGCGCCGAGGATCCCCAGCATGCGGCGCCGGATCCTCGCGTCCCCGACCAGGCCCGCGTAGAGCGACGCTATCCCCATGTCGGCTTTGCGCATCGTCAGCTGGGCGTTGTCGATGAGCGTCTGGAAGAACGGCCAGCCGGCGTGCATCGCCCTCAGCAGCTCCCGGGCGCGCGGCCCGCGGCGCAGCACTGAGTCGAGGGCGGTGCCCAGGCCGAACCACCCGGGGAAGTTGAACCGGCTCTGCATCCATGAGAAGACCCAGGGGATGGCCCTCAGGTCCGACACGTTCTGCGTGGCCCTGCGGTAGGCCGGGCGGGAGCCGAGCTTGAGGTCGCTGATCTCGTCGATGGGCGTCGCCTGCCTCCAGAAGGCAAGGAAGTCCGGGTCGTCGTGGACGAGGGCCTTGTACGCCTCGAACCCGGCCCGGCTCATCTCCTCCATCGCGTCGCGCCATTCCCGGGGGGCGGCGGACGGTCCGCCGGCGGCGTGTATGCCGAGCAGGACGCCGTACGCCATCTGCTCGAGGATCCGGTGCGCAAGGTCCGGGTCGTGGTAGCGGGTCGAGAGCACCTCGCCCTGCTCGGTCACGCGGATGGTGCCGTCGCGCAGCCCCGCCGGCTGGGCGAGGATGGCCTTCGCCGCCGGGCCCCCGCCGCGGGCGATGCTCCCCCCCCTGCCGTGGAAGAGGGTCAGCGCGATCCCGGCGCCGGCGCACACGCGGGCGATCTCCTCCTGCGCCTTGAACAGGGCCCAGTTGGCCGTGACGTAGCCGCAGTCCTTGTTGCTGTCCGAGTAGCCCAGCATGACGTGCTGGTGCGCCATCCCGCGCCCGGGCAGCGCGAACAGGGCCGCGAGTACGTCCGGGGCCCGCTCGAGGTCGTCGCGCGTCTCGAACAGCGGCGCGACCGCCAGCGAGGAGCCGGCCAGCCTCTGCAGCAGCTCGACCTCCAGGATGTCCGAAAGCGCGTTGGTCATGCTGACGACGTAGATGCCCAGCGCCTCCTCGCCGATCGCCGCGCGGGCGCGGGCGCACAGGGCGAGCGGCTCGAACACCGCGCGCGTCGCCTCCGTGAAGCCCGCGGCCGCCCCTGCCTCGAGCGGAATGGCCGCGGAGATCGCCGCGACAAGGGCCCGCACCTTCTCGTCCTCCCCGAGCCTTGGATAGTCGCCCCGCCCGAGGATCTCCGCGACGGCCGCCTCGTGCAGCGCCGAGTGCTGCCTCAGGTCGAGGCGCGCCGTGTGCAGGCCGAACACCTCGAACTGGTTCATCGCAGCGGCCAGGTCGCCGCCGGCGAGCATGCCCCCCCTTCCCGCCTCGAGGCCCGCCTTGATGGTGTCGAACGTGTCGGCGACCGTGGAGCGCGAGAGGCTCGATCCGGCCGCGGCCCCGAAGGGCGCCCCCGTCCCCTGCAGCTCGTCCCTCGCCTGGGCGAGGCGCTCCTGCAGCACGCCGAGGAGCAGGCGGTAGGGCTCGTGGGGGTAGCGCTTCTCGAGGTCGGCGAGGTGGCTCGAGAGGTGGAGGTTCTCGCGGAGCTCGCGCCTGAGCGCGGGGACAACGGTGTCGCGGCGGTCGCTCACGCTCAGGGTCCGGCCCAGCTCGTGCGAGGAGCCCCGCAGCTTCTCTATGGCGAGGCGACGGTGCAGCAGGAGGACATCCAGGGTCGCGGACGCCGTGACATCGGGGTTGCCGTCGCGGTCGCCGCCTATCCACGAACCGAAGGTCAGCCATCGCCGGGGCGCCCGGACGCCGGGATAGTGGCGGGCGAGGGCCCTCTCCATGTCCAGCTGCAGGCGGGGCATCGTGTCGAAGAGCGTCGTGTCGAAGTACCAGAGCCCCGTGCGGGCCTCGTCCCTCACCTCCGGCCGGACCGTGCGGCTGCGGTCGGTGAGCCAGAGCGACGCGATCTCGCGCTCGACCGTCTCCGGGTCGAGGACGGCGGTGCTGGGGGTCGACTCGGGCTGCGCCCGGGCGCGCAGGATGGCGCCCAGGCGGCGCAGCTTGGCCAGGAGCGTCCGGCGCTTGGTCTCGGTCGGGTGCGCCGTGAACACGAGCTCGATCCCCAGCCGGTCGACAAGGCCCTGCATCTCCTCCTGGCCCACCCCGGCGGCCCTGAGCTCGATCACGGCGGCCTCGATCGACTCGCGGATGGGCGGCCCCCCGCCCGGTTCAAGGGCGCGGGCCACGCGGCGCCGGCGCAGGAGCTTTATCCGGAAATTCTCCTCGGCAAGGTTCACGAGCTCGAAGTAGAGCGTGAAGGCCATCGCCTGGTTGAAAGCCGCCTGGGGCTCGAGCTCGGCGACCGCCGTCGCAAGGCGGCGCTCGGCGTCCGCCTCGTCGGCGCGGCGCGCCTTGGCGAGTTTCCGGAGGGCCTCCACCGTCTCGAAGGTCTCGCGGCCCTCGATCCGGGTGATGACGCGCCCCAGCGCGGCGCCGAGACCGCGCACCTCGGAGCGAAGCGGCGCCATGTCGCGGGCTGCTTTCGACCGGCGGATCGGGGGCTTGCTTGGCATGGCGGCCGGACACGATGGCCCCCGCCGCCCCCGGTAAAAAGCCAAAAGTGCTCGCTTCGCGCGATTTGGCCTCGGCGTCGGGCGGCCAGCGAGGCTTGCTTGCGCGGGCGCGGGCCCATTTGCTTGCCCGGAGTGATGCGCCGACTCGCCATTCTCGCCGCCCTTGCCGCCGTGCTGGCCCCCATGGCACGAGCAGCGCCCCAGGCCGACCTTTCGGCCGACTCCTCGATAACGATCGACGAGGCGACCGGCGAGCTAGTCGCAAGGCCCAACGCCCGCTACGTCGACACCGGCGTGCTCCTGACCGCCGACGAGATCCGCTTCAACCAGAGGACCCAGATCGCCTCGGCAAGCGGCCACGTGATCCTCACCCGGATCGGGGACCGCCTGCTCGCGGACCGGCTCACCTACAAGCGCAGCGACGGGAGCTTCACGGCCCAGAACCTGCGGGCCGGCAGGTTCCCGTTCCACATATCGGGCCCGTCGGCCGAGGGGAACCGCACCGAGGTCGTGGTCCACGACGCCGTTCTGGTCTACGGCGAGCCCGGGCCGTGGCAGCCCGTCATCAAGGCGAGGACCGTCTTCTACTCGCCTGGGCACTACCTGCGCCTGGCCGGCGCAAACCTGGGGATCGGCAACTACCTTCCTCTGCCGATATCGCGCCTGGGCGAGGACCTCGCGCACGAGACCACCCTCTGGAACATGACGGTCAACGGCGGGTACCGCCACGACCTCGGCCCCTACCTCGACCTGGCGTTCCACACGCCGGTAACGGCGTGGGCCAGCCTAGGGCCCGACGTCGGGATCTACGCGTACAGGGGCATCATGCTCGGCCCGATCGCGAACTACAGCGTGGCCGAGGGGGGCGGCACGATGGAGGGCTCCATCAGGTCCGGCTACATCTACGACCTCGGCAAGCGCCTGACGGACATCCGAGACAACCCGGTGCCGCCCAACCGCGCCTTCCTGGAATGGCAGCACAGCGAGCAGATCACCCCCGACCTGACCCTGATCGGCGAGCTCAACTATTCCAGCGATTCGGAGGTGATACGCGACTTCCGCTCGAAGGAGTTCGTGCCCGTGCAGGAGCCCGACAACTACCTCGAGATGGTCTACACGGGGTCGAACTACTTCGGCTCGGTCTTCACCCGCTTCCAGCCCGACTCGTTCTACCCGGTGCAGGAAAGGCTGCCGGAAATCCGCTTCGACCTGCTGCCCAAGGCGGTCGGGGGCGGGATCTACGTCCGGTTCGACACGAGCGTGGCCCGCCTGGAGGAGAACCCTCCCGATGGTGGCGCGCATCTGGAGAGCGACCGCTTTGACGCGTTCCTTGGGGTTTCCCGCCCGTTCTCCTACAAGGGGTATTTCGACCTGACGCCTGTCGTCGGCGGGCGGTTCACGCAGTACTGGGACACCGTGGGGGCCGTGAACCCCGGGGGCGCCGGCCGCGCCCTGGGCGAGGTCGGCTTTGACGCGGACATGAAGATGAGCGGGACCTTCGACTACGAGAACTCCCTATGGCACATCGACGGGCTGCGCCACCTGCTGACGCCGACGCTGGGCTATCGCTACATACCCGACGCGGACAAGTCCGCGCAGTGGATACCCCCCATAGACAGGAGCACCTTCAGCAACTACCTCCCCATCATGGAGCTGGGCGACATGAGGGCCCTCGACCAGCTGCAGGCGGTGAACGTCCTGAGGGTTGGGCTCAACAACACGCTGCAGACCCGCGACAAGACCTACGGATCGAGGGACCTGATGACCTTCAACCTCGCCGACGACTTCAGGTTCCAGCGCGCGCCGGGGCAGCCGGACTTCTCGGACATCCACGCCGAGCTCACGATGACTCCGGCGCATTGGCTCGAGCTGCGCGTCGAGGACGCCGTCACGTCGAGAAGCGCCGCGCAGCGGGCGATGGACACCACGATCGTCGTGCGCGAGGGCGAGGTCTGGTCGGCGGGCTTCGGAGTCGGATACCTGTCCGACCAGTACGGGAGCTATTCCCTGCCGGGCCTCGGCGCCTTCCCGATCGCCGGGCTCGACACCTTCCACCTGGAGGGCCGCGCCCGCCTGAACGAGGAGTACGAGGCCTTCGCCCGCGGCGACTACGACGCCCGCGACCACATCTTCGTCGACCAGTTCTACGGGATTTCCCAGAAGATCTCGAACACCTGGATCGTGGAGTACATGCTGGCGTTCTCGCAGGGCCCCAACAAGCAGCAGGGGCACTTCGGCTTCAACGTCGCGCTGAACATGGTGCGGTTCTGAGCCGGCGCCGGTCCCCAGCGTCGAACCCGTGAGCAGAACAGGAAGCCAGAGCCGGACGCTGCTCCAGCTTCTCCGGCGGCTGCGCCCCCACTGGAGGACCGACCCGGGGCTGCCTTCAAGGATCGACGCCCTCCTCGGGGGGGACAGGCGCCTCGGCTCTCGGGACCGGAGGCTGTACAGGGAGCTCATCTACGCGGCGCTGCGCTACCTGCCCTGGGTCGAGCCGCTGCTCGAATCGGATCCCGCCGGGGCCGTCAGGCGCATCGCATGGCTCGCCGCGGACGCGCCGGCGGTCCGGCCCTTCCGCGACGAGGTGACGGCGGGCCTTCCCACGTGCCCCGCGGGCGTCGAAGGGAAGGCCCTGGTGCTCGGAGCGGACCCCGGCGCGCTTCTTCCGGACTGGTTCCCCGCGGAGTGCCCCGAGGCCCTGTCCGCGCCCCTTCGCGACGCGCTTGCCTCGAGGCCACCCCTCTGGCTGCGCCTGCAGGCGGCCGACCCCGCGCCCGTGCTCGCGGAGTTTGACGGGCTGGGATGGGCATGGATGCGCAGCCCTCTCCTTGCGGGCGCCCTCGCCCTGCCCCCCGACACCGACGTCGCCAGGACCGGGGCGTACCGGTCCGGCGCCGTCGAGATCCAGGACATCGGCTCGCAGCTCGTGCTGGAGTCGGTCGGGGTCGCTCCGGGCGGCTCCTGGCTAGACGCCTGCGCGGGCTCCGGGGGCAAGACGCTGCAGCTCGCGGCCATGCTCGGTCCGGGCGGCCGGGTCTGCGCGCGCGACGCGAGGCGCGCGCCGCTCGACGCCCTGGCCGAGCGCGCCGCTAGGGCCGGCCTGGCCGGGCGCATCGACGTAGGCACCCCGCTCGATCCGCCGGGCGGCTTCGACGGTGTGCTTGTCGACGCCCCGTGCTCCGGCTCGGGGACATGGCGGCGCTCGCCGCACCTAAAGTGGGCGACCGGGCCCTCGGCCGTGCGCGATGCGGCGGCGCGCCAGGCGGCCCTTCTCCGCGAGAACCTTACGCGCGTCCGGCCGGGCGGCCTCCTGGTCTACGCGACGTGCTCGCTGTGCCGCTCCGAGAACGAATCGGTGGTCGGGGCATTCCTCCGGGAGAACCCGGGGGTCGAGCCGGTGCTCCCCGGAAGGACACTCATGCCCCAGTCGCACGACGGCGACGGATTCTTCGTCTCGGCGCTGAGGCGCCCGGCGCCTGCGCGATAGGGGCGCGCTACGGCGCCGGCCCCTCGCGCTGCGCGCGGACCACGACGCGAAACATCTGCAGGGCGAGCCAGAAAAGGCACGTCAGGCAAAAGGAGCACGCGCCGCCCCAAAGCAGGATCATCCGGTGGTCCCTTGAGGGGACGTGGGACGAGACGACCCAGTACATGAAGATGAAAAAGGCGATGACAAGGACGGCATCGACCGCCAAGGTGACCGGAGTGACCAGTTTATTCTCCTGCTGCTGCATGTCGCGCACAAGCAAGCGCAGGCCCCGCCGGCTTGTCCACGAAAAATGCCGCCTCTTGGGGCTCGCCCTCCTTTGCGTGCTCTGCGCGGGCGCCGGCGCCGAGGAGCCTCCCTCCCGGTGGGAGATCGCCGTCGACCCGGATGCCAGCGCCCTCGAGCGCTTCGCCGCCCGCGAGCTCCAGCGCTATGTCTATGTGTGCACCGGGTCGCTCGTGCCGGTCGGGGCCCGGGCCGGCATCGTCCCGGGACCGGCCCTTGTCGTTGCGACCCAGGGCCGCGCGCTCGCCGGCCCGCCGGGGCCCGGCCGGCCGCTCGGTCCGCGCGACTACCGCCTGGACAGCGCCGCCGCCGCCGGCTTCGCCCGCGTGTCGGTCGTCGGCGGCGACGACGTCGGCACCCTCTACGGCGTCTACCGGCTCGCCGAGCGCCTCGGCGTGCGTTTCTACCTCCACGGGGACGTGATCCCCGATTCGCCCGTCCCGCTCGGATTTCCGGAATTCACCGAGGACGGGCACGCGCTGTTCAGCGTGCGCGGCCTCCAGCCGTTCCATGATTTCGCGGAGGGCCCCGACTGGTGGTGCACGGACGACTACCTCAGCGTCGTGGGCCAGCTGGCGAAGCTTCGCATGAACTTCCTCGGCCTGCACACCTACCCGGACAGCGCGGTCGGGCCCGAGCCGACCGTTTGGATCGGGCCGCGCGGCTGCTACGACGCGAACGGGCAGGTGAGCGCCGCATACCCCGCGTCGTACCAGACGACCGGCCGGGGCGGCCGGTACTGGTGGGGCTACGCCCCGCTGAGGACCGGCGACTTCCTGGGCGGCGCGGCCGACCTCTTTGACCGCGACGACTTCGGCTCGGAAGTCATGCGGGGGGAGAGCTTCGAGGGCCAGACCGAGGCCGGGTCCGCCGCCGTCTTCAACCGCACGGCCGCGATGCTCGGGGCGGCCTTTGCCGAGGCCCGCACCCTCGGCGTCCTCACCTGCATTGGCACCGAGACCCCCCTCACGCTGCCCGCCGCCGTCCGGGAGGGACTGCGCCGCGCCGGCCGCGACCCCGACGTTCCCTCCACCTCGAGGGAGATCTACACCGCGATGTTCGAGCGCATCGGCCGCGCATGCCCCGCAGACTACTACTGGCTCTGGACCCCGGAGTCGTGGACGTGGGAAGGCAACGGGCCGGGGCCGTTCAAGGCGGTGGCCGACGACATCGAGGCCGCCCTGGGCGCGCTGCGCGACCTGAGCAGCCCCATGAGGCTCGCCACGTGCGGCTGGGTCCTCGGTCCGCAGAGCGACCGGGCCGCCCTGGACCGCCTCCTGCCTCTGTCCTCGCCGATGAGCGCGATCAACACCGCGGTCGGCAACGACGCGATCGAGCGCCAGTTCGCGAACCTGAGCGACCGCCCCCGCTGGGCCATCCCCTGGCTCGAGAACGACCCCGACCTCACGAGCCCGGAGCTCTGGACCGGGCGCATGCGCTTCGACGCCGCGGACGCCAAGCGCCTCGGCTGCACGGGCCTCATCGGCATCCACTGGAGGACAAGGATCCTCGCCCCGAGCATCTCGGCGCTGGCCGCCGCGGCCTGGGACCAGTCCTGGGTGCCGCCGGGCTTCGACACATCGCGCATCCCGCCCCTGACGGCCTCCGGCGCCGACGGCGGAGGCGCCGTATCGACCCCCGCGCGGATTTCGGGAACCGACCGCCCGGGCCTGTTCCAGACGAACCGGGTGGGCATGGGCCTCTACGACCTTCAAGTCCCGGGCGGCACCTACCGTGTGCGCCTGGGGTTCTGCGAGATCGAGGAAGCCCAGCCCGGCAGGCGCGTCTTCAGCGTCAGGCTGCAGGGCCATGTCGCGCTGGACCACCTGGACCTCGCCGCGAAGTACGGACCCGACCAGGCGGCGGTCAATGAGTTCAAGGACGTGGAGGTCTCCGACGGCCACCTTCTGATCGAATTCACGGCGCACGCCGGCCAGCCGGCCATTGCGACGATCGAGGTCGAGGGGCTCACCAGGGTCGGCCAGGCCCCCTACTCGAGGCGCATCAACTGCGGCGGCCCCGCCGTGGCGAACTTCGAGGCCGACCAGCTTGCCGGCCGGCCCCGCCCGCCCGTCGACAGGACCATGCCGGTCGAGGCCTTCTACCGCGACTTCGCCGCCGCGAATTTCGGGAAGGGCCCCGCCGACGCGGTCGGGCGCATCTTCGGCGCCATCGACGGCGTGAAGCTGCCGGTTCCATCCCAGTGGACCGACGGCCCCGGCGACATTCTGCGCAACCCCGAGCCGTGGACGGAAGTCTCCAAGAGGTACGCCTTCGTCGACGAGCTCGCCGCGCAGCGGCCCGCCGTGGCGGGAAGCGCGAACCTCGAGAGGTTTGACTACTGGCTGAACCAGTTCAGCGCGATGCGCCTCATCGCCGAGATCGGCTGCACCGCCGGGTCCCTCGACCGCGAGATGGCCGCCATCTCCGCCACGGCGGACCCGGCGCGGGCGGCCGAGCGGGCGAGGACGGCCGCGCTGCCGCTTCGCCTCGGGCTCGCGGACCTATGGACGCGCCTTCTGCGCACCGAGGTGGCCGGCGCGTCGAGCCTCGGCGAGCTGGGCACCCTCGCCAATCTCGAGCAGCACAGCCGCGCGCACCAGGCGATACTGACGAGGCACGACGCGGCCCTCGTCAGGCTCATCCAGTGCGACCTCCCCATTGCGGCCTCGCCGTCGCGCGCGTACGCCGGCCCGGCCCGCATCATCGTCCCGACCGTGCGCACCTCCTCCGCCGCCGGGGAATCGGTCCGGCTCCGCGTCATCGTCGTCTCCGAGGCCGATCCGGGGGCCATCGAGCTTTGCTGGCGATGGATCGGCGCCGCGGACTACCACCGCGAGCCGGCCGCCCGCGTCGCCCGCCGGGTCTTCGGGGTCTCGCTGCCCCGCCTGTACGCCGGGAACCCGGCGCTCGAATACCACGTGGAGGCGCGGGTTGGCGACTCGACGCTTCGCTGGCCGGCGTCGGACCGCGGCCTCGATCAGACCGTGATTCTTGACGGCGGAGGCGGCGCCGGGCCGCGCCCGGTCGCCCCCTCCCCCAGCCCCGTCCCAATACAATGACGACCATCCGACTCGAGGAGCCCGGCCGTTTCCGCTCGCTCGACTGCGCGACCCCGTCCGCGCCGCTGGCGGGCGAGGCCCTCGTGCGCGTGCGCCGGGTCGGCGTGTGCGGGACGGACCTGCACGCGTTCGCCGGGAGCCAGCCCTTCTTCAGCTACCCCAGGGTCCTGGGCCACGAGCTCGGGGTGGAGGTCGTGTCGGTCGGGGCCGGCGTCACGAGCGTGGGGCCGGGCGACCGGTGCTCGGTGGAGCCCTACCTCAACTGCCGGAAGTGCATCGCCTGCCGGCGCGGAAGGCCCAACTGCTGCACGGAGCTCCGCGTCCTTGGCGTCCACGTCGACGGCGGCATGCGGGAGCAGATCGTGGTGCCGGCGCTCAAGCTTCACCCGTCGGCCACCCTCTCTCTGGACCAGCTCGCCCTCGTCGAGACGCTCGGCATCGGCTGCCACGCTGTCGCTCGGGCGGGCCTAGAGCGCGGCGAGTGCGCCCTCGTCATCGGCGCGGGGCCGATCGGACTGGCCGTGATGCAGTTCGCGATGGAGGCGGGCGCGCGCGTCATCGCGCTCGACGTGAACGCGGCGCGCCTTGAGTTCTGCAGGCGCCAGCTCGGCGTGCCCCACGCCGTCGACCCTTCGGCCGAGGCCCCGCTGGAGGCCCTGCGCCGCCTGACGGGGGGAGACCTGCCCACGGCCGTCTTCGACGCCACGGGCAACCCGGGCTCCATGGCGTCGGCCTTCGGCTTCCCGGCGCCCGGGGGCCGGCTGGTCTTCGTCGGCCTCTTCCAGGGCGACGTGACGTTCAACGACCCCAGTTTCCACCGGCGCGAGCTGACGCTCATGGGCAGCCGCAACGCGCAGGCCTCGGACTTCACGCGCATTGTCGGGCTGATCGAGGCCCGGCGCATCGACACGACGCCGTGGATAACCCACCGCGCCCGGCTCGCGGAGGTGCCGGGCGAGTTCCCGGCCTGGGCGCGTCCCGAGACGGGCGTGATCAAGGCGATGGTCGAGGTCTGAGCCCCCCCGGGAACCGCCGGCCGGCACTCGCCGGCCGGATGGCGCGGATCACTCGGCCGCCAGCGCGAGACCCGCGGGCGGCTTCACGCCGATCTTGAAGACGACCGCGAAATCGGACGCCGGCCTGCCCTTGGCGGGCTCCAGCACCAGCGCGGCGTCGGTTCTCGTCCAGCGAATCTCCTCGTCGCTTCCGAGGAGCTCGACGCCGGTGATCGTCCCGTCCAGGAGCCCCGCCGAGCTGCCGAGGGCCCTGATCGCGAGCGGCTTCGCGGGCCATCCCATCACGATGGCGTACAGGGCGCTCCCCTTCGTCGTGAAGCGCACGTCCTCGGCCGTGAAGGCCTTCCCCTTGCCCTCGTTGAAGCCCGGCGCCGCGGGGGCCGCGCCCTCGATCGCGGGGCCCTCGCCAAACACCTTCCACGGCCGTGTCCCGAAGATGCTCTCCTTGTTCACGTCCATCCACGCCGCGATGCCCTCGAGGACCTTCTCCTCCTTGGCGTCGATCGTGCCGTCGCCCCGCACAGGGATATTGAGAAGCAGGTTCCCGTTCTTGCTGACGATGTCGGCCAGCGTCTGCACGACCGTGCGGGCGCTCTTGTACCCGTCGTTATCGCAGATCGAGCGCCGGTAGTGCCAGTCGCCGATGCACGTGTCGGTCTCCCAAGCCAGGGGCTCGATCCGGTTGCTCGCGCCCCGCTCGATGTCCCACACGAGGCACTTGCGCTGCTCCTCGTCGAGGTTCTTGCCGAGGACCACTCCCTCGAGCCTGCCGTTGTGCAGGCGCATGTTGCTGTTGTAGAAGTGCGCCGTGATCCTCAGCCCCGCGTCGCTCACCGGCCAAAGCGGCAGCACGGTGTCGTCGAAGTAGACCAGGTCGGGGTGGTACCTGTTGATGAGGTCCATCGTCCGGTTGTAGAACTTCTCGCAATACGCGGCGTCCGGGATGCTGGCGCCGTTGCCCCAGTCCCAGTGCGGGCCGGTGTCGGCGGGCTTGCCTCCGACCAGGCTCCTCGGGTGGTGCTGCGCGTACAGGGCCTGCGGATCAAGCCCCTTCCACCATTTTCCCGCTCCGTCGGCCTCCGTGAGGACGCCGTCGTAGGGCACGCCCGCGAAGGGCCCGGAGGTGTCGGCCCCCTGGGCGGGCTCGTACCACATCCAGGCGTGGGCCGCGTGCACGCTGACGCCGAAGGGAAGTCCCTGGGCGCGCGCGGCCCTGGCCCATCCCGCGATGATGTCCTTCTTCGGGCCGACCCTCACGGAGTTCCAGGGCTGGTACTTGCTGTCCCACAGGTCCAGGTTGTCGTGGTGGTTGGCGAGCGCGAAGAAGTATTGGGCCCCCACCCGCTTGTAGAGCGCCACGAGCCTGTCGGGATCCCACTTCTCGGCCTTCCAGGTGTTGATGACGTCCTTGAAGCCGAACTGGGACTGGGGGCCGTAGTGGCCCACGTGGTACTTGTAGTCGGCGCTGCCCTCCTCGTACATGAACCGGGCGTACCAGTCGCCCTGCTCGGGCTGGCACTGCGGGCCCCAGTGGGCCCAGATCCCGAACTTCGCGTTGCGGAACCACCCCGGCGCCTCGTACTGCCTGAGCGACTCCCACGACGGCTGGAACCTGCCCGGCAGGACCGGCTCGGCCTTGTCGCTTATCCTTGAGCTGAACACCGGCGCGTCGGCTGCCGCCAGCGGCAATGCCGCCAGCGTCGAACATAGGATTGTGAGTGTGCTTTTCATGGGTCGTCCTTGGCTGCTTTCGCCCCCCGGGGCGGCGGGGTCCCAACGCGGCCAATGTAGCACGCCCGGACGCGCCGGTCGATGACGATGCGGCGCAGGCGGCTGTTGCCAACGAAGGCGCGCCCCCGCAACATCGGCCCGCGCCGCGGGCCCGCCCCGCCGCTCCCCGACTTCAACCCCATGATCACCATGCACCGAAGATACCCCGTAGCCTTTGCCGTCGCGGCCTTGATTCTCGCCGCGGCCGGCCGCTCGCAGGAACTGCCCTCGGCGACGCCCGAGTCCGTCGGCCTCTCTGCCGACCGCCTGGCGCGCATCGCCTCCGTCGTCCAGGAGGACATCGACGCCAAGCGGATCGCCGGGGCCGTGACGATCGTCGTGCGCCGCGGCCAGGTCGCCCTGTACGACGCAAGGGGCATGGCGGACCGGGAGGCCGGCAGGCCCATGCAGCGCGACGCGATATTCCGGATCTGCTCCATGTCGAAGCCCATAACGAGCACGGCCGTCATGATGCTCTACGAGGAGGGGAAGTTCCTCCTCGAGGAGCCCGTCTCCAAGTACCTGCCCGAGTTCAGGAACCCGAGGGTGCTCGTCACGCCCCAGAACGGCCAGCCCTACACCGTCCCCGCCACGTCGGTGATCACGATCCGCGACCTGCTGCGGCACACGTCGGGCCTCACCTACCAATGGAACGCGGCCCTGGGCAAGCAGTACAGCGACGCGAACGTCGCCAGCGGGCTCCTGCAGTACGACGGGACGATCGGGGACAGCGTAAAGCGCCTGGCGGCCCTTCCGCTCCTCTTCAACCCCGGCGACCGCTGGGAGTACAGCCTGTCGGTGGACGTGCTCGGCCGGCTGGTCGAGGTCGTCTCGGGGAAGCCCTTCGACGAGTTCCTGCGAACGCGCGTCTTCGAGCCCCTCGGGATGAAGGACACGTATTTCTTCCTGCCGGCCGACAAGGTGGCCCGCCTCGCGACGGCGTACACCTACTACGACGGGCAGGGGCTCAACCGTTTCCCCGACACGCCCATCGTGGAGGGGACGTTCGCCTACAGCGCGAACTACCCCTACAGCGGCCCGAGGACTCTCTTCTCGGGCGGCGCGGGCCTCTCGTCGACGGCCATGGACTACGCGCGCTTCTGCCAGATGATGCTGAACGGGGGCACCCTGGGCCACACGCGCCTGCTCAGCCGCAAGTCCGTCGAGCTCATGACCCACGACCAGCTCGGCAAGGTCGACCGCGACATGGGTTTCGGCCTCGGATTCGGGGTGGACGGGGTCAAGGCGCCTCTGACCGAGCTCGGCTCCGCGGGGGACTTCAACTGGGGGGGATTCTACTACACCTCGTTCGTCGTCGACCCGAAGGACGACATGATCGTCGTCTTCATGGCGCAGCTCCATCCCACCGGCGGCCTCGCCCTCGAGAAGCAGGTCCAGGTGCTCGCCTTCCAGGCGCTGGAGGATTGACGCGCTCCCGGTTCGGCGCGCTGCGCCGGCTCCCGCGCCCGCCGGTCCGTCGCGCGGGCGCGTGCGCATGGCCAAGCAATGCGACGGTATTCGCAATAGATGCGGAGCGCGCCCGTGTCCGCACGCCTATCCTGTGGGCAACAGACCGGTCCGCCGGCCATCCCAAACCCCAGGAGGCCCCTATGAACGCTGGAAGATCGAACCTCAGGGTGCGCGACCTCGTGCGCCACGGCCTGCACCTCGACGACGACGCGTCCCTGACCGACGAGGAGCGGCGCATGCTCCACCGCAGGCGCGTCGAGACGCTGATCTACTTCTGCTGGGGCCTGATAGTACTAAAGACGTTCCTCGTGATCTGGGCGGTCCACCACTACGCGATGCCGTTCAATCCGATGTGGGTCGTCGGGCCGACCGTGACGTTCGCCTTTGTAGCGACGGCGACCTACTACTGGCTCAGGGACTGAGCCCGGGCGGGCGGCGCCCGGCCGGCCGGGCCGGCCCCCGGGGGCGGCCGCCTCAGACCTGGTCGGGAATGACGTAGGGCGGCCGGTGCGGCTCGCGAAGAAGGAAGCGGGCGCGATCGAGCGCGTCCTCGCCGCCGGTCTCGACCTGGGTTATGTCGTCCCCGTCAACCTGGACCCAACGGCCGACGCGAAGGGGGCTGCGCTTCAGGTCGACGCCGTTGGCGCCCAGGTTCTTCGTCAGGCCCTCGAGGTACGGCCCCGCGGCCGGAACGGCCTCAAGGGAATTGTAGGCGTGGTCGAGGTCCGCCGTCCTGCCGACCCGATAGGAGATGTTGCCGAAATGGCAGAGCGTCGCCGCGGTCTGGGCGACATCGAGGGGCGCGGCCAGGTCGCCCACGCGCCGGCTGCGCACCGCTCCGAGGAAGTTGCCCATGTGCCCCGCCCCGCCGTCGCCGGGGAACTTCTTGATCACGTTGTTGGCGCCGTCGTACACCGCGCCCCCGTTCATCCCGGCAAAGTAGCCGCCCTCGCACTGGACGACTATCCCGAAGCGGACCCCGCAGGTCTGGTCCATGTACTCGACCCCGGGCTTCGCCGGCAGGCCGCGGTGCTCAAAGATGAAGGGGACCTCGGGGTAGTCGTAGACAGCGACCATCGAGTTCGGGGTCTCCGCGCGATCGGCGACCACGTAGCGCCCCCCGAGGCAGAGGACCCGGGGCGGCGCGGCCCTGTGGCCGGCGAGGAAGAGCCCCATGTCGAGGACATGGACGCCGTTGTTCCCGAGGTCGCCGTTGCCGGTCGCCCAGCTCCAGTGCCAGTCGTAGTGCAGGCTCGCCCGCTCGAGAGGCGCCATCGGCGCGGGGCCGCAGTAGGCGTCGTAGCTGAGCCAGTCAGGATACCACGGCAGCCTGTAGCCGATGTCCTTTCGCAGGTTGAAGTACACGGCGTGCACGTGGAGCATCCTGCCGCAGTTCCCCTCCCGGAGGTACTTGCCGGCCGCCAGGAGGCCGGGATCGGAGCGGTGCTGGGTGCCCACCTGGACGACGCGCCCGTATTTCGCGGCCGCCTCGATCATCTTGCGGCCCTCCCACACGGTGTGCGACATGGGCTTTTCCACGTACACGTCCTTGCCAGCCTGGCAGGCCCACACCGTAAGCAGCGCGTGCCAGTGGTTGGGCGCCGCGATCACCACGGCGTCGACGTCGGAGCGGGCAAGCAGCTCGCGGGCCTCGGTCGTGGCGAAGGGGACGAGGCGCCTGTCCTTGAGACCGTCGGCGGCCCGCGAGAGTATCCGGGGATCCACGTCGCAGAGCGCCACGACGCGCGCGCCGGGCGTGTCCAGCAGCTGCTTGAGGTGGTCGCCGCCCTTGTTGCGCAGACCGATGATGCCGATGCGCAGGTCGCCGGTGGCGCCGACCGGGTCCGCCCATGCGGAACGGGTCAATCGCGAGGCTAACCCGGCACCGGCAACCAGGGCGGAGGTCTTTAGGAAGGTGCGGCGATTGATCGGGGCCATGGCTGGGGTGCGTTAACGGCTTCTTTGGCGCGATCACTTTGACCGCCGCCCTGCAGTCAAGGTAGATAGGCGGGTTATCGTGGCGTGCAAGCGTTCGGAACGGGTCATGTGCGCCCTGGGGAATGGCGGGAATCCGCGAAACCGCCCGGGCTTTGGATCCCGCCATGACAGGTATGTTGCCGCAACCGGCGGCCGAGGGCACTGGGCGCTAGCCAGCGCGGCGCCCGGAAAGCATCTTTACGGAAGAATAACGCCCGGTGCCAAGCGTGGTCGCCGCATGGGCGTGGCCCGTGGAAATCCGCCGGCGCGCCCGCGCGCCCACCGGGAGGGGTTTCGCAACAGAGGCTGTGCATCCATTTAATTTCAAATGGCTTGTATATCCATGACGGCCTGTGCCTTAAGGCTTTGGGCCTCCAGACCAGGGCCGGCGATCAGGGCGGCATCCGATGCCCGCACGGCTTGATCGGCTGCATCACGCTTCCACATACACCGCCGGAATGGGCCATTGGAACTGATTAGGCTCGACGTCCAAATCAATCGAGCCGCAAGATGCAACTAGCTAGCGTAAATATACGTACGAGCGCAATTCCATGCTGACGCCTCCGTTCGGACGGCAGATCATTCCCTGTTATTCCCACCGAAAATCCAGGCACCCCCGACCTGCCCGTCGAGGGCAATTCATTCCGAGGGCCCAAAAGGCTCCGATCGGAACCTCCGATGAAATCAATATATAAGCCGATGTCGCCCAACGCCCCAGCCGTGCGCTCATGGGCCTTTGCAGCGGCGTTCGCGATCGCCGGGATCATGGGATGCGCCGGCGCCCTTTCCGCGGCGACGATCGTCCCCAGCCTCGTTCCTACGGAAGGGAATCCGTACCATGCCGCCCAGGGCCGGGTGTTCGGCAATGTGGTCCGGGCCCAACTGACGCCGCAGGAGGAGCAGGCAACCATCGTCTTTGAGGTCGCGCTCAATCTCCGCAATCCGGACCAACTTCAGGAGCGCATCAACCGGGGCGATGTCCTGAAACCTGCGGAGATCGAGAGCTACCTGCCGAGCGCCGACGACTATTACGCCGTCAAGGCCTGGCTCATTAGCCAGGGATTCACGATCTCGTTCGAGTCGAACCTCAGGCACGCGATCTTCGCGCAAGGCACCGTCCAGCAGGCCTCAAGGGCTTTCATGACGGCATTCGGCCGGGTGGCGACGAGTGACGGCGAATTCTCATCAGCATTGACCGAGCCGTCCCTGCCGGACGCCCTGGCGCCGAGCGTCCACACGGTCCTGGGGCTCCAGACGCACCTGCGCCGCCACCACGGCAAGACCGTCCTAAGGCCCGCCCTCGTCCCAGCCGGCTACGTGGACCCCGCCACGATATCGGGCCATTACCTGGCACCCGCCTCCGACACCGGCGCAAGCCAGACGATCGCCATCATCGGGGACAATATTCCCAAGTCCAGCGACCTCACCCTGTTCTGGAACACGTGCGTCATCCCCCAGACGATCAGCGATTACACCGTCGTCAACGTCAGTGGGGGCCCCGGCTCCGACATGACCGACCAGGATGAGCTGTCCATGGACGTGGAATGGAGCAGCAGCATCGCCAGCGGTGCCAGCATCCGCCTCTATGCGGCGCCGGCGGGGCTCACCGACGTCACGGAGAACCTGTGCTACTCCCAGATACTCGCGGACCTGCCGAGCAACCCCAACCTTCACCAGACCTCGGAAAGCTTCGGGGGTCCCGAGGGATTCACCGACGCCTCGATCATGCTGCTCGCGGCCCAGGGAGTCACCTGCTTTGCGTCCTCCGGCGACTCCGGCTCCAACCCGAACTATTTAACGGACGAGTACGACTCCACGGCCGCATTGACCGTCTCGTACCCGGCGAGCGACCCAAATGTCACCGGCGTCGGCGGCACCTCGCTTGTGCTCAACGGCAGCGGCCTGCCGATCGCCGCGGAAACGGGTTGGTCCCTGAACGACGGGATCCCGCTCGCCGCCAGCGGCGGCGGACTTAGCGCGATTTACGGGCGGCCGGCGTGGCAGGTGGGCACCGGCGTCCCCGCCCACGGCAATCGATGCGTTCCGGACGTCGCCGCGCTCGCCATAAATTCCGACCAGTTTCGCATAGGCCTTGGGTTTCTGGTCATCATCAACGGATCGGACAACGCCCTCGCCGGAACGAGCCTGTCCTCGCCCGTCTGGGCCGGATTCTGCGCCCGGATAAACCAGGCGAGGGCCGGCCTAAGCCTGCCGCCCCTCGGGGCGCTCAATCCCAAGATCTACCCCCTCATCGGGACCAGCTCCTTCAACGACATCACCGCGGGCAGCAACGGCTTCTATTCCTGCGGCGTTGGCTACGACTTGGTGACGGGTATCGGGACACCCAGCATGACCAGGCTGATCGCCGCCCTCACCCAGGGGGGAGGGTCCCCCACTCCGACCCCCACAGGGACCGGCTCGCCGACCCCGACTCCGACCGGCTCCCCGACACCCTCTCCGACCGGCACCCCGACGCCCACTCCCACGCCGGGGGGCCCGACGCCCACCCCGACGCCCACGCCATCGCCGACTCCGACGCCGTCGCCCACCCCGACGCCCACGCCGCAGCTGCCGGCCTCCCCGGTCGAGAACGGCTCGCCCCCGATCACGCTCACCGCGCCCGTGTCCGGCACGGGTGTGACCTATCAGTGGTTCCTGAACGGCAACCCGATCCAGGGGGCCCAGGGCGGGACGTTCACACTCTACCCGACCGCCGCCAACGCGGGGACCTACTCCGTTTCCGCGACAAGCGGCGGCAACGCGACCACGTCGACGATAGGGACGCTGTCGATCTCCACGGACGCCTGGATCGCAAACCTGTCGGCCCGCGCCTACACGCAGGGCGGCAATTCCCTCGTCGCGGGTTTCGTGACGGCGGGGAATTCGAACAAGTCGGTCCTCATCCGGGCATGCGGCCCGGCCCTCAACGTCTTCGGCATCCCGAACTTCCTCTCGGACCCGCAGCTGACGCTGAGCAGCACGACCGGGACCATGGCCACGGCTGACTCGTGGCCCGCGACGCTCGAGGCGACGTTCAAGCAGGTGGGCGCATTCGACTTCGCGGCGGGCTCCCACGACGCCGCCCTCCTCGAGTCGCTCGCCCCCGGAGCCTATACCGCCCAGGTCGCATCGCAGACCGCGAACAACGGCGTGGTGCTCGCGGAGATCTACGACGCCGATCCCTCCGTGTCGGCAAACCGGCTGGTCAACATCTCGGCCCGCGCCTTCGTCGGCACGGGATCAAACGTCCTCATCGGCGGATTCATGATCGCGGGCAGCACCCCCCAGACGGTCATCATCCGCGCGGACGGGCCGGCGCTCGTGGACTTCGGGGTCCTGAACGCGCTGCCGAATCCCGTCATCACGCTCGGCGACTCCGCGGGCGTGATCGCGACGAACACCGGCTGGGGCAATGCGACCGCGGCCCTGCGCGCCGCAAGCACCGGGATAGTGGTCCAGCCCATGACGGCCTCCCTCGCCGCAAAGGTGGGCGCCTTCGCGTTCGCGGCGGGCTCCGGCGACTCCGCCATAATCGCGACACTGCCACCCGGCGACTACACCGTGCAGGTGGACGGTGCGAACAACTCGTTCGGCCTGGCGCTCCTCGAGATCTACGAGCTTCGGTAGCCGCCGGCCATCCGCGGGACGGCAGTCGTCGCGCGGAGCAAGGCGAACGAACTTGACCCATCGCACGAGCCGATCAACTCCTGCGGCGCCAAGTCCGCCCGCGCCGTCCGCAGGTTCCCGGCGACGATCGCCCTGAATCGCCCGGATTGTCCTGCAGGCCGTCTTCGCGCATAAGCACGCCCATGCGACTCTTCCCGAGACTGTCGATCGCCTCGGCAGCCATCGCCGCTTCAGGCTCCGCCTGGGCAACGGACGCGGTTTCCCTCGACCGGGTCACTCCCGTTGCGCCAAACGAGCCCGTGCCAGTCGTGGACTTCTTCCGGCCCCACTTGTTCGAAAATGCGAAGCTTAGCCCGTCGGGCGGCCGCTTCGCCGCGCTCATCACCAACCAGCATTTCACGAGCAACGTGCTTGTGTGCGACATCGGCTCCGGAAGGTTTGAATGGTCGGATGCCAGCGGCGACGTGGTAGGTTTTCACTGGCTGAGCGACGAAGACCTCATGGTCGACGTCCAATTGAGGACGGCATACGAAGGCAGGATAATCCATTCGGGGATCCAAAGCACAGTGCGCAGCGTTGGGAGCCTGGACAAGGCGAGGCCCGACATGGGTTATCCCACGAAGGGCAGATTTGGCGCCGTGGAGGGCACGGACTATGTCGTGGAGGACCCCAGGGCGCCGGTGTTGCCCGGAGGCGTGCCGATATCCTATTGGGCCGGGCGCGAGGACGGGAAGGCCGCCTTCTGCGTGACGCAGGAGGACGCCAAGCAGAGGCTCTACCGTTACGACGGCAGGGCATGGCTGAAGTCTCCCGTCGACCCCCTTGAGACCACGCCGCTTGCCGTGGGCGCCAAGCCGGGCGAGATGATCGTCCTCGGCCCCAGGACGCCGGGCGCCCCCAGGGCGGTCCAGTACGTGGACACGGTGACGGGCGCCCTGGGCGCCGTCATCTACCGCGACCAGTCCTATGATGGCGTGCTCAGCATATTCCAAGACCCCAAGACATGGGAGCCCGTTGGCCTGGAGGTGCCGCACATCGCCGACCATTGCGTCTGGTTCGAGCCCGTGCGCCAGCGCGTGCAGGCGATGCTCGAGCACTTCTTCCCGCGGTCGCTCTGCGAGATACGCGGGGGGGACCGCACCCAGAACTATTTCCTGATCGAGGAGATCTCGGACACCAGGCCCCCGACCTATTATCTTCTCGATCTCAGCAAAAAGTCGCTGGGCCTGATCAGGAACGAGGCGCCATGGATCGACCCGGGGCGGATGCAACCCATGCAGATGCTGTCCTACAGGACGCGGGATGGCGCCTCGATCGAGGCCTATCTGGTCCTGCCCAAGGGTGCCTCCAGGGAACACCCGGTCCCCCTTGTCGTGCTGCCGCATGGCGGGCCGTGGGAGCGGGATTACTGGGGCTGGGATGACTGCACCGAGTTCCTGGCCAGCCGCGGATATGCCGTCCTCAGACCCAATTACCGCGGATCGGCAGGCTACGATTGGCGATTTGCCCCGGGCGACCGCTGGGATTTCGCGAAGATGAGCTCCGACGTGACCGACGGGACTAATGCGGTCATCCGGTTGGGCTTGGTGGACCCCGGGCGCGTGGCCATCCTTGGGGGCGGATTCGGAGCCTACCTGGCCGTTTGCGGCGCCGTCGATGAGCCGAACCTGTACCGGTGCGTGATCACAGTCGGCGGGATTTTCGACTGGAAGAAGGCGTTTGACGACGCCGACAGCAAGAACGATGCCGGATACGACCTCCTGCGCAGGCACCTCGGTTCGACCGGGGCAGACTACGATAATTACGCTGCCATCTCTCCGTTGCGGCGCATCGCGAACCTCAGGGCCCCGATATTCATTACAAACAATCTCTACGGAATGCAGTCGGACGACATCACGATGGCGTACCCCCAGATCTCCGAATTGTCGCGCGCGCTTCCGCCGCGGGTTCCGCGAGTCCTCTTCGGGGACCTGAACATCTACAGCAGCAACGAGGCGTTTGCCGACCTCATCGACCGCTTCAAAGCGATTGAGAAGTTCCTGGGGGCCAACCTCGGGCCCCGCACCCAATAGGCCGCTGGGTGCGGACTGCCACGATTCTCGACGTCGAACGCGGGCGTGGGAGTCTCCGCGCCACCAGTTGGCGCGAGCCTCAAACCCGGTGCGCGAGGCGGTGAACGATTTGTTGGCCCATTCGCGGATTGAGGGGGATTCCAATGCCGCTCCGTGCATTTTCCCCGGGGCTATCTGCTACGAAAACAGGCGCTTTTTGCTAGGCCTAGCACGAGAGAGAGCCGCGGAAAACTCGCATGCGAATGGGGTATTCGATTTGCCGGAGAGTCGGCCGTGGAAGAATGAGCCACGATAGCCTTGTCCCTCTTCGCACAGGTTCATAGTTAACTGGGTCCGTTTTTGGACCGAATATCGGTCCCTGGAATATTTGACCGTCTCCACTGCAAAGCCGAAGCTAGGTCGCCTCCTGGACAACGTCTTGAAGAAGGGCACCCCGGTAGTAATTCGGCGCGGCAACCGTTTCGTGCAACTAAGCGAATACATCTTGCCCGATTCAATTCCGGAAAGGCCACCTGGGTATTTTTCGGTTGCGGAGGCCCCCGCAGAGCATGACCGCGCAAACCGCCTCGCGTCACTTAGCCCTGACCGACCTGAATGAGCCGCCAGTGGGAAACGTGGATGAAGCTTGGCGACGACAAAGACCCGCACGGCCATCCCTTGATTGTGTTTTCGAATGACGAAGCCTGCGCGGACGTCAACTGAGCCTCTATCAATGTCCTATTCGGCTCAACCAAGCGACCGGGGACTGCAAATCGGCCGTTCGAAATCGTATGCGATGAGGCCGACGGTTTCGAGCGACTGACCGTCATCGACTGCTCTCGAATCTACTTTATTCCGAAGCCAAAGCTGGGACGGCGTCTTAATAACGTTTCGCGGACCCGCAGAGTTCGAATCTGTCGCAATATTGCCGAGGTCTTTCGGTTCGCGATTCAATGACCATTTCAAAATGGCGGAGAGAGGGGGATTCGAACCCCCGGTACGGTTTTACCCGTACAACGGTTTAGCAAACCGCCCCTATAGGCCACTCAGGCATCTCTCCGTGTCATTCCAAATCAACGACTTAAAGCC
>Ga0074045_10000995_pt1 | contig 27691 bp, 21 predicted proteins | sample BogForMeECP23OM2_FD_94442 | JGI IMG/M metagenome (GOLD analysis project Ga0074045, IMG submission 94442) | Bog forest soil microbial communities from Calvert Island, British Columbia, Canada - Bog Forest MetaG ECP23OM2 | ecosystem: Environmental > Terrestrial > Soil > Wetlands ...
TCGCGCTGCGTCCAGATTGCCAAGGAGCTGACCCGCCACTCTCAGTATCCGACACGCTGGGTCACTTGTGCGCGCCGGAGACCTTGTTTTCGGAAATATCAAGCTTTTCCTCGCCGCACTCCGCCGCCCAGCCGTGGGGCGGAAGGAGCGGAACGGAAAGAACGGAAAGGACCACCCACTTTCTGTAAGGGAAAAGGCTACCAACCCACTGGCCCCCGGGAAATGTGGATGGCCCCAACTTCGCCCCGGGAAAGGAACGGAAAGAACGGAAAGGGCCACCCACTTTCTGTAAGGGAAAGAGCTACCAACCCTCCGGCCCCCGAGAAATGTGGATGGCCCCAACTTCCCAACTTCCCCTCAGAGGCGAGCGTTATCGCCTCACCGAGGGCAAGACGCCGGAAATCACGGTCGACCAGGAGCGGACGCTCCTCGCCTCGATCGGCATCGATGATCTTACCGGCCTCCGCGACCGCGCCATCGTTGCTGTTCTCATTTACACCGCGGCGCGCGTCGGCGCGGTTGCCAAGTTCGACGTATCCAGCTTCTCCAATGACGGTAGCCAGTGGGTGCTTACCTTCGTGGAGAAAGGAGGCAAAGTCAGGGACATCCCCGTGCGCGCCGACCTCTCTCGCTACCTGTCGACTTACCTGGACGCCGCAGGCCTGAGTTCAGGCCCGGGCGACAGCCCTATGTTCCGCAGGCTCGCACGCAAAACCGGACGGCTTCGTCCCCAGGCGATGACCGCTGACGACATGGGCCGTATGCTCAAGCGCCGCATGGCCGTCATCGGCCTTCCGGACAGGCTTTCACCTCACTCGTTTCGTGTAGCCACCATCACGGATTTATTGAGCCAGGGCGTACCCCTGGAGGAAGTCCAGCACCTGGTCGGCCATGCCGATCCCAGAACCACTCGGCTTTACGATCGGAGGCAGAAGAAGGTCATGAGAGGCGTCGTCGATCGAATCTCCGTGTGAGCGGGGATCCCCCTCCCCGCTCCCGCCGAATAGGCGAAATAATTAGCCTATCCGCGCACGTCCTGCTCACGCCCGTTTCGATAAGAGCGTGTTTCACTGATAATGCCTTTTATCAGTATCGGGTTCCGGAAGCTGCTTGTCTAGTAGTGAAATCCCTCCAAGATAAATGGCACGCCTTCTTTTAGGCTCAACTGCACGATCCGGGGTTACTGCTGGGCGAGCAAGACCAGGCATTGGCGGATCGTTTCCTCGTCGATTCGTCGTTCTGCGGTCCTGGGCCATGGCTGGCCACGCCGGCAAGCCTCCCTCCGTTCCTGTCCAGAGTTTCTGCTGCCAGGCTGGCACCATTCCACGAACCGGGAGCCGACGACGGTATTACTTGTCCGGTAACTTCAACGACTTACGGCACGCGACCGTCGGAGAGGGTTTCTGTCCAATCCGGTGGATTTCCAAGATTAGGCATGCAGTCTATTGACAAAGATATCCCAACGGGACATAGTATTCGTTGGGATGTTTCTTGTGTCTCTCGGAGTGCGTAAAGTGATGAACGCTACGGATTTGGCAGCTTGGCAAGCGAGGCTTGGCCTTTCTCAAGTGGAAGCGGCAGAAAAGCTTAAGATGCCGGTGCAAACCTATCGGAACATTCTGAAAGGCAGGCGCCATGCGGCCGGATTGCCCGATGCTATCGCGTTGTTATGTCAGTTCATTGAAGAATCCAGCCGCAGAAGCAGCTTGGCCGTGACACCGCATTTGGTGTTGTCGGTTTCTGCCGACGAGATCCGAGCGTTGAATCAAACGCTTTTGGTGGAGTTGCTCCGCCAGCTAATTCATTTGGAGGCGGAATCTGCCGGGCTGTCGCGCTCGGGAATTCACGTCCCGGCACAGATCAACGTCGCGGATGGCGGAGAGGACGGCCGCATCGAGTGGACGGGTGGGCCAGACCACACGGCGTTTCTGTGCTCCCGGCTGGTTCTTTTCCAAGTTAAAGCGACCGATATGCCGCCGGCGAAGTGCGCTGCTGAGTTGCGGGAAAAAGACGGATCGGCCAAAGGACGCATCCTTTCCACGCTGAGTGCGGGCGGAACGTACGTCATTTTCTGCAACCGGCCATGTACTCAGGCGATGATCGAGGAACGCATCGCGCGAATGCGCCTGGCGCTTGCCGACGGATCGCCAAGTCTCCCCAACCCCGCGCATGTCGATTTTTGGGATGCCAACAAAATCGCTCAGTGGACGAATCATCATTATCCGGCGGCGCTTTGGGTGATCGAGTGCGTGCGGCGGGGGGGTATCCTGCCTTTGCAGTCTTTAGAAAGGTGGGGCAGCGATAAGCGGGTTGCAGAGTTTCGCTTCGTTGATGACGCCCGCGTTGAACAGGTGGCCGATGAGACTGTGCGAGTGCTTTCCGGTCCCAGGAAAGTGCTGAGGATCGCCGGTTTATCTGGGCTCGGAAAAACACGGCTGGCGTTCGAGGCACTGAAAAAATCGCCGGAAAGCCTGCGGGGGCGCGTTCTCTATACGCATGGCGGCTTCGGCAGCGAGCGCATCCTGACAGTGGTGCAGGCGATTCGAGAGTTCGGAAAAACCGCGATCATTGTCGTTGACGACTGCCCGACGGATATGCATCAAGCGCTGGCTGCGATCGTGGGCCATGCTGACAGCAAAGTTAGCCTGTTGACCATCGATTACGATGTAGCGGCGCCGTCACCGGAATACGCCTCGATCACGATTCCCAAGGCAGCGGACAAAGTCATCACCGATATTATCCGGCAGGTGGCCCACGGCGTCACTGACGCCGATGCCAATCGTCTTGCGCTGTTCGCGCAGGGATTTCCACAAATTGCGGTGCTGATCGCGAAAGCATGGCCATTCGACACCTATGACATTTCGTCCTTAACGGACAAGGACCTGATCGAAAAAATGGTGTTTGGGCGAAATGCGCCAAACGCTGAGTTGTTTGCCATAACCCAAGCCTTATCGCTGTACGACACCGTGGGCGTCGCGGAACAGGCTGCGAGAGAGCTAGAGGTCGTCGCCTCGGCGGCGGGCGTCGATCCTGAGGCCGCCTACGGCCATGTCCGGACGTTGATTGAGCGGGGCATTGTGCAAAAAAGGGGGCGTTTCGTGCAGGTCCAGCCTAAGCCGTTAGCATTGGCGCTGGCCGCGGACATGTGGAAGCGGATGACGCCTGGCAAAATCAACCGGCTTGCCGTTGACCCTGCTCCCGAGCGATTGACGAGAGCGTTGTTCCGGCAGTTTGTGGGGCTAGACGGGCTCGAGAAAGCTCGTCAAATCGTTGAGCAGCTCTGCGAGCCGGGACGGCCGTACGCGCAAGCGGCATTCCTTGACAATGAGATGCGGGCCGAATGTCTGGCCAGGATGGCGGAAGTGAATTCGGCAGCCGTGGCGGGTGCTTTGGAGCATGCGTTCGCCGGCATGGTTGCAGATGAGTTGCGCCGGATAACGCGCGGAAGGCGTTGGCTTGTGAGGACGCTGGAGAAGCTCTGCTTCCCGGAGGAGACGTTCGAGCGCGCAGCCCGGTTGTTGCTTGATTTCGCGGTGGCTGAGAACGAAGACCGCATCGGGAATAATGCAACGGCGTGTTTCAAGGCCTTGTTCAAGGTTTATCTTTCCGGCACGGAAACGCCGGCGATCAATCGGCTCAAAGTGATTGACGAAGCGTTGGCCTCGGGCGACCTGGAGCGGAAACGCATTGCGGTTGCCGCTCTTAAGGAAGGGCTCGAAGTCCGGCATTTCTCGCGATCTGGAGGCGCGGAACGCCAAGGGAGCAGACCGGCCCTTGAGGATTGGGCGCCGTCCACTAAGGCGGAGCTACTCGAATACTACCGGGCATGTCTTGGCCGATTGGTCAATGTGGCATGCGGCCACGATGACCTGAGTGTGGCCGCCAAGAAACACCTGGCGGGCACTATTTGCGGGTTGATAAGGCGCGGCATGGTCGATGACATCGCAGCGATGGTTGATCGTGTGCTGGCCCCCGGCGACCCTTATTGGCCGGAAGCGATCGAGCAAACGGCAATGAGCTTGAATTTCGAAGGGCGCGGCATGTCGTCGGAATACCGCCAGAAGGTCGAGGCAGTACACGAGAAACTCACGCCAAAATCGCTTGAACATCGGCTTCGTTTATACGTCTGCGAGTTGCCCTGGGGCTATTACGAGGAGGGCGCGAATGTCCTGGAAACCGGGGAACGGCGGGCGAAGGCTCTGGCGAAGGAGTGCGTCGAGCATTGGAGCGAATTCCTGACGCTGTTGCCGACGCTGCTGCGGGCAGAACAGCGTCACAGCCACGCCCTGGGCAGGCATATCATCGAAAGCGTCGATAAACGCGAAGATGCGATAGATGCGGTGCTCGCCTGTCTTGGGCGGATAGCGAGCGGTGAACGAAACCCGGCGCTGCTAGGCGGCATGCTGGCGGGCGCGGAAAAGAGTGATTCGGCGATGATCGACCGGAAGCTTGACGCCATTGCCTCAGACGCGGATATGATTCCGCTTTTACCATGGCTTACTATGCAGACCAAGATCGAGCTGCGCGATCTGGAGCAAATTGCGGCCGCGCTTCGAACGGGGCTCATATTGCCCGACCAGGCAAGGGTGCTGGCAATGGGCAGCGCGCTTTCTCACCTGCCGCCCACCGTTCTCGCTTTCTTCATCGACGCGCTCTTGGACACGGAGCCGGGGGGATATTGGGCAGCGGTCGAAGTAATGGGCATGTACGTGTTCCGAAGGCTGGAACTGTGCGATGAACTGCGCCCCCAACTGAGGCGTCTGATGGAAGGATTCGGCATCGAAAAGCTCGATCAGGCGCGCTCCGCGATGGATAGCAGCCATTTCTACGATCTTGTGTCGTGGATGATCGGGCGCGGGAGCGCGGATGCTGATGGCACTCTGGCAGCCAGGGTGATGGCGCAACAGGCCGTTCGATGGTGTGTGGAAGAGTCGTCGAGCTACCGCGACCGCAGCGTGATCGAGAGGCTCCTGCCGGACCTTTTCGCGCATTGCTGGGGGGTGGTCTGGCCCATCATGTTGGAAAGCATGGAAGCGCACCGTGACGTTATCTGGAAATTTGAAAGCCTGCTGCGGATATATGATTTGGAAGGGAATTCGGTTGCAAGCCCCGTCTTTGGCGTTCCTTGGGACGTTCTGCGGGCCTGGTGCCATAGGCACCCTGAATACGGTCCCGCGTTATTAATGCGAATTGCCCCGGTGTTCGAGCCTGTACCTACACCGGTGAAAGACGGAGCGGAAGAGAAAAACGTAAGCCGGGAAGACGGCAGGAAGCCCGAACCCCGGCAATGGAATGCAATCGTCCTGCGGCTGTTGGACGATTTCGGTGATCGCGAGGCGGTGCTGGACGCGCTGAGCACGAATATGATGACGTTTATATGGAGCGGGTCGCGGGCGAATTACTTCGAGCAGTATGCGACGCCTCTGAAAACATTGCTGAAACATCACCGGCCTGCGGTGCTGGCGTGGGCGCGCCGTGAGCTCGTCGCGCAGCAACAGGCCGTGCGTCATGAGCAGGCGAGAGACGATGAACGCGAGTTTGGCATATTTTAACGCTGTAGCCGTCAGTAAGTGACAAGAACCATGGTGAAGCGCGACGACCAAATGTTCTCGCAAGGCTGGGAGATCGGCCAGGCCAATCAACGCCTTCTGCCACGCGTAAAGCGGTGGTGCCGTCACATCGACGTCAAGATGACGTCATACGGCATGCTGGCCCAGGCGACCGGGCTTCCGATCGGGCACTTGAAGGTTATTTGTCCGCACGGCAATACCTTCAGCGAATCGGCGCACTTGAGCTGGGAGGCAAGCGAATTCATCCTTCATAACTGCGTCGGCTGCACGCACCATGAGGAGATATCGCCGGATAATTACGGACGAGAAGTGCTGGCGGAAAAGGAGCGGCGGGATCGGCAGGAGGCCGATGCCGTTGACCGTCGAAAAGAGCTGAAAGCCCAATCCTACGAGGCCGCGGCAGCGGCCTTAAAGAGTGGTCAACCGAAGGAAGAGTCCGTAAACCGCTTTGTCCTGGACATGTTCGGAAGCGAAGAGGAAGCCGATCGGTCGAAGGTCCTACTCATAGAGGCTGCGGAACTGGGCTGGGATTTTTTTTCCGACGCGGCCCTTGATGTCCTGGCGGATGCCTTCACCGGTCGGAACGGCGTTTCCTGCATAGAAGCGGCGAGGATGGTATGCAGGCACAGGAAAATGGTGCCGGACGCATTAACGCCAGCAGCGCTGAAGGCAGTGGAGCAAGGGTGCGACGCTGCGTGCGGACTGCTCTCCGATGCGATTGAGTCCGGCCAGGACGCCGCCGCAATTCTCCGGGCCTTGCCGTTGATTATCGCTGTACCGGAATATGGCGGTTTCGGCGTGCTGGCCGGGCTTAGCGGTGAGTGGCCGACATATCCTGGCAGTGTCGAATTGGTTTGCACGCTTATGAAGATAAGCTCCGAAACGCTGACTGGTGCGTTCGCGGAAAGGCTGAAAAGCCCCGAGAAGCTGGTCAGATTCAACGCCATCCGATTGCTCACCGATCTTTTGCCGAGACAGGTCGAGGAAATCATGCCGCTGATCGATGAGCTCCTGCGGTCGCTCGAACTGCCGGACGATATTTACGAGGGTTCATCGGCCGACGGCGCGGCATGCAATCTGCTCGCACATCTGTATGCCTATGCACCGCAAACCGTGGAGGCAAGCATCCGGGCGTTTCTCCGAATGGCGTCGCAGGACGCCAGGGTCTTGGTCCTCGACGTGTATTCAAGACTGGCGCTCCACGGCGTTCAAGAAGAAAGGGAGCGCTGGCGAGGCTGGCGCGGGTTTGAAGGCTTCCGCCGCGGTCTTTACGCCCGGCATGGCGGCATGGCAATCGATCAGCTGTTTCTCGCGATAGGGGACTTGGCGAGCTCGCCGCGAGATCGACACGAGATTTGCGATAGCTTGAAGGGGCTGATCGAGTGCTATCCGGAGGAAGGAATCGCTCGGATCGAACGCATCCTCGGACGGCTCATGATCACCGTCCGTGAGGCCCGAAATGCGCCGCCGCCGCTAACGGGAGACGTTCTGGCCAGGATGGAAGCGATGAGCCGGGATTCGTCGTATGACGCATTAAAGCGCGTCCTCACCGAGATAATTGCGGAATTGGCCCGGTATAAACCCCGCGAAGTCTTCGCGGCCATCCAGGATCTTCTCGGCCGGCTGAGTAGCAAGGATGAGGCGGAGAGCGAAGTTAAAGCGCAGCTCGTCGGCACGCTTACAAGCTTCGCCGAAACCTACGAGCTTGTGCCTGAGGTCGTGCGTGAACTTTACAAGCATCTGGCGGATTTCGAATCGGTCGGCGTAAGGGCGAGCGCCATCCTTGTCGCCGGCGACCTGCTTTCAAGCATCCCGCAGAGCGTTCCCGACAACATCGTCGAATTATTAACGGTTTACTTGACCGACGATTACGTGGCAATCCATCGGAATTCCGTCCGCGCGCTCGCTTCGTGCAAATTCCAAAAGGACGAACGCGGACACACCGTGTTGTCACGCCTGCTCGAAATTGAGCGTTACTACCGCCAAAAGCCAGGGAAGGTCTATTTTCTGCGCGAGATCTTTAGCACCCTGCGGCGATCCTTCCGGGAATGGCCAGAAGTCAAGCGCTATATCGCACGAACATTGCTTCCGGCGTATACCCGCTTGCCGGACCGCCATTTCGCGGACGATATGCTGGCGTTGATGGGAGAGCGAGTTTCGGCTTATCCGGAGCTGGCAAGGCCATTCGTGCAGGCAGCACTGGACCACCTGAAGTCGACGGAGCGCGACCCCTACAACGATGACTCGCACACCGACAGAGGAAAGATTCGGGATCGGCTCCGCGACGTGCCGTTGGACGCTCTCGTGGCCGAGATGGAAAGAGTGCGCGGCGTTATCCAGGCCAAAGCAGGGAAAGACACCTTCGATGTGATTCACCTGCTCGAAATCCTTTCCTTCCGGGAGCTTTACGCCGAGGCTGCCGCGTTGGCCGAGGAGGCGCTGAGCCTGGTCCCGGATGTGAAGGCACACGCCTTCGAGCGGCAAGCGTACGCCCTTGTGTACACAGCCGCGATGGCCGAATCCCTTGTGGCGCAGGAACGCGTTAATGAGGCGGTGGAGATTATTGGCGCGAATGTCGGTGGCAACGGTAACGAAGAACGGGAGGGCGAGCATGAGCCGTCGCTTTGACCGGGAGATGCTTTCCAGGACGCTGGATTTGCGGGGCCGCGTTTTATCGGCGTTGACGCCGGGGTCGGACACGCAGGTTGTCCAACGACGCGGCGAACTGCGAAGCTTGGTATCGGAAGTGACGGCGGCCGCGCGAAAGAGCAACGGTCTTCCCGAATCGCGCGCCATGAGCCTTATGGCAGAAGCGCTGGCGGTTTCCTATTACCTGTCGAAGTGGGTTGCTGGGAAGCGGCGGGCAACGCCCGGCGCGGAGCGCTACCTGGAAGCCGCGCGCGTTCGAGCGTCCGAACTGCACGGACTGCTTGCGACGTTTTCCGCGTTTCCGCGATTCCGGCAAGAGCTCACCGAGTGGTCGGTTCAGGTGTTGGCAGTGGCGGAATCGCAAGCAGTGTGCGCGCTGCTCAATCGCCTGGCGGCGATCCCCGTGCCCGTTCTTTATTCGGTTGACCATGATCCGTATGGGCGGCCACGGGGTAAGCATCGCCGGCAGGGAACGGACGACAGCGACGGCCAGACTTCCGAGGGAGCACCAACCCCTCTGGTTAAGCTGTCTTTCGGCATCGACGGTCTTGAGTTCGCAACGCCGCAGGCGATCAGGAGCCGTGTGCAGTACGGGCTGCACGTGCGGGCCGAAGGCATTCATTGTCCAGCGGATCAGCGGATATTGGAAATCGATTTCGTCACGACAATGGCATCCGCTGATTATGGGCTGCCGAAATTCGTGTTGGCGATGCCGGGGCGAGAGCCCCGCGCATCGGCCGAGAGCGACGGGCACCTGATCATTCGAGCCAGCCAATCGGATATGAGCCCGCCGGCCCATTTCACGGCCAGGGCTCGATTCGTCAACCAGGACAGATCGGCTGCCACGCCGGCGATTGTGATCGGGCTCTATGAGCTGCGCCTCCGTGCGCTCGACCTGGATTCCTACCAGGTCTTGTCTTTATACCCGTCGGTTGACATTCAGATCCCCAAAATCCTGAACGAGGTGCGGGCCGCGTTGCCAGACCTGCGGCCGAGCGATTTCAAGGATTTTGAGCAATGCCTGGTTTATCTCGGACGATACTGCGGGATGGTCCAGCAGACCGGGGTGTTCAAGGGCAAGGCGAAGGTTGATGAAAAGAAGGAATTTCAGCGCGACCTTCTTGAGTTTCTCAGAATGCTTATGGGACCGGAAATGCGAGAGGCCGAAGCGGTCGTCGGTGGAACCGTAGATCTCGTGTTCAGGAACATCGTCATCGAGCTAAAAGTAGAATACGGTGTTAAGGATCGGGCGGCGCTCAGGAAAAAGTACACTGAGCAGCCGGCGCAATACACAAGTGCGTCCATCCCGCTCGGGATCACATGCATTTTGGACATGACCGAGAAGAAGCACGCGCCGGCCAACATTGCTAACAACATCACGCTGGAAACGCCAACCCTTCACGGATTTGAAAGTCAAGCTCCTGCGTATCCATCGAAGATTGCTGTCGTAATCATCGACGGTAATCTTAAAGTGCCGAGCGATTATAGTTAGCCTGAACACGGGCGAGGGAATTGCATTCTCGTTCGCTGCCGGGGCCCTGCGAAGGGCTGGAGGGCCGCTGGGCGTACATGCGGGTTGATACGATGACTGGACTTAATAAACGGTCTTGTTGTTACCGTAAGCGTCCAGAGGCCTCACGACGTAGGAATGACCAATCGTATAATTCGCATACCTACTTTATCCGAACCATATGAGACCAGGCAGAGAGGCGAGGGAAATGCGTCGATGGATGCGTTGCAGCGGGGCTCTTTCTGGCGTACGATGAGGTGCAGGATCTGGTCTGACATAGTAGCCCGCGAACGACCAAGCTTTACGACCGACGGATGACGCGGAACGTCGTCGAGTGGGCCAGATAAGGGGACGGGAGTCTTTTTCAGGCTAGGAAGCCGTCTTACGGGGCCGGCCCCGTGGGCGTACGGTGGGTCATTCAGGCCTCGCACCAACGAATGGGATAAATGGGGCAAATAGGCACAAAGTGCGTGCTGGAGGGCAGGTCTGGCCGCGCATCCGTATTTGGGACAAACGGTTCTCGCTGGCAAGGAGACGGAAACTGGTACGCGATTAGTATTGACAGCAATCCGCTGCTCAGGCGCCCGAGCAAACTAATTGAATGCCGGTTTCCAACCCCACGTGCAAGCAGGCGCCCAGAGGTTGGGTGTCATAGAGGGAAGTTACGCCTCCGCGATAATCGGCGATGAATAAACGTTTCGAACTCACAGATTGTGGATGGCTCTCGGCAGCCTTGATGATTGCCAAGGCGGTCATGCGCACCTTTCCGGTGGCCTGATTGCTGTCTGTCGAGCTCGGAAGGGCCCTCCGGACCTGCTGGAAGGCTGTGCGCAGACCTCGAATACCAGAGTTGACCTGCGGAATCGTTCCGCATAAACTTCAACTCCGTCTACTTGCCTTGGGGAACGACTGGATTGGCCTGGTCTCCGTCAAATTGGAGGACGGTCTATGAGAAGACGTCCACTCCATGAGAGATTCATGAGGTTCGCCTTTCTTCTCTCGGTGCTTCTCCTTCTCGGCTGCACGACGTGTACGTTCGCGTTGTCTCTTCTGTCCGGTTCGTTGGAACCCTCTGGCCCGGCCGCCCTCGGACGGCTCCAAGCCCTGATCCATTCGCACTCGCAGCCCTCCCTGCCTCGACCCTCGACCCTGGATGATCTTCTCGAGCCGCTCAGGTCCGAGGAGGAGGATGACGATTGTTCCGAGGCAAGGGTCGGTGGCATTGCCTTGTTGATGTATCTTGATCCCCACCGGACGCCACTCGACGGCCTCCTGTCCATACCCTCCCGACGGGAAGTTGGTTCTCTCCCCCAGCGAGCCTCATCACGGCTTCGGTGTTGAATTCGGGCATCCACTTCCCGCTCGGCCGCGCTTCCTCGTGTCTTGGTGCGCTGTCTGGCTCCAGCGCGGGTTGAACGAGAACTCGCGTCGGCCTCGCAGGGATTGTCAGGCCGCGTGAGAGAATCCTGCCGCGAGCCGAGCGGCGCGAATCCCACGGGGAAGCCGTGTTGTTTTGAGACGTTGCCGTTTCACCTCTGGAAGATCGAGATCAGCAGCGGTGCTCCGACTCGTACCGCTCTCTTTCACGGTCATTCAGATTCTTGACAGCCTTGCGATGAGTACCGGGCGCCCTCACTCTCGCGGGCTTGCGTCGCTCATGGTTGGAATGCCGAGAGCCGCAACGAAATGGCCTGGTTCGCAAGCACGATCAACAGGCTTGCGAGGTGGGTGACGAGTTCCGGCACAGGCCTGGAACTGGTGAGACACAGCCTGGACCGTGACGACGCCTGATGCCGCTTGAGGCCAGTGAGCCAAGAGGGAGAAGGATAGAGCCATGGAATTGACGGTTCGGGACGTGAGCAAGTTCCTCAACGTGTCGGAGTCCACGGTGACCCGCTGGATCAAGCATCGGGCCCTGCCTTCCCAGCACGTGGGTGGCCATTACCGCTTGCACCGGGTCGACCTGCTGGAGTGGGCCAGCGCCAACCAGGTGAAGGTCTCCGTGGAGGTGTTCGACCATCTGGAGGCGGAAGACGAGTCGAGCCCGAGCCTGGTGGAGGCGATGGAAGTTGGCGGGATCTACTACGGGCTCCAGGACACCAGTAAGGAAGCCGCCTTGCGGGCCCTCGTGCAGGTACTGCCGGTTCCGGACGGCGTCGACCGCGAGTTGCTGTTGCGGCTGTTCCTGGCCCGGGAGGCTTCGGCAACCACGGCGATCGGCGATGGCATCGCGGTGCCGCACGTTCGCAACCCGATCGTGCTTCACGTAGCCCGCCCGATGGTCACTCTTGGCTTCCTGGAGCGGCCAGTCGAGTTCGGAGCGCTCGACGGCAAACCCGTGCAGGTGCTCTTTTCGCTCATCTGCCCCACCATACGGACCCATTTGCAGACCCTCTCGCGGCTGTCTTACGCCCTGCACGATGAGAAGTTCAAGGCCGTCGTGACGCGCCGGGGTGAGTGCGAGGAGATCATGGAGGAAGCGCGTCGTGTCGAGGCGGCTCTTGCCGCGCCGGCCACCGAAACGGGAAGGTGAACCAGTCCATGGACGGCAGGGCCGATCGCGATCAGTCGACGGGTTCCGGTCAGACGAGCAGCTCTCATGCCGTCATGACAACCGTGTTCGGTGCGGGCGGCGCCGCCCTGTGGTGCGTGCTGGCGCTCATTCCGACCCTTCGCGTCCTGGGCGGAGGCCCTCCCGAGTCGGCGCGTTTGGCCTGGGATGCACCCCACGGGGCTTTCTACGTCGGATTGGATGCTCTCAGTGCCTTCTTCCTGCTGCCGGTTCTGGGCCTGTCCGCCCTGGCGGCCGTTTCTGGCGGCAACTATCTCCTCGCTTACCGCGGCAGGAAATCGCTCGGTTGTTCCTGGTTCTTCTGCAACATGTTCGTGGCCGGCATGGTCATGGTCGTCTCGGAAGCCCCGCTCCAAATCGTTGGCAACATCAACGCCTTGACGCTGATCGCCCTGGTGGCAGTGGCGCTCGGGTTCTCGGTCCTGCTGCGCGTGACCGCGCCGGCGGAAGGCCCGACCTGGGGTTGCGGATACGTCAAGCCGACGGTGCGCATCCAGTACACGGGGCGGTCGTTCGCGGAGATGACCGCCGAGCACTTGCTGCCTCGCTTCCTCCGGCCCCGAACGAACCGGCAGGCCCCCCGGGGCGTGTTTCCTTCCCAGAGCGACTTCGGGTCGGAGTATCCCGACCCGTTCAGCAAGAAGGTGTACGAGCCGTTCTTTCGGCGCTGGGCGGAGCGCTTCTCTCGGTCCCGCGTCCTCCAACAGGGAAAGATCCAGATCTACCTGGTCTATATCATGTTCATGGTCGTACTGGCCTTGGACTGGGTGTCCCTACGCGGCTGGTGGGGTACGTCATGAGCGAATCGCTGGTGCTCCTGGGAATCATTATTGCCGCGTCCAGCGGGGTCCCCGGCCTGCTTCTGAGGCGGACCTCGATGAGCGGACAGTGGGTGACCACGTTTCTTGCCGTGCTCGGGGCAGCACTTGGCCTGGGGGGCGTCGTCTGGTTCTGGGCGACCGGAGAAAGCCACCCGATCGTGTTGCAGTGGTCCCTGCCCGGTGCTGAGTTCAGCGTGGCCATCGACGGCCTGTCGGCCATCTTCCTCGTGCCGGTCTTCCTGATCTCGCTGCTGGGCAACATCTACGGCTTGGGCTATTGGAAGCAGACGGAGCATCCCCAGAATGGTCGGAAACTGCGGTTGTTCTACGGCACGATGACCGCCGGCATGGCACTGCTGGTGATTGCCCAAAACAGCATCTTGTTCCTGTTCGGCTGGGAGATCATGGCGCTCTCGGCCTTCTTCCTGGTCACCACGGAAGACAACGAAAAGGAGGTCCGCGAAACCGGGTGGATCTACCTGGTGGCGACACACGTGGCGACCCTGTGCCTTTTTGCCCTTTTCGCGGTGCTTCATGCCGCCAACGGTTCCTTCACGCTTGGCCCTTTGAACCCGGAGACTTTGCGGCCGGGCGCGGCGACTGCGATCTTCGTTCTCGCTCTGGTGGGTTTCGGAATCAAAGCCGGCATCATGCCGCTGCACGTGTGGCTGCCCAGCGCGCATGCGATGGCGCCCAGCCACGTGTCGGCGATGATGTCGGGCGTCCTCATCAAGATGGGCATTTACGGTCTGGTGCGGATCACATCATTCCTTCCCCACCCCCCACGGGAATGGGGCATCCTCCTCTTGGGACTGGGCGTGGCCTCAGGTGTCCTGGGGGTCGCCTTTGCCATCGGCCAGCACGACCTGAAGCGCCTCTTGGCCTATCACAGCATCGAGAATATCGGCATCATCGTCATGGGCCTCGGCCTGGCCTTGATCGGCCGCTCGCTGGACCGCGCGGATTGGATCATCCTCGGCCTGGGCGGCGCCTTGTTGCACATCTGGAACCACGCGTTGTTCAAGGCCCTGCTGTTCTTGAGTGCCGGCTCAGTCATCCACGCTGCCCACACCCGCGAGATCGACCGTCTCGGCGGTCTGGCGAAGGTGATGCCGCGGACTTCCCTCTGTTTCCTGGTCGGGGCGGTCGCGATCTGTGGACTGCCGCCGCTGAACGGCTTCGTCAGCGAGTTCCTTATCTACCTCGGCCTGTTCGGTACCCTCATGAATGGGGAGCGGCGTTCGTTCGCCGGCTCATCCTTTGCCGCCCCGGCACTGGCCCTGATCGGCGCTCTGGCCGTGGCGTGCTTCGTGAAGGTGTACGGGGCGGTCTTCCTCGGGACGGCCCGGTCGGAACACGCCCGGCACGCCCATGAGTCTCCGCCGAGCATGCTCGGGCCGATGGGCGTGCTGGTTGCCTGCTGCTTCCTGATCGGCTTGGCCCCGCTCCTGATTGCCCCCATTCTCCAGGAAGGAGTGTCGGCCTGGGCACCCAACTTGAAAGACGCGGGCCCTCGCCTCGCCACGCTGGCCCCCCTGGAGTGGATCACGTCGATGGGCTTGCTGTTAAACTTGGCCGTGTTGCTCGGGGGCGTCGTGCTGTGGATGCGACTCGGTCGGGGTGTTGTCGAGGAGGGCGTCACCTGGGGTTGCGGGTACGTGGCACCCACCCCCCGGATGCAGTACACCTCGTCCTCCTTCGCGCAGATGCTGGTCGGGATGTTCGGCTGGGTGTTGCGTCCGCGGACGCACCAGCCCAAGGATCTACCCCTGTTCCCACCAGAGACCTACTTCCACAGCGAGGTGCCCGACGTGGTGCTCGACGTCGTCGTGCTGCCGACGTTCCGTTTCGGGGCATGGCTGTTCTCCTGGGGCCGGGTGTTCCAGCACGGAAACATCCAGACCTACTTGCTGTACATCTTCCTTGCCCTGATTGCCCTGCTGCTCTGGCGTTAGGAAGGACGTGATGGAAACGATCTTTCATGACGCGGTTCATGTCCTCCTGGCGCTCGGCTTGCCGCCTTTGCTCCTGGGCTTGATCGCCAAGACCAAGGCCCTGTTCGCCGGGCGGGTCGGGCCGTCGGTGCTGCAGCCGTATTACGACCTCATCAAGCTCGTTCAGAAAGGCTCGGTCTTCAGCACGACGACGACCTGGGTGTTCCGGGCCGGGCCGGTTGTCGCCCTGGTGACGGCGGGGATCGCGGTGCTGTTGATCCCGCTGGCCGACGCCACCGCGCCTCTCTCGTTCACGGGCGACTTCGTTCTTCTGGCGTACCTGCTCGGCCTGGGCCGGTTTTTCACCGCTTCGGCGGCCCTGGACACCGGCTCCCCGTTCGAGGGAATGGGCGCGGCGCGGGAAGTCACTTTCGCCTGCCTGGCGGAACCGGCGTTCTTCCTGGGAATGCTCGTCCTGGCCAAACTCTCCGGGTCGCTTCAATTGGCGGACATGCTCGGCAGTTCGCTCGCGTCGCACTGGAGCGCCGACGGGGAATCGCTCGTCTTGGTCCTGCTCAGTTGGTTCATCATCCTGCTGGCGGAGAACTCGCGAATCCCTTTTGATGATCCGAACACTCACCTGGAGCTGACCATGATCCACGAGGTCATGGTCCTGGACCACAGCGGCCCTGCCTACGGCATGATTCTCTATGGCGCGGCCCTGAAGCTGTTCGTCTTCGGCGCGCTGGTGGTTCGCCTGGCCTTCCCCATGACGGGAGGCTCTCCGTGGCTGGACTGGCCCATTTTCGTCGGCGGAATGCTGGTCGTCGCGGTGGCGATCGGGGTCGTGGAGTCGATCATGGCACGCCTGCGCCTGACGCACGTTCCGATCCTCCTCGTCGCGGCCTGCTTGTTGTCGGGCTTTGGCATCATCCTGCTGGTGAGGTGAACCGATGAACCAGCTTCTCGATCCCTTGTTGATCGTGGCCCTGGCGCTCAACTTCGTCACCCTGGGGGTGAGCCGGATTCGCGGGGTCATCAACGCGGTTGCGCTCCAGGGGATTCTGCTGGGGATCCTTCCGCTATTCGTACATCAGGATCTCGGGTTTCGGGTCATCCTGCTGGTCGGCGTGACCATCGGCTTGAAGGGATTCGTGATTCCGCGTTTCCTCGTTCACGCCTTGCGCGAGGCGACCATCCAGGAGGAGGTCAAGCCGCTCGTGAACTTCATGGGTTCCCTCCTGCTGGGGGCGGTCGGCACCGGCCTGGGGATCGTGTTCTCGTACACGCTCCCTCTGGCCGAACAGCACACGAACTCGTTGGTTGTGCCGGCCTCCCTCTCGACGGTGTGGGCCGGCTTCCTCATGCTGACGACGCGCAAGAGAGCGATCATGCAGGTGCTAGGCTACCTGCTGCTGGAGAACGGGATTTTCATGTTCGGCCTCTTGCTGCTCGAAGCGACGCCGTTCCTCGTCGAAATCGGCATCCTGCTCGACCTCTTCACCGGCGTGTTCGTGATGGGCATCATCATCCACCACATCAACCGTGAGTTCGGCTCAACCAGCACGGAGCATCTGACGGAGTTGAAGGGGTAACATGACACTTGCGTTAATACTCGTTCCCCTGGTGGCGGCGGCACTGGTGTTCGCTGTCCCCGCGAATCGTTGGCGACCTTGGCTGATGCCAGTTGCCTCCCTGGGGCACTCGATCTTGGTCGTGTTTGCCTTGCAAGGCCCGCCCGTACGCGCCCTGGGCGGCTGGCTGGTCCTCGACCCGCTCGGCAAGATCTTCCTTGGGTTTGTGAGCGTGCTGTTTTTCATTTGTTCGATTTACACAGCCCGTTATTTGAACCTGGGGCATGAAAGGCCCAATCGAATCTTCTGCGTTTGTTTTCTGCTCTCGTTATCGATGATGACGCTGGTGATTCTGTCCCATCATCTTGGTCTGATGTGGGTGGGGATGGAAGCGACGACGCTGGCAATGGCGCCAAACATCTATTTCTATCACACGCCCCGGTCGCTGGAAGCGACCTGGAAGTATCTTCTCATCTGCTCGGTGGGGATTGCCATGGCTTTGTTTGGGTTGTTTTTCCTGGCCTATGCCACTTTGCACACCAGCCTCGAACCGACACTCCTTTTGGATGATCTGGTCCAGCATGCTCCCGAGCTTTCCCACCCCTGGTTGCGGGCGGCCTTTGTCTTGGTTCTGGTCGGCTTCGGCACCAAGATGGGGCTGGCCCCGATGCACACCTGGCTGCCGGATGCGCATGGGGAAGCACCCGCACCGGTGTCCGCGATGCTTTCCGGAGCGCTTTTACCGTGCGCCTTTCTGGCGATCCTTCGCGTATTCCACATATGCAATGCCGCCGGTGAAGGGGCCTTCAGCCGGGAGATCATGGTTGTGCTCGGCCTGTTCTCCATGGCCATTGGTGCCATTTTCATGACCGGCCAGCGCGATTTGAAACGACTGCTGGCTTACTCGAGTGTCGAGCACATGGGCATCCTGGTTTTCGGCATCGGCATCGGCGGGCTGGCCGTTTTTGGAGCTTTGTTGCACGTACTCAACAACGGGCTGACCAAGGTCGCGCTTTTCCTCTCCGCTGGCAATATCCAGAGTGCTTATGGAAGCAGATCGACCGAGGATGTAAGCGGTGCGATCCGCGGATTACCGATTACAGGAACACTTTTCTTGGCCGGCTTTTTCGCGATTACCGGCTCGCCCCCTTTTGGGCCGTTTCTGAGCGAATTTACCATCGTGAACGCTGCTCTAGGCAGCGATCAATTCCTTGCGGGCGCTCTGTTTCTGCTGCTCCTGGCTATTGTGTTTATCGGCATGGGATCCACCATCATTCCGGTCGTTCAAGGCGATCCCCCAGAAGCAGCCGCGCAGCCGGGGTTTCGAGACGGCTTCTTGACCAGCGCTCCCATCCTGGTATCCCTGGCGCTCGTGCTGCTTCTGGGCGTCTACATCCCGCCTCCTCTGGAATCGCTCCTGCGCGAGGCTGCCGCATTATTGGAGGTGAAGCGATGAACAGCCAAGGGTTCGCGGACTTCCGGACGGGGCAAGCGATCCCACGGGGACAGGTTCCGCAAATGCCATTTGCCGACTTTCGCGAGTCGATCGTGGACGCGGTGGCCGGCGGTCAAAGAGTCGCCGCCCTCTTCGGGGACGTTGCCGACTCGACCGGAAACGTCGACCTCTACGCCGTTCTCGCCGACAGCAGCCGCGCGCTGTTGCGGGTCGGCAAGGCCACCTTGAACTCGGACCGCTTCCCATCCCTGACCCCGGACTGCCCGCCGGTCCACCTCTTCGAGCGAGAACTCGCCGAGCAGTACGGGGTCCGGCCCGACGGGCATCCCTGGTTCAAGCCGGTTCGCTTTCACAGCTCGTACCGCCCCGGCCACGATGCATGGGACAGGAAGCCGGGCGAACATCCCGTCATCGGCGTCACCGATTTTTACCGGGTTGAAGGGGAGGAAATCCACGAAGTCGCGGTCGGTCCCATTCACGCCGGCGTCATCGAACCGGGACATTTCCGCTTCCAGTGCCACGGAGAGCAGGTCTTCCACCTGGAGATCGCGCTGGGCTATCAGCATCGAGGAGCCGAGCGAACGCTGGCCGGCGGGCCGGACAAGCGCACGATCCACATGATGGAGCAAGTGGCGGGCGACACCTCGGTGGGCCACGCGACCGCGTACTGCCAGGCCGTCGAGGCGCTGGCCGGGGTCGAACCGTCGCTCCGTGCCCAGGTGCTGCGCGGCGTCGCCCTCGAGCTCGAACGCCTGGCCAATCATACCGGCGACCTGGGAGCTCTGGCTGGCGACGTCGGGTTCTTGCCGACCGCTTCTTACTGCGGGCGCCTGCGGGGCGATTTCCTCAACTTGACCGCTCTCCTGTGTGGCAGCCGCTTCGGCCGTGGCATGGTCCGGCCGGGTGGAGCCCGGTTCGATCTGGACGCAGCCCGCAAGGAGAAGTGTCTGGAACGCATCGAAGCGGCCGTCCGCGACGTTGCCACTGCCGCCAACCTGCTCTGGACCTCCGCGTCGGTCCAAGCCCGGTTCGAGGGCACCGGAGCGATCTCTCAGGACACTTGCCTGGCCCTGGGAATGGTCGGCCCCGCGGCTCGGGCCTGCGGACTGGATTGCGATGTCCGCCGCGATTTCCCCACCGGCATTTTCCGTTTCACGCTGGTGCCGGTTTCGACCTGGACGACCGGCGATGTCTTCGCCCGCGCCTACGTGCGCTGGCTGGAAATCCAACGGTCCGTGGCATTCATCATCGACCAGCTCCAGGCGTTTCCCGACGGGCCCATTCGCGCGGACGTCGGACCTTTGAAACCCGATCATCTGGTGGTTTCGCTCGCGGAAGGCTGGCGCGGCGAAATCTGCCATGTGGCCCTGACCGATGGCCACGGCCAGTTCTCCCGGTACAAGATCGTCGACCCCTCGTTTCACAACTGGATGGGGCTGGCGATGGCGCTGCGAGACCAGCAGATCTCGGACTTCCCGGTGTGCAACAAGAGTTTCAACCTCTCCTACTGCGGGCACGACCTCTAAGCCGAGGGACCGTTCATGCTCAGTATCATTAGCGAGCGCATCCGCCAGGGACACCGCACGATCGCCTATCCGGCGGCCAAGCCGCCCCCGCTCCCCGATCGCTTCCGCGGCTTGCCCGTGCTCGACGAATCGAAGTGCCCGGACGGCTGCCACGCCTGCGCTCTTGCTTGCCCTACCGACGCCATCGCTCGCGACGACCAGGGCCTCCGGTTGGACCTGGGCCGGTGCCTCTTCTGCACCGACTGCGTCGATGCGTGCCCCGAAGGCGCGATCCGCTTCATCCAGGACTATCGCCTGGCCACGACGACCCGGGCTGACCTGGTCCTTCGGACCGGGCAGGAACTCAAGCTGGCGCAGCCCCTGGAACAGAAGATGCTTCGCCTTTTCGGCCGGTCGCTCAAGCTCCGCCAGGTCAGCGCCGGCGGCGATAACTCGTCCGAGGCCGACCTGAATGTCCTGGGCACCATCGTCTTTGACATCGGGCGATTCGGTATCCAGTTCGTCGCTTCTCCCCGCCACGCCGACGGCATCGTGGTCACCGGGCCGGTCACCGAAAACATGAGGCTCGCGCTGCTCACCGCCTACGAGGCCACCCCCGCTCCCAAGCTGGTGATCGCCGTCGGCGCCGACGCCATCTCCGGCGGGATCTTCCGCGACCATCCCGAGGTCCACAACGGTGTCGAGGGCTTGCTGCCCTTCGACCTGTACATCCCGGGGAACCCCCCCCATCCCCTGACGATCCTCGACGGCTTCTTACGCCTGCTCGGCAGGCTCGAGCGGAACGAACCGCGGACGGTTCCGGTGACGGCGCAGCCCGATCCCGCACTCAGCGCAGCCCGCTCTTGATTCCCTCGTCTCATTCTCAACCGAGGAAGTTCGCGACAATGGAACAGATCACCTCCGAGGTTCCGCGTGGCACCCTCCTCAATCTCGGTCGCTACGCGCGCCACGACGTCCTTGCCGGATTCCTGGTCTTCCTGATCGCTCTGCCACTCTGCCTGGGAATCGCGCTGGCCAGTGGCTATCCGGCCATCGCAGGGGTGTTCTCCGCCATCGTCGGCGGCCTGCTCGCACCCTGGATCAGCAACTCGGAGCTGACGATCAAGGGGCCCGCGGCCGGCTTGATCGTGATCGCCCTGGGCGCGATCACCGAGTTCGGAGCGATCTACGGACCGGAGCGCGCCTACCGGCTGGCGCTGGGGGTCGGTGTGGCGGCGGGCGTGCTCCAGATCATCTTCGGCTTGACCCGCTCTGGCATCCTGGGCGAGTTCTTCCCCACTTCGGTCGTGCACGGAATGCTCGCGGCCATCGGCGTCATCATCATCTCGAAGCAGGTTCACATCACGCTCGGCGTCATCGACGTGAAGGGTGATCCGCTCCAACTGCTGGCCGAGATCCCCCGGTCGCTGACCCGGCTCAATCCGGAAATCGCCGTCATCGGCGGAGTGAGCCTGTTGATCCTCTTCCTCCTGCCCCTGGCGCGCAATCGGTATGTCCGGATGATCCCCTCCCCGATGCTGGTCATCCTGGTTGCCGTCCCGCTCGGGATCTTCTTCAACCTGTCCCACGAGCACACGTATTCGTTTGTTGGTCATGACTTTCCCCTGGGGGAGAAGTTCCTGGTCACCGTTCCCAACAACCTGTTCACGGCGATCGCGCACCCGGACTTTGAGGCTCTGCAGACGCCTGCCGGCTGGAAGTGGGTGGTCTTCTTCGCCCTGATCGGCAGCCTCGAGTCGCTCCTGAGCGCCAAGGCCGTCGACCTGATCGATCCCTGGAAGCGCAAGGCGGACCTGAACCGAGACCTGCTGGCTGTCGGCGTCGGAAACACCCTCTCGGCGAGTCTGGGCGGCCTGCCGATGATCTCCGAGATCGTCCGGAGCAAGGCCAACGTGGACAACGGCGCCCAGACTCGGTTCGCCAACCTCTTCCACGGCCTGTTCTTGCTCGGGTTCGTGGCCCTGGTGCCCGGCCTCATCCACCGCATCCCCCTCGCCGCGCTCAGCGCGATGCTCGTCTATACCGGGTTCCGGCTCGCCTCTCCCCGTGAGTTCATCAACGTGACTCGGATCGGCAAGGAGCAGTTGATCATCTTCCTGGCGACGCTGGTCGGGGTACTTGCCACCGACCTGCTCGTCGGCGTGGCCATCGGGATCGCGGTGAAGCTGACCATTCACATGATCAACGGGGTGCCGCTACGGTCGCTGTTCAAGCCGTTTCTCGACATCGAGCCACGCGACGCTCAGACATGCGTCATCCGGGCTCGCGGCTCGGCTGTCTTCAGCAACTGGATCCCGTTCAAGCGTCAAATCGAGCACATCGGCCTGAGCCAGCGGAACAATCTGGTCATTGACCTTTCGGAGACCAGGCTCGTCGACCACAGCGTGATGGAGAAGCTTCATGAACTGCAGGAGGAGTTCGAGCACGAGGGGCTGAGCCTGGAGCTCACCGGACTGGAGTCGCACCGCAAGCTGTCGGAACACTTGTTCTCAGCGCGCCGTCGGGGGCTGGTCAGGATTCAACGGATCACCATCGTCACCGAAACCCAGAAAGCCGACGAGATCATCGGCCAACTGGTGCGGCTTGGCGCCTCGGGCTACACGATCACCGATTGCCGGGGGTCGGGCCGCAGCTCGCTGAGCGAAGGCTCCGGCCCGAGAGGCTCCTTCGTGCGCATTGAGATGCTCGTGGCTACCGAGAAATTCGAGAGCATGTTAAGCTACATCAGTAAGCAGCTCCGTGCCGAAGTCCCGATTACTGTCTGTGCTGATACGGTCGAAGTGATCCGAGGCGATCATTACTGACGCGAAACGAATCGCAGGCGGATGACACGCTTCGACGTCGTGCTCGAGGAGTCCGTCTCATGAGAGGTCCTCGGGGCGATCGTCAAGAACACCTCGGACTCTTCGCCGGCCTCGGACGGAGCCTTGCCCTGCCGAGAACTCACCTGAGGCGAACAACGGGTCGAAGTGCGAGAGGAACTGCAACTCTTGAACACACGCCATCCTCCCCTGGCTCGCTCCATTCTCGATGTGATCGGCCGAACTCCGCTTGTTGAGCTGACTCGAAGCGTCGAGAGCCGTGGGTGGACGGCCAGGTCTCTGGCGAGGACCTGGCGCTTGTCGAGGCAAAAGCCGCGGAGATCGTGTCGCGGCGCGGCGCCTTCCGCGTCGATCAGTTCCGGCGCGAAGGCAACATTCTGGCCCATGAGCGGCACACGGGGCCGGAGCTCTGGGCACAATCCCAGGGACAGATCGACGTCTTCGTGGACATGGTCGGAACGTGCGGCTCGTTCACCGGGGTGGCCCGGTCTTTGCGACGCCTCAATCCCACAGTCCGAACGTACGCCGTCGAACCGGCCGGCGCCGCGGTGCTGGGCGGAGGCTGCGTGAGCAACCCGCGGCACCGCATCCAGGGAGCCGGTTATGCGCGAACCGATCTTGAGCTGTTCGACAAGACTCTGGCCACAGGCACGGATCTTTTCCCCTGAGTCGCGCGCGGCTTCAGGAGAAAAGGCTGGCGTCGCTTTCGAGCTCCGCCTGTGAACGAAATGGAGGTCGTCTCCGTGCCTCTTTTTCGATCTCGAGGGAGACCCGTCATCATGAAGTCGCACACCGAATACCTGACCTTCAACATCCCGGCCCGGATGGACTTTCTCAACATCACTCCGAAGATCCACGAGATCGTCCGCAAGAGCGGGGTCCAGGAAGGCCTGGTCCTCGTCAACGCGATGCATATCACCGCATCCGTATTCATTAATGACGACGAATCGGGCCTGCACGAGGACTACAAGAAGTGGCTGGAGGGACTGGCCCCGTTTGACCCTTCACCGACACGGTACAAGCACAACCGCACCGGCGAGGATAACGCCGACGCCCACATGAAGCGGCAGGTCATGGGGCGCGAAGTCGTCGTGGCGATCACCGGGGGGAAGGTCGATTTCGGGCCCTGGGAACAGATCTTTTACGGCGAGTTTGATGGGAGAAGAGCCAAGCGGGTGCTGGTCAAGGTCATCGGGGAGTAGGCTGAGGTAGGAGGACCAGACCCAGGCGAGGGCCCCGGCCTTTCTACGTTTCCTCGCGACGGAGCCTCGATCTCAGGTCGGGAGGATGTCTGGGCGGGCCAATCGAAACGCCCTGATCCGCTCCTCGGCCCAGCCTTGCTCTTCGGGAGTCAACGGGGGATCGCATGGCCGGTCGTAACGAATCCGGCGCGCGTAACGCCCGCCGACGTACACATGCTCGAAGGCGGCCTGCAAATCGAGCACGACATCAGGATCGTCCTCTTCAAGCGGTATGTTCAAACGTGGAAGTCGTTCGTGCAGTTTGCAGGGGTAGAGCTCATACCGATTGCGGCGCGGCCAGCGACTGACACAGCACAGAGAGTCGAACGGTTTCAGCTCCTCGACGCGCCACTCGGGGATTGCCAGAACATGCCGGCCCCGGCGGAGCAAGTCGATCTCGATGAGGTGACACTCGCGCGCCAGGGTCTCCTCTTGCTTGGCTTGATAGGAGACGCGACCTGGTCCGGCGGCTTTATTGGTCGGGCTCACGACCTCGATCAGAGCCACGAGTTTCATTTCATTGTACGAGTCAAGAATCTCGATTCGCGTTTCGTGAACCTCCAGGTCTTCGACCTCGACGATCACGGCCGAATCCGACTCTGACTTATCGGTCAGCACGTCGTGCTCCGTTCCGCGGACTCGCTGGATCCAGACGTCGGGGATTCGCCGTTGCGGCCCTTCGATGTAGACCCGCTCTTCAATCGATGTGATGTAGCGAGGGTCCAGTTTGGGCTGAAGCTGATCGGCGATCGTCACGATCAGCCGCGCATGCACGCTCTCCCAGAGTACGGGATGTTCGAGGAAGGGGTCCGTTCCTGGAAAAGGGCAATTCATCAGCTCGACCTCGTACGACGGCGAATTTCCCGGCCTTCTCCATCTTACTCACATTGGCATCAGGGGCGGAAGTCGACCTGTTCCATCACTCCCACAGCAACTCAATAAGCCGTCTCACTCGGAAATGAGCGCGCGCTTGATCGCTGGAGTTTGCGTTATATTCTATACTAGCGATGAAGACAAAGAGATAGGAGGACGGCCGCCCGGGATGCGGCAAATGAGGCGGTGTCCCGCTTCCCCGGCAATCAGGGTCCGTTGACCGGACCTCGCTCCGAGTTCGGAGAGATTCTTCCCGAGCGACATCCCCACGGTTCCCGTGCCGCAGCTTCAGCCACACCACATCGCGATTTCTTTCACCTGGATTCCTGGAGACCATGAGATGAAACATTGGCGGATCGTGGTAGAGGATTTGATCGCCAGCCATCGCAGGCTACGTACTCCGAAGTCTCGGGACCCCCGGCGCGTGGTGCTTTCATGTGATCCGCTCGAAGAACGCGTGACTCCATCGCATCTCGGTGCAGCGCATGTCGCTGCCGCAGTGCATGTTCAAGAGCAGGTCTCTCATCACTCAAGCGGGGCGAAGAGCACACTGCCCATCACGGCCCCTCCGAGCACCTTGCCCATCCTGTTACCCGGCGGAAGGCTGGGCAACACGCCGCCGCCTGGCACGACATCGTTGCCGCATGGGGGCCGCAGCCATTCAACGAACTCCGCACTCCAGACGGCTCTCAAGACTGTCCAAAGCGAAGTCCAGACGATCGAACTGGCGTCGAACACGACGGTCGGTCAACTGACTGCCGTTAAGGTCGCGTTCCGGACCCTGGCCAGCGACGGTCTGCACCCGACTAGCCAATCAGCCCTGAGCTCGTTCGAAAACAGCCTTGTGACGACGAACGCGACCACGCCGGGGTCCCTGACTGGCAACGCAACGCTGCTCGCCCAGTTCGAGGCCCTCTACACCAGTTCGACCACGACGCAGACGAATGATCTGACCACGGCCTACAATGCCCTGGCTGCCGCGGTGACCTCCGCGGGAGTCACGAGCACCGACATCACGACCATCAATACCGATTGGGCGGCTGTCCTGGCCGCTTTGCCCAGCACGAGCATCGCGGCCGCGACCTCCACCCCGACGTTCCCCTACTTCACGCTCGTGACAGGTCAGGGTGCCGGCGTCTGTATTGCACCCATGGCTTTTTGATCCAGCCCGCCCCCAGGGTGCCCGACGGAGCTCTGAACCAGCTCCGCCGGGTGCTGGGTCTCCTGGAGGATGCTCTGTGGGTGCAGTCGCCGCCACCGCCAGCGGCGGACCCCGTAGAAGAGGACGGGGATCAGCAAATCCACGACCTCGTCGGCGACGAGAATTCCGCCCAGCACCGGGGCGGCCATCGGACGGATGATCTCGGAGCCGACGCCGCTGGCCCAGAGCATGGGGGCCAGGCCGATGACCACCGTGCCTTCGGTCAGCAGCTTGGGACGCAGCCGGTGCACGGCGCCGTTGAGGATTGCCTGACGCAGCTCAGGCAGGGTGACTCGCTCCAGGCTGCCCGATCGAGCCAGGGCTTCGCGAAGGTAAACGAGCATGATGATCCCGGTCGAGGTCGCCATGCCGAAGCAAGCGATGTAACCGACCCAGACTGTCACCGAGAGGTCCTCGCCCAGCAACCACTGGAAGAAGAGGCCGCCGGCGATGGCGCCCGGAACAGTCAGGAGCATGAGCGCGGCATCGGCCAGATCGTGATACGTCATGTGGAGGATCAGGAAGATGAGCACGATGACGATCGGAATGACGATCGTCAGCGTCTGCCGGGCGCGGAGCAGGTGCTCGAACTGGCCGGTCCACTCCAGGAAGACTCCTTCTGGGAGCTTGACCTCGCTTGCAACGACCTTTCGCGCTTCCGCGACGAAATCGACCGCGTCGCGATCCCGAACGTTGAGTCGCACGTAGTTCCGCGGCAGGCCGTTCTCACCCTTGATCGTGGTCGGGCCTTCGACGATCTGGACGTCGGCAATCTCCGAGAGCTGCACTTGGCGGACCGCTGCGGGGGGTGTGCCGCGGGCGCTGGCGATTGCCGGGACCAGGAGTTCGCGGACGGACTCTTCATTCTGGCGGAAGTCGCGCGCGGAGCGAACCACCACGGGGTGCCGCTCGCGGCCCTCCATCGCGGAGGTCACCGGTTTACCCGCCAGCGCCGCCTCGATCACTTCGTTGGCCTCGCCGACGCTCACGCCCAGCCGGGCGGCCCGCTCGCGATCGAACCGGATTTCGAGGTAGGGTTTGCCCCGGATCGGATCCGCGACGACATCGACGGCGCCCGGGATCCGCTTGACCACCGCGGCGATCTCATCAGAGGCGTGAACCACCTTATCCAGGTCATGGCCCATGACGCGGATGCCGATTGTCGTGTTCACCCCCCTTGTGAATGTGCGACCACATCGGGCGGCGTGCGGATATCAGAAACCGGCCGCCTGCTGGATGGTCGCACTTATGATACGATGTGGAACGTGCGGTCCCTTACGTGCCGGCGCATCGGGTGAGGCTGAGCATGATTGAGGAGGTAAGGAAGTGGAAGGCGGCATACGAGCCGCCGGAAACGACCGCCGAATCGGAGAAGGATATCACGAAGCGGCAGGCCCTGCTCTTCTGAAGAGGTGCACAATCCGCACAGTGGGGTGTGATCGCCGCCCTCGCCCTGAGATAATGGCCCATGCACGCAAGAGACCTGTCCGGAAAGAGGGGAGAGTTCATCGCCTCGGAGCGGTTGCTCGACTTTTGCGGCAGGAGCATCCCGTATTTCGACCCGTATCTATTGGGCGAGAAATTCCCGACTTATGATCTGCTCGTAGAATTGACCGGGCAGCACGCAAGCAAACCCTATTTCCTGGCCCAAGTGAAATCAACTCGCTCCGGCGGTAAGAAAGGGATGGCTGACCTCAAGGTTCAGCTAAAAGCCCAAGACGTGCGTTTCATGATCCGTTGCCCCATTCCCACGTATCTCATCGGCATCGACGAAAAGGCTGAGGTGGCCTACATCGTATCAATCCACGGGAATTTGACGGGTGGTATTTCCTCGATCCCAACGAGGTTCCCTCTCGACCGCGGTAATCTGAGAGTCCTTCGTGACGAGGTGCTGGCCTACTGGAGGACGTTGTCCCCCAGTTCAAAAATGAAGACTTCCGCA
>Ga0074045_10000996_pt1 | contig 27685 bp, 20 predicted proteins | sample BogForMeECP23OM2_FD_94442 | JGI IMG/M metagenome (GOLD analysis project Ga0074045, IMG submission 94442) | Bog forest soil microbial communities from Calvert Island, British Columbia, Canada - Bog Forest MetaG ECP23OM2 | ecosystem: Environmental > Terrestrial > Soil > Wetlands ...
AAGCAGTCAAAGCAAAAGCGCACGGCGAGAATGATCCGGCAACTCCGAAACCTCGGCTATCGGATCGAACCACCGAATCCTCAACCCAGCCAAGCACAAGCGCAGTGATTTTCGAGCCTGTAGGTTTACGTCCTACTGAACATGTCTACCTTTCCTGGACACACTGCTTCGCCAGAACGTAGTGACCCGAGTGAAACGGGGAAACGCATGACTCCGCAATCCTAGCACGCGCGCCAGTACCACTTACCTATACGCGCGTTTACTAGCGCTACTTCGAAGTGGATACTCGCAGGCTACGCCAGTTCCACACGTTGTAGGAATAAAGCGCAATGCAGAATAGATTTGCGGGTATGAATCCAAATTGCGCAGTTCGGGCAGCGATTACGCAGACGATCACGCTGTTCGCACCGGCTACCATCCACCCTTGCCAGAATTTCCTTCCTATAAGAATGGTCGAAAGGACTGTAAGAACGCACGAGATGTAATCCAGCCGCAGCATCATGACCTATACCTGACCAGGGAGCCTTTGGTGCCAGTTTGCACCAGGACCACTTCTTCGTGGCTTGGAGTCAGCCTAGCATTTCAGGTTTCAATCAATAACTGTTCTTTGGTTCAGTTGCGCGGGCGAAGTCAACTCCTGGCGAGTTGCCTGCCAGGGAACTCTACTCGAGGGCGATCCCAGTAGCTAGGTTACCGGTTAGCGTTAATCAGATGGCCAAATAGCTCGTGCCAAGCGCTGTTTGCAACAGGTAGGATAGAGCGGTGATGATGCTAGAGCTGCTCGCGACTTTGGCCGCTGGCCTGTTCAGTGGCGCCTCGATCTACGTCAATTTGGTGGAGCACCCTGCCCGAATCCAATGTGGCACCGCTCTAGCTGTTGCCCGGTGGGGCCCCAGCTACAAGAGGGCGACCGTGACGCAGGAAAGCCTAGCCGCAGTAGGATTTCTGAGCGCTACGCGCGCTTGGATGCAGGGGGCGGGAACCTTGTGGTTGACTGGCGGCATCCTACCGGGACTCGTGATTCCCTTCACGTTGATCGTGATCTTACCCACAAATCGAAAACTTCTTGCCCCGGACCTTGCTAAGGAATCCCTGGATGCTCGGCGACTACTAGATCGCAGGGCCAGATTACATGCGGTCAGAAGCGTTTTGAGCTTCAGTTCGTTCCTAGTTTTCCTGTTCTTGCTCAGTAGGAATCTTCGCTGATTCGCCCCTGCAAGCTTTGTAACTTGTGGTCCGCATACCGGAAGGGTGAAATCCAATGCTCCGATTACGGCGTTTTTCTGGATAGTTTCCGCTAATGCCGTTCCATTCACGAACTGGCTTGGTTTGGCGGATACAAGAGCGTTTGTCGGACTGATTTCGGTCCGTATCAGATCGATGCGGCTGTTATTGTCTCAGCTCGCGGCTGCCGAAGAAACGAAACTGCAAATCCTGGCCCGCGATTCCCGCTATCCTGTGGGCGGCATCGAGCGGAGTAAAGGTCCCCACGAGTCTGCCGCTGCCATCGGCTGCAACCACCGGCATGATGTCCATGTCGTTGTGAAGAAAGTCTAAACTTGCAGCAAGCACGGCGTCGGTCTCGCTGACGGTATGCGGAGATTGCCGCATGAAATCGCGAACGGGCGCCTGAAACGGCAGACCTCGGCCCAGCGCGGCGAAAAGCTCGCGACGGCTGCAGTAACCCTTCAAGATTTCACCTTCGGCGATTGGGAACGCTACATGCCCGCCCTGAAACTTCGCCACGGCATCGACTAAGGCGAGATCGGGCGACAAGGTGTGGACGGAACGAGTCATGACGTCGGCAACGGTGAGAGCCCCTACGGCGGGATTTCTCGCTGCCACCGTTGTGAAGTGTTCGTAGGCCTGCCGCGCAAACAACGAATGCTCCAACTCTTTCTGCAGCGCTCCAAGCGACTCAGCGAGGCCGGTGAAATCCGCAGACTCGATAACGATCAAATCCAACGGGGTTTCCGCCTTGACCGACGCTGTGTATGTGGGGTGCGACGCGCCTTCAAGAAGTGCCGCCTCCCCGAAATGGTCGCCCTTCGTCCACGTCACAAGGGGAGTTTCTGAGGCTTCATCCAAGTGAAGCCCGGCGCTCCCCGCCTTGACCACAAAGAAGGCACCGCCTGGTTCACCTTTGCGAAAAACAAAGTCGCCCGCGGCGTAGTGGGCCTGCTTAAATCGCTGCTGTTGGTTTACGTGCACCTGGACGATGTTAGGTTTGAAGAAAATATCCCAGGTCCAGTCTACGACCACATTGAGCTTGCGGCTGAAGGTCGGGATCTTCAGCAGGTAGACAGCTCTCCACAGGAACCAAGCAAGCAGACCGGAGAATCTCAGCCGATAAATTTCAGCCACCCCGTTGTGGTGGCCGATGGTAGCCAGAAGTCCTTGGGGACGAAAGTGGAAAGGCCTGGTTGCCTCTCCCCGTTGGACCCGAACCAGGTTGGCCGCCAGTTGCTTAGCTTGCCGCAGTGCAAACTGCGCGGTAGGGGGAGAGAGCTGTCCATTCCAGGCGTTGGGAACCGCCGCACAGTCACCAAACGCCCACACGTCGGCCGCGCCTGTCACCCGCATGTCCGGCTCGGTCTTCAACCTGCCGTGTTCTATGGGCAAGCCGATTTTCTTGATAAGGGCGGCCGGTGCGGTCCCGATCGCACACAGGGTAAGACCCGTAGGGATGCGCTCTCCCGTCCCTAACCGGACATATCGCGCCGTAACCTCTTGCACCTCCGTATTCAGCATGACCTCGAGGCCGTTTTGCTGGAGTTTTCCCAAGGCAAACTCCGAGAGGGAATCGTGCTGAAATTCGGGAACAATTCGTGGGCCCCGTTGTAGAAGCACCATCCGAGGCCGATTGCGGCTTAACTGCGGATAAAAGGGGTGGATATTCCGCATCAGGTCGAACAGATGGCCCGCAGCTTCCGCTCCCGTGAAACCGCCTCCAACCACGACGACCGTCAGCAGCCGTTCCCGCTCGGTGCCTTCGGGCTCCACGGCTGCCTGCTCAAAACGTGCGATGACTTCGTTGCCGAGGGTCAGGCCGTCGCCGACTGTCCTGAGCGTGTACGCATGAGCTGCCATGCCGGGAACTACATCGAGGTTAATCTCCGAGCCGCAGGCGAGAACCAGGTGAGCATAGGAAAGCGTCGCAATTTTCCCGTCCGGGCGGGTGTACTCGACCTCGTTCTTCTTTAGATCGACACCGGTTACTGTGGCTGTTAACCAGGTGGCCCGGGGAGCGACCTGTCGGCCTGACACCACCACGTCAAGCCCGGATAGAGAGCGGCCCGCCACCTCCGCAAGCATCGGAGTAAAGACCATGTGGTTTTCACTGCTGATGACCACCACTTCAACGTCACGCGCAAAGCGGCGATTGAAGTCCTCAGCCAGAGTCAGGCCTGCGAAACCGCCACCCACGATGACGATTCTGAGGCTGTCGGTTTCTTTTCGGATGTTGGGCATATTCTCCTCCGACGTGTGACTTGAGGAGGTTAATTGATAAGCAGGGCGGAGACGCGGATATTTGACTCCGATCCGAAGCGACACGTCAAGAGGCGGATGACGGCTATCCAGAATTTATTCCGAGCCAGACCCGCTGTAGGAAGTCGGGTGCCTCGCCTTCGATTTGTGGACTGTGGGTCTTCGTTTACTCACATAGACTCGCGGGGACGTGAGCTCCCAGCCTGCCTTTACACAAGCGCTGTCACAAACTCATTCGTTCTGACGAATTTTTCCTCGGGTGCCGCTGGATATTTTCTTTCCATTCACGGTAACGTAATGACTCCACCATCGCGCCGTCCTATAAATCGACGGTTTCTTGTCGCTTTGAGGAGGGCACATGCTCCGCATGGCTACGTCTGTATTGCTCGCGATCGTTGATCCAATAGTCGGTGGTGGCGGGGACGGCGAGATGCATTCGTGTCACGTAAGCCTTCGCAATCGCGTGTTTGCCGTGGTAGGCCCGAACATGGCCGTCCATACAGAGGAACCCGAGCGCCTTTCCACGTTCGGCGATGCGTCGCCGAGCCATCCCACGACCGAGTCGATAGCTACCCTTCAGAGAAGCCAGACGTGCGAGTTTACGGCGCAGAGTCTTCACTTCCGGCATGCGATCCAATCCGACAAGGCGCCTCAATTCTCCAGGCGGACACTCTTTGAGGGCTTCTCGAGGGATCCTCAGAAGCGCTAACAAAACATAGGCCACCAGAGTCGTTCGCAGTCCGCAAAAGGCAGGGCCGAGGCTGCGGTAAATTTTCTCAGCCGTGGGGAGTAGGCCACTGGCAATGAGCGTTGGAATCGCCAACAACACACCGGCTCTGGGCAGACCTGGCGTCGGAACAAACAGCGGGAGCGCATCGTCGAGGAGTCCCACGGCGGCCAAGAGGCGATCCATGGACCGATCCAGAGGGTTGGTATCGAGACTTTTCGCTTCCGAATCGGCTGCCCGTGGCGCCCTTTTTGCGTGCAGGCTGTTCCACAGCGGATGGTGGAATCTCGATCACCTTACTTCCCGAAACCGTGGCCCGCTTGGCTTGCGAATCAGCTTCGGGCAAGAGGGGGAGCTCTGGTTCCGGCCCAGGTAACCAGCCGAGCCGACGGAGATTCTTCCGGACGGCTTTTTCGCTGAGGCCCAGCCGACCCGCAATCCATCGATTGCTCATCCCCTGAGCTTTCAGGCGCAGGATGGTCTGATCCCGCTGACGGATTTCCTTTGCCTCGGAACGATGGCCGGCAGCTCGTCCTTCTGGGCGCGCGAGCGCGCTCAGCCCACCCTCTTTGAGGCGCTCCTGATAGCGCCGAAGCGTTCGAGCTGAATAGCCGAAGCAGCGCGCGATATCGTTCTGATCTGCGCATCCCGACTCGAATAGCAGAACCATGGCATAGGCCTCGGCGGTGCGATCTTTGATGGAGTAGTGGGAAAAGACCATGGACCGAAATCACTCGCTGATCTTCCTCGGTCTGGACAAAAACGCAATCGTTGACGAAGACGGTGCCAGGGGTTGGAGTAGGGCGGGGGAAAGCGCTTGCTCAGTTGGAATTGGAGGCATGGTTTCTTAGCATCTCCGATCCTCTCCTGATTCGAAAAGCGGACAGGTTTAGGTCCGCACCCTGAGAAGCGAAAAGCCAAGTCCATAGCGGTTTCGAGGGATGCGTAAAGAGAAGCCGTGCACTTCCCGTCGTGGCAGGATCGTGCCCGGAATAGCGTGATTTTCAACTGCGTATTTAGAAAAAGCGGATTGTTGCTTTTGCCGCCTCGACCTGCGCCCCGTTCACGTCGACCGTATTCTTCTTTGTGTCGTAGTCCTGTTTGGAAATCGCTCGAGTTCCCACAAGCTCCTGGTCACGCGCAAACTGGATTTTGGCCAGTTCCAGCGCCGCTTTCGCTTGCGCCAGGTTCGCCTGCGCGGAATCGAGTTGCGCTTTGTATGACCGCTGATCGATCACGAAAAGCAGCTGTCCTTTCTTCAGATTTTCTCCGTCCTGTACGTGCCTCTCCGTGATTCGCCCTGCCACCTGTGGCATCACGCTCACCGATTCAAACGCCATGTTTCTACCGATCTCGTCCATGTAGCGCGCCACGTCTTGTGTCGTTGCTTTCGCCACTGTAACCACTGGCGGAGGCAAGGTGGCGGGACTGTCGGCCCGCGCACTGCCTCGGTTGCACGAAACACAGACCAGCACCAGCGACACTAGCAAAATCACTCCCAGCGCCGCTGACCTAATTTTCCTGTAAGTTGTGCTACTTACACGCCCCATCTTGGTTTCTCCATGGTCTATAGATTTTTTGCCGTCAGTTTTCCTTATTCGATAGAACCTTTCCCCGCAGGTCGATTCGCCTTTAGATTTCTGAGGAGTGCTGTCAAGGAGAAAATTGAATTTTCCCCAGGAAAATTGACCCCCCTCCTGCACAGTTTTCACACACGTTTCTCACAACGCCACCGCTTTCGTTGCTGCCACCAGCGGTGAGTTGTGTTTGGCCAAGGCCGCCAGGTAGACGTTCTCGTCGTACGCCACCTGCTCCTTCCAGCAGCGATAGATAATACGAATCCATTTAAAGGCTAACGCCCGCACTGCCGCGTGGTGCTTCTTTCCTCGGCGACGCTGCAGCTCGTAGTAGTCGCGCGCCCATTGCGATTGGGTGATGGAAAGGGCGGCCCACTCGTGGAAGCTCTGCCGTAGGAACTTCGAACAAGCAAAGCGGAAATGAACCCAACTGCTTTTCCCGCTACTCTCGCTGACCGGGGCAATCCCCGAGAAGATTTGTACCTCGGCGGCGTTTTGATAGCGCTCCCGCTGCGAACCGAACGCCGCCAGCAGCCGTGGCGCCATCACCGCTCCCGCTCCCGGCAGAGAATCAAAGATGAAAAAATCGGGATGCGCTTCGGCCGCCTCCTGAATCTGCCGATTTAAGCCTTCAATACCCTCATGGAGAACCTGAATCAGTTGCACCAACACCTTCACCACCGCCACCTTGGCCTCCACCACGGCGCGATCCTTCAGCGCGGGCATGGCCTCCCCGATGGCTTTGATCCGGCTCTCGATCAGCTCCTCCTTGCGACTGTGCTGCTTGCGAAAAAAACTCCGCAAGGTGTCCGGTCTTGCCTTTTGCAGCGCTTCCAGCGTGGGCCAGCGCTCCAGCAGAGCGCAGACCAGAGGAATATCCACATCCCCAAACCAGCGCGGAATCTGCGGAAAGTAAATTTTCAAGTGGGCTTCTAGACGATTACTCTGGGCCGTCTTCTCGTCGACCAGCTTGCGCCGCTCCTCCACCAGATTCTGGATGCGCCGTGTAGCCTCCGTATCCGGCGACAAGCGGCGCAACTTCTCCCGATGCCTCTGCAGCAGATCCAGCAGTAGATCGGCATCGCTGGGATCATTCTTAGCTCCCGAGGAATAAAACGCTTTCCGCAAGTTGGCGGTCATGGCCGGCGGCACCGGAAAGATATGCAGCTGTTCGTACTTGCTCAACAGGAACACCAAGGCTCCGCGGCTCTGCTCCACGGCCACCGCAATCGGTCGACCGGCAAAGCGCTGACTCATCTGCGCGACCCAGGTCTCCACGGCCTCCGGCATATGGTCCACTTCTCCGCGCAAACGCGTGCTGGAGTTGGCCTCTTGCAGGCTCCAAACGTGCTTTTGGTCCGCCCAATCAATGGCCAAAAAAGCGGCATACTGGATTTCGGGTTGGTTTTGACTCATGAGTTTTCTTGACTCCCTCCTCGAATTACGAATGTTGCTTGCTCTCGCTCCATCGCAGGCTTACTTTGTTGTTCGAAATCCTTATAGCAGAGTCATGGCAACGGGGGCCCTGACAGTATCTGAGTATTCGTTGCAACAAAGCGCATCCCGCGGCTGAAAATCTAAAGGTAAACATCGAGTGTTAGGGCCTACTATTCATGACCGCAGGACGCCTGCCGCCCGCCAGTGTAGCCGGTCAGCAAACTCAAATTTTTCACATTTCCACAGGCACGCGCCGCAACAACAACTGTGGATATCTCCTCCTTTGCTGATACTTTCCCCAGAATCACTATAAGGTCCTGCTCAATTTCATAGCTTGTAGGGCTGAGGTTTGATCTAGGAGGCCTGAGTGGTTTCCGCGATGTTCGTCCCAGATCTCTGGTGGGCTCGGCTGAAACATCGAACAGGACCAACCACCGTCATTGGGCTGGAGCCCCTGAGAGAACGCGCTTGTGGATTTCTTCGCATCTTCTTGAGTTAATACGTTTGAGCGTCTGGAACGATTTCGCAGTTTCCTGCATTTTGCTCAGAGAATTTGTTCGCCCTCTTCGCATACACAGACAGAGCCATACACCAGCAGGCCAGTTCCGACCCGCGAAACCGAAACAACTTCCCGGGTTTCTTTCAACCCAGGTTCCCCGTTCGATGCGAAGCTTTTCCCGAAGGCTACGCATGAATCGGTCTCCCGCATCAATTAGCCGCCCGCCTTATCGCTGCCTAGGTTTCAATCTGTGACATGCGAGGCTCCTAAGCCCGATAAATGCTCCTGAGCTACCACCTCCGTCGTTAAGAAAGAGAAATATTTCCCCGCCCGCACATCCGAATCCTCATTCCCCCGCGTACTTCCAGTTGAACTCCCGTCAAACGGGGTTCGGGTGGACCTGCTGCGCGCGAAGTCTGCCTTTACCTATCTGCCACCCGCCTGCGAATTCCCGGGGAGTGGGCGGTTGGCAGCCAACCTAAAGGAGATTGCCTATGAAGTTGTTCCGCTGTTGCCTTGCCTTGCTTCTAGCGATCGGCATTGCGATACCTTCCGGCCTGTTTGCTTCCAGCCACCGCGAGGCTCCGATCACCGCGCTAGACCACAAGGCAGACATCACCGACCTCTACGCGTTTGTCAGTTACAGCGCGAACCAGGCGCCAAACACCACTCCATCCAAGGTCACGTTTATCCTCAACGTCGATCCACTGCTGGAGCCGGCGAATGGACCCAACTGGTTCCCCTTCGATCCCGATATCCTCTACGAGATCCATGTCGACAACGACCAGGACGCTCTGGCCGACATCAGCTTCCAGATTCGTTTCCAGACCCAGTTCCAGATTCCCGGCATTCCCGTGGGACTCGCCGGTATCGGCCCCGACGGCGCGAATGAGCCTGGGACTTCAAACCTCGTCGTTCCCCCGCAGATTCAGGATTTCAACAACCCAGGTCTGAATCTCCGGCAAAGCTACACCGTAACCATGATTCGTCACCGCAAAGGCGGCGATGGCAATGGTGATCGTGATGATCGCGAGGATGTCGCCGAAGCCATCCAGCTCCACAATTCCGACGGCTCCCCATTCTTCGCTGTGCCCGCCAATAACGGCCCTCGCACCATGGATTACGACAAGCTCTTCGATGCAGGCACGTATCATCTCGCCAACGGTATTTCCGTTTTCGCCGGCACCGTCGACGATCCTTTCTACATCGACCTCGGCGCCACATTCGACACTGTCAACTTCCGAACGCTCTCGAGCGGTATCCCCGGAGTCCTTGCTGACGCAGAGGATGCCGCGACGCAGAACTTCGCCAGTGACACCGTTTCTGGCTACGCCGTCAACACCATCGCCCTCGAGGTGCCAATCACGATGCTAACCAGCACCGGAAAGGTTGAACCGCCAACTTCGCCCAATGCAACCATCGGCGTTTGGGGAACCACTTCCCGCCCGCGCGTCACCATTCGTCAATCCCCGAACCCCGCTGTCAGTTCTAGGTCCTACCGCCAGGTTCAAAGAATGGGCAACCCCCTCATCAACGAACTGGTGATCGGCATCGGCTCGAAAGACCGCTGGAGCATGGAAAAGCCCGTCAACGACAAGCAGTTTGCTCACTTCGATCTGGACCCGGCGATCGCCCACGTTGTCGAAGCACTCTACGGAGGCGCTCTGAAGATTCCTCCCGCACCTCGCACCGATTTGCTTCCCCTCGTCACCTATGCCGCGCCAATCGCCGCTAAGGGAACTCCCGCAGGTCCCATCGCAGACTTGCTTCGGCTCAATACCGGTGTTCCGGCAACGCCTCCCGAAAACGCCAGCCGTCTTGGCTTGATCGGCGGCGATGCTGCCGGTTATCCAAACGGACGGCGCTTGATGGACGACGCCGTCGATATCACCCTTCGCGTGGCCGTGGGCGGCGTCTTGGTCCCCGGCTTCAACCAATTCCCCAACAACCATCTCGGCGATGGCGTCAATGTGAACGACGCGCCATTTCGCACGCAGTTTCCCTATCTCGCGGATTGCCCAAGCGGCCGAAATCGCCGTCACATCGATCCAGGAGAGCCCGGAGGCGGGCCCATTTCGTAACTAGCGCAACCTCGGGGCCGCGCGGCAACCTCGGAGCGGCCCTAGACTCTCGCTCAAAAAAATGGAGAAGAAATGAAAGTCTTTCAGTTGGCGGTTCTCTTGCTTTTCGCTGCTTCGGTTGTCTCTGCGCAAGCGCCGCGCAACACTGCCACTCCCGCCCAGCAGAAAATTTCTTGGGCCGAAGCGGCCATCAAGGCGCACCCCGATAAGAGTCAGCCGTATAACGATCTCGCCCTTGCCTACGTGCAACGCGTTCGTGAGACCGCTGATCCCAGCTACTACCTTCAGGCCGAAGCGACCCTTCAAAAATCGTTCCAAATTACGCCCGACAATCTTGAAGGCCAGAAAGCGCGGCTCATGATTTCCCTGGGTCGCCGCGAGTTTGCGCAAGCGCTGAGTCTCGCGAAAACATTAAACAAAAAGGCCCCTGACGATGTTTTGCTCTACGGCTTCATCGCCGACGCCGCCATCGGCCTGGGCGACTACCGCGAAGCCGAAGAAGCCGCTCAGTGGATGTTGGACATGCGTCCGGGAAACGTCCCAGGTCTCTTGCGCGGCGCTGCGTTGCGGCGCCTCTACGGAGATGCTCATGGCGCCAAGGACTTTTTCTCTCAGGCCTACCAGCAGATGGCTCCGACGCAAACGGAAGAACTTGCCTGGACGTTGACCCAAATGGCCGATTTGCAGCTTTCCACCGGTGATGTAGACGGTGCGGAGCAGCTCCTTCGTTCGGCGCTCCAGCACTTCCCCAGTTATTACGCCTCTCTGGAGGAGTTGGCCAAAGTTCAAACCGCCCGGCAGCATTATTCCGAAGCCGTGGAATTGCTCCGCCAGCGTAATCAGAACTTTCCAACTATCGCGAGCCGCTTTGCGTTGGCGCAGGCTCTTGATCGCTCCGGTCAAACCCCAGAAGCCGATGGGGGATACCGCGACTTCGTAACAAATGCTCGCCCTCTGATCGACGCCAGCGACAACGCAAACGAACATCTCATCTTTTACTATCTCGGGCGAGGCCAGAATCCCACCGAAGCACTTCGCATCGCCCGGCTCGAAATCGCCAGACGCCACGATGTGAATACCCTGGATGCTTATGCCTGGGCGCTTTGCAGCAACGCGCAATACGAACTGGCGCAAAAGCAAATCGCTGCGGCCCTCGCTGTCGGCGTTCGCGAAGCGCAAGTCTTTTACCACGCCGGAGTTATCACCGCGAAGTTGCATGACGCCGCCTCAGCCGCCCTTTATCTAGGGCAATCGGTGGAACTCAATCCATCCTCTGACAGTGCTGCGGCAGCTCGCGAAGCGCTACAGCAGCTCGTGCCCGCTTCAGCCACCTTGCGCGGTGAGAAGTGACGTCTCAACGGGAGTGATGACATGAATCGGAAGATTTTGTTTCTTCTCTTGCTTGTCGGTTGTGTGGCGGGACCGGTTCATCTGCTCGCGCAACAAAATGCCACCGACGACTTGATCAAGAATCTCCAGGCTCGCGTCAAAGGATACCCGGAAGACCACGCAGGCTACGCCGCTCTTGGTGCGGCTTACTTGCAGAAGGGTAGAGAGACCGCCGATGCCGCCGACTATGAATTGGCCAAGGGTGCGCTCGAGAAGTCGCTCGATCTGCTTTCAAACGACCCCTCGGCGGCGTTTGCGAGCACCCAAATGGCAGTTCTCTGCATGGTAGAGCACCGCTTTGAAGACGCGCTGACCTGGGCGCAGAAGGCTCTGGCGTTGGGCTCCGGCGATCCATCCCCTTGGGCAATTGCGGGAGACGCCCTCGCGGACATGGGTGATTACAAAGGTGCGTCCGAAGCATACGGACATCTAACGAGCACGTATGGATCAGAAGACGAGAAGTTAGCGTACTCGTATCAGCGCGACAGCCGCATGTCTTTTCTTCGGTTCGTGGCTGGCGATACGTCGGGAGCCATCCAGTTCATGCGCAGCGCGGTGCGCACGGCCGTCGAAACGCATATGCCGGCCGAGAACATCGCCTGGAGTCAATATCAGCTTGGCGAAGAGCTTTTTCTTGCCGGCGAAACAAGCGTCGCAGAGAACGCTTATCTTGCCGCGCTCGACAACTGCCCCGGCTACTATCGCGCTCTTGCCAGCCTCGCCAAAGTCCGCGCCTCTCAGGGCAGATACCTCGACGCCATTAAACTCTACAATCAAGCCATCGCCAAAGTGCCGTACCCGGAATACGCCGCCGCGCTCGGTGATATCTATCGCCAACTCGGCCAGCCCAACGACGCCAAAAAACAATACGACCTCGTCGAGTTCATTGCTTATCTCAGTCAAGTCAACCGCCAAATCCATAATCGCGATCTCGCGCTCTTCTATGCCGACCATGATCTGAAATTGCCCGAGGCTCTCGCTCTCGCTCAGAACGAGCTGGAAGTCCGCCGTGACATTTATACCTGGGACGTCCTGGCGTGGTGCTTGTTCAAAAATGACAAACTCCACGAAGCGAGCGAAGCGATCTCTCATGCCCTCGAGCAAGGAACCAAAGACCCGCAACTCTTCTTCCATGCGGGCATGATCTACGAAAAACTCGGTGATTTCCTCAAGGCTCAGGAACTTCTGCAGCGCGCACTGGCAACGAATCCGAACTTTCACCTCGCTTACGCCGAAACAGCAACGCAAACCCTGGATCGCATAAACCAGTGTCGGTCGCAAATACGCGCTCAAGAGGTTGCCAATGCCGACTAGCGCGGCTCATTCGCGAACGCGCTTGGCGCACCCGCTGCAAAAATTGTTTGCCCTATTGGCGGCGATCGCGCTCCTGTTCTTCCCTGGGTTTGCCTTAGCGCATCCCATGGGCAACTTCAGCATCAGCCATTACACTGGCATCACCGTCGGAGGCGGCTCCCTGGAACTCTCCTACTTCATTGATATGGCAGAAATTCCCACCTTCCAGGAAATGCAACAAAACGGGATGGCGACACGCACGGACGATCCCCGTCTGCCCGCATATCTATCCGCAAGGGCGGCCGAATTTGCGCAAGGTCTGCACGTGACGCTCAACCGACGCGCATTGCCGCTTCACGTCGTTTCTCAGAACGTGATCTTTCCCGCCGGCGCAGGAAATCTCCCGACGATGAAGTTCGGTTTCGTCTACCGCGCAGAGATCTCAGGTGATTGCGTAACAGCTCCCTGTCGGCTCGACTATGAGGATACAAATTTCCCCGGCCGCGCTGGTTGGAAAGAAGTTGTTGTCACACGCAGCGAGGAAATATCCCTGATCAGCAGCACCGCACCCGATCGTGATCGCAGTGAGCGCCTGTCCAACTATCCCAGCGATTTGCTCAATAGCCCACCTCAACTCCTGCAAGCCAGTCTCGTTTTTTCTATGCCTGGTGCGCTTCCCGCCCCTTCTTCCGCCCGTATCGCAAGCACCCACACCGGATCCTACAATGTCCAAGTCGGGCGGCTAGGTTCCAGCAATCATGCCGCGTCCCTCACCCTTAATGTGTCGCCCAAAGACACGCCCTCCAGCAATGACGCTAGCGCCATCCAGGTCAAACCCAATCGCCAACCCACGCCACGCAATGCCTTCACCGAATTAATGGCCACGAAGCAAGTCGGCTTCGGCGTCGCCCTGCTCGCGGCTATCATCGCCGCGAGCCTCGGCGCGTTGCACGCTCTCGAACCCGGCCACGGCAAAACCATCGTGGCGGCCTATCTTGTCGGCTCCAATGGCACCGCGCAGCACGCCTTACTGCTCGGCACGGTCGTCACAATTTCCCACACCGCCGGAGTCTATTTGCTCGGCGTCATCACGCTCTACGCCCAGAAGTACATTCTGCCGGACCATATTTATCCGTTCCTCGGCGTGCTCTCAGGAATACTCATCGCCGGAACGGGTTGTTTCTTGTTTCTGCAACGCTACCTCGGCGGCGAATTCGCTCACTCCCACAAAGGCCTTTCCTCGAGCGCCCAGCTCTCAAACGCAGAACTTCCTCAAACTCCAGCCCGACTCTCCGCACACCGCCTTCTCGTCCTTGGCTTGACCGGTGGAATGGTTCCCTGCCCCGCCGCTTTGGTTGTGCTTCTCAGCGCCGTGACATTGCACCGCACCGCATTCGGATTGTTTTTGATTGTTGCATTCAGCGTTGGGCTCGCGGCTTCGCTCATAGCTATGGGCCTCGCCGCTGTTTATGCGGGACGCATGATGTCCCGCCTGCCGTTCGACGCGCCGCTCATCCAGCGCTGGTTGCCTATGGCTTCAGCAATGCTCATCTCTGTTTTGGGCTGCGGCATCGCAGTTCGCGGCTTGATCGCAGCGGGCATCGTTCACATTCGATTGTTGTCTTGACCGAGGAGGCACAGTGCTCTCGTTACTCGGCATTCTGATTCTGTCGTTTTTTCTAGGCATGCGCCATGCCACCGATCCGGATCACGTCGTCGCCATCACTACCATCGTTACCCGGCAGCGCGGCAGCGCCAAGGCCGGCCTCATCGGCATACTCTGGGGTCTCGGCCACACCTTTACCATATTCCTCGTCGGAACCATGATCATCCTCTTCCAGGTGACCATCCCTACGCGCGTCGGTCTGTCGATGGAACTCACGGTCGCCGCAATGTTGATTCTTCTCGGAGTTTTGAATCTCACCGGAACTCTACGATGGTTGCAACAAAACTTTACCCCGAACCTAGGGCTCCTCGCTCCAGACACGCAGTCCTCTAACTCAGCAGCAAAGTCCAAAAGCACAAATCCAAAACCCTGCTTAAACGCAATGTTCAAGGGCTTGGGCCTCTGCAATATCCTGCGCCCACTCGTTATCGGAATCGTTCACGGCCTCGCCGGCTCAGCCGCAGTGGCTCTGCTGGTGATCACCACGATCCACAATCCGTGGTGGGCCATCGCCTATCTTCTTCTCTTCGGAATAGGAACCATTGCAGGAATGATGCTAATCACGGCGTTGCTAGCAATGCCCTTCGCCTTTGCCGTCCGAAGATTCTCTGGCTTCAACCGCGGCATGGCCATCGCCTCCGGCCTGTTGAGCCTGGGATTCGGCCTCTTCCTCTCTTACCAAATTGCTTTCGTGGACGGCCTATTCAGCTCTCACCCGCGCTGGATTCCTCATTGACAGATCAGAAGCTGATCTTCAGGATCTGTCCTCCATTGCCCACGAACCATCCTGCTTTCGGATTTGCAAATCCGACGGCCCAGTAGCCGCTCACTCCAGGCAGTTCGAACCATGTGCGGCCTTCATCGGGAGTCCAGGCCGCAGATCCAGAGCTGAAATTCGGTTCCGTCTCGGCGGTGATCACAACGACATGATCGTGTCCGTGCTCGTGGTCGAATTCTTCCACGTCATCATCGTGATGGCGATTGCCGCGCACATACGCGAGGCAAGAAAATGGCTCCCTGCACTGGCGGCTTGTTCGTCAGCGTCCACGTTTGCCTGCCATCCTCCGACGTCGCCACGTCCGCGGCGTCGTTTGACGCCAAGTCGCCGCCACCCAAAATTCCGTGCCACGCGTCGCGGAAGGCCACCGAAATCCCGCCCGCGCTTGGCGAACTCACCCGCGGCGTGTCGTACGCTTTCCACGTATCGCCTCCGTCTCTGGTTGCCAGAATCCTCGCAACGGTTGAGCCGCCGGTGGCAATCCACGCGTTTCGTTCTCCCTCTGTTGTTGCACAGGTTCCGCTTGCCGCAAACGAGACTTCCCCCGGCAACGCCGCTGGCATATTCGCCGCGATCGACTGCCAGGTCATTCCATTCGTTGTGCGAATATCGGGAAATACCCCGTTCACCGAATCGCTGTGCGTGATCCCGCGTCTTGGGCTCCAGAACGCGAAACAATCGTAGAACGCATTCGAGTCTCATTCGTGAACTGTATCGTCCAGGTCGTTCCACTGTCGATGGTTTTGTAAATGCGAAAATCGGTTGTGTTCGACCCAATGGACATCAGCTACGCGATCTTGTCGCTGACTCCGTACACATCGCGGAATTGCAGGGTTTCCGCTCCCGGCACCACCGCAGCTTTCCAGGTCTCCCCGCCGTCTGTCGTCACCACATACGTTCCGCCAGTTCCGGCGGCCCACACCACACGGGAATTCACCGGGCTGACATCAATCAGCAACTGCGTAGTGCCGCTCGTTTGCGGAGTGAGCTTGGGTTGATGAACTTTCCCATCTTCTCCCGCAAAGCTGGTAGTTGCGCAGGCGGCAAGCAGTAAAATGACCAACGAAGATTTCAACATAGGAGTTCTCCTCAGGGCGGGAGAATTGGCGGCGTCGAGCAGTATAGGAACGCCGAAGAGGGTGTCAAGCAGGCAAGTCTAGCTACCTTTCAAGCGCACTGCGGTCCCACTTGCCGAGCGTCGCCGCAGCTTCATACGTGCTCTGGCAAAACTCGAGCAAAGAAGCCGTGGGCGACTCCGCCTTTCGCACGTCGTCATACATCAAGAGGAATTCGCCAAGTTGCCGATCGTAATATGCAGCATCAGGACGCGCCCTTTCGTCCTTGAATCCCTGCGGCTCGGGCGCCGCATACGAATAGAACGCCGCACCCTGCACGCTGCCGCCGCCAGGCCAAAAGCCAACACTGCTCACTTCGTGCGAATAGGCCTCACGCGTTATAACGTCGGCTCCCGGTCGCTCCGGCGCCCGGCGCCCTGAAAACCGCGTCACCGCAAGATCGAAACTTCCCCAGAAGAAATGTACCGGGCTGGACTTGCCAATGAATCTGGCCCTGAACTGGTTGAAAACCGTATCCACGGACAACAGGATGCGCCAGAATTTCTCAGCCGCCACGCGGTCGTACGAGGCGTGAAGCCGATCCTGATCAAAAGCAATCGGATCGGGAATTTCCACCGGCATTCTCCAGATTTTCATTTCAATGTTCGCCGATCGCAGCAATTCCATGAATTCTTGGTAGAACTCCGCCACCGACCGCGCTTCCAGCGCGAGAGTCTTCACAATTCCGTCACTCGTCTCCAGCACCAAATGGTGCCGTAGGAAGTCAAAACACAGTTCAAATGCTCTTTCGCCATACGGGATACACGATGTCGTCAATCCACGCGCGCTCACGTACAACGGCACATTCCACCAGTGGTTCACGAGCGGCGTCAGACGCAGCCGCACCTTCCCCGCGATCTGCGTCCACAGATGCACCGTTGCATAAGTCTCCTTCCACGAACTCAAAGGCAGCTCCGGCCAGCATTCCGGTCGATCGGTAGCGTGTGCCATGGTCACCTCCCCGCTATCCTACTCCTCGCTGGAAGCCTGACTCCACTACCAACCGCGTCGTAAGCGCGTACAAGCAGGTGCAAAACGCACCATTTCACAAATTACATTGAGAGAGTCCACCGCTACAGTCTGTGTGAGAACACCTGTTTTTCGGGAGGGCACGGCTTCAACCGAGCCGCAAGTGGCGCTAAATCATCCCGGCTTCAGCCGCCGAGGGTTTCTTTTCTTATTATAGTTCTCACACCGACTCGTTAGTGTGCCACGGGTGCAGGCACCGTTTCTGGCGCGCCATTGACTGGGCCGCCGGTGTACTGATTAATGTGCTCCAGTTCCGTCAGATGGTCGTACCACGTGAACTTCAAGATGATCGACGTAACCGCGATCATGGAAAACGTAATCGCCGCGGTTCTCAGTCTCCACGTCACAATATAGATAGGCAGCGCCACCAGGCAGATCTGCCACACGATCCCAACCACCACGTTGAGCATGTCCCGGAAGAAATCCTTGTTCGGTTGAAACGACGGATCTTCCTGCTGCACTTTCTTTAGGATCGGCCCCCAGAACCCCCACGGCCGCACGCGCCGGTAGAAGTCCTTCAGCACTTCTTCATCTTCAGGCGCCGTCAGATACGTGCCCAGGAAGCAGCCGATCAGCGAGATCAGGAACACCAGTCCAAATCCCACGGAAACTTCCAGGTTCAGCGAATGTGCGTGCGCAAAATTCTGCAGTGACCCGAATTTTGTGATCATCGTGGGGATGGTCAGCGCAGAAGCCATTCCGGCCACCATACCCCAGAAATAACCGTACCCATTGAACCGCCACCAATACCACTTCAAGACGTTCGACGCCGTATACCCGCCCCACAGCGACGTCACGATCCAGATCACCACATTATTCACGCTCGTCACGTACCACCCAATCAGCACGCCAAGCAGCACCACCGCGAACGAGCTTAGATAGCTCAGCCGCACGTACGTCTTCGCGCTGGCATGCGGATTGATGAATCGTTTGTAGATGTCGTTCACAAAATACGGCGGCGCGGCGTTTACCGTTGCCGCAAAGTTGGACATATAAGCAGCCAGCAATCCTGCGATCAGCACGCCGAGCAAGCCGGCCGGCACGTACAGCGCCAATGCCGACGGTAGAATCCGCTCGAAATCCATGTTCGTACCCATTGCACGGATCTGGTCGCCGAAAGACACCAGCGCCAGCACGGTCAGCCCCGTGATCAGGAAGTATCGCGGGAAACTCAGTACGATGTTCACCCAACCGCTCATCATCGACGCTTCCCTCGGGTTCTTGCACGACAGCACGCGCTGCATATCGTAGTTTGGCGCCGGCCCAGCCGAACTAATCAGGATGCCTTTAAACAGCAGCATCATCACGAAGAATCCGAATAGCCCGTAACCGTCCTGCGCCACCCGCGTATTGGCCGAAGGCACCAGGCTTGACCAGTCCATATTCAGGTGCCACCCAAAAAAGATATTGTCCCAGCCCGCAGGCGTGAACCGCTGCAACGTCCCTGGTGCCACTTTCATCATCGCGATGATCCCCACCGCGAACGACGCCACCGACAGGATGCAGAATTGCAGCACTTCCGTGATCACTACGCTGAACATTCCGCCCTTGATCACGTAAATCGCCGTGATGGCTATCAGAATCAACGCATATTGGTTCACGCTCAGGTGCCACGGCAGAAACGTCGCGGCGAATTTCCCGATGCCTTTAAATCCATAAGTAAAAAATCCGATGATGCTGATGAACGCGTAAATCACCACAATAATGTGCGAAAGCTGCGCGCCACGGCCCTTCCCGAAGCGCGTCTGAATCCACTCCGCGCCCGTCATCACATTCGATCGCCGCAGCCACGTCGACATGTACACCATCAGGAATATCTGGTTGAATGTTGGCCACAGCCACGGAATCCATACGCTCTTCACACCGTACACAAACATCCAATAAACCAGCAGCATCGTTCCGCTGATATCAAACATCCCCGAAGCATTGGAGATCCCCAGGACGTACCAGGGCAGCACGTTGCCGCCCAGGAAGTACGCTTTCATATCCCGAGACGCGCGATGCGACACCCAGTAACCGATCAGTACCGATAGCGCCAGGTACGCGATAATGATGGCAATGTCTATCACATGCAGATGCAAGGTACACCTCAATCGGGCCGACCTGCCGCGCAATTCGTTCTCTCACGCGGTCAGTCTGTCGTTCGTTTCCGCAGGACCTTTCCACTGATTACCGCGGCTGCAACTGCCGGAACTTTTCCGCCGCCACATTTCTGCTCTGCGCGGCTGCGTCACACCTTCATCAAGGAAGCGTGCCCGCCAGCAAAAACACCAGCGGCGCTTGCCAGTTGATCGCAATCTCGTTGCTCGCATACGAGGCCTGATCATCCACGTAATCTTTCGCTGGCGGCAACCCTTGCGGCAACTTCTTCAACGCATCATCTTGCCGGCCGGCATTCGGCCCGCCGGAGAGCAACCCCGGCCAAGGCTCGTCATTTTTATCCGCTCCGCTCGGCCGGTGGTGCGGGTGCCGGTACGGATTCATCCCCACCTGCGTCACCCAAGAAAGTGAAAATGTATTCCGTCCCAGCAGGTAATGAAGATCGTCCTGTGCGCTTTCCACAAACGCCGGGTCTGGCGCCAGCGTATTCGCCACCAGTAATTCCATCCCGTAATTCGCGGCCACCCCGTTCGAGCCCCACACATAATCCTTCGTCCGCAGACTTACACGATACGGGTTTTCCCGCGTTTGCTCCACGATCGTGTGTCCCGCCGCGGCTGTGTCCTTCTTGATGTCCGCCACCACCGTCACGTCTGCTCCTTTTTGCTTGCTCAGCGCGTAAGTCCACAGCCCCATCACCGCAACATCCTTCCATCCTTCCGGCGACGGCGTGTCCAGACTTGGCCGAAAATCCGGATACTGCTTCACAAAATAATCGCCGTACACGGCATCGCCGGTCGTCCGCCACAGCTCCGCCGCGGCCCACAATCTCTCGTCGCTGCAACTACTGTCGCCGTATTCGCCTGTATTGATCCCCTGCGGGTTCTTGAACACTACGTTAGGATATTTCTCTGTCCAGAGCCATGCTTTTCGCGCTGCCTCCAGGTTCCGCGCCGCAAATTTCGCATCGAACGGCTGATACACGCGCGCGGCAATCGCTGCCACCGCGGCCAGATCAGCCGTAGCACAGCTGCTCTTGTACGGCGCCTGCCCCGTCCCAATCACTTCGCTCGGCAAATGATCAACTTCCGGCATCACGAAACCGGAAAAGTGTTCGCTGGTCTGCTTGTGCCATGCCCCGCCGTCTTCATCCTGCATCTTCAGCATCCATTCCAGGTTCCAGCGCGTTTCATTCAGGATGTCTGGCGTTCCGTTGCCACTCTCCGGAATATTCAGCTTGATGCTCTTCACCTTCGGCCCGTAAATCTCCCACGTCCACAGCAGCGTCCCCGTCGTGATCCCGGAGTTCACCACGTACCGGCCATAATCCCCTGCATCGTGCCATCCGCCGACATTGTCGCGCTCGCCTTGCTTCCCCGACGAAGGATGAAACTCTCCCTTCAAGTGGCATGCGGTGTGGGTATATCCCGGAAATTCCGGCCCCAAATCCACGGCCGTCCCGCAGCGCTGCCCGTAGAACGCCCGCATCGCCAAATAATAGGTATGCGAAAACACGTCGCGCTTGATCGCAAACGTCCAACTCCGCCCCACTCCCGGCACATCCAGATAGTAGGTCCCCGCTTCGCGCAGTTTCGTGAAGTCCGCGATCTGCACGTAATCGCCGGTATCCGCATCCGCGCTAGCTGGCCCCAGCGTGCCTTTGAACACCGCCACACTGTCCGACGCGCGTTTCACTTCAAAGGTCGTGCCCGCTGCCGTAACTATCGCCACCTTCGCGCCATCCGGCAGGTAGCCCACCTGGTCAACCTTGATCTGCACGCTTCCGCTTTGCGCTCCACCCGCCTTGCCGGCAACTCCCAGCATGAACACCGACACAACAACCATCCAGATCCACATACCTAACACCCAAATACCGTATGGACTCGTCGCCCTGCTCATTCCCAGTCCTATCCTTACTGCGCGGTTCAAGCCTGCCAGCCTCCTCCTGCGGGGCCAATAGCGGCAGTAACCATTCTCACCTGAGGACGTGACGCCGGATATGGCTCACCGCCCGGCGCTCACTGCTCTTCGCTATCAACAGGCTTCATATCTATACCGTATCTATACCTCAAACTTGTTCTTTTCCACTAAAATATCGTTATACTAAGCTTTCCTGTCCGTTCACGGAGTCGCGCCATGGAGCCGGAGCCGCCAGTATGAAATTTGGCCATTTTGACGATTCAAATCGTGAATACATCATCACTCAGCCGGACACCCCGCTGCCCTGGATCAACTACCTCGGCAGCCAGACTTATTTCGGCATCATCTCCAACACTGCCGGCGGCTATTCCTTCTATCGCGACGCGCGCCTGCGACGCATCACGCGATACCGTTACAACAATGCTCCCTTCGATCTCGGCGGACGCTACATTTATCTTCGCGATGATCGCTCCGCCGAATTCTGGTCGCCATCCTGGCAACCCACGCGCCGCAAACTGGAAGAATATTCCTGCCGCCATGGCATGGGCTACACCACCATCGCTTCAAAATATAACGGCATTGCGGCGAGCACCCGCTACTTTGTCCCGCTCGATGAAAATCTCGAAATTTGGCAACTGACCGTTACCAATCATCGCATGCAGCCCGCCGAACTCTCCGTCTTTTCCGCCATCGAGTTCTGTCTGTGGGACGCGCAGGATGATTCCACAAACTTCCAGCGCAACTTCAGTATTGGTGAAGTCGAGATCGAAGATGGTGTGATCTACCACAAGACGGAATACCGCGAGCGTCGCGATCACTTCGCGTTCTTCGCTTGCTCCGAAAAACTCGTCGGTTACGACACGCAGCGCGACGCCTTCCTCGGACCGTATCGCGGCTGGGACTCTCCCGCCGTCGTTGAGAGCGGCCAGTCAACTAACTCGGTCGCCCACGGCTGGGCCCCCGCGGGCTCTCACCACGTCAAGCTCGCCCTGAAAGCCGGTGAATCTCGGCAAGTCATTTTCGTTCTCGGCTATCAGGAAAACCCGCGCGAACAGAAATTCGATCCACCGGATTCGCAAACCATTAACAAGAAAGCGGCGAGGGCGGTGATCGCCAAGTATCTGGTTACCGCCAAAGCCGACGCTGCTTTCGAAAAGCTTCGCCAGTACTGGAATGAATTGCTCGGCCTCTACCAGGCGGACACGCCCGACGTGCACACCAATCGCATGGTCAACATCTGGAATGCGTATCAGTGCATGGCCACATTCAATGTGTCCCGTTCGGCATCGTTTTACGAATCAGGAATTGGACGCGGCCTCGGCTTCCGCGATTCCAACCAGGATCTCCTCGGCTTTGTGCACATGGTTCCCGGCCGCGCCCGCGAACGCATATTGGACCTCGCCGCCACGCAACTCCGCACCGGCGGCGCCTATCATCAATACCAGCCGCTCACTAAGCGCGGCAACAATGACGTAGGCAGCGGCTTCAACGACGATCCTCACTGGCTAATCATCGGCGTCGGGGCCTATCTTAAGGAAACCGGCGACTGGAGCATCCTCGACGAGCCCGTACCCTACGACAATGTGCCCGGCTCGGAGACGCCGCTCTACGAACATCTCCAGCGCAGCTTCCATTACACCCGCGAGCGTCTTGGTCCCCATGGCCTGCCACTGATCGGCCGCGCCGATTGGAACGATTGCCTCAACCTGAACTGCTTCTCCGATTCGCCAGGCCAATCCTTCCAGACCACTACCAATAAGGATGGCAAGGTTGCCGAATCCGTCTTCATCGCCGGCCTGTTTGTGCTCGCCGGACGCGAACTCGCAGAGATTGCCAAACATCGCGGTCTCGTCGACGAAGCGTTCTCATATCTCACCGAAATCGCCGAGATGGAAGCCACCATCCTCAAACATGGGTGGGATGGCGAGTGGTTCCTCCGCGCTTACGACGACTATGGCCGAAAGGTTGGCTCCAACGAAAACGTCGAGGGCAAAATCTTCATTGAAACGCAAGGCTTCTGCACACTAGCCGGCATCGGCCTAACGGATTGTCACGCCTCCCGCGCACTTGAATCCACGCGCAAACTCCTGGCCACCAAACACGGCATCGTCCTGCAGCAGCCTGCCTACTCGAAGTACTATCTCGAACTCGGCGAAATCTCCTCTTATCCCCCGGGCTACAAGGAAAATGCGGGCATTTTCTGCCACAACAATCCCTGGGTCATCATCGGGGAAACCCGCGTCGGCAATGGCGATCGCGCTCACGACTACTACTCCCGCATCAATCCTTCCGCTCGCGAGGAAATCAGCGACCTTCACCGCTGCGAGCCCTATGTCTACGCACAGATGATCGCCGGTCGCGACGCTGCCACCCACGGTGAGGCCAAAAACTCCTGGCTCACCGGCACGGCCGCTTGGAACTACTACGCCATCACCCAATGGATCCTCGGCATCCGCACATCCTACGATGGCTTGGTGATCGCACCGGTCATCCCGAAAAGCTGGAAAGGCTTCAGGGTTTGCCGCAAATTCCGCGGCGTCAGCTACCAGATCGAAGTGCAGCGCTCTGGCGACGGCAACGCGGTCTCTCTCGAAATCAATGGCGCCGCCATCAACGGCAACCTCGTCCCACTTCCGACCTCGAACACGAAAAGCGTTTCGGTCAAAGCAACGCTGCGCTAAGCTCTGCCGATGACCTACGTCCCCGACAAATCACGTTACGACACCATGCAATACCGCCGCTGTGGACGCAGCGGCATCCTTCTCCCCGCCATTTCTCTCGGCCTTTGGCACAATTTCGGCGCTGTCGATTCCTTCGAGAACGCCCAGACCATGCTCCGTCGCGCCTTCGACCTCGCCATCACCCACTTCGACCTTGCCAACAACTACGGTCCGCCTCCCGGCTCCGCGGAAGAAAATTTCGGCCGCATTCTCCACAGCGATTTCGCTGCTCATCGCGACGAACTCATCATCAGCACCAAAGCCGGTTGGGACATGTGGCCGGGGCCGTATGGCGATTGGGGTTCGCGCAAATATCTTCTAGCCAGCCTCGACCAGAGCCTGAAGCGCATGAAGCTTGAGTACGTCGACATCTTCTATTCGCACCGCCCCGACCCAAAAACACCAATTGAGGAAACGATGTCCGCGCTCGATCACGCCGTGCGCTCCGGCAAGGCTCTTTATGCGGGCATTTCCAGTTACGACGCCAAGCAAACGGAAGCCGCCGGCAGCATGCTCCGCCGCCTTGGCACTCCCTGCCTCATCCATCAGCCCAAATATTCCATGTTTGATCGAGACATTGAGGCCGGCGTGCTTGGTGTATTGGAAAAGGAAGGCATCGGCTGCATCGCTTTCTGTCCTCTTGCTCAAGGCCTGCTCACGGATCGTTATCTCAATGGTATTCCCGGCGATTCCCGTGCCAACAAGCCTCACAGCTTTCTAAAGAAGCACGACGTCAGCGAGAGCCGCCTGACGCAGGTCCGCGCTCTCAACGAACTCGCCCAATTGCGCGGACAGTCCATTGCTCAATTGGCCCTCGCCTGGGTTCTGCGCGATCCGCGCATGACCAGCGCCCTCATCGGCGCAAGCCGCGTCGAGCAGGTAGAGCAAAACGTCGCCGCCCTCGCCAATCTCCGTTTCTCCTCCGCAGAACTCGCCAAGATCGATGCCATCCTCGCCCCGCACGAACGCACCCGCAAGTAATCAACAACTTGTTTTCAGTCAAGACCTACATTACCGCGGTTAGGAAGTGAGTTTATGGTTCCTCTGTGCTCTCTCTGTGTCCTCGGTGGTGACTCACTCCCTCACCGAATGCGCCCGGTAGTTGTCGGCCCGAGGAGTTTGCCGTAATTCTTCAGCGCTGCCAGGTTCTTCCTAATCAATACGTTCCTCGTTTCCACGCACGCAAAGCTCCGCAGCGGGTCCTGCGGCGTGTTCATCGTGTAATCCAGCAACTTCTCCAGCGTGCTCGTCACCACATTCAGTCGCGTGTCCGATGCTCCAAAGTAGATGAACACCTTGTCGCTCTTCGTCGCAATCCACCCATTGCTGAACGCCACATTGGAAACGTCTCCAACCCGCTCCTCGCCCTGCGGCGCCAGAAAATATCCCCCTGGCCGGTGCGTGATTACCTGCGGTCTCTTCAATTCGCTCAAAAACGTGTACAACACGTACCGCAGTCCCGCCGCCGTGTTCCGCACACCGTGTGCCAGGTGCAGCCAACCCCGCGCAGTCTTGATTGGCGCCGGACCCAAACCGTTTTTCACTTCCTTAATCGTGTGATACTCGCGATTATCAATGATGATTTCATTTTCGACATTCGCCCCCACCATCGTCGCGCACAGTCCCCACCCAATTCCTCCGCCTTTGCCCGCTTGAATGAATTCATCCTGCGGCCGCGTGTACAGCGCGTATTTCCCATCCACAAATTCCGGATGTAACACCACGTTCCTTTGTTGCGGCGATTTCGTTCGCAGATCCGGCAGCCGCTCCCATTTCTTCAGGTCTTTTGTGCGTGCAATCCCGCATTTCGCCACCGCCGAAGAGGTATCCCATTGCGGCGCCTTCGGATCCTTCCGCTCCGTACAGAATAGTCCGTAAATCCACCCATCCTCGTGCCGCACCACACGGATGTCGTATACATTTGTGTCCGGCTCGCCTGTCTCCGGCATCACGATCGGGTAGTCCCAGAACCGGAAATTGTCCACACCGTTCGGACTTTCCGCCACCGCAAGGAAGGATTTCCGGTCCGCTCCCTCGACACGCGCGAGCACCAGATACTTCCCTTCGTATTCCGTCGCGCCGGCGTTGAACGCGGCGTTCACGCCAATGCGCTCCATCAGATGCGGATTGCTCTGGTAATCGAAATCGTAGCGCCAGAACAGCGGAGTGTGCTCCGCCGTCAGCACCGGGTTCGCATACCGGTCGTACAACCCGTTGCCGCTCTTGGCTCTCACGTTCTTCCGCGTGATCAGCTTCTCGTGTTCCCGGAACAGCTCTTGCACTTTCTTCCTGAACTCGCCTTGCTTCATTCGGTTTCTCCGATCGCGCGCCTTCACAGTCTGAAAAAACCATAGTTCGTTGTCATCCAGAGCGGTTTGACGTGGCGCGCAAAAAGTGTAATCCCGAGCGGAGCGAGGGACCTGCTTTCAAAAACGCTCACGCGAAAACCGGATTCCTCTCACCTCATTCCACAGATGCGCGTTTCTTGCTCAACCTGTCCAACCGTTCCATCACCTCAAAACACGCCCGGCTGTTGTGATACGGACATTTCCACGGATCCACTTTGTACTTGTCCGTACTCGGAGTTCCGTCGCGCGACACCTTCCAATACCACTCGCCATTCCGATGATCCACGATGTATTTCTCAATGAACTCCCAACTCCGTTCCGACGCCTTCAGGAACTTATCCTTGCCGGAAAGCTCATACGCGTTCAGAAAACCCACCACCGCCTCGGCCTGGGGCCACCAATGCTTATCCGTGTCGATGATTTCCTTACTCGTGCCCTCGTAGAGCAGCCCGCCATCTGCATCTACCGCCTGCTCGTACACCGCCTGCGCCATCTTCACGGCCGCTCTCCGCGCATGTTCCAGCAGCCCCTTGTCGCCCAACACTTCGGCCGCCTCGCAAATCAGCCAGCTCCCTTCAATATCATGCCCAAACGAAAACCGGTCCGAGCGGTCGTGCCACACCTCATCGAAAAACATCCGGAAATGGTGCGTCTCCGGATCAATGATACGTTCCAGAAAAATACCAAGCAGCTCCCGCAAGCGCTCCCTCAGCCCGACGTCATTCCATCCTCGCAGCAGATTCGCATACGCTTCCAGCAGGTGCAGGTGCGTGTTCATGGATTTCTTTTCATCCATGTCCACTTCGCTCAACTGCTGCTTTTTTGCCAGTTTCCAGTCCCGCTCGCAGGTCTCGAAGTATCCGCCGTTTGTTTCGTCGTGGCCGGCGGTTTCAGTCAACCGTTGCAGCGCAATCGCCCTTTCCCACGTTTCCTCTTCCCCACTCGCAGCCGCGTACTCCGCCAGCGCGTACACCGTGAACGCCTGCCCGTAAATCCGTTTCTTTGTTTCGACCGGCTTGCCCAGGTGGTCCACCATCCAGTACACGCCCCCGAATTCCGTGTCCCAGAAATACCGCCGCAGATACTCGTACGCCCGCCGCGCCGTCCCCAGGTACGACTCATACCCGTAAACCCGGTACGCTTTTGCGAATGTCCACAGAATCCGCGCGTTCAGGATCAGCCCTTTGTTCGCTAGCGGATTAATCTTCAGGTCATTCGTAATCTGTCCACGGAATCCGCCAAACTCATCGTCCACTGCGTACTTGAGCCAAAACGGCAGAATGTCACCGCGTAATTCCCGCTCAACCCGCTCCCGTAATCCACCCATGCCCGCTCACCCTTCTCCCCCATTTCCGCGCACAAATTCACCGCTTCTTCCGCGCTGAGTGTGGAATACGCACTCGGGAGTGTCAAGGTTAGATGAACGTTACTGTAAAGGGAAAATCGCCTGACTCGACTTTAGTCTTGGCAAGAGTCATCAAGTGCAGGTTGTCTGGGGAACACCCCAGGCCAGTTCC
>Ga0074045_10000997_pt1 | contig 27668 bp, 25 predicted proteins | sample BogForMeECP23OM2_FD_94442 | JGI IMG/M metagenome (GOLD analysis project Ga0074045, IMG submission 94442) | Bog forest soil microbial communities from Calvert Island, British Columbia, Canada - Bog Forest MetaG ECP23OM2 | ecosystem: Environmental > Terrestrial > Soil > Wetlands ...
ACAAAGGGCTCTTCACGGGTCTGATCAAAGTTGGGGACAAAATCGACTGTCTCTTTTTCGAGATCCGCGAGAATGTCTTCGGTAATCTTGGCTAGGCGTGCTTCGGTGTACCGCATGGCCGCCGGGGGATCGCCGTCGACGGAGCCGAAATTTCCCTGGCCATCAATGAGCGGATAGCGCATGTTGAAGTCTTGCGCCAGTCGAACGAGCGCGGGATAGATAACCGCTTCGCCGTGCGGGTGATAGTTACCGGAGGTGTCGCCGCAGATCTTGGCGCACTTGCGGTAGCCGCGGTTGGAGGCGAGGCCAAGGTCGTTCATGGCGACGAGGATGCGACGCTGGACGGGCTTGAGGCCATCGCGCACGTCTGGAAGCGCACGGGCGATGATGACGCTCATCGCGTAGTCGAGATACGACTTGCGCATTTCGGCTTCTATATCGATGGGAAGGAGTATTGATGTGTTCTGTTCGTCAGCCATGTGTCCTCAGCCTTCGCTCTTTCTCTGCCAACAGGATTTCGAAATAAAACCGTAATTTACCGTTTGACGCATTCGAGTACGTAGGCCTTCACGGTGTCGAAGGCGTCGGCCGCATTGGTAAAACGGCGCGGCGCAAATTCCGCTTCTAGTTTCTGCAAGAAGGCGTCGCGGTCGAGTTCGGTTTCGAACGCGATCGATACGCCCTTCTCGTTATCCGGATTCGCGGTTGGCGACGCGCGAAATTCGCTCACGCTCAATCCACGCAGTCCCGGCAAGGTGGTCCAACCCAACTGGTAAATCATCACCGGGTTAAATATCCAGGTTCACGACTTCGAGAGCGTTGTCCTCGATGAACTTGCGGCGCGCTTCGACGTTTTCGCCCATGAGTGTAGTGAAAATATCCTCAGCGGCGACGGCGTCTTCGAGCTTGACCTGGAGCAGCGTGCGGGTATCGGCATTCATGGTGGTTTCCCACAACTGCTCGGCATTCATTTCACCCAAGCCCTTGAAGCGGGTGATCGTGAAATCTTTCTTCGCGTCTTCCATGACGTAGTTGAGCACGTCGGTGGCTTTTTCCCTGGTCACCTTGGTGCCATTGCGCGCAACGGTGAAGGGTGGGTGATTGAATTCCTCGATCTGTTTGGATAGCGCTCGCAGGCGCTTGTACTCCGCGGTGGAAGCGACAGCCCAGCTGATCTTCTGGTTGTGGGGAGCGCCGAACTGGATTTCGTAGAGGCTGTGCTCCTCATCGAAATTGAGTTTGCCTTCCAGTTTGAGTTTGCTTTTCTCGACTTCCTTCAAGAGTTTTTCCAGCGTCTTCTTGTCTTCGAAATCGGTCTTCTTTTCCAGACCGCTCTCCGCGAGAAGTTCCACCAGGCCCGGTTCTCGCAGGCGTCGGCCGAGCTTTGCGGCAGCGGCTTCGTATTCCTGCACATTCAGCAGGAAAGAAGTCAGGCGAGCGCCTTCGAGATTGACGCCTTCCTTGGCCTTCACGATGTGGTCTTCGGTGGCGCGCTTCATGAGTTCGCGGGCGAACTCGCGCTCATCGCGAATGTAGCGCTCGCTCTTGCCACGCTTGACGCGGTAGAGAGGAGGCTGAGCGATATAGACGTGGCCACGTTCGATCAATTCCTTCATGTGGCGGAAGAAGAAAGTGAGGAGAAGAGTGCGGATGTGCGAACCGTCGACGTCCGCGTCAGTCATGAGAATGATTTTGTGGTAGCGCAACTTGCTGGCGTCGAAATCGTCTTTGCCGATGCCGGTGCCCAGCGCGGTGATGATGGTGCGAATTTCCTCGTGGCCGAGCATCTTGTCGTAGCGGGCTTTCTCGACGTTAAGGATTTTGCCTTTGAGTGGAAGAATGGCCTGATATTTGCGGTCGCGGCCCATTTTCGCCGAGCCACCTGCGGATTCGCCCTCGACAACGAAAAGCTCGCAGCGAGAAGGATCACGCTCCTGACAATCGGCGAGTTTGCCGGGAAGGCCGCTGGAATCCATGGCGGACTTGCGGCGGGTAAGTTCACGGGCTTTGCGGGCAGCTTCGCGGGCACGGGCGGCGTCAATACACTTGCCGATGATGCGGCGCGCAACGGTGGAGTGCTTGTCAAACCATTCACCGAGCTTTTCGTTGACGAGTTGCTCGACGTCGCCTTTGATGTCGCTGTTGAGTTTGCCTTTGGTCTGGCCTTCGAACTGAGGCTGGGGCAGACGCACACTGACCACGGCAACAAGGCCTTCGCGGACGTCATCACCGGAGATGCTGACCTCGTCCTTTTGCTCCTTGAGCATGCCGGCACCTGAAGCAAAGTTATTTATGGTGCGGGTTAGGGCAGAACGGAAGCCGGACAGGTGCGTACCCCCGTCGACGGTGTTGATGGTATTGGCGAACGAAAAGACGTTTTCACCGTAAGTGTCGTTGTACTGAAGGGCAATTTCGATTTCGACGTTACCCTTCTTGCCTTCCATGTAGATCGGTGAGTCGTGGAGCGTCGCTTTGCCGCGATTGAGATGCTTAACGAATTCGGCGATGCCACCTGTAAAACGGAATTCAGCGGATTTCTCGGAGCGCTCGTCGTTTAACGTGATCTTCAGACCCTTGTTGAGAAAGGCGTATTCACGAAGACGAGTGGCGAGGGTGTCGTAGCTGAAAGTGATTTTTTCGAAGATGCTGGGATCGGGATGGAAGGTAACTTTGGTGCCGGTCTTGCGTGTTTTGCCCGTCTGCTTCAGCTTATTTGTAGGCTTGCCCTTTTCGTAGCTCTGCTCCCAAACAGCGCCATCGCGCTGAATCTCAAGTTCCAGCGTATCGGAAAGAGCGTTGACAACGGAGACGCCGACGCCGTGAAGACCGCCGGAAACCTTGTAGGTGTCGCTGTCGAATTTTCCTCCGGCGTGAAGAACCGTGAGGACCACTTCGGCCGCGGGGCGCTTTTCTGTGGCGTGCATATCGACGGGGATGCCACGGCCATTGTCGACGACGGTGACGGAATTGTCCGCATGGACGGTGACGTTGACTTCGTCCGCAAAGCCGGCCATGGCTTCGTCGACGGAATTGTCCACAACTTCCCAGACGAGATGGTGCAATCCCATTTCGCCCGTGGAGCCGATGTACATGGCGGGACGCAGACGGACGGCTTCGAGGCCACCGAGAACTTTAATGGATTTCGCGTCGTACTGATGACCGCCTTTGCCCGTCACAGTCTCTTTGTCGCCCATTTCATCTCCTGATGTGCGTGCCTACAGCAATCCGATCGAGTGGAAAGTTCCCCGGCGCACAACGGGGTTTCCAATGGCGATGGTGCAAGACCAGTTTTTTTGAAGCCAGGAAAGGCGTGATATTGGCAATCCGCATTCGTCGCCTCACCCTTTGACCGCGATCTCGCTGGGGCCAGATCGAAGCTCGTAGGGTTCCTGCTTCATCCCATCCCGCGCTCCGGGACGTGGCGAAGACTTATATTCTCCAGGCCGGTCGACCAACCCCTGGCGCAGGGCTTTTTCCGGGCAACCACTCCTGGCGGACGTGTCGATTTGGAGGAAGAACTGCGAATCGACAACAAAACAATTCTACTGGAAAACGGGTATTTTCTCAAGGAATTGGCAGTGGGTTGTGGATAAATAAGTCTTTTATATTCTGCTGGTTATGTCGGAGTTGGCCTTTCGCCTTGGGCTGCGTGCAAGCTCGGTTGCGGCGTGAAATCCGATCTGACGTTTAGTGGGAATTGGCATCTCCAGCATTTGCTTAATGGTCGCGAAAACGGCCTGGAATCTGGCGTCGTATTTGCGTTCCATCTCCTCGATCTTGCGGCGCAGTTCGTCGTGGGTGGCCAACAGACTTCGCAATTGCACAAATGCGCGCATGATGGCGATGTTGACTTGGACAGCGCGTTCGCTGCGGAGCACGCTAGACAACATGGCGATGCCTTGTTCGGTAAAGACGTAAGGCAAATACCGCCGACCGCCATGGGAGCTTTGATTTGAGGTTCCCGATTGGAACCTCAAAAATCCTGATTCTTTCGAAGTGAGCTGAAACATAAAGTCAGACGGAAACCGTTTTGCGTTGCGCTTAACTCCCTTGTTCAGATTCTTCGTGGACACACCGTAGAGTTTGGCTAAGTCCGAATCGAACATGACTCGAAGTCCACGAAGGAAGTAGATTCTCTGGCTGATTGGGGCGGACGAGAGGATTATTTTGTTGCTCAAAGTTGGCATAAGGCATTCACTTTTGAGGTTCCAGTTGGGAACCTCAGGCCATATACTTATGTGTAATATAATACAATATTATTTTATATTAATTCAAGGCCGGCAATTCTTGTAACATCAGCTGAACTTTCGATCAGCATAAGCGAGGGTTCAGATGCGCATGGGCATGATGACGTAACGGTAGCGGTAGCTTTCGTCAGCGAGAGGACGCATCTGGCCCGCGGACTGTTCGTCCTTCAGTTCAATGCTGATGGGGCCATCGGCGGCTGCACCGAGGAAATCGAGCATGTAGCTGGAATTAAAGCCAATGGAGATGGGATCGCCTTTGTATTCTTTTTCTATAGATTCCTTGGCTTCGCCGTATTCGGGGCTTGAAGCGGAAATTTCCACGCCTTCCGTGGAAACCGCCAACTTCACGGCGTGCGAGCGCTGATCCGCTAACTGAGAAACTCGGCGAACCGCGTCTGTCAATTCGGCGCGCTCCAGGACAACGGTCTTGCTGTTTTCCCGCGGTAGAACTGCCTCATAGTTGGGGAACTGGCCAGTGAGAATGCGAGAAATCAGGAGGCGATGACCAACCTGAAAGAAGAGATGGCTTTCGTCCTTAGCAAACTCTATTTGTGCGTCTGAACCAGCGGCTGCTGAAAGCTTTTCCACTTCATCCATGGCTTTCTTAGGGATCAACACACGAACTTCACCATTAAGGCCAGCGAGCTTTTGATCTGTTTCGGCAAGCGCCAAACGGTGTCCGTCGGTGGCAACCATGGCGAGAGTGTCAGGCTTGAGGATCAAAAGACCACCGTTCAGCGTATAACGAGATTCCTCCATGGAGATGGCGAACTTCGTCTTACCGATGAGGCTCTCGAGTATGGCGGCGGGGATTTTCACCAGTGTGTGTGGCATAGCCGGCAGCGCAGGGAAATTTTCCTTTGCCATGCCAACCATCTTGTACTTCTTTTTGTCGCTAACGATTTCAACCCAGTGATTATCCAGGAGCTTGAACTTGATCTCACCTTCTGGGAGGAGGCGGACGAGTTCGAGGAGTTTCTTGGCGGGTATGGTGCCAGCTCCGTCCTTCTTGACCTTGGCCTCACAGGAGGTGCGAACGCTGAGCTCCAGGTCTGTAGCCGTGATTGCAAGGCGATTGCCCTTAGCTTCCACGAGAAGGTTCGAAAGAATAGGGATGGTCGTTTTGCGTTCCACAACACCTTGGGTAGTAGTGAGTTCATTGAGGAGCGCGGATTTGATTACGCTGAATTCCATCGATTGTGTTTCCTCGCGGACAGTTCCAGTTGCGGTCATGGTTTCTCCGTTGAAGAAGTACCGCTAGCGTACTGTACTCGTTTTCTTGCCAAGTATAAAGGGCGCAGAGTGGAAAAGACCTGTGGAAATGAGGAATGCTGAGGAATTTAGGGACCTTGCTATTCGGGGTGTTAGACCAAGACCTTTTCAACAATCACAACAAACTCCACAAAAATATTTTTTAAAATAAAAATACTCTTCTTGTTGTGATGAGCGATGTGGATTAGTGGAAAAGCCACAGAACCGAAAGTCTGATTGCATTTTGGCTGAGCAATGTTCGGTGGAAGTTTTTGCGGTGGTTCGGAAAACCAGACGTTTTCTTGATCGCGAAGCGTTCGGCGAAAATCCTTCAACAGATCATCCGCACGATTCCCACGCAATCCCCACATGTTCCGCACAAGCAATTCGCGTGACCAATTTTCGTGAATCTCATCCAATCAGCGGTAAGAAACATGACCTTTCCACAAAATGAGAATGATAAAGAGCGCGGTCGAGAAACTTTTAAGGAGTCAATACCGATGGCCAGAGTTCTGGTAACAGGCGCAAATCGCGGTTTGGGTCTGGAGTTCGCAAAGCAATATGCCTCCGATGGTTGGAAGGTGGTGGCGACAGTGCGCCAGCCAAAGGAGGCCAAGGAGCTGCTGGATTTAGGAAAGAAATACCCGGAACTAAAGATATATGAACTTGATGTTGCGGACGAGGAATCGATTCAGGACCTCGCCGATGAGCTGGATGGCAAGCCGATCGATGTGTTGATTCATAACTCCGGCATTTATCCACGGGAAGGCCAGAAGATTGGTGAGATCGACTATGACGGATGGCGCAAAGCGTTCGAGACCAACGTTTTCGGTCCGATGCGGGTTACCGAGGCGTTGCTCGAAAACGTGGCCGCAAGTGAACGCAAACAAATCGCCGCAATCAGCACGAGCATGTCGTCCCTGCGTTCCGTGCAAGCAGGATCTGTGGCGCAGGCCGGTACCTCGTACCAATATCGCAGCAGCAAGACAGCTCTGAATATGGCCATGGCTATCCTGGCGAAGGAACTAGAACCGCGCGGGATTAGCGTGGTGCTATTCGATCCTGGTTGGGTTAAGACCGATATGGGCGGACCCCGCGCTCAGCTCACGCCGGAAGAAAGTATTGGCGGTATGCGAAAGGTGCTTGCCGGAGACCCAAAGCAGATTGCGGGGAAGTTTCTGGGACACGATGGCACGCAGCGACCTTGGTAGCTATGAAAATGAAGAAAGGCCCGCAAAGTGTTCTGCGGGCCTGAAACCCAAAATATACAGCAGAAAAAACTACTGAAGAGCGTCCATCAAGCGTGTGATGGTGCGGTTCAATTCCTTATCGGAGCGCCGCAATTCTTCGATCTTGTTGATGGAATGCAGCACTGTCGTGTGATGCTTGCCGCCAAACTGCCGTCCAATTTCCGGAAGCGACGCGGTCGTAAGCTGCTTGACGATGTACATGGCCACCTGGCGTGGGAAGGCGATAGCCCGGGTATTGCTGCGCACCTTAAGGTCTTGCTCGCGCAGGTTGAAATGTTCACTAACACGCTTCTGGATGAGGTCGATGGTGACGCGCTTTTCCTGCGAAGCAATAATGTTGCGCAAAACCTGCTGAGCGGTGGCCAGAGAGATGGCGGTACCGGTCAGAGAGGCGTAGGCCATCAGGCGAGTCAAAGCGCCTTCCAGTTCGCGCACGTTCGACTTAATGGCGCGAGCTATGTATTCCGCAACTTCATCCGGAAGATGGAAACGGTCGTTCTCGGCCTTCTTCTGGAGGATGGCGATCTTGGTTTCTAAGTCGGGCGGCTGAATATCGGCGATCAGACCCCACTCGAAACGAGAGCGCAGGCGCTCTTCGATGGAATTAATGTCTTTCGGAAGGCAATCGGAGGAAATGACGATTTGCTTCTGCTGTTCGTAGAGCGCGTTGAAGGTGTGGAAGAACTCTTCCTGGGTACGCTCTTTGCCGGCGATGAACTGGATATCGTCGACAAGGAGGACATCGACGGTATGGAAGCGATCGCGGAAGCTGATCATGCGGTCGAAGCGGAGCGAGTTAATCACTTCAATAGTGAATTTTTCGGCGCTGACGTAGCTGAGCCGCATGGCAGGATTGCGCTTCTTGATGGTGTGACCAATTGCGTGCATCAGGTGGGTCTTGCCCATTCCCACGCCTCCGTACAGGAAGAGCGGGTTATACGCTTTTGAAGGCTGTTCAGCGACGGCACGGGAAGCGGCGTGGGCAAACTCGTTGGACTTGCCAACCACGAAACTATCGAACGTGTAGCGATTGTTCAGTTGGTGATCGCTGCTTTCGAAATCGAGCTTAGACTGCTTGGCTGCCGCAGCGGCGGCAGGAGAAGCCTGCACCGGCTCCTCTTCGGTGCAGACGTATTGCACCTTGGTATTGGGGGTGCCCATCTGGTGGAACACGGCCTTGATGATTTCGCCGTAGGTGCGGGTGAGCACCTGACGGAAAACCGCGCTGGGGATCTGGATGAAAAGAGTTTCGCCTTCCTGGCGGCTCAGCCGGGTAGGCTGGAACCAGGTGGAGTAGGTGTTGATGCTAACTCTGGACTTGATCAGATCAAGAAACTTGTCCCAGACATTTGTGGTTTCAGATTCCCGGGTAGCTTGAGTGGCAGTCGTCATAGTCATGAAAGAAGTCAATCAAACAGCAATATATTTCCACAGGTGTGAAAAATCTGTGGAAAGAAACATTAAGCCCTAAAGCGTCACGCCTTGGAGTTCTTGCCCGCGCAGGAACGAGTGTTTTGTGCCCCTGTGGTTCCGCGCAGTCCGTTCAGATTTGCAGGACCACGTTCCACTGCTTCAAAACTGCATGGATTCTCGCGCACTGTCTGCGGCGGAGCAAGCGAAAAGTGTACGAAGGCCAGTACCAACGTTCACATAGCATTCACAACTTTTCCACAAGCACTGGAAATGTGCAAGTGCTGAAAGAAAAGCAAGGAAAATGCCGAAATTTGCGGGGACAAAAAAGTGTTCTTGCGCGAACTGCACCATTTCAGTGCAGTTCAGCCTGAGGAAAACTCGGGAAATTTTCTAGCGTTTTCGATCCGGACGATGAAATTCATAGACTCCGAGAGGGTCCGAACCAATCAGAAGACGCTCCTCTTCGACCAGGATGACCGTCGCGTCCAACGGCGAGCCCTTTGGGGTGTAGACTTGATATTCCGACCGGCGCACTCCATCTTTGTCAAAATGCACGAGCGTGTTGTGTAAACCCATCCACAAATCTCCATTGACCGGGTCCACGCCGAATGCCGTGAGAATTGGACGAAACGATGGTGGCTGGGCGTCCTTCTCTTGGCGATCGATGGCTTTGCGGGTCGCCGATGCCTCTGGATAGGCGTCGACGCCGGTGAAGACAAATTCCAGGCTGGCGTTACCGAAACGGTCGTACTGACGAACGAGTGGCTCCGGCATATACATGAATCCGTAATAGATATGGCCCTGGGGATCGGCGGCCACCCTACCCCGATTCAAATAGGTGTCAATATCCGAACGCGACGACATCGTTTCGATTTCGCCGAACTCTCGCGCCACCTTTCCGTCCGGTCCGTAAACGGTGACATGATGTGTGGGCTGCAAGGTCGATACAGCCACTTCTCCCTCCGGGAGCACCGCCAGCGAAAGAAGGTCATTTACTGGAAACGAGCGCAACGACTTTCCTTCGGGTGAAAACTCGGTGACCAGGTTATAGCCTCGATCGGCGACGTAGACATTGCCCTGGACGTCCACGTCGCAGTCTTCGCCAAAGGCGATGGCGGAGCGCCCGGCCTTGTTCGCGACGGGAGCAGGAGGCGGGGCGCCGATGACGGAGAGTTGCTTGCCGTTCGTATCGAAGATCGCCACGCCAACCGTGGGGGAGGCAAGAACGTAGTAGTTGCCATTGGCAGAGTGGCGAACGGCACGGAGTCCCGGGCCGATGCTGGGGAACACCCGGCGGCTGGCCATCAAGTCATCATCGATCTCTGAAGCGCCCGCCCAGAGCACGCCAGCGATGGGCAAAAAGGCGGCCACGACTGCCAAAGTGACGATGATTTTGCGCATGGTCTTTCAGATTACTCCAGGATTCCAGTGGTTGCTTGATCTAATCGGCGCGGAGCCTAAGACGCGCGATGGACTTGGCGCGGAGGCGGCCGGCGTGGTTGCGGGGACCGGAATCGTCGGTTTCGATGAGAACCGCATTCATCTGGACATCGCCGGTGGCGACCTCAAAGCGCTGGGGTAGGCCGTCGATGAATTTCTTGATTATCGTGGTGCGCTCCATCCCGATGATGCCCTCGTGAGGGCCGGTCATGCCGACGTCGGTAATGTAGGCAGTGCCATCGGGAAGTATGTGTTCGTCGGCAGTGGGGACGTGGGTGTGAGTGCCGACAACGGCAGTGACGCGCCCGTCGAGGTACCAGCCGAAGGCGATCTTTTCGCTGGTGGTTTCGGCGTGGATGTCCACCAGGACGAAAGCCACATCGGCAGGAAGCTTGGCGAGTTCAGTGTCCGCTTTCTTGAACGGATCGTCATTAGGCACCAGGAACACGCGACCTTGCAGATTCAGCACGGCGTATTTCACGCCATTTTTCGCGGTGCCAACGTAAAGACCGGAGCCCGGATTGCCCTCGGCGAAATTGGCGGGACGAAGCAGGCGGGGTTCGTGGGGGATGAAGTCGAAAATCTCCCGGCGGTCCCAACTGTGATTTCCACCTGTAATGACTTCAATTCCGCAGTTGAACAACTCCTCGGCGATGCGCGGGGTAATACCGAACCCGGCAGCCGAGTTTTCGCCGTTGGCAATGACCAGGTCGATGTGGTGGTGTTCGACGAGGTCGGCAAGGCGGTCGCGAACGATCTGGCGACCTGGCGAGCCGACAATGTCGCCGATAAAGAGAACGCGCATGAACTAGAGAATCGGTCCTTGGCCGATTTGCAAAAAAGGAGCGGACTGCTCAGCCGTGGGAAGCTAGGCCGTGAACCTCTGAAATAGGTGGGCACCACGAGTCAACCATTAGGCTTTCCTGCCCCATCCGCGAGTCTGGAGGGACCCGCCGACGGGACAGGCCGTGCACACAAGCTGACTGTCCGCAGCACCCCAGAGATTCGTTACGGTTCAAACGGCTTTCGCGTCCTCACCTGCTTCGAAGTACCGCTCCAGAGCGTATTATCCCCCGAGCGAGGCTGGACGTCCAACGGTGGAGAAATCCGACGGCGAAAGGTTTAGCTGACCCCTGGAACAGGCTGAGAGTAGAACAGCCCGCGCCGCGCGGCAAATTGCGGGGCAGTAGGGCGCAGGGTTAGCGCTGTCGGGAGAATCAGAACCCACTTGTCAGGAACAGACCCGCTGTGTAAAGTCGCGTCAATGTTTTTCCAGTGCCTTATTCGGTCAGGTGGGCTTGCTCTGCTATGCGTCTTTCTTTCCTGCCCGGCCTCGATTGCGCAGAGCACCCTCGCGCCTAGCGAGGAAATTCCCCTATGGAAGTTTGACGAAATGACAGCGCCGGGCTCCTGCCGGATGATGGGACGGTTCCAGGACAAGGAATACTGCGATTCCAAGGTGGTCGACCAGATACTCACCCTCGGGAAGGACGCCATCCCGGTGCTAATCTCGGAACTGACCGATGAGCGCAGGACGAAACATTCGATCTATGACTTGTGGAAATACACCGCGGCGGGTGACATCGCCAACTCGCTGCTGTTTGATCTTTTTACCTCATCGGATTTGACCGTTTCTCCTATGCCGGAATTGGAACCCCTGCAAATGGAGTGCCAGAAACCCGGTGAGCCCTGCTGGCGAAAGTTCCTACACAAAAAAGGGCGAAAATTCGTGCAAGAACAGTGGCAAGCCGCCTGGGACGCCCACAAGGACCATATCTACTGGGATGAGAAGGCGCGCTGTTTCAAGTTGTCCTCTGATGGTGAACTTGTCGGCCACGTTTCAACACCGCAATCATCCCGCTCAAGGCAAAACAGGTAGAATCGTTGTAACCGGACTGCCGCTATGACGTGACATCCCCGGCGCCTTCAATCGGAACTCAACTCCACAATGGGTTTGTCGCTGGCTTCCATAAGGCCTCAGAGACGTTGCTCGGGATCGTGCTGTTCTTCGCGGAGCACGGTCCTTCGCTTGTGATTTGGCTCGCGATCCTTGGCTTGCCCGTCGTGTTTGTGCGACGGCGCTACCGCCGGTCGCTCGCCGCCGTCTGAGCGAGTGCGCGAAGCTGTACAATCTCCGTTACAATGGCTGCGATTCGCCAGGAGAGACATTTCATGAACTATCGGCAGTTTGGGCGCACAGGCTGGAAGGTGAGCGAGATTGGGTATGGAATGTGGGGGCTAGCGGGATGGAGTGGATCGGACGAGGCGGAAACAGTAGCTTCGTTGCGCCGCGCGGTGGAACTGGGTTGCAATTTTTTTGACACCGCATGGGCCTATGGCGACGGAAAGAGCGAACAAATTCTTGCGAAGATTTTGACGGAGCACAAAAGCGATTCAGGGGTTGGTGGTCCAGACAAGCACTTGTACGTTGCGACCAAGATTCCTCCGAAGAACCGCCAATGGCCCAGCACGCGGACGTTCACGCTGGATGATTGCTACCCGCCGGAGTATGTCGAGGAGTACATCGAGAAGAGCCTGAAGAATCTACAAGTGGAAACCATCGACTTGATGCAATTCCATACTTGGGAAGACCGCTGGCTGAACGACGAGCGCCTGCCGCGCGCGATTGAAAAAATGAAAAAGAGCGGCAAGGTGCGGGCCTTTGGTCCCAGCATGAACCGCTGGGAGCCCGCGAATGGAATTCGCGCCGTGTTGGAAGGGCATGCGGACGCGGTGCAGGTGATTTACAACATTTTTGACCAGAATCCCGAGGACGCGCTGTTTCCGATCTGCCGGATGAGAGAAGTGGCAGTGATTGCGCGGGTGCCGTTTGACGAAGGCACGCTCACGGGCACGCTTACGATGAACTCCAAGTGGCCGGAGGGTGACTGGCGGAACACCTATTTCGTGCCGGAAAATCTGAAGTCGAGCGTGGCTCATGCGGAGGCGCTACGGCCTTTGGTTCCCGCGGGCAGCACCATGGCGGAAATGGCGCTACGCTTTATCTTGAGCAACGCGGACGTAAGCACCACGATTCCCGGAATGCGAAAGCTCAAGAATGTTGAGGCGAACTGCGCGGCGAGCAGCGCTGGGCCGCTTCCTGCGGAGTTGAACAAGAAGCTGCGCGCACACCGTTGGGATCGCAATCCCACGTCATGGTCGCAGTGAGCGAGCAAGCGATGGCGCAAAACTTCAAAGTGCAGATTTTCGGCCAGATCTTCCCGATTCAAGGGGATCTGGACGCGGAGTACGTGCAGAAGTTGGCGGCGTACGTGGACGAAAAGATGCGTGCCATCGCGGAAATGACGCCGACGGTGGATACGCAGAAAGTGGCGATCCTTGCGGCGCTGGCGATCGCGGATGAACTACACAGCTTGCGCAAAGAGCGTGGCGAGCGCGAGGAGTTGTTGAAGGAGCAAGCAGAACGCTGCTTGACGCTGGTAGAGCGAGCGCTTAAACAGGCCGATTAACGTCTAGGTGGCGCGCAGGCTGGCGCCCAGGTTCTTCTCGAGCGCGGCGACGATGCGGCTGGAAAAATCACTGATCTGGGCGTCGGTAAACGTAGATTCGCGGCTCTGAAAGGTGACGCGGACGAGCAGCGAGTATTTTCCCGCTGGAACATTTTTGCCGCGGAAGAGGTCGGCAGCTTCGATCGAAACAATCTCTGGGATGTGAAGCGACTCAATGGTTTTGGTCACTTCCGCGAAGGTCACTCCATCCGCAAGAAACAGGGAGAAATCGCGCTCGACGCCAGGAAAGCGAGGCAGTGGCTCATAACGGCGGCTGTTCTTCACGCCGTAATACATACAATAGAGCGGACCGAGAGCAACTTCCGCAAGATAAACGTCCTGGCGGAACTTAAGCTTGTCGGCAACACGCTTTGCCAATTGGCCAGCAACGCCCAGGGGTTGATTCCCTTCCTTTCCGAGAAAAATAGTGCCGCGCCTTGCCGCGTTCAGCCAGTCGGGGCCGCGATTTTCCCAGCGCAGCCCGCCGGAGAGCGCGCCAATCGTGTCAAGATCACCTTTCAAGTCGCCGAAATTGTATTCCCGGGGCGCGTCGTAGAGTCCTTGAGCACGCGCGGCGCCGGTGGCGGCGATGGTCAGGACGCGCGATTCGACGGGTTTGCCGTTGACGAAGCGATAGTGGTGGCCAATTTCAAAGAGACGCGCGTTGCGCTGGCCGTGATTCAGATTCCACTCGATTGCCGCGGCCATGGTGACCGCACCGGTGGACTTCAAGACATTTGCGTCCTCGCTTAGGGGGTTGGCAAGCTTCGCGGGAACGGCATCAGCCGGCCGGAACAGTTCGTTGCGCTCCTCAGAGACGTGCGGGATGGTCAGAATTTCATGATAGCCCAGCCCGATCAGGCGTTCACGTAAGCGGGTTTCTGCTTCCTGATGCGGGAGGCGAGCCGCGCCGTTTCGTGCTGCAGGCAAGCGCGGTGGAAATTTGTCCAAGCCATAAATGCGCGCCACTTCCTCAACCAGATCGATTTCGCGTTCGACGTCGGCGCGCCACGAAGGCTGCGTGCACTCCCATGCAGCGAGCAGCGAGTTCGTCGAACCACGATTGTGATCGACGCGCAGAGGAGCAAACCCGAGTGAAGACAGAATAGCTTCCAGATCTTTGTCAGGAATATCAGCTCCCATCACACGCAAGAATTCCGCACGTGTGATGGTGATTTTCTTCGCGGCGCGCTTGCCTGGGTAAACGTCAACTACGCCGGCGAGAAGTTCCCCTCCCGCCAGTTGGAGAATCAATTCCGCCGCGCGACGGGAGGCGACTTCGGCCATTTCGGGATCAGCACCGCGCCCGAATCGCGTGCTGGCCTCGGTATGAAGCTTCAGGAAGCGGGCGGCGCGACGGATGGCGATGGGATCAAACCAGGCGCACTCGAGAAGGACATTTTTCGTCGAAAAGGAAATTTCTGTGGAAGAACCACCCATTACGCCACTGCCGATGGCTCGCGAGCCGTCGCCGTCACAAACTAGAGGCATGTTGGGATCCAACTGACGTTCGATGCCGTCGAGCGTGGACATTTTCTCACCAGGCTTAGCGCGACGAATCACGATGGAGTGATCCCGAACTTTGTCGTAATCGAAGGCATGCATGGGATTGCCGAGTTCCAGCATGACGTAATTGGTGATGTCGACGACATTGTTGATGCTGGCAGTTCCGGTTGCGGCCAGACGGTCTTTCAACCACGCAGGCGAGGGTTGAATCTTCAAGTCACGAATGACGCGGGCAGTGTACCGGCCACAGAGTTCCGGGTTTTCAATTCTCACGCTGAGAGCATCAGTGACTTTCGCCGAAGCACTTTCCGCCGGTTTTGGCGACAAGCCTTTTACGGGAAGGCGATAAATCGCACCGACTTCACGGGCAATACCGAGCATGCTCAGGCAATCCGGGCGATTGGAGGTGACTTCGGCGTCGATCACAGGCCCGTGCGGACCGGTTTCGATGCCGGCGATATTCGTTCCGGCGAGCGCGAGCCGGGAGGCGAGTTCTTCCGGCGAAGCGTCAACTTGCACAAACTCTTTCAACCAGTCGTAAGATACCTTCATTGAATGTTCCCGCTGAGCTTGCCGAAATAGACTCGCGCGAAATATTCCATGCGCACGATTCCGTTTTGCTGATAAGCGTCAAAGATTCGCCGCAGTTCGACGATCATCGGCACATAGTTTGCATGGTCCTTCGCAGGAGCATACGAACTACTGAGCAACCTGCCGCGAAGTCCCTTCCAATCGAAATCCTGATAGTTCGGCAAATCGCGCGTTTGAAATGTGCCGGCGTCAAAGAAATGGCGCATTCCCTCCGACTCCGGATAGGCATCCTTCACGGATTTGTAGTCGATGCCGAAGCGTTCCAGTAAGTGCTCGTATTCCCGAGCGAATGGAGTTTCGTCCATTCGGCGATCCTGCCAGACAACTACCACCCATCCGGCAGGCTTGAGGATGCGACGGAATTCGCGCTCCGCGGCACCTACGTCGAACCAGTGAAAAGCTTGGCCCACAGTGACGAAATCGACGGAGGAACCTGCGAGTGCGGTGGCCTCCGCTGAGCCATTCACGCTCTTGAAATTTGGATACGCGCGCAGAAATTCTTCGCCCCCTGCACGCATGTCAGCATTTGGCTCGACACCGTGAACGACATTGCCGTGATCGAGGAAGAGCTTGCTCAAAAGTCCGGTGCCGGAGCCTATATCCGCGATGACGTGTTCGGGACGCAAGCCGCATTGCTTGCCAAGCAAATCCACCAGAGCAGCGGGATAACCTGGGCGGTAGCGGGCGTAGTCCGACACGCGGTTGGAGAAGCGTTGTTTGGCGTCAGCAAAAGCCATCATGGTTGCAAAGTCCCTCGGATTCCGCAGGGGCTAAAGCCCAAAATCTCGTCCGGCGCCAATGTCGGAGCCAAAGCTCCGCCCCTCTAAGGGAACTGGCGCAAGAAGCGCACGTCGTTCTGGAAAAAGACCTGAATGTCATCGATGCCGTACTTCAACATGGCCAGACGGTCGATGCCAATGCCGAAGGCAAAGCCGCTGACTTTTTTCGGATCGTAATTCACAAAGCCATAAACGGCAGGATCGACCATACCCGCACCGAAAAGTTCGATCCAGCCAGATCCCTTGCACTTGCCACAGGTGCCACCGGATTTCGCGGTGCCACTGCCGCCGCAGAACACGCACGACGCGTCGAACTCGACAGAGGGCTCGGTGAATGGGAAATAGCTGGGACGGAACCGTGTTGTAACGCCTTCGCCGAAGAATTGCTTCACAAAATAATCGATAGTGCCGGTGAAATCGCAAAAGGTGATGTCCGAATCGACGGCCAGGCCTTCGATCTGGTGGAACATGAAAGAGTGCGTGGCATCCGGATTGTCACGGCGATAAACCTTGCCCGGTACGATGACCCGCACGGGGGGCTGGCGCTTTTCCATGGTGTGGATCTGCACGGGCGAAGTGTGGGTGCGAAGTAGCAGCGGACCCGGGGCGCCTTTTGGCAACTCGAGATAGAAGGTGTCCATATCGTCGCGGACCGCATGGTGCTCGGGAATATTGAGGGCCTCGAAATTGTAGTAAGGCGTTTCGATTTCGGGGCCTTCGACGACGGAGAAGCCGATGGAAAAGAAGATATCTTCAATTTCCTGGAAAACCTGGCGAATCAGATGGTGGGAGCCAATGGGACGAATGACGCCGGGCAGAGAAAGATCAACACGATCCTTGGCGTTTACGATCGCTTCGGACCCGGATTCGATCAAAGATCGGCGCTCTTCCAGCCTGGTCTCGACATGGGCGCGGAGTTGATTCAGTTCCTGTCCGACTATGCGCTTCAATTCTGGCGGAGCCGGCTTGAGCCAATTGTCGGTTATGCGCGACAACACTCCGGTCTTACGGCCAACCCAAGTGTCGCGGAAGTCTTTCCAGAGAACCTCGAGGAAGTCCTTGTCCACTTCGCTGTCGAATTGGGAACGGAGCTCAGAAAATAGCTCGGTGACCTGCTGCCCTTGTGTGATGCCGAGCTGGCTCAATTGCATTTGAGGTTTGGTGATGCCGCGGTCAGACAAAGCTTTGGGTGCGTCTGACGGAGAGGGATTTGCAGTCATAGGTCAGCACTCTCAAGATGGGGCGCAGCATTGCTGCGCCCCTACGATAGTAAACCCTCACGCCTGAAGGCGTGAGCTACAGGGTTACGCCTTCTTGGCGGCGGGTTTGGGGGCGAAGGCCTTGGCCTTTTCCGCAAGCTGGGCGAACCCAGGCATGTCTTTCACAGCCATATCCGCGAGCACCTTACGGTCAACCGAAATACCCGCAGCTTTCAAACCGTGAATCAGCTGACCGTAGGTGATGCCATTCTGGCGAGCGGCGGCGCCGACACGCTGAATCCACAAGCGGCGATACTGGCGCTTTTTCACGCGGCGATCGCGTTTTGCGTAGCGATCCGCACGATTGGCGGCTTCTTGTGCAGATTGGTAGAGCTTGCTCTTGGTGAGAAAGAAGCCCTTGGTCCTCTTGAGATACTTCTTACGCCGAGCCCGGCGTTTTGTGCCGCGTTTTACGCGTGGCATGGGTTTTCTCCTTCTTTATCCTATGTAACACATTCCTTCAGGGTGAGGATTTTCGCTCGTTGCCCCGAAAACCCTCAGGCCTGAAGGCCTGAGCTACAGATTTTTTGGGAAACAAGACGAGTTGCGAAGAAACGCGTGAAGCGATTCCAGCAACGGGTTTGTTTCCGGTGTGATTTGTAGCGGCGCGGACTAGTGTCCTTGCCGCAACCACGCTGGCATGAAAGCCAGCGCTACAAATGCGGGGCGTCAACCCAACATTCGCATGCCCCGCGAGCGGGGCGAAACGGCCGGCAGGCACCCGTGAAGCGCTGCCTGGCGCGTTTTGCAGAGAATGACTCCGCAGTTTCTTGCATGAGCTGAGCGAACTCAGCCCCTACAAAGTCTAGGCTCCGTAAGGGAGCATCTGCCTGACCGCCGCGACGTCACGGTCGCTCACCTTGGTGAGCTTCTTGAGCTTGCGCATACGCTTGGCAGCTTTGGTGCCGAGAAGATGGCGCTTGCCGGAATGCATGCGCAGGATCTTGCCGTTGGCAGTGATCTTGAAACGCTTTTTGGCGCCGCGATGGGTCTTCAGTTTCTTCTTGGGCTTCAGTGAATTGCGTGGCATTGCTGTAAATCCTCTCCGTACGAGCCGGCCGGAGCCAGCCCTGAAAATTTGTGTTGAACTACGCGTTCGGCTGCGCCGAGCTTGCCGGGCGGGCCGCAGCCCCAGCGCCCTTTTTCGGGGCAAGCAAAGCAACCAAAACATTGCCTTCCATCCGGGGCATAGTTTCGATCTGGCAGTGCTCGCCGATTTCGCCAAGGAGCCGCGTCATCTTGGCGCGACCCACTTCCTGGTGAGCCATTTCGCGGCCACGATGGAAGATCATGGCGCGCACCTTGTGGCCTTCCCCGAGGAACCGAATGATCTGATTCTTGCGAACCTGATAATCATGCTCGGCGGTTGCGGGGCGAAACTTGACTTCCTTCAACTGCGAACCACGGCTGCTTTTCCGCTGCTCGTGGGCCTTCTTGCTGAGCTGATACTGGTATTTGCCGTAATCGGTAATCTTGCAAACGGGCGGATCCGCTGTGGGTGAAATTTCGACCAGATCCAGCCCACGTTCACGCGCGAGGCGAAGTGCCTCAAACGGCTGCATGACACCCAACTGCCCGCCTTCTTCGTCAATCACCCGAACTTCCCGAGCACGTATGCGTTCGTTGATTCGAGTACGGTCGGCCTGCCGGAAATTCCGCTCTGCGATAAATCCCCCTAAGAAAAAAAGGCACCCGGCACGCCGGGTCACACCTCGTTTGTACAGATAAGCCCAGCCGCTTCCGCAGCATGGGGCAGACCTCAAAGTATAGCACGTGAAGAGAATGGGGCAAGACCGCAGAATCGTACTGCGACGCTACTGAATGGCGCGGGAGTCTATTTCCTGCTTCAATGCCGCGAGCAAGTCGGCGATCGGCCGGCCGCCGAGATCCCCCTTGGTGCGATGGCGCACGCTGACGGTACCGGCGTCGGCTTCTTTCGGGCCGACCACCAACATGTAGGGAATCTTCTGAAGCTGCGCGTCCCGAATTTTCGCTGGCAGCTTTTCGTTGCGATCGTCGAGATGCACGCGGATGCCGTGGCTCTTCAGCGTTTCGTAGATGTGTTTCGCGTAATCCGCGACTTTTTCGCTGACCGGGCAGATTTCCACTTGCGTGGGGGCCAGCCAGAGTGGAAACGCGCCGGCGTAATGCTCGATCAAAATGCCGAAGAAACGCTCGACGGAACCGAGAAGAGCGCGGTGAACCATCAGCGGCTGATGGCGCGCGCCATCGACGCCGACAAACTCCAGGCCGAAGCGGGCGGGCAGGTTGAAATCGAATTGCACGGTAGTGAGCTGCCAGGGACGGCCGATGGCGTCGATCAGTTTCACGTCGATTTTCGGGCCGTAGAAGGCGGCTTCCCCTTGCATTTTCTTGTAAGGAATCTTCAAGCGCGCCATGGTGTCAGCGAGAGCCTTTGTAGCCTGATGCCAGTCTTCTGGCTTGCCGGCGTAATTTTCAGGATGACTGGGATCCCAATCGGAAAGTTCCACTTCGAATTTGTCGAAGCCGAAGTTTTTCATGACCGCGAAGGCAAAATCGACGCAGGCTTCCACCTCGGCTTCGATCTGATCGGGTGTGCAGAAGATATGCGCATCATCCTGAGTGAAACCGCGAACGCGGAGCAGACCGTGAAGCACGCCGCTGCGCTCGTAGCGATAGACGGTACCTAACTCCGCAAGACGAACAGGGAGATCGCGGTAGCTGCGAAGCTTGGACTTATAAATCAGAATGTGCCCGGGACAATTCATGGGCTTGAGTTGGTAATCGGCCTTTTCTACTTCCACCGCGCCGAACATATTCTCCTTGTAGAAATCGGCGTGGCCGGAAGTCTTCCAAAGGTCGAAACGCATGATGTGGGGCGTAAACACCAGGTCGTAGCCGCGCGCTAAAAGTTCTTCGCGAAGCCAATTCTCGATCAAGGTGCGAATCAGCCCGCCCTTGGGGTGCCAGAAAATCAGGCCCGGGCCGGCCTCTTCCTGAATACTGAAGAGTTCCAACTCGACACCCAGCTTGCGGTGATCGCGCCGTTTGGCCTCTTCCAGACGGTGAAGATATTCGTCGAGTTCCTTTTGGTTGAAAAAGGCCGCGGCGTAGATGCGCTGGAGCTGAGGATTCCCTTCCTGACCTTTCCAGTAAGCGCCCGCGACGTTCATGATTTTGAAGGCCTGGATGCGTTTGGTGGAAGGAATGTGGGGTCCGCGGCAGAAATCGATGAATTTTCCGGTTGTGTAGAAGGAAACCATCGGCTCGTCGGCTTTTTCTTCGATGAGCTCGCACTTGAAAATCTGGTTGGAGTCTTTGTACAGCTTTAAGGCTTCGTCCTTGGGAAGTAGCTTTCGCTCGTTGGGCAGGTCCTTTGCCGCGAGCTCATGCATTTTCTTTTCGATTTTCTCCAGGTCTTCCGGTGTGAACGGATCATCACGCAGGAATTCATAGAAAAAACCATTTTCCACCGGCGGGCCGATGCCGAGTTTGACGTTGGGATAAAGCTCCATGACCGCAGCCGCTAACAAATGTGCCGCAGAATGGCGAAAAACGTAGAGTGCATCAGGATCCTTCTCGGTGAGGATCTGCAACGCAACGTCCTGGTCCAGGGGCCGGCGGAGGTCATAGAGCAGACTGCCGTCTTCCGCGGGATCCACGGAATTGGAAAAGATGCCGGTTTTGCCTTTTGTCCCGTTGCCGTTGCTGGCGCGCACCTTGGCGACCAGCGCCGCATCGGCTAGCCGGGGAGAGATGGACTTGGCGATTTCAACGGGCGTGGTGCCCTTAGGGAAGTCCTTGACGCTGCCATCGGGGAGAGTTACGTGAATCTGATCCATGGTCGGAGTCCTGACATGCAGTCATCTGCGATATATCTAGCTAGAGTATCGGCGGGTCGTCCACGGGTCAAGCGGGTGAAACGACTGATGGAACGACCGTCAAAGTAGGGTGACTTTCGGGAGGTTTGCAAAATGACCGTCTGAGCTTATCAGTTGTGCTTTATGGTGACGAGCCGTAGCGTAAATAATTGCGTCGGCCATCGAGAGACCGTTATCGGAGCTCGTTTGAGAAGCGAGAATGGCTAACTCCAAGGTAAGCGGAATTAAGCGGTCGCCAAAACTAAAGGCCTGCGATAAGAATTCCGTAGCCAGGCGGGTTCCCTGTTCTCGGCAAAGCTTCTTATGAACTTCATAGACGACAATAGAGGGGAGCAGCAGAACTGCCTGCGTTTCGAGGTATTGAGCGAATCGCTCAGCTTTTGGGCCGCTTCCCAAATACTCGATCCAGCCGGAAGAATCGACGACATATCGATCAGAATCGCTCGGAGTGGTCACGGTCCTCATCCTTCCACACCATTCCCTTTGCGATTCCGCGAAGCGATTTAATCGAGCGTGGACGGTGAATCCGGATGGAGTTATCTAGCACAAAAATTTGCAATTCCTCCCCGGGCTTCAGTTCCAATTGCTCACGAATACGTTTAGGGATAACCACTTGAAATTTGGGAGAAACTCGGACGGTTTCCATTCAGATCGCCTCAGTCGGAGTATATCGATCAACCTTCGGTATGTCAATCATACCGTCGATAGAATAGATGTCGTCCAGACGTATTACGTCCTAGGTATCGATATAAATCGATCGCATGAACAACCCTGGCACATAGCGATCCGAGCAAAGACCGGGAGGTTCGCAATGGGCGGATGGGTTTTCCGAGGCAAGGACGATACAATTTCTCCTTTGCATCAAAGAGCAAAACTGCGTCTAGGGGAACCGAATGAGATTATTCCTGAAGTCAATACTGCCGCTGGTCATTCTGAGTGTATTTGGGCCGGTAATGGCGCAGACTTTCCAAAAGGTGAACCCGGCGGATGACCGGTACAAGGCGGACATTTTGGTGGTGGTGGCGCATCCGGATGACGAGGCGTTTTTCACGCCGTATGTCGCCCGGGCGATTTACGACATGCACAAGCGGGTCGCGGTGATTTTCAGCACCCATGGCGGAAGCGGAGTGAATCGGTTCACGCGGGAACGCGGGCCGGCGATGGCGAATGAGCGGGAGATCGAGGCGCGCGACGCCTGCGCGAAATTGAGCATTTCGAATGTATGGTTCCTGGATGGGAAGGATACGGCGTCGCAAGACCTGCTGGATTCGTTCGCGAATTGGGGGCACGGCGCCAACCTGGAAAGGCTCGTGGGGCTGATTCGATTGACGCGGCCGGAAGTAATTTTGACGCACTTTCCCGGAGTCTTCATTGGCGAAAACCACGGAGATCATCAGGCCACCGGTGTTCTAGTTGTGGAGGCGTTCGATCTGGCGGGCGACCCGCTGGTCTTTCCTTCGCAACTTGCCGGCGACACGAAACACTACGAATCGTACCTCTCGAATCTGCAAACCTGGCAGGCGAAGAAGATCTATTTTGGCAGCGACGCGCAAGACGACAAACAATTCGTTGGCACCGGTCCGACGTACTCCGTTCGAGAGGTCTCACCATCGCAGAAGAAGCCGTACTGGCGATTAGCGTTGGATTCTGCGATGGCCCATCGCACACAGTTCCCAGATGACATCGCGCGAATGTCGCAATTGAGTGACGCGGAATTAGAAAAGGTAATGAGCGACCCGAACACAGCCTGGTGGTCGGAACCTTCCACGTTGATCTTCGGGAAGTCGGTCGTAGGCGGCAAACCGACGGATGATGTGTTCGCGCAGATCGAGGAGCAACCGTTAAAGGAAGCGCTCTTTCATAGTGGTGTTTTCACTGGGCAGTCCGCGTCGCAAGTTCCACGTATGGAGCTGGGCGGTCCATGGAAGTTTTATGCGGAGTTTTATCCCGCCCACGGACTTGACAACCTTCCGCGCGCCAAGGTTCCAGAGATTGGAGTGAAGGCTGGGGCTACGCTTGTTATCCCGATCGTTGTTCTCCATGACCCGGCGAAAACTCTGGCAGTGAAATTCTCCGTGAGTCTGCCCGAGGGTTGGAGACTAAGTCAGGGCGAAGGACAATTCGTTTTGCCCGCGGAGGCCAGCACTTCGCTGCCTCTATTGATCGAAACGCCCACGCTCGCTGCTGCGCGACTGAAAAACGCTACGCCCCAGGAAGTGACAGTACGTGCAGAGGCGGAAGGCCAGCCGGTAGGCGAAGTGAAACTGCGGGTGCTCCTAAAAGGAAGCGCACTGCCGCAATAACGCAGTTCACTTCTTGGGACGAGCGGCCTCTAACTGCTCCCACACAGCGTCTGGCAGCATTGCCAGGTCATTGAATTCTCCGGCGCCGCGCAACCATTGCCCACCGTCGATCACCACACACTCTCCATTGATGTATTCGGACATGTCGCTCAGCAAAAACGCAGCGAGATTGGTGAGTTCTTCGTGCTTGCCGAAGCGTTTCATGGGGTGCCTGTTGATGGCATGTTCCTCGAATTGCTTTGAGGGCATAAGGCGCGCCCAAGCTCCTTCCGTCGGAAACGGACCGGGGGCGATGGCATTGACACGAATGTGATATTTCGCCCACTCGACAGCAAGAGAAGTGGTCAGGGCGAGGACTCCAGCCTTGGCGCACGCCGAGGGCACTACATAACCGGAGCCAGAATTCGCAGCCGCGTACGTAGTGGTGATATTTAGAATATTGCCGCCGAGTTTCTTGGAGATGCGCCGCTTGGCGAACGCCTGTGTGCAGTGGAATGTGCCATTCAGCACAATACTCACAACCGCGTTGAAAGCATTGGGGGAAAGCTTCTCCGTTCGCGCCATGAAATTTCCGGCGGCGTTGTTGACCAGGGAATCGATTTCGCCGAACTGTTCTTCCGCGGCGGCAAACGCTGATTCGACCAGGGCGTATTCTCGAATATCGCAAGTTGTGAAGGCTGCTGCGCCGCCCAGCCGATGGATTTCCGCGCAGGTTTCCTTCAGCGGTTGTTCTCGGCGCCCAACAAGAAACAGGCGCGCGCCTAACTTAGAGAACTCGATAGCCATGGACCGGCCGAGGCCGCTCCCGCCACCTGTAAGGAAAATCGCGCGACCCTTCAGCAGATCGGATTGAAACATCGGTCCTCCTCTTTCGCTGGAAAGCAGCATTGTAACAGGGGGAAAATGATCGCGGTAACGGGGCAAACTTGCTGCGAGGGCGGTAAGAATCGCAGACAAAAAGGACAAGGGCGGGATGGGGACCTGGACCCACCCCGCCCTGACGCGGAAGCGGCGAACCCGCCATCCGCAAAAACGCTGTGGAGCAAACGCCCTGCAAACGATGGCGTTGCCATCAGAACTGAAGTGCTCGCGCCACCTTCGCCACGGACACTCCCCGTTGGCGAGCCAACTCAGTCCGAGCCTCACTGCAGTCCCTGGCCGTTAGGCGGTGCCTTCGGAAGGAGATACCGAAGACCAGTGGCTCAAGGGAGCGCAGCGAGAAGCGTATCCACAGCGTGAATCAAATCCTTCCAGGCTACTTCTACGGCTTCCTGGATCCTGGCAATCTCCCGGTCGTCAGCATCCTCGAGTTCCTGGATGCGATGTTTGAACTCGGCAAACCGCGTGCGAACGTACTCAAGTTCCCAATAGTGCTCAAGCTTTACGTTGACCTTCTGCCGTGCAAAGCGATTCTTCAAAAGCGCTACACGGGCCGACAGATCCTCTACTTCCCCAACGGCACGCTCGAGATAAGCTTCTTTAAGCTGCATGGTTTCCTCGCCCTTTTGAAAACAGCGCCTGAGAAATCCGGACAGTGGGCGGACCGGCTGATGGCAGGAGAAAAGCAGGTCGTGCGCCAAACGCCGCTGTCTCTAAGTCAAAGAAAAACAGCAAGTTAGTCAATTTGAGAAGAGTTGGCGCGAATGACTTATGGGTGGGAAGACTCAGAATGGACCGCGTGCCATGATGAAAATCGCGCAGTTCCGCTTTTGGGATTCACAGCAGTAAGTATCGGCCGGGTCAGTTCCCTCGGGAGACCTGCAATCAGTTGGCGGGCCCCATTGTGGCGGGGATGGGGTGTCCCATGGCCTTAGCGTACTCGGTGTCGTATACAGAGTTGCCGGGGAACTCCTCTGTGAGCGCCTTCAGATTCTGCTGTGCCAGGGCATCCTGCTTTTCGCGACGGGCAGATAGCGCCAGAAGAATCTGGGCAAATGGCTTCAGGTAGTGGCCGCTATCGGCAGTTTTCTGAACCTCAGACATGCCGAGTTGTCTATCTCCGTGAATCCCACCGAACCAGAGGACGAACCGGGCCGAGGAAGAAAGGGAGCCGATGACGTAATAGGCGATGCCAGGCGCAACGTAGGCGTCGAACGCTTCCGGATGGTCGTGAAGCAGCATCTCTGCATTGGAGTTGGCTTCCTTGAGACGTTTCAGGGCGTCGTAGTGCTTTTTCAATAGCATACTGTCCGCATCCGACTGCATGCCGGCACACAGCGTAAGGGCGAACAGACCCTCCGGGTCACGTGGGTGGTTTTTCAGCCGTTGGAACGCCAAAGTATGCGCTCGTGCACAGCTCCCTTCGAAATTCTTGATGCGGGCGGGATCGGGAGTACCGGTGATGCCGCCCAAGAAGCGCTTATCGTCGAGAAAATAATCGCTGGTCAACACGTTCTGGAGATAGAACTCCTCGAAGAGGTAGGTGGCAGCCAGAGAGACCTGGCCAAACGGTTCGGTGGGATTCTGGTCTACCCACTTCTGAAAGACCTGACGTGCTTGAAGAAACTGCTGCTGGTAGAGGAGGCGATAGCCCTCTTCGAGTTCGGGCAGAGAGGTGAACGCTGGCCCCATCGCTTGGGCAGAGGAGGCTTGGGCGGAGACGGTTTGCGGCCAGAAGGACAGACACGCCAAGGTGGCGAGCAGCACGTACGAAAGGAAACGCATGGTCCACCTGCCTCAGAAGAGTCCGGGAAGAAAACGCGGCTTCCCGTACATGGCCTCCCGGTAGCGAGCGTCCGAAAAGAGGACGCGCTCCTCGGTGTTGATTCGGCGCGATAAGACGAGAACATGGGCGGCGGAACCGATGCAGGCGGTGATCCACGCACAGTGAAGGAGCGGGAGCGCCAGCATCTCGACAAAAACGGCGGCATAGTTCGGGTGACGGACGTACCGGAAGGGCCCTGTGGTGATGACTCCCATGCCGGTGGAGTTCATGACTTCAGCATTCCAGTGCTCGCCGAGCGTTCGAATGACCCACCAGCGAACCACATTGGCGGCGAGAAACAGGGCGAAGCATACCGCAGCCAGGGCGGGATAGAAAGGGCGATGTAGGAAGACAACTTCGAGCGCCGCTCCGATCAACACGCCGGTGTGCAGCAGAACCATGGTGCGAAAAACCGGGTCGACCACTTTGGAGGCGCCGTGGGCCAGCATCTCCCGCTGGTGACGCCGGGAGATCTGCAATTCGTAAATGCGTAGAAGTGCTACGACGAGGAGAAGCCCGAGGTAGGCTTTGACGCTTAATTCCATTGAAGCAACAAAAACTCCGCGCTGAAGCCGGGGCCAAACGCCGCAGCCATGGCATGTTCGCCGCGCTTGAGGGGACGCTTTTCCAGCCACTCCTGAAGAATAAAGAGAATAGTGGCGCTGGACAGGTTCCCGACGTTGGCGAGGATATCCCAGGAGGGCTGGGTATCGCATTTGCATAGTCCTAATTGTTGCTCGACATTGCCCAAAAGGCGCGCACCACCCGGATGCAGAATCCACCCCTTGATATCCTCACGGGTCTTGCCATGACGTTCCAGGAAACCATGAACCAAGCCCTTGATTTCCGCACCGATCATCTCCGGGACGTCTTTTGCCAGAAGGATGTGAAAGCCAGAGTCGCGCAAATCGAAGCCCATGGCACCCAGAGAGTCCGGGAAGGTGTAGGTCTCTGTGACCAGCACGCGCGGGCCGGGCTTGTCCTTCCCCGTGACCACCACCGCTGCGGCACCGTCACCAAAAAGAATGGACGAAATCAGATTTGCCTGCGAAATGTCTTTCCGCTGGAAGGTGAGCGACGGCAATTCCACGGCGATGATCAGCACAGTCGCATCGGGGTAGGACTTAATGTAATCGGCGGCACGCGAGATGGCCATGGCTCCGGCGGCGCATCCGAGTTCTGTAAACGGCATACGCCGAATATCGGAGCGAAAGCCCATGAGTTTGATCAGGTGCGCATCGAGCGAGGGAATCATGAATCCGGTACACGAGACAGTGATGATGAGATCAATGTCTTCGGGGCGCAAATCGGCCTTCGCCAGACACTTTTCGGCGGCTTCCCGGCCAAGCTTTATGGCGTGCTCGATGTATTCGTTATTCGTTTGGGCAAGTGCTCGCGGTTCAATGGTGTAGTCAATCGGGAAAATGGCGTGCCGCTGGTGCACCTGGGCGTTATCCACGATGGCCATCATGGCCTCTACGCGACGGTCGGGGATGTCAAAAACGCGCCCCATGTAATACTTTACGTCCTCGCGGGTAATAAGATATGGGGGC
>Ga0074045_10000998_pt1 | contig 27662 bp, 24 predicted proteins | sample BogForMeECP23OM2_FD_94442 | JGI IMG/M metagenome (GOLD analysis project Ga0074045, IMG submission 94442) | Bog forest soil microbial communities from Calvert Island, British Columbia, Canada - Bog Forest MetaG ECP23OM2 | ecosystem: Environmental > Terrestrial > Soil > Wetlands ...
CGAGAGGCGTGACGGCCTTTGTGTTGAAGTACCGCCTCGCCCACACCGGCGAGGACGCTACGCAGGAATTTGTCGAGATGTTTGAAGACAAACCGAAATTTCAAGAAATGTTAGCGAAGGTGGTTCCCTTGTCCATCGCCGATGGCTTAACTGCCGTCACCTACGTTCGCCAGCATGCGGCGCAATGGGGAGTTTCCCCCGACCGCGTCGGCATCATCGGCTTCTCCGCTGGTGGAGGCGTCGCCGCCGGGGTTGCCTTCCGTTACCTGTCTGAAGGCAGGCCCGCTTTCGTGGCCCTGATCTATGCGGGCGGGGGGATGTTCAAAAATGATCCCGTTCCGGCAGATGCACCGCCGATGTTTGCGGTGGCTGCGACCGATGATCAGCTTGGACTGGCGCCGGACAGCGTTGCTTTGTACGAGAAGTGGACCGGCGCGCACAAATCGGCCGAATTGCACATGTATGCCAAGGGTGGCCATGGCTTCGGAATGCGAAAGCAGAACCTCCCTACCGATCACTGGATCGACAGGTTTACCGATTGGCTGGAGTTACAGGGTTTCTTGGAGAAGTGACTACCGAGACTTGGTCGCGACTGCGGCTCTATGTCGGCGTACCGTTCATTCCTTAAACCCAAGGCGATTTCGGCCGCATCCTATTTATTTTATCGACTACGGGAGGCGCCGCATGAATCTGCCTGATGCTCCGATTGCACGCGAAGGCTTCTTCGTCACGCACTTCCTCACCGTCAGGGATCAGGAAAAATCGAAGGACTTCTACGTCCGAATCCTTGGCGGGAAAGTGATCAAGCCGCAAAATCCCTGCTACATCAAGCTTGCTAACTCCTGGATCATTCTCAATTCCGGCGGTGGCCCGACTCCCGACAAGCCAGAGGTCCTCCTCGAAACCCCTTCCAATCTCAATCGAGTGAATAGCTTCCTTAACTTGCGCGTCGCCGACATCTGGGCCTGTTACAAACAATGGCGCGACAAAGGAGCGTTCTTCCTTACCGAGCCGCTGGATAATCACGGCTGGGAGTGGCGTTGCTACATGCGTGATCCCGACGGCTACCTCATCGAGGTCGGCCAATACACGCAAATGGCGCTCGACCGTTTCAAAACCTATGCCCGCTGAGTTGCCAGTCAGATCCACTTCGATCCGCGAACGGATAGTTCCATGATCGCCAACATCACTGGTCCGGTTTCGCCGTTAATTAGGATCTCGGGAAAGTGGGCAGACAAATTAGCGTGGTGGCGTGAACCATTTTTCTTCAATCTCTTTCACGAACGTTGCAGCTAGCTTCTTGTCTTCATTGGGAAAATAGCTCCCATTTGAAGTCAGGATTTTTTTGAGCGCAGCCAGCGAAACTCCGTAGAACTCGGAGGTCACTTTATCTCTACGCACGTAATCACGCAGTGCGGCTCGGTTGCCCTTACCGGGACTTGGAAACTCCAGCTCGCGGCCATGGCTCATGTGGTCATCCAGGGTTGGAACTAATTTTACCGCCTGCATAATGTGCGCGAACAGATCAGGCGCTGTTGCCAAGAACAGCTGGAAAACCGACTGCCCGTGTTATAACTCGTGACACAGATTCGGTCATGAGCCGCTTGAACAACAATCCCAGTTTGCAATTTGTCAATGGCTCTGTTGCATTGCTTCGTAGGTTTACCGCGGAGTCGCCCACAGAAAACGCGCGACGATTTCAAAGGGGAGGACTGATGCTTGGCCTGATGCGATATGTTGTTCCGTTCGTTCTGCTGTTTGCCGTTTTCTCTGCAATCGCGCCGGCGCAAAGTGCCGGTGGGAACCCTGCGCCGACGCCGGGCGTTGCCGATCGGCATGCGACGCCGGAACCATTCGACGTTAACGCCGCCGTGGATGCCTATCTGGCGAAAATGCCTCCGGCGGAACGCGCTCGTTCCAACGCCTATTTCGAAGGCGGCTATTGGTTGCTTTTGTGGGATTTTCTCTCCACCGTACTGGTAATGTGGATATTGCTCAGGTTCAGATGGTCGACGCGCATGCGTGATCTGGCTGAGCGTATTACGCGCTTTCGCCCGCTTCAGACGGCGCTTTACTGGCTTCAATTCATTATCGTCACGTCTGTGCTGACCCTCCCGCTCACCATCTATGAAAGCTACTTGCGCGAGCGCAAGTATGGCCTGCTGAATCAGACCTTCGGGCCCTGGATGCGGGACCAGGTTGTTGCCCTCGTGGTTGGCGTGATACTGGGCGCAATTCTGGTGGTGCCGCTGTTCGGGTTGGTGCGCCGTCTCGGAAGAAACTGGTGGGTGTGGGGAGCGGTGGTCTCTCTCATCTTTCTGGCGTTCGTCATCCTCATCTCTCCGGTATACATCGCTCCGCTCTTCAACACCTACACGAAGCTACAAGACGCCCGCATCAAAGATCCCATCCTCAGCATGGCGCGCGCCAACGGCATCCCCGCAACTGACGTCTACGAGTTCGACGCCTCCCGGCAATCCAACCGCGTCAGCGCCAACGTCAGCGGTTTCGCCGGGACTCAGCGAATTTCTCTGAACGACAATCTCTTGAAGCGTTGTACTCTGCCCGAGATTGAAACCACCATGGGACACGAGATGGGCCATTACGTTCTCAATCACGCATACAAGGGATTAGTCATGTTTGGTGTGGTGATCGTGTTGGGCTTCGCCTTCTTGAATTGGTTCATCAACATTTCCTTGGCGCGCTGGGGACAAGCTTGGGGCATCCGCGGGATAACCGACGTCGCGGTGCTGCCGCTGGCCGCTATCGGGTTGTCCGTTTACTTCTTTCTCGTGACGCCCGTGACCAACACCATCAGTCGCACCATGGAGTTCGAGGCGGACATGTACGGCCTGAACGCTGCTCGGCAACCGGATGGCGAGGCCAACGTTGATTTGATGCTCGGAGAATATCGCAAACTTGATCCCGGGCCGGTTGAGGAGTTCGTCTTCTTTGATCATCCTAGCGGACGTACCCGGATTACCGCCGCGATGCGCTGGAAGGCCGAGCACCCGGAGTCAGCATCGCCGGAAGAACTTGCCAGGCCCCTTTTCAGGACACAGTAGACGCGCTGGTTGCACGCGGCGGCGCTATCGCCGAAGTCTTTCGACACGTTGCGCATCTTCAAGCGTGTTGCAGCAACCCCGTCGGTACTTTGCAACAAGGGCAGCCACCTTCGCTTTGAACTCTGCTTCTGCCGCTTCATCAAGTTTGGGCGGAGGCGTTGCGCGCGTGGCCACGGCGTTTGCCATCCCCATCGGGACGACGTGAACACCTTTGATCACACGCTTCGCAGACATAGGCAGAACCCGACGGTGCAAATATACTGTCGCTGATTAATACCGATTGATACCGTGATCAGGATACGTCCGGTCGGTAGCACGCTTGGGCTTCGAGAAACGCTGATCGCTCGGACACGTCGGGTTACCGGAGAATAGGTATTAGCCGCGACCTGTCCGCGTTTATCGGGAGCTAAGCGAAATCACGGACGTTCCTATGCAAGAGGATGTTAGCGCGTGGTAGACTCCGCGTAACCGGCTGAGCTATCAGCGGAATTTCCCGATTTTGGGTATAGCGTTGAAGGCACGCAAAAGGAACGGCAAAAAGAAGAAGCCAAGTCTCAAAATGGCTGCGCAAGCTATTGCCAAGACAGTTTACAAGTATGTCGTGGAGTTGCCAGAGGAGGAACGAAAAAGGGAAATCGCCGCTTTTGAACGCGCAATGTCAAAGAAGTTCAAGCGGCTGAGAGCAAAGAAATGAATAAGACGATTTCCGAACTACATGAAATGCCCTGCAAGCTCCAGTAAAACCGGCGGCGTTGACGGTTAAGGCACGATGAAGTCCATCGATGACTCTGGCCAGTTATACTGCTGTGACTTTGACGTGCTACTTATGTGACCTAGAGTTCGCTAGGCACAGTACCGCTTTCGGAAGACTCCCGAGCTTCTTCTGGCCGCCCGATTTGAGGTAAAAATGGCTACAACTCCGATCGACCGGAGAACTTACAAGGCACTGCTGGACCAGGTGAACGACGGCGTGTACATCGTGGACTTGGACCGGCGCATTCTGTACTGGAACGAGGGTGCCTTTCGCCAGACTGGCTATGAAGCCCATGAAATGGTGGGCCGGCGTTGTCCGGAGGATGGGCTTTGTCACGTGGACAGTGAGGGGAAGAAGTTGTGCCATCACAATTGTCCTCTGACAGCAAGCCTCAACAACGGACGATCGCACGAAGTGGACGTCTTCTTGCGGCATAAGCAGGGGCGGCGGGTTCCCGTGACGGCGAGGGTTCAGCCTCTTCGGGCAGCCGACGGCTCAATCGTCGGGGCCGTACAGATATTCAGTAACAGTACTGCTGAGCAGGATGCGCAGCGCGAGATCGAGCAGATGGGGCGCCTGGCCTTTCTCGACCAAGTCACCCAACTGCCGAATCGCCGTTTCGTCGAGATGGCACTGCAAACAGCCCTGAGTGAATACCGCGTACACAAGGAGCCATTTGGAGTGTTGATGATTGACCTCGACCGATTCAAGGCCATCAATGATCGTTTCGGTCACGCCACCGGAGACCACGCTTTGCTAGAAGTGGCGAAGACCCTGACGGGAACGCTGCGCCCCGCGGACATCGTTGGGCGGTGGGGAGGTGATGAGTTCATCGCCGTCGCCCATCACGTGAACAATGAGATTCTCACCCACTTGAAGGCGAGATGTGCAGCCATGGTCGGACAAACCTCGTTCCCGAGCGGTGATGGCAGCTTGGTATCTCTGTCGGTCTCGATAGGCGGCACACTCGCACTACCCGGTGACACCGCCGAAAGCCTGATCAAACGGGCAGATGAGCTGATGTACCAGAACAAGATTAAATAGTGGACTCGTGAAGAAGGAGCTGAGGTTCCTGAACACCCGGCGCTCATAACCGTGGGCCACAAGTCAGCCGTATTTCTACGCGGACGGTGAAGTTCTGATTAAGCCGATGGCCAGCGTGACTACCGAAATTGCAAGAATAACAGCGCCCGCGTAGATGAGTCCGACTGCTCCGCTAGGCTCAGCAGCCGCAGGCGGCAGCATCGAGAAAAAGAACCCCGCCGATATGAGAATCGCCGAGAGAGGCACTCCGATACGCACGAGCCAGACAATCGGGTAGGGGAGAACAGCTGAGTCCGCAAATATCTGACAGACGAGGGAAAGAATCACGATGACGCCGGCATGAGCGTGCCCGGCGCGAAAGAAATTCTGACGGAGCGGATTGTCCATGAACCCGCTCGTTTTGTTCATGAGCGACGTCAAAAGGAAATACCCACCGTATTGAATCGTCGGCACGGTAACAAGGATGATCCCGGACATCAGTCTGGCTTCGCGCGTCATAGATTCTCCTTATAAGTCGATCACTTAGAAAACGGTCTCTCGCCGTCCTACAGTCACGATCTGGGGACCACCGCTTCCTCGACTCCCGCCGCACGGCTTGCAGCGTCAGCACGTTCGCCGCAGCCTCCGAATCTTCATCCGCGTCGATCTAGAATCGTTGCCTATCGTACTCCTCCCAAGTCCTCATAAGTTTGAATGCATAGGTCGAAGAAGGAGCGCTTGCTGTACAAACCTGAACTCAGCGACTCCGCTGATTCAGAGACACCAAAGGAGGCTCCCCCATGGAAGCTATGTATTACATCGGACTGGATGTTCACAAGAGGACCATCAGCTACTGCGTGAAAGGTGCGAGTGGCCGCTGTGACACAGTCCGATATGTACAGCCGGTCTGCGTTCGAACACTCACCTTACCGCCTTGATCCTGCGCACTCCCTCCACAACATTCCGCCCTTTGTTTTCCATCTCCTGCGCACTCTTCCGTTTCTCATACACAACTTAATTCCTTCTCCCTTCATAGCTTGCGCGCTCTGTCCAAAAACACCGCGGCTATCCCCCTTCGCGTCGCAACGGTCTCTCATTCTTTGCGAAGTTCCGAGTTACAACTGTGAACTCTAAACAACCCCTTCCGCCAACTCCTTTGTTCCACCACTTGCGAATTGCACCTATGTAAGTCCTTTGCTTGCCTCTTTACAAGCCTGACAGGGGACGGTGGGAGGTGTTATGTTTCCTACGATCTCGCGTACTCCGAAGCCTCGCCGTGTTACTCGCGCCCTCCCTTACAGCAACCCTTCTCGACATCGGCTACAATCTTCGTTTTGCCCTGCTTGCCCTGGGGCCCATAGCGAGGTGAGCGGATGAGTGGTCAGCGGCGTAAGAATTCGTTCAATGGAGGGAACAGAGTAAACCGCGCGGCAGTTTTTGGTTTACTGGCAATCCTTCTCGCTGGTCTCGCGGCCACTTTTCCCGCCGGCGCGCAACAGCGGCGAGAGCGCGAACCCAATTCCGTTTATGCGCAACGCCGCGCCAAGCTTGCCGCGCAGGTGGATGGCCCCATTCTTCTGCTGGGCTACACCGGCCGCGAAGAGGAATCGCAGTCCTACGTGTTTGCCCAGGAAGAGAATTTCTATTACCTCACCGGCCACAATGAAGAGGGAGCGGCTTTGCTGCTCTTGCCCGGCGGAAAGACCTGGGTGCCCAGGCCGGAGACCCGGGAAAAGATGAGGTCCTCGATGATCGACGGCGGCCTCGCTCCCGAGATTCTTTTTTTGCCGGCGAAAGACCGCCGCAAAGAAGTCTGGAACGGCGTGCGCATGTCGCCGGAAGATCCTGACATCAAACCGAAAACGGGTTTCGGCACGGTTCTTTCCTACTCTGAACTTCGCGCCATTACCGAAGTTCTCTCCCTGGAGTTCCCCACCGTTTACACCATTCTTCCGTACCAGCGCGAACTGGGCGGCTATCCGCACGAAAAAGAAGTTGTGGACTGGATGAAACAGGCCGTCCCGCAGGAGACGGTCAAGGATGTCCGCAGCAACATCACCGATCTTCGCGTGATCAAGTCTCCCACGGAAATTGCGCTACTTCGCCAGGCCATCGATCTTTCACTTGACGCGCAGCTTGAAGCCATGAAGATGATGCGCCCCGGCCTGTGGGAATATCAGATTGCCGCGAAAATGGTGGAAGTCCACGCCATGGGAGGCTCGGAAATCGAAGCCTATGCGCCGATTGTAGGCGCCGGTCCCAATTCCACGGCGCTGCACTACGACAAGCTTTCGCGGAAAATCCAGGACGGCGATATTGTCGTGATGGATGTGGGCGCGCAATACTCCGGTTATGCCGCCGACATCACTCGCACGATTCCAGCCAACGGAAGATACACCCCGCGGCAGCGCGAGATTTACGACATCGTGCTGGGCGCGCAAAATGCCGCGCTGGCCGCGCTAAAGCCTGGCGCCATCATGGGCTGCCGCGAAAAGAAAAACTCGCTGTTCAACGTCGCTTACAACTACATCAATTCCCACGGCAAGGACCAGCACGGCAAGGGTCTGGGCCAGTATTTCATTCATGGGCTGGGCCACAACATCGGGCTGAACGTTCACGATCCCGGCGATTCTTGCAGACCTTTGCAACCCGGCATGGTCGTAACCGTCGAGCCCGGCATTTACATTCCCGAGGAAAATCTCGGTGTGCGCATCGAAGACGATGTGCTCGTCACGGACACCGGCTATGAACTGTTGAGCCGCAAACTCACCCGCGACCCCGACGAAATCGAGAGGATCATGGCTGCAGCCGCGAAGCAGCGCGCCGCAGCGGATAAATCTGCGGTAAGCCAAACCGTTCCATCACCTGATTCGGACGCTGACAGCGCGCAAATACGCGCCCTGATTGCAGAATATGCGAAATCCATCGATGACGCAGACACCACGCTAGCATCGGAAATCTGGTTAAATGCCCCGGACGTCTCTTTTATCCATCCGCGCGGCGAAGCCCATGGCTGGGATGGAATCAAACTGAATGTGTATGAACAGCTTATGGGCAGTCTCTTCTCCCAGCGCGACCTGCAGGTCCGGGATGTCACCGTACGTGTCTATGGAGACGCCGCGTGGGCCGATTTTAAATGGCACTTCGTCGCGAAATGGAGAAGCGACGGTACGGCAGTAACCACGGACGGCCGGGAAACTCAGGTGTATCGAAGAATGCCGGATGGCGCATGGCGTCTGGTCCATGTTCATTACTCCGGTCCTCCGGTCGGCGGGGGTCGCGAAGGTGTGTGAACGAATCCCGCGCCAGGTTTTTGCGCAATGAAAGGCTAGGGAGACGGATTGACCCGCTTGAACGCGCCCGTTTATACTGGTGATTCGCGTTGGGCCCGCGGTACCGGCCTGCGCGCCTCGTGTCATTCCACGCGCTGCTCCTCTGGGCTGCCGTCTGGAATTTCCGAATTTTCTATAACCCTTATGGAGAGCTTTCGGCCGCTTTTTGCGGCCGCGCGAACTTATGAGCAGCACTAAAGCAACGCAACTTCGCCCCGGGATGGTTATCCAGCACGAGGGCCAACTTTATACCGTATTCAGCACCGATCACCGCACACCCGGAAACAAGCGCGGCTCCATGCAGACCCGTCTGAAGAATCTCCGAAATGGCGTGATGATCGACTACCGGTTCCGCGCCGAAGAATTTGTGGAGCGCGCCATCCTGGATGAGATCGAATTCGAGTACCTGTATAACGAGGGCGACGACTTCCACTTCATGAACACGCAAACCTACGAGCAAATGCAGATGAGCCGGGATGAACTCGGAGAAACGGTGTACTACCTGATTCCCAACACCATCGTTAAAATCGAATTCTTCGACGACAAGGCCATGGGCGTGGATTTGCCGGACACCATGGACATGAAGGTAGTCCAGACCGAGCCCACGCTGCAGAAAGCGACGGCCAGCGCGGTGATGAAGCCGGCGACATTGGAAACCGGGCTGGTGGTGAACGTGCCGCCGTTCGTCAACGAAGGCGACCGCATTCGCGTGGACACGTCCGAAGCGCGCTACGTGCAGCGAGTGGAATAATCGCCGCTCGCGCAGCTTAGGCCTTGTTGGCGATGCCGCGTTCTCCGGCGGGATGCGCGCCAAACACGCGATCGAAAATTTTGTCCACGTTCCGCAACTGACGATTCAGATCGAAAGTAAACTCCAGATCCTTCGGCGTCATGTATTTCGTGATGCGTTCATCATTTGCCACCCGTTCGCGAAAACTCGATTCCGATTCCCACGCCGCCATGGCATTCGCCTGCACCGCTTTGTAAGCGTCGTCGCGTGGCATTCCCTTCTCCACAAGATCCTGCAGCAACTGTCCGGAAAACACCAGTCCATGCGTGCTTTCCAGATTGCGCAGCATACGCGCGGGAAACACGCGCATTTCGCTGATGATCGTGGTCATCTTCGCAAGCATGTAATCCACCAGAATGGTGGAATCGGGAAGGATGATGCGCTCAACGCTGCTGTGCGAGATGTCGCGTTCGTGCCACAGCGCATTGTTCTCATACGCTGCCTGCATGTTGCTGCGCACCAGGCGAGCGAGCCCGCAGATCTGCTCGCAGTTTACGGGGTTTCGCTTGTGCGGCATCGCGGAACTGCCGCGCTGCTCGTGGGCGAAGTATTCCTCCGCCTCGCGCACCTCAGTGCGCTGCAAGTGGCGAATTTCCAGGGCGAACTTCTCGAGCATGGTAGCGATCAAGGCGAGCGCACTCAGATAATGCGCGTGGCGATCGCGCTGGACAACCTGCGACGCCACGGGCGTAACTTGCAAGCCCAGGCGCTTGCAGATCTTCTCCTCGATGTCTGTGCCGAGATGTGAAGCATTGCCGACAGCGCCGGAGATCTTTCCGAAGGCCATGCCGTGAGCGGCTTCGCGGAAGCGAGCGATGTTGCGCTGATTCTCCGCAAACCAGTTGGCGATCTTGAGGCCAAAGGTGATGGGTTCGGCGTGCACGCCGTGGGTGCGGCCGATCTGCGGTGTGTGCTGGAATTCGTGGGCGCGCACATCGAGGATTTCGCCAAGGATCACCAGATCGCGTTCGATGATGTGAGAAGCGTCGCGCACAAGAAGGGCTTGCGCGGTATCGACGACGTCGTTGGAGGTCATGCCATAGTGCAGCCAGCGCGCGGCTTCCGGATCGCCGACGGATTCGCCAACGGCCATGGTGAAAGCGATGACGTCGTGCTTTACTTTGGCTTCCAGTTCGTTGATGCGGGCGACGTCGACTTTGGAGCGGGAACGCAACGCGGCAGCCGCTTCCTTGGGAACCTCACCGGCTTCGGCGAGCGTGTCGGCGGCGGCGAGTTCAACATCGAGCCATTTCTGGAAGCGATTGGCGTCGCTCCAGACACGACCCATTTCTTCGCGGGTATAGCGAGCTATCACGTGGATCTCTCCAGGGGAATCTAGTGCCATGATACGGCATTTATGATGGTTTTTGCAGGCGGAGAGCTTGGTCGCGGCATTCTTGCATGCGGCGCGTGAGGAAGCGGCGCTCAGGTTCGGAGCAGGGACGGCCGAGAGCCGCTGCAAAGTAATTTGCCGCTTGGGAAAATTCTCCCGTTTCGGCCAGCAAACTTGCGCGAGTGGAAGGCAAGAGATAGTAGTCACGAAGCGCGGGATCCTCCTGGATTGCAGACAGTTCATCCAGAGCGCATTCCGGGCCATGAACTTTTCCGAGCGCAACGATACGATTGAGGGCCACGACGGAAGAGGGATTCAGGGCCATCAGGTCGTCATAGAGATCGAGGATGGCTTCCCAATCGGTAGCGGACGGGTCTTTCGCTTGCGCGTGAATCGAGGCGATGGCGGCTTGCACGTGGAACTGAGAAAGCTCTTCGCCTTCCGCGCTCATCGCCAGACGGCGCGAGCCGAGAGCAATCAGTCGCGAATCCCATTTGCAGCGGTCCTGATCCTGTAGAAGGACGAGTTCGCCCTGGTCGTCGACACGCGCGGCGAGCCGGGCACCCTGAAAGGCCAAGAGGGAAACCAGGGCGTGCGCTTTGGGCTGAGAAACCGGCGAATCAGCGACGAGAAGAGCCAAGCGCAAGGCTTCAGAACACAGATCCTGGCGGACCAGATCGTCTCCCTCGTGGGCGGCATAGCCTTCATTGAACAAGAGGTAGATGACTTCGAGGACGGAGTCGAGAGATTTGCCCAACTGGTGCGAGGGAGGTAACTCGAAAGCGAGACCCTGTTCGCGAATCTGGCGTTTCGCACGCACCAGGCGCTGCGCAATGGTGGCGGGCTCACAGAGAAAGGCGCGGGCAATTTCCTTGACGGAAAAGCCACTGACCGCCTTCAGGCTGAGGGCCACGCGTGAATCGCGAGAAAGCGCAGGATTGCAGGCCAGAAAGATCATGCAGAGTTCGTCGTCGCGCAAGGCCTCGGGCAATTCTAGGCGAGGCGCAGCGCGAGGCTGCGACAGTTCCGCAACGACTTCCGAGGTTTTCTGCAACACCACGCCGCGGTGGCGCACCAGGTCGAGGGCACGATTGCGCGCCACGTGCAGAAGCCAGCCGGGCGGATTATCCGGAATGCCGGAGAAGGGCCAAGTTTGCAGCGCCTTAGCGAGAGCGTCCTGCACGGCTTCTTCGGCCAAATCCAGGTGCGCGGGGCCGAGAACACGAGTGAGATAGGAGACCAGCTGTCCCGCAGAGGTGCGAAACAGATGGTCAACCACGGAGGTTATTCTGGCGTCTGGCTCAGGCATTGCGGGCAGCTTGCGACAGGTCCTGAATTTCGCGGACTTCCACGGTGCCGCCGTATTCAAGTTGCGGATGATCGCGAGTGAGTTCAATGGCGTGTTCGTAGCTGTCGGCATTAAACATGTAGTAGCCACCGAGTACTTCCTTACCTTCGGTGAACGGACCGTCGGTGACGCGCATGGGCGATTTGCCGCGAAGGACGCGGCCGGCGCCGTCGGTCAGTTTGTTGCTTCCGGTAAGGCGGCCCTGCTCGCGCATTTTCTGTCCCCATCCGTGGTACTTCTTGAAGGCTTCCTGCATTTCCTGAGGGCTGAGTTCGGCAAACTTCTTGGGATCGTCGTAAAGCAGAATGATGTATTGAGGCATGTTCGGCTCCTGATAAACGCGAGTATAGTCCGAAATTCCCGCGTAATTGATGGTGCAGAGAGATGACGATTCAGACGGACGGAAATCGACAGCGGATCGGGCGAGAGGTGCAGATCTTCGCTAGGAAACGCGACGGAACCGATAAGTTATTTATACTCAATACGTTGCGGGAAGCCATGAGGCCGTGCCGGTGGCCTAACCGGGAAAGGATAAAGCTGTCTAATCGTGAGGATGAACGAGAGCATCGAGAGGACTGCAGATGGGATCAGCGACGCGATGGCCATCGAGCGGACGCTCGGGGGCGATCGGGATGCGTACCGTGTCCTTGTAGAAAGGCACAGCAGGAACGTGTACCAGATGGCGTACCGGATGACGGGCAACAAGCCTGACGCGGAAGAAGTGGTGCAGGAGGCATTTTTGCGCGGGTACAAAAAGCTGAAGCAGTTCGCGGGGAATGCGAATTTCGGGACCTGGGTCTACCGCATCGGGGCGAACTACGCAATCGACCTGCTGCGACAGCGGAAAGCAGAAGATTCACGGCGAGAACGGCCGAGCAAAGCAACGGAAGATGGATTGGAAGTGGATCCGCTGAGCCAAGTGCAGGATGGACGGCCTTCACCGGAACGGTTGGCGAGAAGCGGAGAGCTGGCCTTGAAGATGAAAGAAGCGTTGGACGCGCTGACACCGGCGGAACGCACCGCGATCGTGATGCGTCACTGGGAAGGCTGCGCGATTGAAGAAATTGCCGAAGTGCTGAAATCGAACGCGAACGCCACGAAGAACACGGTATTTCGCGCGGTGGGAAAACTGCGACGCGCGTTGGAGCCATTTGCGGAGCAACGAACCGCACGGGCAATGGGAACGGAATCATGAGACACAGGACAGAAGAAGAATTGATTGGATATCGAGATGGCGAGCAACAGGATCGCGAGGAAATCGCGATGCACCTGAAGGAATGCGGGGAATGCCGGAGTGAGATGGAGCGGATCGAGGCGGTGTTTGCGGCGTTGGACGCGATGCCGGTGCCGGATCCCGGGGAAGACTACGGGCAGCGAGTGTGGCAGCAGATAGCGGGTCGGCTGCCAGCGAAGCATGCAAATTGGTGGGCAGGATGGTTTTCGTGGAAGCCGCTGGCGGTTGCCGGAGCGATGGCCGCGCTCGTCGTGCTGGCGTTCGTGATTGGAGTGCGCCAGGGGCGGCATGAAATCGGTGGAGACGTTGCGGATGCCGGCAAAGTGCGCGAGCGCGTTTTGGTGGTGGCGGTAGGAGATCATCTGGGACGCTCGGAAATGATGCTGATGGAATTGGAAAATGCACCGCCGGCGGAGAGCGGTCAGAAAGTGATCGACATTTCGACCACGCAGCGGCGCGCGGAAGACCTGGTGGAAGAGAACCGGTTGTACCGGCAGACGGCGTTGAAGGAAGGCGATCAGGCCATGGCCAGCACGCTCGATGAACTGGAACGAGTGCTGCTGGATATCGCGAATAGTCCGGATGAAGTGACGCCAGCGCAGTTTGAGGCGCTGAGGAAAAGAATTGAGGCGAAGGGAATTCTGTTCAAGGTGCGAGTGGTCAACCAGGACCTGCGAGCGCGGGAAAAAGCGGCACAGCCCTCGCAGGAAAAATCAGGAGTGAAGGAAAGGAACAAGGTATGAAAGGGCGGATGATGACGGAGAACTTCAAGCAGATGGCGCAGCGCATGGGAATCGTCGCGGCGGTGGCGGGGCTGCTGACCGCGGGGCCCGGTGTGCTGGCGGCCAGGTCCGAGCAGGCACCGCCGACGCCAGGCGAAGTGAAGCGTTCTATGGCTAGCGACGAAATGAAGCAGGCGCAGCGAGAGGAAGAGGAACGGGATCGGGAGGAGGAGGTTCGCGACCGCGAGCAGGAAAAAAAGGACCAGGAAGAGGAGCGCACGGAACGATTGCAGGAGTTGTATGACGATGGGCGCAAAGCGCTGGACGACGGGCAGTACGGACTGGCCGCGAAGAAATTCACGGAACTGTATCAACTGAAAGGGCCACAGGCGGACGCGGCACTGTACTGGCTGGCGTACGCGGAAAACAAGCAGGGGAAACGGGAAGCTGCCTTGGCGACGATTGCCGACCTGAAAAAAAGCTATGCGCAGAGCCGGTGGACAAAGGACGCGGCGGCTCTGGAAATGGAAGTGCGACAAAACTCCGGGCAAAAGCCAAATCCCGATGCGCTCGGCGACGAAGATCTGAAGCTGCTGGCATTGCAGGGGATCATGAACAACAATCCGGAGCAAGGTGTGGCTTCAGTCGAGAAGGTATTAAACGGTCCGGCGTCGCCAGCGGTGAAATCCAAGGCACTGTTTGTGCTGGCGCAGAGCGGATCGCCACAAGCGTTCGAAGTGCTAGGGAAGATCGCGCAGGGACAAGGCAATCCTGAACTGCAACGGAAGGCAGTGGAGTACCTGGGAACCTTCGGAGGAAAGCGTGCGGCACAAACACTGGCGGGAGTGTACACGAGCACTAACGACCCGAGCATAAGACGAGCCGTCATCCGGAGCTACATGCTTTCAGGAGACCGCGAACAGCTGCTGGCACTGGCGAAGAATGAAAAGAATGAGGATTTGAAGCGGGAAGCAATTCGCACCCTGGGATTGACCGGCGGCAAGAGCGAATTGCAGCAGCTTTACCAAAGCGACAGTTCGACGGAGGCAAAGAAGGAAATCCTGCAGGCACTCTTCCTGGCAGGAGATTCGCAGAAACTGGGACAGGTGGCGGTTGACGAAAAGAATCCTGAGCTGCGGCGGGCGGCGATCCGCAATATGGGCTTGATGGGAGGAAGAGAGCCGGAGTTGCAGGCAATCTACGCCAAAGAAACGGACCGAGGCGTGAAAGAGGAAATCCTGAACGCCTATTTTCTCGGGGGAAATGCGAGCGGATTGGTGGCGGTGGCAAAGAGTGAGAAGGACCCCGAATTGAAAAAGAAGGCGGTGGAAAAGCTGGCGCTGATGAACTCGAAAGAAGGAAATGATTATCTGATGGAACTGCTGCAGAAGTGAGGTGGGAGATGCGAGTGACGAGCGTTCCGATTGCGATGCAACTCGTGGTGGCAGGAATGGTGGCTGGGGCGGCAGTCGGTCAGCAGCCAGCAAGGACACCGCAGCCACAAATGGTCGATGGGCAAGTGGAAACGCGGGCAGTGGCAACGAATCTGAGCAGTACGGTCGAGCAGATTGAAGGCGAAGGAACCAAGCCATTGTGGATCGCGTACGGCGTGGAAGAAATTGCGGGCGAGCGAACCGTGTGCTGCGGGAACTACAACAACGGCGAAAACATAGGATGCGGCACATGCAGGATTGAGAACGAGCACGGTAACACCATGAGCGACCGGCGGTCCGGCGGGACGGTGAACCTGGAACGAGGCCGACAACTGGTGGTGCTGCTGCGAGTGGCGGATAAACATGTGATGAAAATCCGAATGGCGTCCGATGATTGCACGCTAGACGCCGGAGGATTGCGGGTGCTGTGGCTAACGGGAGTGAAAGGCGAGGAAAGCGTAGGATTGCTGGCGAATCATGTGCGACCCGAGGAAATCCAGCGGCACGGCGAACACGGATTGAGCGAACAGGCGTTGAGCGCGATTGCGATGCACGCGGACGCGGCAACAGATCGCGCGTTTGCGTCCTTCGTGGGGGCGACCGAGCCGCAGGGTCTGCGAGAAAAGGCTTCGTTCTGGCTGGGAGCGGCGAGGGGAGCAAAGGGACTGGTGCTGCTCAAACAGATGGCGAAGAGCGACCCAAGCGCGGACGTCAGGGCACAAGTGAGCTTTGCGTTGTACGTGAGTCCCGAGCCGACTGCGGTGGATGAAATGATCCGCATGGCGCACGACGATGAAAGCCCGCACGTGCGGGGGCAGGCGCTGTTCTGGCTGGCACAAAAAGCCGGGAACAAGGCGGCGGGAGCGATCAGCGGAGCAATCGATAATGATCCGGACACCGAGGTAAAGAAGAAGGCAGTATTCGCGTTGAGCCAGATGCCGAAGGAAGAAGGCGTGCCGAAGCTGATCCAAGTGGCGCAGACAAACAAGAATCCTGAGGTGCGGAAGCAGGCGATGTTCTGGCTGGGGCAGTCGAATGACCCGCGAGCGCTGGAGTTTTTTGAGAAAGTGCTGGCGCAGTAGAGACGGCTCTCCTTGGCCAGGAACCAAGAGAAGCGAGATTCCCCACTTCGCAGACTCCGCTCGGAATGACGGAATGTGAGTTTTCTCCGCCAGTCGTTAAGTACGGACATCCTCACCGCTGAATGAAGCGCTGAGCTACAGGACAATCAGAGCTGGCATGAAAGCCAGCGCTACATTTAAGACTAGAACCTAGCCGTTTTTTTCCTAAGCTGTGAAGTCGTGCGCGATCAATTCCGCGCGATTAACTACGTTGCCGAAAAACCATTTCCTCCGGGGCTGAAGCCCAACGATAGCCAAGCATTTAATGTCGGAGCTAAAGCTCCGACCCGCTAAAGAAACCCTGAGAACCCACAAGGAAAAATGGCGTGTGGGGCACCCAGTCGTGGCGTCTCGCGACCTGGTCAGAATTCGTAGCGCAGGGCGAACTGCATGATGCGCGGGTTGGTGAGAAGGCCAGAGTAGTTACCGAAGCTTCCGCCGCTGCCGAGACCCAACTGGCTGGAGAGCAAACTCGATTGAACGTCGAAGCGGACGGAATTGGTGATGTTGAAGACCTCCCAGCGGAATTGCAGACTTTGCCCTTCGCTCCAGGGCATGGTCCAACGTTTGGCGAGGCCCATGTCGATGCCGAAGTAGCCGGCACCGCGAATATCGTTGCGTTGACCGGACTCGCCGGCATAAGCGGGCGCAAAGGAACTGATGGCGGCAGGTCCGTTGGCGAAGATGTTAGGCGTACCGGTGTTGAAAAAAACTCCGGTGCGCACCGCGCCGACGCGGTCAGCGTTGCCCTCCAATTCGAAGTTGGTGGGGAAATTACTGAAGCCATTGTCGACGGTGACGGGAAAGCCGCTGGTCAAGCGGAAGAGTCCGGAGAATTGCCAGCCGCCGATGAGGGCGTCCAAGGCGCGGCCAGAATCACGGCCGACGAGTTGACCCTTGCCGAAAGGAAGCATGTAGATCCAGTTGGCGTTGAACTGGTGAGTGGCGTCGAAGGAAGCGACGCCTTTCTGGGCGTTAGGATTCCAGGCGTTGATGATGTTGTTGTTGAGGCCGAGGAGGCTGCCGATGCTGGCGGCGCCGATGCGTTCGGCGTCGGAAGAAATATCGATGGCTTTGGAGAACGTGTAATTGAGGTCGAACTGGAAGCCGTGAGCCATCTTGTGGCGCAGGGTAGCTTGCAAGGCGTTGTAGTTGGACCAGGCAATGGAACGCCAGGCGTAGAGTGAACTGAACTGCGGGGCGTAGTAAGAATATTGGCCGCCGGAGGTGAAGTACAGCTGGTTGGGATTATTAAAATCGGGGACACCGTTGTAGTCGAGATTATAGAGGGCGAGGGAATCGTTGAAGCGAGTGCTGCAAAATTGGTCGAAGGCGAAGACGATGGGATTGCTGGTGGGCAAAGTGACGGGATTGCCTTGCGCGTTTGTGCCGGTGCAACCGCTGAGGGGATACGCACCGCCGGGAACGAGAGGCTGGATCTGATCGGTCCAGAATTGCTGAACGCTCTTGGGAAGCTGGTTGGGATTGAATGAGAGCGTGGCGGTGGTGCTGCCGGCGACGAGCTCAGGGCGAAAGATTTTGGCGAGAGCGGTTTCGGCGGTGAAGTAGTCGATGCCCGCTTTCTTGTCGTAGATATCGAGGGGCATGGCGAGGTCGTCTTGAGCGAGAAGACGATGAGAGAGACGGCCAACGTAAGCAACTTCAACGGTGAAGTTGGAGTGAAGCTCCCGGCTGACGGCCATGTCGAGGGAGTAGGAATAGGGAGTTTTGAGTTTGTCGTCGATTCCCCAGGTGATCGCACCCAAGCCAAGGGGATAGGTTTGGGGAAACCCGCTTGCAGGAGCCGGGCGCAAGATAGGTTGACCAGAATAGTCGGTGGTGGGAACAACGTTGAGACTGGTGAGACGAGGAGCGATGACCGAAGTTTCATAGTTGGAGGGATTGTTCAATTGAGTGTTGAGGCCGAAGGAGCCATTCTGATCGAAGGTGTCGACGAGACTTTCGCCGACGCGATCGTAGACAATGCCGAAGCCGGCGCGAATGCTGCTTTGGCCTTGACGACCGAAGAGAGCGTTGAGCAAGCCGCCAGAATAATCGGGAGACCAGGCGAGAGCAACGCGTGGACCGAGGTCCTTGTAGTCCCAATTGTAGTAACCGGGCTTGCCGTTGGCCTTGCCGGACCAGTCGTAAGTGATAAGGGGCTGGGCGCTCGAAGGGATGCCTTGTTGCATGCCGGTGCCACGATCATTGAACCAAGTGCCAAGGCTGGTAGTGGGGGTAACCTCAAGTCCGTTCGTCTCCCAGGGAGGAGAGAACAGTGAGTAGCGCAGGCCGAGAGTGACCGTGAAATTGGGTTTCACCTTCCAAGAATCCTGAATGTACATTTCGTAGGAATCTTCGGCAAAACGGCGGCTCACCGGCGCGCCTTGCGGGAGGGGCTGGCCGTTGCGGCCGTAATTGTAGATGGCATTTCCCAGAGTGATCATGCCCAACATGGAGGTCATGGGAGCGTCGTAGTTGCTCTGGAAACTGGCATCGACGGCGGGATAGCCGTTGTTCGCGGGATTGAGCGGAGACGCGGTGGTGGTGGAAAGGCCTGAATTGAGGAGCCAGTCCTGATTGGCGTAACCGGCGCTCCAGGAATTATTCGAATTGGTTTCGGGATTACGCAAGAAGGCGAACTGGAATCCGAACTGGAGGGTATGCTTGCCATGGCTCCAGGAAACATCATCGGTGAAATTGTTGACGGGCCGCTGAAATGCCGAGGAATAGGTGATGCCCTGATCGAAGGCCGAAAGATAATTCCAGGGTTTATTCGTGTCACCGAGGGTGCCGACGCTCTGACGGACAAAGCCGTAGCGGAAATTATTAACAATGGTTGAGGTGAGCACGGCGGAATAGCCGACGATGATACCTTTGTTGAAGTTGACGATGTTCTGTTCGGGAACGGTGCCGGGGAGGAACGGGGCCTGGGCGTTATCCTCGTTAGCTAACGCCCCACTGACAGAGATGCGCTGCTTGGCATCGTTCGTAACGTTGAAGTCCAGCTTAGCGATGTACCAGTTTTTGGTGTCGCGAGTAGGGGCGCGGAAACGATAGCCGGCGGTGTTGACGAGGTCACCGGTGGTTTGATCGTTCGGGAGCGGATAGACAGAATTCATATAGCTGATGACGACGGGATTGGGGCCGTGTGGGCCGAGGCTGGTGCTATCCATCGCGGTGATCTGCTGGGGAGAAAGCGCCATGTATCCCGCGGGAGCCGTGTAGGAAGCGCCACTTAGGCCCTGAACGGTGTTGCCGGGGCAGAGAGAAGTGTTGGGCGAACCGTTGGCATTGGTCTGGCAAAGATACTGAATAACACCATCGCGAAGGGCAGCGGTGGGAATGGTGCGAAGGGCGCTGACGGATTCGGCGTCGCGATAGCCTTCGTAATTGAGGAAGAAGAAGAGACGATTTTTCAAGACCGGGCCGCCAAGGGAACCTCCGAAAATATTGCGATTGAGCTGGTTGGGCTTATTGGGAAGGCCGCTGGCGAGCTGCGACGACTTGATGAAATAGTCGTTGGCGCTGAAGTAGGAATTGCGATTGTACTCGTAGGCGGAGCCATGGAAATCATTGGTGCCGCTCTTGGTGACCAAAGCGACTTGCGCGGCGGAAGAAACACCTTCGTCGGCACCATAGTTGGAGGTGGTGACGCGAAATTCCTGGACGGAATCAAGGGTGACAGGAAGAACGGAGGTGAAGGAGTGCGCGCCCTTGTCGTTGACGGAGACACCGTCGAGAGTGACGTTGCTCTGGTCGCTGCGAGCACCGTTGACGGCACCGCTGCGAGTATCGACGCTGGTGTTGATATCGGGGCGATTGCCGGTATAGATGACGCCGGCCTGCAGGCTGAGAAGATCGGGAACGTTGCGGCTTTCAAGGGGAAGTTGCTTGACCTGATTTTCACCGAAGGCGTTGCCGAGAGAAGCGTCGGTGGTATTGATGGTTTCAGACTGCGCCGAAACTTCCACCTGATTGACGAGCGAGGCGACCTGAAGACTGACATTCAGAGTGTTGGGGACGTTGACAAGGAGTTCGATGGCGGTGCGCTCGAAGCGGTTGAAACCGTCCTTTTCGACACTGAGGGTGTAGGTGCCCGGATGGAGCGCCAGGAATTCGAACTCACCGGAAGTGTTGGTGGTAGTTTCGCGGCGATGGCCCTGGGCGGGATTGATGAGAGTAACTCTTGCTCCGGCGATGGCAGCGTGAGAGGAGTCGAAGACGACACCGCGGAGAGCAGTAGTGCCCATTTGAGAGAAAGAAGGCACGACGAGCAGGAAGAATAAAAAGACAAAAAACGTCGCGCGGAAGCGCATCATGAATAGACTCCTCGAAAAGAGATGAAGAGAAAGAAATTAAATTGCTGTGACCCCTGGATATGAACCAGGACCTGTGCTCCGGCTCACCTTTCGGCAGGTAAAACAGAGGCATGCCCCGCCAACATCCTCGACGCAGCAAATCGATTGAGAGGAGGGTAGAAGCCACACGGAAAGATGTCAAGAAGACAAAACGGAAGTTGAATATTTGAAATTTTTATCCACAGTGGTTTCAAGCAGGGAGAGAGTTTCAAATCCGGAACACCCTGGCCGGAAAGGGAACGGGCTCGAACAGGCACCCGCAAGAAAAGCCAAAGGCAAGATGGCGGGGTAAACCCGCCGCAACCGATCAGCGAAGGAGATCTTCCAACTGGACGCGAGTATCGGTTTTCGCGTCGCGATACTTGACGATGACGGCACACTGCAGGGAGAGACCCCACTTGGCGCCGGAGGACTGGGAGATGGCGCGCGAGCCGGGGACGACGACGGCTTCTTCGGGGATGACGAGTGGTTCGCCGTCCTTGGCGGTGTGGATGATGTCGCGAACCAGATCGTAAACCGGGATGGAACGGTTGAGGATGGTGCCGGTGCCGAGAATGGCGCGGCGCTTCACAACGGTTCCTTCATAGACGCCGGAGTTACCGCCGACGAGAACCTCGTCTTCAATCACGACGGGCAGCGCACCGATGGGTTCGAGTACCCCGCCAATCTGCGAAGCAGCGGAGATGTGACAGTTACGGCCAATCTGGGCGCAACTGCCGACGAGGGCGTGCGAATCGATCATGGTATTTTCGCCGACATAGGCGCCAACGTTGACGAACATAGGCGGCATACAGATAACGCCGCGCGCGATGAAGCTGCCATCGCGAATGCTGGAGCCGCCAGGAACGATGCGCACGCCGTCCTCGACGGACACGGGGCGAGTGGGATAGGTGGATTTGTCGATGAAAGAAAAGCGCCGGGACTCTGACGACATGTCGATCACCGCCCCCATGCGAAAACCCAGGAGAATTCCCTTCTTCACCCAGGGGACGGCGCGCCATCCGGTATTGCAAGAGGGATCAGGCTCAGCCGCGCGAATCTCGCCGCGATTGAGCGCGTCCTTGAAGCGCTGAAACAAATCGAAATGTGCCGCAGTGAATTGGCTAGGCGGCTCGTCGAAGAGATGCTCAATTTGGGAATGCAGCATGGGCCCTTTCGACCAGATTTAGCGATTCGAGGACCGCACGAATGCGCGCCATATTTTCGCGTCCCGGTGCGACGAGCGGCAAGCGCCAAACAGGTTTCAGCAGACCCAGTTCCGCCATGGCAGCCTTGACGGGAATGGGGTTGGACTCAACGAAATTCACTTCCATTAGGGGTAGATAGCGGCGATGGAGTTGGCGCGCGGCCGGAAAGTCGTTTTGCAGAGCGAGGCGCGCGAGGAGGGTCATCTGCGAGGGAATTTGGTTGGAAGCGACAGAAATGACCCCGCGGCCACCGAGCGCGATGAGCGGGAGAGCGATGGCATCGTCGCCAGACAATACCAGGAAATCGTTGCGGACGGCGTTGAGAATGGCGGCCATCTGGGCGATGTTCCCCGAGGCTTCCTTGATTCCGGCGATGTTCTCGAGGCTGGCGAGGCGCTTCACGGTGGCGGGTTCGATGTTCACGCCGGTGCGTCCTTGAACGCTATAGAGAATGATGGGGAGGGAAACGGCGGAGGCCAGCGCTTTGTAGTGCTGGTAAAGGCCTTCCTGCGTGGGCTTGTTGTAATAGGGAGTGACGGAAAGAATACCGTCGACACCGATGGCGGCGAGTTCCTGCGCGAGTGAAATTACTTCGGAGGTGTTGTAGCCACCGGCGCCGGCGAGCACCGCTACGCGACCTTTAGCCAGTTCGAGCGTGATCTGGACGACACGAAGATGTTCCGCGTGCGAGAGTGTGGGGCTTTCGCCAGTGGTGCCGCAGGGAACCAGGAAATCGATGCCCGCGTCGATTTGACGCTGCACCAGCAAGCGCAGGGTTGCTTCATCCAGGGAACCGTCGGGACGAAACGGAGTAACCATCGCCGTACCGCATCCAGTAAACATAGAATCTCCTTTAATTCACGGTGAAACGCAGCGACACGCGGCAGGGGAAGTCGTGTCAGTTGAGCTCCCCGAGTATTTCTCGAAATTCGTACACGCCGTTGTTGGCGGCGGCCCACGCGGCGGCATGCAGCGCGCCGCGGGCAAACCCTTCGCGATTGCGGGCGGTGTGCCGCAGCAGGACAGTGTCGCCCGCAGAATCAAAACCGATTTCGTGAGTGCCGGGATGAGCGCCGGCACGATTGGCGGAGAGATTCAGAGGGCGCGAATAGCCTGCCGCGCGGATCTCCTCGGCCAGCTTCTTGAGCGTGCCGGATAGAGCATCCTTTTTGGCCGCGTGATGAATCTCCCAACCCCAGGCATCGTAGTCAGGATGTTTTGCAAAAAGCGCGGCGGCTTGCGTTACGACCTGCATGAATAGGTTCATGCCGATGGAGAAATTAGGACCCCAGACCAGCGAGGTGTTTCCCTTGAGGACGGCGTCGCGCACCGCGGGAAGGTGGTCGTACCATCCAGTGGATCCGGTTACCGTGGGAATACCGAGGGAGGCGAGGCGGAGGAGATTTAGCGGCGCCGACTCCGGAGTGCTGAACTCGATGGCGACATCGACGTGCTGCAGAGCTTCGCGAGTGAGACCAACGGCGTGGTCGTTGTTGCGAGCATCGAACCGCGCACGAACATCGAAATCGAAGGCCGGCGCCAGCGCATCCACAAGCTTGCCCATTTTACCGTTGCCGACGATGGCGAGGCCTTTGGTCATACGGACGCAGTTCCCTTCTCTAGAAGCTTCTTGACCAGGCGCGAATAAATTTGCACCGCTTCGACAAGCTGCTTTTTCGGGATGTGCTCTTCACCGGTGTGCGCGAGATGAATGCTGCCAGGCCCGATGAGAAACGGCTGGCCCCAGGCGCCCTCGAAGAACGGAATGTCGGTAGTGAAAGCGACAACGGTTGTGGGGAGACCATCGAGAGGGGTCAAGCGGATAGCGGGGGTGAAGAGGACTTCGCGAGCTTCGACGTGCCTGCCAGCAGCGGCGACGACGGCCTGGCGCAGGTTTGCCGGGTCGTCGACAACGCGAAACATGATTTCCGCGCGGGCTTCGTCAGCAACCACATTGGGAGCGCGGCCGCCGGAAATGACTCCGACATTGAGCGTGGTCTTGCCGAGGAGAGCATCTTCCGGCACGCGGATCGACCGGATCTGGTGCAAGACATCAAGCAAGGCATGAATCGCGGAGTGGCCAAGCTCGGGATAGGCGGAGTGCGCGAGTTTGCCGCGAGCGATGAGCTCGTAGCGGAGCGCACCCTTGCAGCCCAGGGCAAGTTGATTTTCGGTGGGTTCGCCGTTGATCAGAAAGCCAGAGCCGCGCGGCGACGCCGCCATGGTTTTGGCGCCGGCGCTGTCGCGTTCTTCGCCAACGACAAAAAGGAGAGCCAGATTGCGGGTTCCCGAGGCGAGCAACGATTCGGCGGCCACGATCATGGCGGCGGCAATGCCCTTGGCATCGCACGAACCGCGTCCCCAGATGGCGTCGGGATCTTCGCGTGAAGCGAAGAAGGGCGGAACCGTATCGATGTGAGTGGAGAGGGTGACGACGGGAGAATCAAAGGTGAGAAAGAGATTATCGCGGCCTGGCGCGGAAGGGATGCGCTCGAAGTGACCGGAAAAACGCGCGGCCAGCGCTGCGAGATGCGCGGCGAGGAAGTCGCCAACGTGGCGTTCGGATTTGGTGGTTGACTCGATGTCCACGAGAGCGCGCGTGAGTGAAAAAAGATCCATAGGGTTCATCAAGTTTTCTGAGGGGAGCGCGAGAAAGGAAGGAGCCGCGAGGAAGGACCTCGGAACAACAACCTCTCAATAGCGCTCCATCCGTTTCCATAGTAGCGACGGTGCCGGACTGCGCGGCACCATCCGGATGGCAGTGGACAAGTCTTAGGCCTGTCCCCCAACCGCTGCGAACCGTGTTACAGCGATTTCGGCGAACCAAACAACTTCGCGACACCAATGCGTTGCCACGAAGCGGGCCCCTTTGGCCGGGCTTCCGAAACGGATCGGAACAGCAAGCCCGGTTACTGATGGCCTTCGCACCTCTATCAAGCACTTCCAAGTTAACGGAGGGAGACGCGGGATGTCAATGGAGGATTGCTGGAGGAATCAAAGAACGAGAGGCTTGAGAGGAACGTGCTGGGAAGCGAGAAGAAGTTCGCCGGCGAAAGCGGCTTGCGCTGGGCGACGGTGGAGAGCCTCTTCTGCGGAAAGAAGGGCGAGATCGGGATTGTTGTTCTCCTGAGACATGTGAGCGAGTACGAGATAGCGGGCCTGGCCATCGAAACCATCAGGATCGGAAAGGTATTCGCTGACGGCGTGATTGGAAAGATGGCCGGTGCGGGAAAGTACGCGCTGCTTGACGACCCAAGGATAGGGGCCAACCTTGAGCATATCGAGGTCGTGGTTGGATTCGAGGATCAGACAATCGGTTTCGCGGAGGTGGACTTTGACAAGCTCGGGCATGTAACCGAGGTCGGTGCAGATGGCAACCTTGGTGCCGTTAGTGCGAAAAGTGAAACCGATGGGATCGATGGCATCGTGAGGGATGGCGAAGGCGTGGACGTCGATGTCGCCGATAGAAAAGCACTGGCCGGGCTGAATGGATTCGACGCCGCGGAGACGCTTGCCGAAGGTTTCCGGGAGAATGCGCTCGAGGACGCTCATGGTGGGTTCGGTAACGTAAAGCGGGCACTTCCAGAGACCGAGGACTTGCGGGAGGCCATTGCAATGATCGGCGTGCTCGTGAGTGATGAGCACGGCGTCGAGATGATCGAAGTTAGATTCGACGGCCGCGAGACGAGCAAGAGTTTCGCGTTTACCGAGGCCGGCGTCTACAAGGATGCGGGTGCGTTCGGATTCGAGCAGGGTAAGATTGCCCGAGCTGCCGGACGCCAGAATAGAGACGCGTAAGCCGATTGGAAAATCTCCCGAAGAACAAAATGCGAAACTTCGAAGATGATGGCAGAGCGGGAGAATCGCGTCAATGCGCAAAAAAAGTGGATGAGGAAAATTTGCAGAGACACGGGGCGTGCAACCCATGAATTGGGCGGAGCAGGCGAAGGTTACGGAATCGTACCGGCGGTCGTGGATAAGGCAGTTGTTGGAGATTTGCTCGAACGCCTCACCGAAAGTGACCTGCCGAGGAGCCGAGCGGGAGTTCGGCACATGCTGAGGGATCGCTGGGTGGCGGAGATTGCCGCAGGCCAGGAAATGGATTGCACGAGATATTTTAGGCGCTGAGGCGTGGCCATTTCGCGCGACGCTTTTTGATAAGTCCGCCTCGTCGAACTGGTTGGTTGCGTGGCAGATCCTGAGGATATGGTGAGGAAGTGCAGAATCCTCAGGGGCTTCAAGCCCATGGAAAGCTGAGTGGTTGATGTCGGAGCTGAAGCTCCGACCCCTGAAGAAGGCGGCGCTAGCAGGCCAGGCGGTCGCGGGAGAGGGCGAAGCCGTTGATGGGACCGAGGACGGTGGCGGCGATCTGGTCGGGCTGAAAGAAACGGCGAGCCAGAGACTGAACGTCCTCGCGGGTGACGGCGTCGATGGAGGTAAGGATCTCGTCGAGAGAAGCGAAACGGTGGAAATAGAGTTCCTGGCGGGCGAGGTTGGACATGCGGGAGCTAGTGGACTCGAGCGAAAGCATCAACGAGCCCTTCAGATGGTTCTTGGCACGGAGGAGCTCTTCCTCGCTGAGAGGAGATTCCTTCATGGCGCGAAATTCGGCGATGGTGAGATCGAGAACCTGGCCGACGGTCTCCTTCGCGGTACCGGCGTAGACGCTTAACATGCCAGCATCGGAATAGGGAGTGAGTTCGCTAAAGACGGCGTAGGCGAGGCCCTGCTTTTCACGAATGTTCTGAAACAGACGGGAAGACATGCCGCCGCCGAGAAGATTGTTGAGAACCGCGGCAGCAAAGCGACGCTCGTCGGCCAACGGGATGGAGGGGACGCCGACGCAAAGATGAACCTGTTCGAGGTCGCGCTTGGTTTCAAGGTTGATGGGCGCGGCAGTGAGCGGCACGGGTTCCGGTTCGAGATGACCGGAAGGCTGCAGGTGGCCAAATTCCTTTTGCGCAAGATCGAGCACCTGCTGGTGGGTGACGTTGCCGGCGGCGGTGATGACGATATGATCGGGCGCAAACCAATCCTCGAAGCGGCGAAGGAGGGACTCGCGGCTGAAATTGCGGACGGTTTCGGGAGTGCCGAGGATGGGACGGCCGAGGGAATGTTCCGGCCAGAAGCCGCGGGTGAACACGTCGTGGAGCAGATATTCAGGATTGTCCAGATCCATCTTGATTTCTTCAAGGACGACCTGGCGCTCTTTCTTGACGTCGCCGGAGTCGAACTTGGGACGAAGGATGAGATCGGCGATGACGTCAAAGGCGATGGGGAGATGCTCGTCGAGGACCTTGGCGTTGAAGCAGATCTGTTCCTTGGAGGTGAAGGCGTCGAGCATGCCGCCAACAGAATCCATTTCGCGGGCGATGTCTTCGGCGGAACGGCGCTCGGTACCCTTGAAGACCATATGCTCGAGGAAATGAGCAAGGCCGTTTTCGGTGGCGGCTTCACGGCGGGAACCGTTTCGTACCCAGACACCGACCGAGACGGAGCGGACGTGCTGCATGGTCTCGGTGATGACAACGAGTCCGTTGGGAAGGACGTGGCGATGGATGTCGCGGGTAGTCGAAGTCATAAGACATTGTGGCATAGGGTGGCGCGGGAGGCGAGAGCTAGATAAGTGCTGTATTGTCAATTTTTTGTATGCTGAAGGAGGGGGTGTCGCTTGGGGCAGTACTTGGGAAAGCACCTTTTAATCCCGGAAACTCGGGTACGGTGGGAGGCACAAAACGGGAGATGCAGTGGCCGGCGAGCTGGGTAGCGCGGGTAGCGCGGAAGGGGACGAGAGAGATTGCTGGAAAATGAGAGAATATGGTGAGGTCTGGCGTTAGTGACTTCTCCGTCGCATAAATGCGACGGCTTCTCAAACCACGCATGCGATACGTTCCGCTACGTTACGGTTTGACGGACTCATCCTAGCCCGTTGGAGAATTACTTGAGCACTGACAACATC
>Ga0074045_10001000_pt1 | contig 27628 bp, 20 predicted proteins | sample BogForMeECP23OM2_FD_94442 | JGI IMG/M metagenome (GOLD analysis project Ga0074045, IMG submission 94442) | Bog forest soil microbial communities from Calvert Island, British Columbia, Canada - Bog Forest MetaG ECP23OM2 | ecosystem: Environmental > Terrestrial > Soil > Wetlands ...
GGGCTGGCCCCCAGCAATGGGGGCTGGCCACTCGGCAACAGGCAATTGACGGCACAGGGACTTTCACCCCGCTAGATCCTCAGTCTTGTCGGCTACTCCTCACCGTGCTGTCCCTACCACCCCACCGGAGTGTCATGTCGCATCGGTCAGCCCGCGCCATGCCATGCTGCCTTCGCCCCGAAGCAGGGGGCTCGACCTCCGGATCTTTATTTTTTTTTCGAGGCCACCTGTGGGTTTACTTTCGTTACGGCCCGGTAACTCGCTCACCATCCCTAAGATGGCTTTGTCAGTCGGCTTCATCGGCTTTGTTATCCTCCGCCGATGCGGCCCAAGCTAAGGGACTTCTGACTTTTATCCCTGTAGGTCTACCTCCTATCCTACTGAACATGTCTACCTTTTCTGGTCGCACTGCCTCGCCAAAATTAAGAGCGCCTTTGAAATCAATAACATGAAGAAAAGGGATGTAACAATGCATGCCATGTGGCTTGGCGAAATAACAATTCGCCATAGACGAGGAAGCAGTTCAAAGCGGCGAAGCCCTCGTTTCACGAGGGGCTCGTTGGACATGACTCGGTCCGTGTTCAGAATCATCAAGCTTCGTCAACGAGCCGTCCCGTCTTGGGGCCCCTTTTGGATGGCTCTTCGGAAAACTGTTGCCCGATGGTTTACGGATCGGCGCTACACCCCGCCCTCTTAGCGTAACCTCAACCAAGAGTTCTGGTAGCGCCACCTCGTGTCTACACAAACCAGAATCTCGGACCGTGTGCTCCGGTTGCTGCTACCTTCCTGACGGATTGGGGAGAAGTGTGCCATGTTTTGTTAAGTGGTTTATTATTCAGTGCTTATCTTCAAATCCTCTCTCCCGCACCACCATTGGATGATCGCGGACTTGCCTCCTCTTGCGCCCCGTCGACGTTCTGAATGAAAATGCTCTCGCAGTCCTCTTACTTCATCCGGAGTCATCGTTTATGAATGAGCGCAGCGTCCGCGATGTTCTGAACCTCTACAATCCCGCTGATCCTTTGGAGAAGGCCTTCACGATTCCCGCGCCGTGGTATTTCGACAAACGCATCGAGGAACTGGAACGTAACAGCGTGTTTGCCGCGAACTGGCAGGTAGTGGGGCGCCGCGATCAGGTGAGCGAACGCGGACAATATTTCACCATCGACGTGAACGGGGAGCCGCTGATTGTCGTTCACAGCGAAGACGCCATACTCCGCGCGTTCTACAACGTGTGCCGCCACCATGCCGCCGCGGTGGTCCCGGAAGAAAAGGGATGCGCCAAACAGTTCCGCTGCCCCTATCACGGGTGGACCTATGGGAATGATGGCGCATTGAAGGGCATGGTGGAATTCGACGGTGTGTGCAACTTCAACCGGGCGGACAATGGCCTGGTTCCCGTACGCGTCGACAGCTGGGAGAACTTTATCTTCGTGAATCTCGACGGAGCGGCACGGCCGGTGCAGGAATTTCTGGGTAAAGTGCCGGAACTCGTGGCGCCGCTCAAGCTTGCAGAAAATCTCCACTATTTCGACCGCCGCATCTACACGTTGAACTGCAATTGGAAAGTCTACGTGGACAATTATCTGGATGGCGGGTACCACGTGCCGCACGCGCACAAGGGACTGAGCAGCGTGGTGGAATACACGAAATACAAGATCGAGAATTTCGAGCGTTCCTGCCTGCAGTCGAGCCCGCTGGATACGTCGGGGGCGCTGGAAGCCTCTATTGGTTCCACGCGGCAGGGTCACGCCTTTTATTTGTGGATTTATCCGAATTTCATGATCAACGCTTACTCTGGCGTCATGGACACCAATCTCGTTTTGCCACTGGGCGTGGACAAATGCGCCGTGATCTTCGATTACTATTTTGCGGACATCAGTGCGTCGGCCGAAAAGCACCACCGCGAGAGCATCGCGGTCAGCGAAAAAGTCCAGGATGAGGACATGGCCATTTGTGATTCCGTGCAGCGGGGATTAGGTTCGCGCGCCTACGTTGCCGGGCGGCTATCCGTGCGCCGCGAGGCTGGAGAGCATCTGTTCCACAGATTACTGCATGCGGACATGACCAAGGCCCTGGTGCGCCCCGTCGCTGCCGACTGAAAAGCTTCAAGCAGCGTGTTTAAACGAGTCCGCAACAAACCAGCCAACTCCTGCTCCCGGATGCCTTTTGCATTGAGCGGCCACATGGTCGCCGGCTGTCCGCAAAATTCCTGGGTCGATTTTCCTTCCTCACAGCTACTCGAAGATGATCGTTTTGTTGTTATAGAGCAGGATTCGGTTTTCGATGTGCCAGCGAACGGCGCGAGAGAGCACCACCTTTTCCAGGTCGCGGCCCTTCTCGACGAGATCACCCAGCGAATCGCGGTGCGTGATCCGGGTTACACCCTGCTCGATGATCGGGCCATCATCCAATACTTCCGTGACGTAGTGAGCGGTGGCGCCAATCAGTTTTACGCCGCGCTCGTAAGCCTGGTGATGAGGCTTTGCGCCCACGAAGGCGGGCAAGAAAGAGTGGTGAATGTTGATGATGGGCTGCGGGAATTGCACGATGAAGTCGGTGGAAAGCACTTGCATGTAGCGGGCAAGGACCACGACGTCGATGTTGTTAGCATGCAGCAGTTCCAGTTGCTGTGCTTCGGCTTGCGCCTTGTTCTCTTTGGTGACGGGAATGTGATGGAAGGTGACACCGTAAAAATCGGCGTCGCGTTTCGCGTCCAGATGGTTGCTGATGATCAGCGGAAAATCGCACTCGAGTTCTCCGCTGCGCTGGCGATACAGCAAATCCACCAGGCAGTGATCAAGCTTGGAAACGAAGATGGCCACCCGCGGGCGGTAATTGCTCAGGGCGATGCACCAGTTCATGCCGAACTTGTGCGCAATAGGGCCAAACGCCCCGTCGAAGTCCTTCATGTCCAAGCGGAACCCGTCGAGGTCCCATTCGACACGCGCCAGGTAGTAGCGCTCTTCGCCGGCTTGATGTTGTTCGAAATCAAGAATATTTCCATCGTAGCGGTAGATAAATTCGGCGATGGTGGCGTCCAGGCCTTTGCGGTCTGGGCACTGCAGGAGAAGAATGGCGCTGTTTTTCAAGGCAGGTCTCCTGGCGGCCAGCCGGTTTGACGCGAACGGAACCACGCTAGCGCAGGCGCGCGTTTCTACTTGGCCGCAAGGACCGGGGCGGTGATCCGCGGCATATAGAACTCGAAGAATTGGTCGGAGTCGGAGCGCAAACACACTTGCGCGTTGGGCGCACCCGTCTCGACATTTGTGCTTCCCTGCTCGTCGACGCGCAGCCGCAGTGCCGTGGTGGGGCACAGGTCCGGCTTGATGGCATAGGCGACGGCCACAGCGTCAAAGAGTGTGGGCGTGATCTGGTTGCCATAAGACCATTGATGATAGAGCAGCGTGAGCGCATCAGTGATCGATGTGCCGGCGCCAAAGATTTTCGCGCGCTCCAGTTCCTGCAGCCTGATCTGCGTGGAATCGAGGGGCATAACGTAGAGCGAAACGCCGGAGGTGAACAGTTTTTGCGCAGCGGGAATATCGCAGAGGATATTCCACTCCGGCTGGGGCTGCGGCTTTCCGGTCGGATAGTTGAACCCGTCGTAGCCGCGGTAAATCGATCCGCCCATCAAGACAACGCGTTTCAGTTTGCGGAATGTGTCTGGGTCGCGGTCAATGGCTTCGCCGAGGTTGGTTTCTGGTCCAATGGCTATCAGAGTGATCTCACCGGGGTGCTGCCGGATTTGTGCCAACAGGAAATCCACCGCGGCGGGAAACGTTAGATCCGGGCCTCGCTCCGCATATCTGGCTTGCGAAAAATTCAGCTTGCCCTTGGCCGGATACTTTTCGGTTCCCACGGCAATGGGAATATCCGTCCGGCCAGTCTCCTGCAAAAATCGCGCAACCAGCTTTGCGCGAAGTGGGGTATTGCCCCAGGCGGCGGCAACCCCCAAAACTTTCAACTCCGGGCTTTGCAGCGCCAATGCCACCGCGAATGCGTCGTCCACGTCGTCGCCAATATCGGTGTCGATGATGACAAGCTGCCGAGCGCTTTCCGCCGGTGCCGCTGTCTGCCGCGATTGGCCATCCAAAGGGGATGCGAGAAGAACGAAGGCAAGGGCACCCAGAAAAATACAGCGTGTTGCGCGGGTGGTGATTCTTGAAGCCAGACCAATGTTTCGACCACGTAGCGCGAGCGTGTTCTTCGTCATCCCTTGTCCCGCAAAAAGAAACCATCCTACTTGCCGGTGCGTCTGTACATGGGATAGTACCTCCATTCCGCGAATTTGCAGCAGGTGCCAGAGTTTGAGACCCTATATGATTCAAGGTTGGTTCTGAGGGAGAAGAGAGCATGTCCAAGTTGACGAAAGCGGTTGCAATCCGGGTGCTCGCCTGCTTGTTGAGCGCGGCCCTGTTTCTGGGAACAACTGCCTCTGGCCAGTCCGCACCGGCACCAGCGCACAAGCTGCCGACGATTCCTTTTGAGAAGTATAAGTTGAAAAACGGCCTCGAAGTCATTCTCTCGGAGGATCACACGCTTCCTCTGGTTTCAGTAAACATCTGGTACCACGTTGGGCCGGCCAATGAAAAAGCCGGGCGCACCGGATTTGCGCATCTTTTTGAACACATGATGTTCGAAGGATCCCAGCACGTTGGCGCTAAAGCGCATTTCGGCTACCTGGAAGCAGCGGGCGCAACAGAAATCAATGGCACTACGAATTTCGACCGCACCAATTATTACGAAACAGTGCCTTCCAATCAACTGGAACTGGCGCTGTGGCTGGAAAGCGATCGCATGGGCTACTTGCCCGGCAAACTCGACATTCAGAACCTGGCGAACCAGCGCGACGTGGTGCGCAATGAACGGCGTCAATCCACGGAGAACACGCCTTACGGTTTGGTGGAAGAAGGTCTCTACCATGAGCTGTTCCCAAAAGATCACCCGTATTATCCCGCAGTGATTGGATCGCACGCTGACGTCGAATCCGCCAAGCTGCAGGATGTGCGCGAGTTTTTCCGCCAGTACTACACGCCGAACAACGCCACGCTGACGATTGTGGGAGACTTTGACAAAAACAAAATCAAGGGGCAGGTGGAGAAGTATTTCGGAACCATTCCGGAAGGACCGGCAGTCCCGAAGGTTACTGTGACGACCCCGCCAATCACCTCGGAACGCCACGCGACCATCACTGACCAAGTGGAACTTCCGCGCGTGTATATCGGCTGGATCACGCCGCCCGTTTTTCAACCAGGCGATGCCGAAAGCGACATCTTCTCGGTAATCCTGGCGGGCGGAAAGAGCAGCCGGCTCTACAAAACGCTGGTATACGACAAGGAGATTGCGCAGGACGTTTCCGCCAGCATCGAGGAAACTGGCCTCGGCTCCATCTTTGAACTGGAGGTGACCGCGAAACCCGGCGTGAAACCGGAGGATCTGGAAAAAGCGATCGACGCGGAAATGGACAAGCTTCGCAAGGACGGTCCGACCGCGGCCGAAGTGGATCGCGCGCGCAACGTCACGGAAACAGGGCTGGTCCGCAGTCTGCAGCGGACCAACGGCGTCGCGAACCGTTTGAATTACTACAATCAGTACGCAGGCACTCCCGACTATTTTTCGAAGGATGTGGCGCGTTACGATGCCATCACTCCGGCAGACATTAAGAATGTAATCGAGAAGGTTTTTGCGAAGAACGCAAGCGCCGTGGTTTATGGTGTTCCCGGCGAAAAGAAAATCACCGACGTTCCAAAAACTTCGGACGAGGAAAACAAGAAACAGGCTGAGGAAGCGGGGCCGAGCAAAAGCGCGATGGCCGATGAAGCCTGGCGGGCCACGCCTCCGCCGCCGGGACCAGTTCCGACATTCACGTTGCCTGTGCCGAAGCAGGTGAAGCTGCCCAACGGGTTGACGGTGCTTCTCGTCGAGCGCCACAACCTGCCGATCGTCACTGCAACTTTGTTCACGATGAGCGGGAGCGAGTTGAATCCAGTTGATAAGCCAGGGCTATCCAGCTTCACAGCGGGAATGCTGCGCGAAGGCACGACGTCCCGCTCCGCGATCAAGTTTGCTGAGGACACCGATCAGATTGGCGCATCACTTGAATCGGAGGCCGGCTATAGCAGCGCGTATTTAACATTATCCGCGCTCACCTGGAACGCCGACCCTGGTTTTGATCTTGTGGCAGACGCTACCTTGCACCCAGCGTTCGATGCCAAGGAAACTGAGCGCCTGCGCAGCCGTCGCGTGACAGCGGTGCTGCAGGAAAACGACGATCCGGGCACCATCGCGTTCCGGACTGTCGACAAGATCCTGTATCCCAAGAGCCCCTACGGCTTCTCGATCCTCGGCACGGAGGCATCGAACAAGGCTATAACCCGCGATGATATGATGTCCTTCTGGAAACAGGGATACGTTCCCTCAAATGCGGTGCTGGCCGTGTCCGGGGACGTGAACGAATCGCAGTTGGCGGAACTCACCCGCAAGTACTTTGGCAACTGGTCGGGCCCAGATTTCAAGACCAAAGCTCCGGCGACACCGGCGGCGCCCACACCTTCCGTCTCGATCGTGGACAAACCGGGAGCGCCACAGACGTTTTTGACGATTGCAAGCCTGGGAGCCAGCCGTGATACGCCAGACTACCTTCCGCTTGAAGTGATGAATACCGCGCTCGGCGGACTTTTCTCCAGCCGCATCAACATGAATCTGCGTGAAGAGCATGGCTACACTTACGGCGCGTTCTCCACGTTCCAGTATCGTCGAGGCGTCGGGCCATTCCTCACGGGAGGCGCGATTCGCACCGACGCTACCGCTCCTGCCGCCGGCGAAGTGTTCAAGGAATTGAAGCGCATCCGGGAATCCGAGCTCACGCCTGACGAGTTGAAGAAGTCGAAGGACTCCTTCTCAAAATCATTGGTGGGTAACTTCGAGACTACCGACGCGATCTCTTCCACCATCGGCTTGCAATTTGTGTTTGGGTTGCCGCTGGAGTATTACCGCGATTTGCCGGCGCAAATTGACAAGGTCACTTCCGCGGACACGCTGCGCGTGGCGAAGGAATACCTGCATCCCGAGGCGATGATCGTTGTGGCCGTTGGCGATCGCGCGAAAATCGAGCCAGGCCTGAAAGACTTGAAGGTTGGCGAAGTTAAAGTCGTTCAATAGGCAGCGGCTGTCGCATCGACAACATTTCCGACGTTGAATATCTGGAATTCCCGGATATGCGCTTCCGCCGATGAAGAAAGAATGTTCAGGCGGATGCGAGAGGCCGTCAGGGGCGCGAACTGGTCGATACGCTTATGACCGATGGCGCTGCCTTCCACAAGGACCTCCCAACTGGCGCCGGTCCAGGCCTCGACGCGAAAGCGTTCCACGTGCTGTCCGTCGTTTAACCACTCCATGAGCAGGGTGCGGTCAAACGTTACGGGCTTGCGGAAATTGGCCTGGAGTATAGCGTGGTGAGAGCCAGAGGGCGCCGACCAGAACGTATCGGGATCCCCGTCCAGTGCGCCCTCGGTGTCGCGCTCTGGAACATGACTCTTCACCATCAGGTTTTCGCCATAGCGTTTGTGAATCGCTGCGCCGAATTCTTCGAGGCGTTTTACATCGGCCTCTGGCAGTAAGCCGCGGCGGTCAGGAGCGAGACCGAGCATCAGCTGGCCGCCGTGCCCGATCGTTTCCTCATAGGTCGCAACCAGTTCCGGCACAGACTTCAGCGTAGCTTCATCGCTGGGATGCCAGAACCAGTGCTTCTTGTGCAGCGGGGTGTCCGCTTCCACGGGCCTCCAGCGAAGATATCCGTGGCGATCGAGGACGTTCCAGTTTTCATAAGGAATCGCTCCGTCCTCGTTGCCTGCCCAGCGAATATCGGCATATTCGAACAGGGCGGCGTCAGCAAAGACCAGCGTGTTTGGCTGGTACACGCGGAGGCTCTCGATGATGCGCGGAAAATTGTAAACGTGGCCGGCGCTGCCTGCTCCATCGAGCCAGAATTCCACGAAGTTCCCGTAGCTCGTGGTCAGTTCATCCAGTTCCGCCATGTAGTAATTGTCGTATTCGGCGGAGTTGTTGTACTTCGGCTCATGGCGATCCCAGGGAGAAAGATAAACGCCGAATCCCAGGCCGAATTTTCGAGCGGCCGCGGAGACTTGCCGGACCACGTCACCGGTACCGTTCTCCCAAGGGCTGCTTTTCACGCTGTAGTCGCTTTGCGCCGTCGGCCATAGACAGAAACCGTCGTGGTGCTTTGCCACCAGGACTACGTACTTTGCGCCGGCCGCTTTGATGGCGCGCATCCACTGCTCAGGAGCAAACTGCGTGGGAGCGAATACCTGTGGGCTGGCCGTGCCGTCGCCCCACTCGCGGTCTAAAAAGGTGTTTGTTCCGAAATGGATGATGACGCCGAATTCGAGGTCCTGCCACGCAACCTGTTGTGGCGAGGGCTTGATGTCGGTGAAGTTCGGGGCGCGACCGGAAGGCGTCGCGATGGAGTAAAGCACTGAGAGAAGTCCTGCGACGATAGCGGCGGAACGGAAGGCGCGAAACATAAGGATAGTGGACCTCGTTTTTCGAGAGCTTTCGGTGAGTAGTATCGTACAACGTGGTTGCCTTCAGAACACCATGACCACGGCTGAAGTGGCGGCGCGACGAAGGTGCTTCTTGGTTCGTTGACCATTGGGTAAGCCTCACCTATACTTTTGGTTGGGGTTTTTGCTGGCCCGCCGGAGTACCGCAGGGAAATTCCTGAAGTTTCCGCAGACAGAGCGGGATGACACACGCAAGTCGAGCGAGTTTGCATTCGACTTCGCTCCGCACTTTTCGCCGGCGAAACATTTTGCGCCGACAGGGAGAAATGGAAATGGCAGACGAGAATTGCCGGAGGGAACTGGAGCTGGAGATTCCGGCGGAAGAAGTATCCAAGGCCACGGAAAAGGTGGCGAAAGAGTTTGCGCGCATGGCACGGGTTCCGGGCTTTCGTCCTGGCAAGGCGCCCATCGCTCTCATCAAGAAGCGCTTTGCAGACGACATCAAGGGCGAAGTTCTGCAGACCCTGGTCCCGGAAAAGGTTGAGAAGGCCGTCGCGGAACAGAAACTCACGCCCATCTCGCAACCTCAGGTGGACAAGCTGGAGTTCGTGGAAGGCCAGGCGGTAAAGTTCCGCGCCTCCTTTGAGGTGCTACCGGAGTTTTCGCTCGGCAACTACAAGAACCTCGAAATTGAAATGCCGGAAATGACCATTACCGACGAGGACGTCGACAAAACCCTCAAGGAAATGGGCGAACGTGCCGCTACTTTCGCTCCCGTGGAGGGCCGCGAAGTCCAGGATGGCGACTACGTGCAGATCAAACTGGTTGGCACACCCGAAGGCGGCGGCGAACCGCTGAAGGCCGACAGCGTCCTTTGCCACGTGGGCGCTGAAGAAACCATGGCGCCTTTCAACGAAAACCTGCGCGGCGCGAAAGTGGGGGACCACAGAGACTTTGACGTGACTTACCCCGCCGACTATCCGGACGCGAAACTGGCCGGCAAAACGTTCCATTACTCCGTGGATATCCTCGGCGTGAAGACCAAATCCATCCCGGAACTCAACGACGAATTCGCCAAAGATGTGAGTGACGCCGGCTCCCTCGACGAGCTTAAGAAGAAGGTTCGCGAAAGCCTGGAGCACGAGCGCGATCACCGCCAGAAGGACTTACAGCGAGAGAAGGTTCTGGCCGAACTCGTAAAGCTGCACGAATTCCCGGTTCCGGAAGCGCTGGTCGAGCATCAATGGACGTGCGGCTGGAGCGGGTGGTGCGGTCTCTGGCGAATCAGGGAGTGGACCCGCGAGCCGTCAACGTGGATTGGGTGAGCCTGCGGCGTAAGCAGGAAGACCGCGCCAAGGATGATGTAAAGGCGGAGCTGGTGGTCGACCGCATTGCCACGGAAGAAAAGATCGAAATCACCGAGGAAGAGCTGCAGCAGGAGCTCGAACATATGGCCGGACACAGCGGGCAGTCCGCCGAGGCTTTGCGCGCAAGTTTGACAAAGCAGGGGACGCTCGATAGGATGAAAGCGAAGCTGCGGAGCGACAAAACTCTCGACTGGCTTGCTCAGAATGCAACGGTAAAGACGGTCGCCGCGGTGAGCGCCAAGTGACATTAACCCCGCTCTGCGAGTGAACTCTCACCCATGAAAAACTACGAAGATCCAGTCTACCACGCGACAACTCTGGTCCCGATGGTCGTGGAACAGACCAGCCGGGGCGAGCGCGCGTACGACATTTATTCGCGGCTGCTGAAGGAACACATCATCTTTATTGGCACTCCCATCGACGACCATGTCGCGAACCTCGCTACTGCCCAAATGCTCTTTCTGCAGGCCGAGGATCCGGAGAAGGACATTCAACTGTACATCAATTCCCCGGGTGGTTCGATCACGGCCGGCTTCGCGATCTATGACACCATGCAGTTCGTCAAACCCGATGTGGTCACCACCTGCGTGGGCCAAGCCGCTTCTATCGCCGCCGTTCTCCTGGTGGGCGGGGCTCCCAAGAAGCGCTTCTCTCTTCCCAATTCGCGGATTCTGATTCACCAGCCCTGGATGAGCGGGCTGGGCGGCCAAGCCACAGATATCGACCTGCACGCCAAAGAAATCCTGCGCATGCGCTCCACCATCAACCAATTGCTGGCCAAACATACCGGCCAGCCCGTTGAGCGCATCGAAAAGGACGTTGAGCGCGACTACATCATGAATCCGGAGCAGGCCAAGGAATACGGGATGATCGATGAGATCATCTTCAAGCATCGCTAGCAGGAGCGCTCCAGGAATGGCCCGAAACGCCCGACGCGAGGAAGCAGTACAGCGCGTTCCTGATTGAGGGCACGGTTGCGAGATTCTCTTTCGTCCCGGGGAAGATTCGGCCTAAAATGGCAAATACAGCCTCCGGGTGTGTGCCGGACATGAGGACTGCGAACACGTGAAAAAATACAGCCCAGATGAACCGCTTCGCTGTTCGTTCTGCCACAAGACCCAAGAGCAGGTGGAGAAGCTGATCAGCTCGCCTTCGGACTATCCGCGGGCGTACATCTGCAATGAGTGCGTGGGTGTTTGCCAGACCATTCTGGAAGACGAGAAGCGCGAACAGGCAGCGGCGCCGGCGCGCCGGCTGCCGCGTCCTCCGGAAATCAAGCAATTCCTGGATAGCTACGTGATCGGGCAAGATCGCACGAAGAAGAAGCTGGCCGTGGCGGTCTATAACCACTACAAGCGCATCTTCCTGAATAAGCAGCCGGGTGAAGTGGAGTTGAGCAAGTCCAACATTCTTCTGATCGGGCCGACGGGTACCGGTAAAACCCTTCTAGCTCAGACGCTATCGCGCATGCTGGATGTGCCATTCGCGATTGTCGACGCTACGACGTTGACGGAAGCTGGGTATGTTGGTGAAGACGTTGAGAACATTATTCTGAAGTTGCTGCAAGCCGCCGATGGCGATGTGCAGAAGGCTCAACAAGGCATCATTTACATCGACGAAATCGACAAGATCGCCAAAAAGGACGAAAACCCCTCCATTACCCGCGACGTCAGCGGCGAGGGCGTGCAGCAGGCGCTTCTGAAGATTCTAGAGGGAACCGTCGCCAATGTTCCTCCGCAGGGTGGCCGCAAGCATCCGCACCAGGAATTCACCCCTGTGGACACGACGAACATCTTATTTATATGCGGCGGAGCCTTTGTCGGTCTGGAAAAGATTATTGAGAAGCGCGTTGGCCGCCGGTCTCTGGGTTTTCACACCGATGCCGCGCCGACGACACCGCAACGGCGCAATACCGAACTGTTGGAGCAGGTTCAACCCACGGACATGATTCGCTACGGGCTGATTCCGGAGTTTGTGGGCCGCTTGCCAGTCGCCGGGGTGATGAGCGATCTCGACAAGGGCGCGCTGATGAAGATTCTGACGGAACCGAAGAACGCGCTGCTGAAGCAATATCAGCGCCTATTCGAGTTTGAGAACGTTCGGCTGCGCTTCACCGACGACGCATTGGAGACGGTCGCGGAGTTGGCGCTTCAGCGCAAGGTCGGCGCACGCGGCTTGCGTATGATCCTCGAAGACCTCATGCTGGAATTGATGTACCACCTGCCGATGCAACGGAAGATCCGCGACTTCGTGGTCACCGCCGATATGGTGCGCGGGCGCGAAATCAATTGGAGTCTGCTCGAGAAGGCCGGATAGCGGTTTTTTCGGGCGCTGAGGAGTTTCAGGGGCCTGCATGTTTACTCGCGAGAAACAAGAAATGAAACGCGTTCCGATGATGCCGGTTCGCGATATGGTGATCTTTCCGCAACAGATGACGCCGTTCATCGTGGGGCGCGAAGCCAGTGTCCGCGCTTTGGAAGAAGCTTTGGCGGGCGAGAAGAAGATTTTTCTATCCACCCAGCATGACGCTTCCATCGATGACCCCAAGCCTGAAGAGATTTACGCTGTCGGCACCCTTGCCAACATCGTGCAGAGCGTGAAGCTGCCCGACGGCAACATTAAGGTTCTGGTCGAAGGTGTCGAACGAGCCCGCGCGCTCTCTATCACTACGGACGAAGGCTTCTTCCGCGCCAACCTGCGCTTGCTTGCGGCAAAAATTGAAAGCACCCCGCAGGTAGAACAGCTGGTTCAAAAGGTGACCGGCCTGTACGAGCAGTTCATCAAGCTCTCGCAAAGTCTCAACTACGACACCATGATCGCCGCGGCGCGCGTCGACGATCCGGCGCGCCTTTCCGACACGATTGCGGCGAACCTGCAGTTGCCCGTGGACGAGAAGCAGGACTTGCTGGAAACCGCCGATCCCCTGGAGCGCCTGAACCGCATCTGCGACATTCTGGAGATCGAGCTGGAAAAGCTGAACGTCGACCGCAACATCAACACGCGCGTAAAGCGGCAGATGGAGCGGGCGCAAAAAGAGTACTACCTGAACGAAAAGCTCAAAGCCATTCAGAAGGAACTCGGGCGCGGCGAAAAGAACGAGACCGACGAGCTAAAAAAGAAGATCGACGCCGCCGGTATGCCCAAGGATGTTCACGACAAGGCTGCCGCCGAACTGAAGCGCCTGGAGCTTATGCCGCCGATGTCCGCGGAGTCGACCGTCAGCCGCAACTACATCGACTGGCTGCTCGCGGTGCCCTGGAAAAAGCGCTCGAAGGAAATTCGCGACATTAAGGCCGCTGAAGAAATCCTGAACAAAGAGCACTACGGACTGGAAAAGGTCAAGGAACGCATCCTGGAATTCCTGGCCGTGCGCCAACTGGTTAAGAATCCGAAAGGCTCGATCCTCTGTTTTGTGGGGCCTCCGGGCGTTGGCAAGACGTCTCTGGCAATGTCGATTGGCCATGCTACCGGAAGGAAATTCGTGCGCGTGTCCCTGGGCGGCGTGCGAGATGAGGCCGAAATTCGTGGTCATCGCCGCACTTACATCGGCGCTCTACCTGGCCAGATCATTCAAATGATGAAGAAGGCCGGCACCACGAACCCGATCTTCGTGCTGGATGAAGTCGACAAAATGTCCACCGATTTCCGCGGCGATCCGTCGGCGGCGCTCATGGAAGTGCTTGATCCGGAACTGAACCATGCCTTCACAGATCATTACCTGGACGTGGAATACGATCTGTCCAAGGTGATGTTCGTTTGTACCGCCAACGTTCTGCACACCGTTCCGCAACCACTGCAGGATCGCATGGAAATTCTGCGCTTGCCGGGTTACACCGAGCAGGAAAAACTCGAAATTGCGAAGCGCTTCCTGGTGAAGCGGGCCCAGGAAGTCACGGGCCTTTCCGACAAGAATTTGACCTTCACTGATGAAGGGCTGTTGCACCTGATCCGTCACTACACGCACGAAGCGGGAGTTCGTAATCTTGAACGCGAGATTCAGAACATTGCTCGCAAGATGGCGCGCCGCGTGGTCACCGAAGGCAAGGACTCCAAGAAAGCGGAAATCACGCCCGAAAATGTGAACGAATTCCTGGGGGTGCTGAAGTACCGCGAGTTCTGGCTGGAGAAGCACAATGAAGTCGGCCTGGCTACCGGACTTGCCTGGACTGAAGTGGGCGGCTCCGTGCTGGTGACGGAAGCTGCAATCATGGAAGGCAAGGGCCGGTTGACTCCAACCGGGAAACTTGGCGAAGTGATGCAGGAGTCGGCGCAAGCGGCAATGAGCTACGTCCGTTCGCGCACCGCAACCCTGGGCTTGCCTAAAGATTTCTACCGCACCATCGATATTCACGTGCACGTCCCGGAAGGCGCCATCCCGAAGGACGGCCCCTCCGCCGGCATTACCATCTGCACGTCCATCGTCAGCGCTCTCACAAGGATTCCGGTGCGCTGCGATGTGGCCATGACCGGGGAAATCACCCTCCGGGGCAAAGTACTGCCCATTGGGGGCGTCAAGGAGAAGCTCCTGGCGGCCCACCGAATGGGCTTGCGTACCGTGATACTTCCGAAGGATAATGAAAAAGATCTTGCAGAGATCCCTCAGGAGATTCTCTCCAGCCTCAAGATGCATTTCGTAGAGACAATGGATGAAGTCTTGCAGATTGCACTGGAGAGCCCGATTGTGCCTCTTGAGCACACTGGGGTTGCGCCCGTCGCGGATGCGTTTACTAAGCCCGGCGCCGATAAAGATTCGAGTTTGACCAACTAAGCAGCTTTTCCAGGCACGGCCCGCACCCGCGGGTTGACTTTGGGACCAGGCCTGGAGCTGCTACCGGTTGCAGACAGTTTGGTTTGCCCACCCTGGCGGGGGATTCCACCCGGCAGACGGTATACCACCACGCAGTCCATTCCGGAAATGCATTGGGTCAAGGTTCAACCATCAACAAACAACTAAAGTCAGGAACTATGGCAAAAGAAACGAGTCCAGAAGCAAATAATCAACCGAGTATCAGCTTGGCTGAACTCAAAGAAAAGAACATCACCGATCTCGCTAAGATCGCCAAGGAATTGAACATTCCCGGCGCCAGCGGATTGCGCAAACAGGAGCTGATCTTCCAGATCCTGCGCGCACAGACCGAGAAAAGCGGCTTGATCTTCTCGGAAGGCGTCCTGGAGTGCCTGCCCGACGGCTTTGGCTTCTTGCGCGCCCCGGAGTACAACTATCTCCCCGGCCCCGACGACATCTACGTTTCGCCGTCGCAAATCCGCAAGTTCGATCTGCGGACCGGCGATACCGTCTCGGGACAAGTCCGTCCACCTAAGGACGGCGAACGTTATTTCGCGCTCATCAAGGTGGAAGCCGTCAATTTTGAAGACCCGGAAGTTGCTCGCAATAAGATATTCTTCGATAACCTCACGCCGCTCTATCCCCAGGGCCGATTGAAGATGGAGACTACCAAGGAAAACCTGACCGGGCGTGTGCTCGACCTGCTCTGCCCGGTCGGCAAAGGACAGCGCGGACTGATCAACGCGCCGCCGCGCACCGGCAAGACCATGATGCTGCAGTCCATCGCCAATTCCATCACCGTCAATCATCCGGAAGTGGCGCTGATCGTTCTTCTGATCGATGAACGCCCCGAAGAAGTCACGGACATGCAGCGCACCGTGAAGGGCGAAGTGATCAGTTCGACGTTTGATGAACCACCGCAGCGCCATATTCAGGTGGCGGAAATGGTCTTGGAAAAGGCCAAGCGCCTGGTGGAACATAAGCGCGACGTTGTCGTACTGCTGGACTCTATCACGCGTCTCGCGCGCGCCTACAACGCGGTCACGCCGCCTTCGGGCAAAGTTCTCTCGGGCGGTATCGACGCCAATGCGTTGCAGCGTCCGAGGCGTTTCTTTGCGGCCGCTCGAAACGTGGAAGAAGGCGGCTCGCTCACGATTATCGCCACCGCGCTGATTGATACCGGCAGCCGCATGGACGACGTGATCTTCGAAGAGTTCAAGGGCACCGGTAACATGGAAATCTATCTTGACCGGCGCCTGGCCGATAAGCGCGTGTTCCCGGCGATTGATATCCAGCGCTCCGGCACTCGTAAGGACGAGCTGCTTCTCCCACCGGATGAGTTGAGCCGGGTGTGGGTATTGCGTAAGGTGCTGAGCCCGCTTTCGACCGTCGAGGCCATGGAGTTGCTTCTGAGCCGCCTCACCAAGTCGAAAACGAACGCGGAATTTCTTAGTTCCATGTCCGCTCCTGTCTGAGGAGTTGTTCTCGAACGGCGTCCCCCTTCCCTCAGGCAGGAAGCTGGCCTGTCCTCGGGCGTAAAGCGGCAGAACCGCTGCGAATCCGAGGGGCGCATCTATGCACGAAAAATTCATCGCCCGTCAACCCATCCTCGATACTCGCCTGCAGGTGTTTGCTTACGAATTGCTCTTCCGGGGCGGCCCGCAAAACAGTTTTCAACCGTTTGCCAACGCCGCTTCCAGCGTCATCGCGGACTCCATCACGCTCTTCGATCTGGAGATGCTTACCGGCCATGCGCGCGCGTTCGTGAACGTGGACGAAACGGCATTGCGCCTGGGAGCTCCGCGCTTGCTGCCTGCGGATCGCATCGTTGTCGAAATCCTGGAAACCGTGCGCCCCACCGAAGAGATCCTTGGCAGGTGTCGTGAACTCCGTTCCGCTGGATACCAGTTGGCGCTCGATGATTTTGTGGATTCACCGGAGATCGCGCCACTTGTGGAGTTCGCCAACTTCCTGAAAATTGATTTTCAGATGTTCGATGCCCGGACCCGCAGCGCCCTTGCGCGGAAATATGAAGACAGAAACATTCGCCTGCTGGCAGAAAAAGTGGAAACAGAAAGTGAGTTCCGCGAGGCTCGCGACCTGGGCTTTTCTTATTTTCAGGGCTACTTTTTCTGCAAACCTTCCATCGTGGAAACTCGCGAAATTCCGGGCAACAAGGCCATCCAGCTGCAACTTCTCACCGCCGTCGCCGCTCCCGAACTTCGCTGTGACATCATCGAAAATCTCCTGAAGCAGGAGCCCTCGCTGCTTTATCGGCTGCTCCGCTACCTCAATTCGCCTATTCTTGGCTTGTGCTCCGAAGTTCGCAGTGTTCGGCATGCCATTGTGCTGCTTGGCGAAAACGAATTCCGGCGATGGGCCTCCATCTTTGCCATTATCTCCATGAGTGCAGGAAAATCGCCGGAGCTGATCCGCACGGCGCTTACCCGGGCTTTTTTCTGTGAAGAGTTCTCCGCAAAAGCCGGGCTCCGCGAAAAAGGCGCCAGCCTTTTTCTGATGGGGCTTCTGTCTGTCACTGACGCGCTGCTGGACAAACCGATGCGTGAAGTTCTGAAGGCGTTTCCTGTGATTCAGGAGGTGAAAATCGCACTCTGCGGCGGAACAAACCGCTTTCGCGATGTTTTTGAATTGGTGCTGGCTCTGGAACGCGCCGAGTGGATGAGGCTTTCCGGCATTGCCGCGCGCATCGGCTGTGGGGAAGGAAAAATTCCTGACTCCTACCTTTCCGCTCTTCTCCGCGCCACTTCCATTGGCGCTTGACGACTCCAGAAAAAACGGGCGTCCGATTGGGTCGAGACGCCCGGAAATGGATCCACTCCTGAATCAGGTCAATCTGCGGTTTCCGCTTCCACCGCGGCTATGTAATCGACGATCCGCTCCGACCAGCCGTCGATATGCGTCCAGCCGTTGCCATAGCTCAGCCCGTGCTTGTACGGCGCCACGTTCACAACGTACGCCCGCGCCGTCCACGCCTGGAGCATCCCGTCGTGCGACTGCTCGTCGGTAATCACGATCAGCCGGTCCAACTTCTTCCAGTCGGGCTGGTTGCTCAGGTGCGTCAGCGCCCGCTTCAAGTACGTGCTTGCGTGCGCTTGCGACTCCACAATCGCATCGCGCAACGCAAAACCGCGCCGCGGCGGAAGTTCCACACACAAATCGGAGAAGGTCGCAAGGGAAAACTCCCCGGCCTTTTCCCGCAGCAGGATGGCCAGTCCTGCGGCGGCATCCATGCGCGCGGTCTCACTCTTTTCGGAGAGCGCCGCGTTCATGGAACCGGAAACGTCCACGAGCAGTCCGGTTGATCCTGCAAGCTCAGGGAGTCCTGCGACCGCCTTGAGCATGGCGGACTCAAGCGCGTCCTCGAGTTTCGGTGCGTAGCGCGCTGCGGTCACAAATCGAAACGGCAGCGCTCGCGCCACACCTTTTTCGAGCCGCTGGCGGATAAGTTTCAGCGAAACTCCCGCCGCGAGCATCAGGCGCAGATTGCGTAGCACGGCCATTCCGCCGAGCTTCTCTTCCTTCAGAAGGCGCTCTCCTTCTTGCTCTTTTGGGCGGAGAGAGCTACCTCCCAGGTGTCGGGAGCCTCGAGCGAGGCCTCTACGAGCTTCTTCCACACGGCTGCCTGTTCCTCGTTTTTCGGCTTGGCGTGGCAGAAGAAGAGCACGTCGCGCAGTTTGACCACTGACTCGCGGTTATATTTCGCGAGCTGGTAGGCGTCAAACTTTGTAAACGCGCGAGCCAGCCCGCGCTTCACTCCAGCGGAAAGCGGCTCTTTCTTCTGCTTCCAGTAGAGTGCGACGAACTCGCCCAGCTCGTCAGCACGCTGGATCACGTGCTCGAGCGTTTCCGCGACGAGCGGACCGGTTCCTTTACGCCGGGCCAGTTCTCGCACCAGGAAGAGCGGCACATGGCGCAACTGCATCTTGTCGCGAGCTGCGCGGGCCAGTGCTGCCACGTCTTCCGGCTTGTTCTCGCGAACGAGTTCGGCGACGCGCGGGGCGGTTGCGCTGCCCTTTTCGTAGAATGTCTCTTCCCAGAGCAGGCACGTCAGGACGGTACGGCGAAGCTCCAGCTTCGGACTGACCTTCTGCGCCACTGCTCCTTCATGAGTACGCACGGGAAACATGCGCTTCCATACATTCATTTTTGCCATTTGCATCGCTCCTCCTTCCTTCGAAATTCACAACGGCAGTGCCACCTTTCGTTCGCCGCTGTAGCTCAGGCCTCCAGGCCTTGAGGCCTTCCACTGCGCAACTACAATTTCAAACCGGGAGGAATAAATGAGCACAGCTACGGGGCTCGCGGCCCCGCCATCGTAGTCATCGAAGTATCTCTGCTCTGCACCATCCCGGTATCTCTCGCGGCGGACTCTCGGCCCGAGCGTTTAGCCATGGCTCTGCCGTTGAGCTACAGCAGCTTTCGCCGCTGGCGGGATTTGAACCCGCAACCGGTGGTCCGATGTAACTCGCGCCCACGCCACGCCGCAAACTCTTCAATTTGAAACGCACCTCCAGCAGATGCTCCGCAGCTCATTTCTCCTCGCCAATTACAATCTCTTGAAGAAACTTGATCCGGGAGGAATCAGCGTTCACGGCAATGCGGGTGTCGAACCCGGGCCTTGCGGCTTCTACCACGAAGTAGCCGTGAACTTCGCCATCCCGGGAAACACTTCCCCGAAGTGGATTGATTTGGATCGAAATGACTTAAGCGGGATTCGTTAAAGTCGCGCGAAAATGCAGACCGCGAGACTGGTTCGCCTTGTCATCCGGTAATCATGACTTGGTTTGTCTTGTCCCATCATCTGCTCTCCACGCTCAGTGAGGCCCTGCGTTGCAAGAACCGCAGAAAATACTGAGGTATCTGCAAAGTAAACGGAGACGGAAAATCTGTCAAGCACTAATTTTGGACAATCACGTTTTTGGCCTGTTTTTCGAGGTAAGTTGTTACTTTTCAGGTATCTAAAGTCTCACAGAAATTCAGTGCGCCTGCTTTGCCAATTGTGCCCCGAGCCACGCACTCATGTGCGCTTCTAAAATGTCGAGTGGTATCGCCCCTTCTCCTAGAACGGCATCATGAAAAGAACGAATATCAAACCCATTGCCCAGCATTTTTTCCACGCGGCCACGTAATTCACGAATCTTCAGTTGACCGAGTTTGTATGCCAGCGCCTGACCGGGCCACACGATATATCGGTCCACTTCAACCGTAATGTCCTGATCCGTTTTCCCGGTATTCTCTCGAAAATAGTCGATCGCTTGTTGCCGCGTCCAGCCTTTCGAGTGCATCCCGGTGTCGACGACGAGTCGCACGGCGCGCCACATCTCGTAAGTGAGCTGCCCGAATTTTGAATAAGCATCCTTGTACATGCCCAGATCCTCGCCCAAACTTTCCGCGTACAGCGCCCAGCCTTCCACAAACGCGGAATAGCCGATGTGCCGGCGAAACTCCGGAACGTTTTCCATTTCCTGCGCCAGGGAAATCTGCAAATGATGACCGGGGACGGACTCATGCAGCGAGAGCGCCTCCATTTCCCATCTCGGCCGCGCCGCCAGATTGTAGGTGTTCACAAAATAGGTTCCTGGCCGCCCGGGCGAAGGGGCACCTGGCTGGTAATACGCCGTGGTTTGTGAGGGCGCCTTGAATGCCGGGATTGGCGTCACTCCGTATGGCAATCGAGGCAGCTTTCCGAATTCGTGCGCCAGTTCAGGATCGATTTTCTTCACGATGATTCGGTAGCCATTCACCAGGTCATCGGCCTGCGTATAGTAAAAGCGCGGGTCGCTGCGGAGAAATTCCGTGAACGCGTGAAAGTTTCCCTGGAATCCCGTGGACTGAATGACTTTGTCCATCTCGCCGCGGATTCGTTTCACTTCAGCCAGCCCGATCTCGTGTATTTCTTCTGGCGTCAGCCGAGTGGTGGTCTGCCAGCGAACATGAAACGAGTAGGCCGCCGCGCCATCCGGCAGAGCACTCGCTGCAATGTTTTCGCGGCAGGCAGGGATGTACGTGGCGACCAAATAGTTGTTCAGCCTTTGGAACGCCGGCACAACGCTGCCGACGTAGATTTGTTTCGCGCGATCTACAAGCCGGTTCCGTTCCGCTACTGAAAAGCCGGGCGGAAACTCCGTGAACGGCTCGAGCAGCGCGCTCTTCAGCGGATCCACAGGAATCAAGTCTGTGATCTGTTTCGGGGCATCGCGCATCGTGATTTTTGGCGGCGTGTAACCTCGTTTCACTCCCTCTTGCAGGTTTCCCATCGTCTGGTCGACAACGGCGGGGAGCGCCTCAAGCCGCGCAATAATGTCTTCGTAGTCGGAGAGCTTTTCGTGGGCCATGGTTGCCAGCGTTTCTGCCGCACCCTGCTGTATGCCACCCATCTGATTCAACGGCATCCACCGATTCGCGGGAGTCACGCCGCGAAATGGCATGGGATCGTCGCCAAACGGCAGTCCCTCGACTGCAGTTTCCAGGAGTTCGCTATAAAGATCGAAGTTCAACTGTTCGCTGGACGGCAACGACTCCCGCTCGAATTCCTGAAGCGCAGCCAGGCTTTTCCGCAAATGTTTCACGCGCGCATCAAAGCCAGCCGGCGATTCGTCGGTCCACCGTCGATTTTGTCCAGGGAAACCCACGCCAGTCGCCATCTCCGGGTAGTCGTGCATCCAGCGTTTCCAGTCCTCGGAGAGAAACGCACGGAAGCGCTGCCCAGCCTCCGCTTGATCCGGTGCTCCGCCTTGTGCCGTAGCCAATAGAGGCAGCGAAAAAAGGATCGGCAGCAGAGAAAGCGCCATGGAGGCAACACTGCGAATCATGCAGTCCTCCGTGAAGAGGGAACAATTTCTCTTTTCCGTTCGTGGGCGAGAAAGACGATGAGGCGCGCGGTTTCCTCGATGCCCAGCGCGGTGTTGTCAATGAGCACCGCATCGGCGGCGCGAACTAACGGAGACACCTTGCGCTCCCGGTCGCGCTTGTCTCGTTCCCGCACTTCCTCGAGCACTTCTGCAATTGTTATGACCTCGCCTTTTTCCTGATGCTCTTTCCAGCGGCGCTCCGCACGCGTCTCCGGCGACGCATCGAGAAAAATCTTGAGTTCAGCATCGGGGAAAACGACCGTGCCAATGTCTCGCCCTTCCATTACCACTCCACCACCCCGCCCGGCCCGCTGTTGCTCCGAAACAAGAACTTGCCGCACGCCGGCAACGGTCGCGAGGCGCGAGGCTGCTTGCGCCACGGTCGTTGACCGGATTTCATAGGTAACTTCCCTGCCGTCCAGGAAAACGCGGTTCTTCAATCCCTCCGCTTCCTGCTTCGTCGTCGGTGATTTCAACTCGATGTGCGTCTCGCGCGTGAGTGCCGTCAACTGCTCCTCGTTGTCCAAAGAAATGTTGTGCCGCAGGGCCTTCAACGCGACAGCACGATACATCGCGCCGCTATCGAGATAGAGGTACCCCAGCAACGCTGCAACCCGGCGCGCGACAGTGCTCTTGCCCGATCCCGCGGGTCCGTCGATCGCAATCGTCAGTCGTGTGGACATGTTTTATGGTTCCTGATCGCTCAAACCCGTGGGGCAATGGCAGCACGAATGCTCTAAAAACCCATGATGTTGTAGCCGCAATCGACGTAGATCGTCTCACCGGTAATACCGGACGCCGCGTCGGACAGCAGGAACGCCGCCGTCCCACCAACTTCCGCTGGATCCACATTGCGCTTCAACGGCGCCCGCTCCGCATGCGATTTCAGCATTTCACCGAGTTGTGAAATGCCCCGCGCGGCCAGCGTCTTGATTGGACCGGCGGAAATGGCATTCACGCGAATCCCCTTTGGGCCAAGATCATTGCTCAGATAGCGCACCGTGGCTTCCAGTGCCGCTTTGGCCACGCCCATCACGTTGTACTTGGGCACGACTTTTTCCGCCCCGTAGTATGTCATCGTTATGATCCCGCCACCTGCGGTCATCAGCGGCGCAGCCGCGCGCGCTACGGCAATCAACGAATACACGCTGACATCATGGGCAATGCGAAAGCCCTCGCGCGATGTGTTCAAAAATTCACCCTTCAACTCTTCCGCCGGCGCGTAGGCCACGCTGTGCACCAGGCCATGCAGCACTCCATACTTCGCCTGCAGCTCTTCAAATAATTTTGCAATTTGCTCGTCGAACGACACATCGCACATGAACCCTTGCGCGCCGGGCAACTCCGTCACCAGATCCCTGGCTTCCTGGGCCATTCGCTCGTTCTGGTACGTAATCGCCAGCCGCCAACCCGCCTCGCTCAGCTTTTGCGCGATTGCCCACGCAATGCTGCGCTTGTTGGCCAGTCCAAATATCACCGCGGTCTTCTGTCCTTCGCTCACAATTCCCCCGTAGTGTGTTTTGTTGCTTCTTGAGATCGGATCACGATACCAGTAATCGGATATCAGTGATCAGGAATCTGCAACCCTGACAATCGCAGCGCGCCCGTTCGCCTTCGTATATTCAGTGCTCCCTGATATCTGATCACTGATTGCTGATATCAGTCGCACACCGCATGGAACCGATTGAACTCCAATAAATTGATGGGGCTCGTTCGCTGCTTCCTAAATTCTGTGGAATGCGCGCTCAATCTCTCTCACGGAATAACGCAACACCACCGGCCGCCCATGCGGGCAACTCATCGGGCAGTCGGTCTTGGCCAGCGCGCCCAACAGCCATTCCATTTTCGTATTGTCCAGCGGCATATTCACTTTGATTGCCGCGTGACATGCAGTCGAGGCCGCAATTTTGGACTGCAACGTATCAATCGAAATCGCTGCGTGCTCCCGCTCAATCCCATCCAGAATTTCCGTCAGCAAATGTTCCGCGTCGGTCGCGGCAATCCCCGCCGGAACCGATTGAATGGCCACGCTTTTCGGGCCCATCAGTTCCACTTCGAATCCGTTTGCCGCCAACTCTTCCGCGATTCTTTCGTAGGTCACCAGTTGGCGGGGCGCAAGCTCAATCACCATCGGCATCAGCATCCGCTGCGATTCCACTTTGCCCGCCCGGCGCGCTTCGAGGTGTTGCTCGAAGAGAACTCGTTCGTGCGCCACGTGCTGATCGATGATCCACAACCCTTCCCCATTTACCGCTACAATAAAGCTGGAGCTGACCTGGCCCAACGGCTTCAGGTCCGCGATTTGATCCGGGCGCGGCAGAGCTGCGGGGGTTTCTTCGCTGGCCCGCGCGAAATTCTCTGCCCAGTTGATTGTGGACCGGTCAATCCCCCGCGCGGCACCGGGAACGAGCGAGCTCCCCGTTGCGAAAGGAAAGCGCTGCGGCACGGGCTCGAGCGGCGCCGACGTCAAATCAAACGCGCTACCCGGCGCGTAATCTGACCCCACTCCCGAGCCAACGCCCAACTCTTCCAGCACCGGAATCACCGCACGCGGCACGCCTGAATTTGCATTGGACCCCGCGAAGCCGCCGGAAAATATGGCGGGAGGAGCTACGGGATTGGGGGCGGTCGTTGCCGCCACAGTTGCAAAACTCGCGATTGGCCGGGCCTTCATCAGCGCCTGGCGAATTGCATCGCGCGTAAAATCGTGCACAAATTGCGAACGCCGGAAGCGCACTTCGATCTTCGCGGGGTGCACGTTCACGTCCACCTCGTCGTAAGGCATCTCCAGAAACAGCAGCGTCGCCGGAAACACGGTTGGTGGCAGGATATTGCGATAGGCCTCGTGTATGGCGTGAAGAATCAGGCGATCTCGCACCAGCCGCCGGTTCACGAATACGTAGATGCCGTTGCGATTGGGCCGCTGAATTTCCGGGCGTGAGGTGAACCCGGTTAGCGTGAGCGTGGCGGCTTCCTCACCCGCTGCCATTTCTGGTTCGCTGATCGCGGCGCGAAAGGGCGCGGAAGTTGCGGGGATTTCCACTAGTTCATCGAGAGCCTGGCGGCCAAACAGCTGGTAAACGCGGTCCGCGAGTTTTTCTGCGGGTGGGCAATTGACGATTTCCTGTGTCGGCGTCGTCAGTGCGAATTGTTTTCCAGGATTCGCGAGCGCGTAATGCGTCACCAAAGATGCAATGTGCCCAAGCTCCGTCGTGTCGGACTTCAAGAATTTCCGGCGCGCCGGCATACAGTAAAACAAATCCGCGACGCTGATGGTCGTCCCCGCTGGCAGTCCGGCAGGCTTCACGCCAACCAGCTTCCCTCCGGCAAACTCCACGCGCGTGCCTTCCGCTTCGTTGCCGTCGCGGGTTTCCAGCAAAAGCCGCGAGACAGCCGCGATCGAGGGCAGCGCTTCTCCGCGAAAACCCAGCGTGGCGATCGAGAGCAAATCATCCGCCGTGCGCAGCTTGCTGGTGGCGTGCCGCTCGAACGCCAGCAGCGCATCGTCGTGCGCCATGCCATGCCCGTCGTCGATCACACGAATCACGCGCTTGCCGCCCATCTCCGTCTCGATGCGCACGGAAGTGGCGCCGGCATCCAGCGCATTCTCAAGCAATTCCTTCACCACCGAAGCGGGACGCTCCACGACTTCGCCCGCGGCGATTTTATTCGCCACCGCCTCCGGCAATATGCGTATGCGATTCATGAGCCCTTGATCTGTATTCCCAGTTGGTCGAGTTGCAGCTTGTCCACTTCTGACGGCGACTCTGCCATCAGATCTACCGCGGCCGTTGTCTTTGCGAACGCAATCACTTCGCGGATGGACTTTTCGCCCGTCAGCAGCATCACGACGCGATCCAGGCCCAGCGCAATGCCGCCATGTGGTGGCGTGCCGTACGTCAACGCATCCAGGAAGAATCCGAAGCGACGCCGCAATTGTTCTTCCGACAATCCGAGCGCCTTGAACAATCTTTCCTGAATATCCTGCCGGTGAATTCGGATGCTGCCCGAGCCCAGCTCCACGCCATTCAGCACCAGGTCGTAACCCTTCGAGCGCACTTCCCACGGGGCGGTCTCCAACTTTTCCAAATCTTCGTCCGCAATTCCCGTGAAGGGATGCTGCGCGCTCACCCAGGCCTTGTCCGCTTCGCTCCACTCAAACAATGGAAAACCTGTCAACCAGAGGAATTTCCACTGCGTTTTGTCAATCTGGCCGAGCGCTTCGCCTAGCTGCAAACGCAACTGACCCGCTACCAACGCCGCCGCTTCGGTGCCCTTGATCTGTTTCTTTGCGGAAACGGCGACGACTAGATCGCCGGTTTTTGCACCGCTCAGGTCCGCGAGCTTCTTGACGTTTTCCGCGCCAATCAACTTTTCCACGGTCGACGTCGTTCCCTCGGTCGCCAGCTTCAGGAAATACGCTCCGCGCGCGCCTGCCGCCTTGGCCTTCTCCGTCAACTCGTCCAGCTGCTTGCGCGAATAGCTGGCCGCACCGGGCGCGGCAAACGCAAACACGTTGCCTTCGATCTGCAGCTTCTGCCTGGCTTCGTCAGGAAAAGTTTCCGTGACCTCGTGGAGTTCCATGCCAAATCGCATGTCCGGCTTGTCACTGCCGTACCTGCGAATCGCGTCCTTGTATAGCATGTCGGGAAACGGCGCTTCTGCCTTGATTCCCGCCACCGCGCACGCTCGCACCATCACATTCTCGATTACGTTGAAAATGTCTTCCTGCCGCGGGAACGACATCTCCAGGTCCAGCTGCGTGAATTCCGGCTGGCGGTCTGCGCGCAGGTCTTCGTCACGGAAGCACTTCACGATCTGAAAGTAGCGATCCATTCCGCCAATCATCAAGATCTGCTTGAAGATCTGCGGCGATTGCGGCAACGCGTAAAACCGCCCGTGATGCACGCGGCTGGGCACCAGGTAATCGCGCGCGCCCTCCGGCGTCGACCGCGTCAGCATCGGCGTTTCCACTTCGATGAATCCCATCTCGTCCATCACCTTGCGGATTTCCAGAATTATTTTGTGCCGCAAAGCCAGATTGCGGTGCGGCTTCGGCCGGCGCAAATCCAGATAGCGGAAGCGCAGGCGCGTCTCTTCCGCGGCGTTGATTTCGTCTTCCACGGGAAATGGTGGCGTCTTTGCGGTGTTCAGGATGTGCAGTTTTGAAGCCGCCAACTCCACATCACCCGTAGCGATCTCCAGGTTTGCCTTGCCCCGCTCGAGAACTTTGCCTTCGACGGCGACTACAAATTCACTGCGCGCCTGTTCCGCTTTCGCGTGCGCTTCGGGCTGCGTCTCTTTGTTGAATACTACCTGCACAATTCCCGTGCGGTCGCGCACGTCCAGAAACAGCAAATTCCCCAAGTCGCGCCGCCGGTGCACCCAGCCCATAATCGTGGCATCACGCCCAGCGTCGCTGGCGCGCAGCGCCCCGCAGTAGTGTGTTCGTTTCAGATTTCCGAGAAAGTCCAACACGATTTTATCTCTCCCAAATTCGCCTATGCCTGTCAGCTTGAGCCCGCTTGCTGCAGTGAACGAAAGTCATCCTGGGCAAAGTGCAGGACCTCAGCTTCATCAACCGAGGCACAGCCCCACTGGGGATCCTTCGTGCACCCTCGTCGGGTGCTCTCAGGATGACAATCCCTTCAAACGCCGCAAAAACTGCAACAATTCCGCCGCCGTAAATTTCGACTGGGTTCCATCTGCCAGCGTCTTTAGCGTCCATTGGCCCGAAGCAGCTTCGTCCTCTCCCAGTATCAACGCATAGCGTGCGCCGAGCCTATCCGCTTGACCCAGTGCTTTTCCAAATTTCTGCTCGACTGGCGGCAGTTCCACGCGAAAGCCTGCTGCTCGCAACGTTTTGGCCGCATGGATCGCCGTCGCTAGCGTCTTTTCTCCCATCCACGCAATGTAGACGTCGCGGCCCTTGGCCACGTCGCCCTTCCCTGCTTCCTGCAGAGACAGGATCAGGCGGTCTTCGCCAATCGCAAAACCAATTCCCTTCGTCGGCTGGCCGCCAAGGAGTTCGACCAGTCCATCATACCGCCCACCGCCGCACACCGCATTCTGCGAACC
>Ga0074045_10001002_pt1 | contig 27601 bp, 19 predicted proteins | sample BogForMeECP23OM2_FD_94442 | JGI IMG/M metagenome (GOLD analysis project Ga0074045, IMG submission 94442) | Bog forest soil microbial communities from Calvert Island, British Columbia, Canada - Bog Forest MetaG ECP23OM2 | ecosystem: Environmental > Terrestrial > Soil > Wetlands ...
AACTGGTGCACGCGGGACTCAGCAAACCCGCGTAGGGACGTCCAGAAGAGAACTCCAGGACACTGCTCAGCCTCCAGCCCGAGAGGATCGCGCGCCCAGTTTCCGAACTCGTCAGTCTTTCCATCTCCGGCCGATAAACGCCCGCAAAAGCGATGCGATGGCGCTGGTCGAGCAGCGATGGGGCGTGGGTATTGCTGAAGTCGAACTGATTGTTGAAGTCCATCCCATCCAGCATGATGCTCTTGGCGAAGGTGTAAGACAATTGCAAAGCAAGACCTCGTGACATGCGGCGCTGCAATTGCACGAAGAAAGAGTTGTAATAGTTTTGCCCGGGGCTGATCAGTTCGTTGATCTCGTCGAAGTTGGGGTTGATGCGGCCTTCGGTGAGCAGACCGTTGTCCATGTTCGGCAGGATAATCGTCCGTCCAGCGCAGGGCGCTGCGGTTGCGCTGGGAGGACACACCACATACGTCGTCGTGCCTTGCAAGGGATTTAGGTTCAAGTCATAGGCGCTGCCGGAAAGCAGATGAACGCCGTGATTCCACGTGGTACCGATACTTAGAGTTGTGTTCTCGAAAATCTCGCGCTCAATCTGCAAGCTCGCCTGCAAAATATACGGTGCCCTAAACTGCGGAGAAACCAGGGAAATGTCCGGGGAAGCCCCGAACAGGGGGGAGTTACCGGGGAGGATGTTGGGAAACGTTGGCAGCTGCTGGTTCGGCGGACCTGAGGTGTAACTGGCATTTACCGAAGACTGCTGTGAAGCCAGACCGTCGGAAACCACTGCGTTGCGGTAGTTCAGGCCGTTCATGTTGGTGTAGAACTGTCCGAATCCTCCGCGCACTACGGTCTTGGCTGCGGGTTGCCAGGCAAATCCCAAGCGAGGCGCAAGGCGGCGAAACTGGTTGGGATACTGCCCGGTGAGAGGGAAGGCCGGATTTTCCGCCGGCTGCGGATAAACCTGGAAATCTTCACGCAAGCCCATTTCCAGGGTCAAGTGCGGCAAAGCCCGAAACGTGTCCTGCGCGTAGAACCCGTAGTACGGCACAGCAAAAGAAAAAGTCGGGTTTCCCGAAGACTGACTGAAGACGTTGTATTGGCCGAGAGCAAGAGCCTCCAGATTGGAAAATTCATAGCTGCCGAGGAATGACCCAAACTCGACGGCCTCGTTCGGGTCCGCCCCGCCATCATTGTTGTCCGAATCCCAAGCACGGTTCATATCGAAACCGAATTGCAACGTGTGTTTGCCAATTACGTAGTCGACCCGGTCGGCCAGAGACCACTGTCTTTCGAAAACCCTCCCCACAGAAAAAGGAGCGTTGCCTAGAATGAAAGGGGCCGGACTGTCCAGAATTATTGTGGGCGTGTTTGGAGCCAAGCCGGTGGGCGTGGAGATCTGGTTGTCGTCCGAACTGCCTGCGTGGAATTCGTTCAGCAGATTGGAGGAGAAGGTGTGCGTCCATCCCAGGCTGGCCTGGAAGGTACGGACGTAGGCGTTAGCCAGCGTCTGTGTCCCATAGTTCCCTACGGTAGGGTCGGTGATGACGCCTCCGGGCGAGTTGAACCGGTTCACGTTGAAGCTGAGGAACAGGCCATCGCGAGAACTGGGCTGATAGTCCAGCCGAGGCGTGAACACCAGGTCGTTGCGCTTTCTTGCTTTGGTTCCGAGATTCGAGTTCAGCGCGCTCAGAGTGTTCGACACTTGCTGCAGGTACACAGGGTTGGTGGGATCAGGCGTGCGGTCGCTGCCGGGCATCGGGTAGAGTCCGTTCGGCGGAGGTAGCGTCGTCCCGGTCGGAATCCCAAAATTGGCCAGCAAGAAAGGAGATAAGTTCGCCGGCGTTGTTGCCAATGCCGAGTTGATGACGGAAATCGGATTGTTCCGCAGTTGCTGTTCGTAATCGGCGAAGAACCATAAACGGTTTCGCAGGATCGGCCCACCCATCCCGGCGCCGAATTGCTGCAAGTCATCTTCGGGCCTGGGAAAGCCGGCAGCCTTGTCGAGGGCGTCGTTGGCTGCAGTCGCGGAGTTCCGGTTGTAATAGAACGCGCCGCCGTGGAACACGTTGCTGCCAGATTGGGTCACCGCATTTACGAAGCCCGCTCCACCTCCATAGATTGCCGAGTAGGGGCTAACCGCAACTTGAAACTCCTGGATCGCGTCCTCGCCGTACAGGTACGGGATGCGGTAACGGCCGATAATGTCGGCAAAATAGTTGCTGGTGGCGTTGGATCCGTCCACCGTGAAGGCATTGGAGCCATTTCCATTGGCGTATCCGGAGTCTTCTCCGCCCTGTTGCCCGGCTATGCTCACAAGACCGGTGTCGCCGTCGTAGCTGGTATTCGGCGTGAGAGCAGCAAAGTCCGTGTATTTTCGACCGTTGAGAGGCAACTCCTCAATCAACGACCGATCCAGCACTGTGCTGGCGGAGGATTCCTCCGGCCGCAGCAGCGCCGTCGTGCCGCTGACTTTAACGGAGTCCGCGCCGGTTCCCACCAGCAGCTTGATGTCCTGTGAAGTGGTGCTTCCGACCAGCACCCGCACCAGAACCTGGATATCGCGAAACCCTTTGAGACTTGCAGTGATGGAATAAGTGCCCGGCATGACCACGGGAAACCGGTAGAGTCCGGCATGATTGGTCTCGGCAGATTCCTGCACTCCGGTCGCGAGGTTCCGCACCACAACTGACGCGCCCGGCACCACCGCTCCGCTCTGGTCCGTGACCCGGCCGCCGAGCGAGCCCGTCAATACGACATTCTGGGCAGTCACGAATACGCCGCTCGCCAACACGACCAAAATGCTGCACACCGCCAGGCGATTGGCCAAGGGACGGATTCTCCCGCTTGGTCGAATGACAGATTCTCTTCTCATCTGAACTCCTCCAGCAACGCAATGGCAAGCAGGAAAATACGCGATTTTATACTAGCTTAAGCTGAGCGAAGAGATCGTAGGCATTAGCCTTTCATCTCGCCCCACAATCAGATTGACTCGCTGCTCCGATTGCTACCGGGTGGAGCGATCCAGTTCCCGGGCGTGCCTTTCATCCCGTAATGGGCCGGTGCCTTTTCACGGCGCACTGAAACGCGAGAATTATTCCGGATCTATATCACCGTTTCAGAGTTGAGGTTAGCCGTCGATCCTTCTGCGCGAGACGGATCTTCACCTTGATCGAGCCGGGCACCTTGTCTTCGGAAGCAACATAGAGATAGCCGCCACCGGACCCTGAGTACATTGCCCCCGCATAACGGGACTGGTAAGAAGCCAGCAAGCTGAGCAGGTCCAGCTTGATGGCGGGATGTCGGACGGTATGGGGCAGGAGCGCCTCCCAGCACCGCATGCATTCATTCATCGACTTACCCAGTTCCCGTAAATTCTTGGTGACAATCGCGTGGAAGCACACTTTTCCGGACTCGCCCAGCCGACGGACCCATTCTGCGCTCAAATGTTGCTCCCCGAGGGGGTTGTAGCCGTCCGGACGAGGAGCAACGGGTAGGACGTGCAAAACCTCCTCCAGCCAGATCATTACCTCCTCATCGTTGCAGGATTCGACATGGACCGGAAAGAGTCCTCCACGATGGTCATAGTCGTAGTCGAGCCGGTTGACGCCGGGCAAGATGAGTCCAGCCATGTCCTGCGAACCCGATGGTTGCGCCACTCCCTGGTTCTCGGCCTCGTACAGCTCCCGAATCAACTGCATCGGGTCCCCATCCGGCAACGTGCCGTTCCATAGCCTGGCAGCGGCAGCTCGCGTACTGGTGGCCATCCCCGCCCGATCCATAAAAGGGAAGGAAGGCTCCAGCCCGACCACGACCATCGAACCGGGCGGCTGGGGATTGAGCCTGGACATGAATGGCTGATCAATCCAGCCGCCAGCCAGTGCCATTCGATACGGAATCTCATTCATGGCTTGCGTATTATTGACTTCATTCATGGCATGAGTTCTTCCGGGTATTAGGCCGACTCCACAATCATGTTGGCGTACTGTATCGTGTCGCCCGTGCGGATCAGTCCGATCGCCCGCGGCACACGTTCCTTGAACCGCACGTGCGGCTCGAAGATGGTCTCAACATTCCCAATGCACCGTTCAAAGCTGCGCAGCGTTCTTGAGCTGTTTACTTGCCGAAATTCTTCCGCCATTACGATCTTTCCAATCGTGAAATTCGTTTGCACGGCTTTAAGGACATCCAGCACCCGAGGAATGTCGTCCACCAAAGAGATGTCGACGGTCTCGATTTGGGGCCAGTACGGGAATCCTCGGTCCGCGATCACCAGCGTGTTTGTGTGCCGAATCCGACTCAGTAGTGAATTGATGGCGGGATTAAGGATTCCGTGTTTCAGCATGAATCACCCTCCTGTTGCTGCCCACTTGTGACCGTCAGATCGTTCCACATTCTTGACGCTGCATGGTTTCGGCCTGAACTGTCGAACCTGCAGTCGACCACAGCATCGAACGCCGCTTGTGGAACGCAGATTGACTGAGCAACAACGCTATTTGCGACGAACTATAGCGGTCCGCCGCCAGAAAGCTGCGCTTCTGCTCCGGCGTCGCGCGCTCAACGTCGAACATCCACAACCAACGGCGATAGGCCAGGTGCTCGGCCTCCGCGGGGCATACTCGCGCGTTCCACAGTGTGTGGTCTCGTTCCGGCAACTCCGGCGTCCAGAGGTCGGATGCGCTTACACCGACGACCCGCATCCACTCCAACAGCGGTTTGCCACAGAAGGTGCCGCCCGCCGCTGCCGTCTGCTTGTAGTTGTCGTCAACGCCACAGCATCGTACCAGCCAGATGGATTTTCCCTTTCGATCAGAGCCCGCCGACACATCCAGGCACGCCCCTGGCGGCAGAGTAAGAGGCTCCAGCACGTCCAGCCCTACTGCCACATTGTCCCCTGCCAAGACGAGCGCGGCGCTTATGCAGCAGCCTTCCACCCAAGCGTGATCTCCTGACACGCTCCCCTGGCCAATAACTTGGCTGCTGAGAACCAGCACAGACGTATCCGGAGGAGCAGCTTGGTGGCCAGCCCGCAGAGCGATCCCGCTCGTGATAAGTTGCCGGGTTGTACCGAAATGAAGGAAGTCACAATCGCTGAGGACCTGCAGATGGACGTGAACACCACTTAAGGCCTCGAATAGCTCCTTTAGGATCGCGGCGTCAAGTTTCGACCCGCTTGCCCGCACACCCTCGCTGTAGCTGGTGAACGTGGCCTCCGCCCCCAGCGCGCAGCAAATCTCACGGTATAGGTCGAGGCCCTCGGTCATGAGAACATCCTGCATCCCGGCCCGCCAACGAAGAGTCGGTCCGCCAGCGGCCGGCGTCAACTCAAAAAAGGCCCGCATCAACCTGATCGCGGTACCGGCATCCATGCTCATAACGCCAAGGTCCAGGATCGATTGGCCAGCCTGGTTCACAGCCCCGTTGTTGACCTGTGCATCCACCGAGGGTTTCTGCAGATAGAGGCGAAGCAAACCTCCGCTGCCCGCACAGAACACGCCGTGGCGAGCCGCTTCTTCCGGCGAGGTGAACGATCCTAAAAGCGTCATGCCAGGAGCTGCGAGATCCAGATCTGAAACTTCGAACTGGAGGAGTGCGTCCCCGGAGGCAACTACAATTTGTCCTCCTCCCTGGGGGCCTTTCGGTAAAGCGAGAAGCGCTGGTATCAGCAAGTCGAAAAGCGTGACGGGAATTGGCGAGGTGCTTGAGGCAGGGACGGGAACAAAAATCTTGCCGCCGTGGGAGTATGCGGGCAAGCGCCGCGAATCGCCGCCGGCGTGAACCATGAGAATGCGCAGGCGGCGCAGTACCGAGCTCGCTTCTTCAAAATCGCCGATTCCACCCTGGGGCGCTTCGCGCTGCAAAACTTCCGCCAAACAATGCAGCGTGCTTCCCGCGCTGCCAATCCGCTTGTCATCAATGTCCGCAACCACAAGGGAATGGCGGACCTGGGAAAGTTCGCCCGCTTCATGGCGCAGCCGGATCTGGTCTTCGTACGCCGCGGCTTGCCGCGCATTGGCGGCGGTCAGAATCAGATAATCCCATGGCTGTGTCATCTTGGCGGACGAGCCTGACATCGACGTGCGCTACGTTTGTGACGCGGTGACGAATTCTCGGACAATGCCGGCCTGGCCGCTCTCGCGGGCCCGGTACTGGTCGTAAATCCAGGCGTACGTTTTCTCCAGCCCCTCTCGTAGAGGGATGCCTGGCTCCCAGTTAAGATATTTTTGAATCAGCGTATTGTCGCTGTTGCGGCCGTTCACTCCCCGGGGTGCCTCCAAATCGTACTTGCGATTCAGCTGGATGCCGGCAATGTCCTCGACCAGGTCAACCAACCGGTTGATGCTGACAGCTTCGGCCGAGCCGAGATTTATCGGCTCTGGAATGTTGGAATTCATGATCTTCTGCACGCCTTCGAGACAGTCATCGATGTACATGAAGCTCCGCGTTTGATTTCCGCTGCCCCAGATTTCGATCTCACGCTTGCCGCTTTCCTTGGCTTCGATGACTTTTCTGCAGATTGCCGCCGGCGCCTTCTCGCGCCCGCCAAACCAAGTGCCCCATGGACCGTAAACGTTATGAAAGCGCGCCACACGTGTGTACAGACCGAAATCCTCGTGAAAATGCCGGCACATGCGCTCCGAGAAGAGTTTCTCCCAACCGTAACCATCTTCGGCCAATGCGGGATACGCATCCTCTTCCCGCAACAGGGGTGTCTCAAAAGACTTCTGCTTGTCGCCGTTATAAACGCACGCCGAAGAAGAATAGAAATACCTGGCCACGCGGTATTTCACCGCTGCCTGCAACATGTGCGTATTGATGAGAACGGAAAGCATGCACAGGGCCTTGTTCTTCTCGATGAATCCCATGCCGCCCATGTTCGCCGCCAAGTTGTAGACATCGCAGGCGTCCCGTGCCGCCTTTTCGCAGTTCTCCCTGATATTCAGGTCCAAGGAGAGATTTTCGACGTCATCGAAACGCTGATACCAGTGGTCCAGCGGTTTAATGTCGACTGCGCGAATGCGCTTGTAGCCCTGTTGGCGAAGCGAGGCAACCAGTGCTCCCGCTATGAAACCGCCCGCCCCGGTAACAACTACCAACTCCTCATGCATGTCATTTCTCCATAGTCAATGCGACGCGGCTTCTTGGCATCGAGCTTGAGCGCTACAATTATCCTCCATAGAACTGAGCGCCGCTGTCAGGCTTCTGGGGTTCTGGTCCATGCCGTAGTCTTAGCCGCGCTTGCTCAATCTTATTCGATACAGTAAACGATTGCTACCATGAAATTTCCGACCCAGCCCCTGTTTTTTCGTCTTTTCGCTGCCTGGGTCCAGTGGCTCGGGACAGAGCCGGGACTGCCGCAAGGCGAGTCCCGAAACCATTCACCGCCGTACTGTCATCCACTTTTCTCAGGACACCTTGTCTCTTGTGCCTGCCAGCAGCAGGTCGAACCAGTCATCGGCTGGCAAGGCACAAGCCGGGTAGCAGCGCACAGGGGCGCTGATTCTCTATTCCGACGTAGTGCGGGTTGTTTCCGGAGGAAGGCGCGCCTTGTCGGTTCTAGCAGTGGAAGCGCGGACCACAAGCGATGGATCCAGTATGATGCGCCTCCTGCGGGGAGGTGTTTTCGCCGCAATGATGCTCATAGCAAGGCGGGCGGATCTTTCCCCTATCTGCTGACTTTGCTGGTCAATGCTGGAGAGTGGGACACGCAGCGAGTCATCGTAGTGAAGATTGCCGCAGCCAATGATTGCAATGTCCCTGGGTACATTTAATCCTGCTTCCAGAGTGGTGTCGATAGCTCCCATTGCCATCGGGTCGTTATAACAAAATACGCCGTCGGGCGGAGGTTGTACGCTCAACAGGCGCCTCATGCCTTCCGCTCCTTGCTGGCGGCTCTGGACATCGGCCGTCCGCTCAGCGACAACGTATTCGGCATGAAACTGCATGCCGTGCTGCGCCAGAGATTTCTTGTACCCTTCAAAGCGTCGAATGCCAGGGCTAATTTCCGGGCCGCGAATGTGAGCGATGCGCTCACACCCCACTGCAATCAGATGGTCGGTTGCGAGGATGCCGGCAGCCTCGTCGTCGATGCCAACAAAGCTAGCCGGGAAACCCACAAACTCCCTGTCGATTAAAATATAGGGCGTGACTTGGTTCTCAACGCGGCGGGACGGCTCACCTGTCTTACGCGAAGAGGCGACGATCAGGGCATCGAGCTGCCGCCCCAATAAATGATCGATTTGTTGCTCTTCCAGTTCCGGGTCTTCTTCCGAAGACGAGATGATGAGCGAGTATCCCTTCTTTCTCAACGCAGTTGAGATCGCCTTAGCGACCTCGGCGAAGAAGGGGTGCAAAAGGTCAGGCACGACCAAACCTATCAGGTAACTACGCCCGGTCACCAAGCTGCGTGCTGCCAGATTAGGACGGTAGTTCAGCTCCTTAACGCGCGCTAGCACTCGTTCCCGGGTTTCGTCCCCGATATCGTCGTGATGGCGCAAAACTTTGGAGATCGTCACCACGGAGAGACCCAGATCCTTGGCGATGTCCTTCAGTCGAACGGGCATACACTGAGTTTAGTCATTAAAGTTAACGTCTGCAATGGCCTGTAATGGTGTGCGCATCAATGCGGTCCAGCCGGGGCTATTGCCGAAATGTCCGCGCTCTCGGATCGCCTGGTGCAGGGCAGACTGTGCCTCTCCTGCCGACTTACAGGTGATCACCCGGTAAGACGCCTCAGGGAGTCTTACCCCGAGGCGCTCGCAGAACTGTGCGTGAGCCTCTTGACTCATACAGCTCCCATCAGGGAGCGTTCGTTTCGGTTCGGTATCCTTAATTGTGATTGACAGTGCTCTTGTGGGTGTGATAGTTATCCACCATTAACGCTAACGCAAGCGATTACGTAGCGAAGCTCTATTGCTTACTAAGGGGCGAGACTCGAACGGATCGAGGCTTCTTTGGCGTAAGGAGAGAAGCACATGGCGCGGAGCCCAGAGGCAAGCAGTCAGGCAAACTACGACGCAGCGCTCTTCTGGTCCTTCTATTCATGCTGCCGTTTGCTGCTTCACTCTTCGCCCAGAACCGCAACATGGGCGAGATTCGGGGCACAGTTACCGATTCCAGTGGAAGCCCGAGTAACCGGTGCTAAAGTTGTCGTCACAGAGTTCGAGTATCTATGAATCAGGAAGTGTCGCGAAGAGATTTCTTTGGCTTGTCCTTGGGCGGAATAACACTGCTGGCGGGGGCTCTACAGCCTTCGGGAGCGATGGCCGCAGCCTCTCGCGAGAGTTCTGCGAACGGGGTTCAGGTTCGGCTGGCACGCTACGATGGTAACCAGCTCATCGACCAAGCTACGTCGCCTCTGACGGGGAACGGGTCTGGTCCGCTCTCGCTCAAGTTCGCCGGCGCCGAATGGGTTTGCGATTACAAGGTGGCACCGGTGCCGGACCGGCCGGACGCCATTGATTTGGTGTTGCATTTCAAGGTGGGTCAAGGATCGCCGAAGAATCACAGCGTTGGCCTTGTGCTCACCGTGGATCGCTGGTCAACCGACAACTATGTCTTGATTCCTGCCGCATTGTACAACGGCAACCGGTTTGAATCACGGCATCTGGAATATCCCCCGCTGCTGACCGATCCCAGAGACATCGGTCCCAATGTGCCGACGATTATCTCCGACGTGCCACGGCTCAACCTTGCTGCGGGTCCTTCGAAAGTGCAGCTCCTAAGCGGGGATATGTCCACACCTGCCATCGGATTTTATGCTCCCGCTTCTAAGCAGGGCGTCTGGTTGCTCACGGATCAGAGTACGCGCTTGGGCGACACCGGACTGGGCATTGAAGAGAGTTCCAGCCGCGATCGCGCTTCCATTACCCTGACCGCACCCCATGTCAGGGAGAAATACAAGTATCATTTGTGCACCACAAAACAGCCTTCGGATGACCGAGGGTCCGATTTTCAGCCTGGTGACGAAGTCCGCCTCCGTTGTCGAATCTATTCGTTTCCTTGTGCGAAGATTCAAGACCTATTTGACCGCTTTGTCGAGATCCGCAAGGATTTGTCGGGCAGTGTCAAGCTTTATCACCAGTTACCATTTTCTGCCGCATGGAAGATTCAAGAAGAGAAGTACCGTTACAACTGGGTGGATGACCCTGGCTACTATGCCGTGGGCATGCGGACGGACCGATATGAGGACTGGCAGCCGGGCTGGACGGGCGGACTCATGGCTACCTACCCGCTCTTGATTGAGGGGGATGACATCTCCCGCGAACGTGTGTTCAAGAGTTTTGATTTCGTGTTTTCATCCGGTACAGGGACCTCCGGATATCTTCGCGGTGTCGAACATGAAGGCAAGTGGTACAGTGACGGATTTGAGAAGCCCCACGCAACGAAGTGGGTCATGACGCGCAAGAGCGCTGATTCGCTTTATTTCATGGTGAAGCAGTTCCTGCTCCTGGATGGGCAATCCGACGGCCCGAAGCCCTCGCCCGCGTGGATGGAAGGAACTCGCCGGTGCGCGGATGCGTTTGCGCGGACATGGACCAAGTTCGGGCAGTTCGGTCAATTCGTGGACATCGATACCGGGGATGTAATCGTCGGCGGTTCCACCGCTGCTGGCATTGCTCCGGCTGGTTTGGCGCTCGCTTCGGGGTACTTCAAGGAAGCAGAGTACCTGCGCGTAGCGGCCGCCGCCGCCGATTCCTACTACGAGCATTACGTAAGCCGAGGGCTATCTACAGGTGGGCCTGGCGAAGCCTGCCAGTGTCCGGACAGCGAATCCTCTTTCGGCTTGCTCGAATCGTTTGTGGTCTTATATGAGGTCTCGGGCGAGCAGAAGTGGCTGCGACGTGCCACCGAAATGGCGCATCAGTGCGCGACCTGGATGGTTTCCTATGATTTCGAATTTCCACCGCAGTCGCTTTTTGGCAGGCTGAACATGCATTCCGCCGGCGCCGTCTTTGCCAACGCCCAGAACAAGCATGGTGCTCCGGGGATTTGCACTCTTTCCGGAAACTCGCTTTTTAAGCTGTATCGGTACACCGGCCGTAAACTCTACCTGGAAATGATCCAGGAATTGGCCCACAACCTGACACAGTATCTTTCGCGCTCGGATCGTCCCATCGGGAAGATGCCAGCGGGTTGGATCAATGAGCGCGTGCAGTTGAGCGACTGGCTCGAGCCGATTGGTGAGATTTTCTATCAGTCTACATGGCCTGAGGTCTCAAACATGTTGACCTACGTCGAGGTTCCCGGCCTGTATGTGCAACCGGATACCGGTTTTTTCTGCGCCATCGACCACATTGATGTTTCGCTTTGCGAGCAAAAGGGAAAAGAACTCGTCCTGACGCTCACCAATCCCACTTCCTTTGATGCTTCCGTGAGAGTCATGTGTGAAGACTCCACGGAGGCAAAGCGGATTCTGGGGCAGAATTACCTGGTTGATTGTCCGCGAATCGATCTTCGGGCTGGGGCCAGCCGGACCGTAACCTTTCCCCTTAAAGCCAGGTCGTTGTGAGACTCTACATCACAGATCCTGCCTAGTGGGTTTCTTGGAAGTCGGGGTGGCGAGGGCACCGCAGGCGGGCGCGCAGTTCGGCCTCGCGGTATGGAGGCCCTCCCAAGCAGAGCGATAACTCATTCACTGAACGCAAGTTCGAAAGGTTGTGGGTATGAAACACGTCGCGCGCAGTAGGCGTGCCCCGCTTGTGGCGTTGGGGGCTCTCTTTTTATGGTGGAGTGCTGCCGCATGCGCGCAGAGCTGTACGGGAGTTCAGATCGCCGGCGGCACGAGCAATGCCAACATTCAGATAGCGCTTAACACCCACCCTGCGGGAACCACGTTCTGCTTCGCGAAAGGAACGTATCGCATCGCTACGCCTCTGCAACCGAAGGACAATCAGCGACTCATCGCGGTCCAGGCGCGGGCGGCAACCCTGAACGGAGCGAAAGTAATTTCCGCGTTTGTGAAGTCCGGCTCGAATTGGGTCGCGGCTGGGAATCTGCCGCAAACAGCCACGGCGGATAAGGAATGCATCGTCAGGGGCTGCACAATTGAGCAGGACGTTTACCTGGACAGCCTCCCCTTAACCCGCGTACTTAGCCCGTCCGCTTTAGGGCCAGGAAAATTCTATGAACAGTTCGGCGCGAACGGGGGCCAGATCTACCTGCGTGATAACCCCACAGGTCACACGGTCGAACAGGTGTATGCACCAAACGTTATCCGCTCTGCCTCGAGCGGAGTTACGGTGCAAGGCTTTGTGGTAGAAAAAGTGGCGTCCTCCGCCCAGTTTGGCGCCATTGACGCCGAGTATTCCAGCGGGCCGGGATGGACCATTGAGAACAACGAAGTGCGTTACAGCCACGGGGTGGGGATCACATCTTTTCCGCACGCGTCCGGAACAGGCGGCTCCACGATCGCAGGCAACTATGTTCATCACAATGGGCAGGAAGGAATTGAGGGTTACGGTGACAACCTAACGGTGTCCAACAACGAGATCGCTTTCAACAACACCGCCGGTTTTAATCCCGAATGGGAATCGGGCGGCGCGAAGTTTGGCGGGGCTCCGGAAATCCAGAATCTACTGGTAAAGGGCAACAATGTCCACGACAATTACGGTCCCGGCTTGTGGTGCGATATTAACTGCTACAACGTAACCTTCGAGAGCAACACGGTCGCAAATAACAAATATAACGGCAGTGGGGTGGGGATCTTTTACGAGATCAGCGACCTGGCGGTTATCAAGAATAATACTTTAAGCATCAACGGTCCTGCCGCGGGGAATAATGGCTTCTATGCGGGCGCGGATATCATCATCTCGGCTTCACCGCATGTGACTGTGTATGGAAATACGCTCTCTTCCTCGGTGAACGGGATTGGTATGTTGCAGCAGGTACGAGACGACACCTGCTCGTTTCACGGCAACTCCGCGTACCCGGATGGAACTCAAGTTTGTCCCAACCTGGGGGCCAGCGGCCCATCTCATCAAGTGCACGACACGTTAATTCACGACAACAATTCGACCGAGACTGCCGGTGATGGCCTCGGCGAAATTGCCGGACTAGATGACGACACCGGGGTTAACAGCTCCTTCAGCGGCAACAATCTGTATGTGCATAACACTTATCATCTCCCTGCTCTTGGCAACGCTTACTTCTCGTGGTCCAAGGTGAAGGCGGATCCGCCAAGGTGGCAGAGCGATGGGCAGGATCTGACCGGAACGTTTGTGTCCCCATAGTCCACTCATGTGGGGGCATGGAGATTCAGCAAACGCAGGATGCTTCCGCCGTCGCCAAGCACATTACGGGCGACATTTCTCCCGCCAGCGGAAGCTTCACGGGTTCAAATTGGCGGGATGGACGTCGCGGAGCAAAAGCTGCACCAGGTCAACAAGCCCATGGAATCGTTTGGAATACGGAGGAAAAGAAATATGTTCTGGCTTCGAGTACTGAGGGGCTGCTTGTTAAATCTACTCGTGCTGGCGACTGCGGCGAGCGGACAAACTGTTCAGCAGCCAACACCATCCGATGGCGGGACCGTGATGTACGTTTCCACGGAAGGCAATGACGCCTGGTCGGGGAAACTGGCTCAGCCGAACGCCCAGCACTCGGACGGGCCCTTCGCCAGTCTTGCAGCGGCTCGGGACGCTATCCGGACTTGGATCGTCCACGGCGTCTGCCCCCGCCATCCTGACCCGCCCTCATTGTGGCGCTGATACTGAGGCGGACCTTCGGGATTGTCTGTTTTCCCAGGCAGTAATCAGTAATGTGCTGCCCAAAATCAGGACTCCACCAATGATCGCGAGTGAAGTTAGTTTCTCCTTCAGCCAGATGGCCGCGATCGGAATCCCAAAGAACGTAATCAAATAGTTCGACAGCGCAGCCTGAATCGCATCGAGCTGTTTGAGAGCCTTGAGAAAGAGAACCATTGACAGATAATTATGGAAGAACGTGAGCAGGGCCAGTCCAATCCATGTTCGGAGCAAAAAATGAGGAATGTTCGCGAACACTTTAGGCTCCTGGGCCATCGTCAACGGAGTCATAACAACAAACATCGCCTGGTAAGTGAAAAATAACATTTCTGTCGGCGAGTAGCGCTCCAATATCTTCTTACCGTAAGAGTTATAGAAAGCACTGCCCAGAGTACCTAAGAAAATTAGCACATTCCCGTACAGATAGCCCTTGCCGAAGTTAAGGGTTCCGAAATCGATATCGGAGCACATTACAACGCCGATGATTGCCAGGCCGAAACTGACCCACCGGATAGTTGTCATTTGTTCATGTAGAAAGAGAAACGCCAGAAACGCGGTGGACACCGGCAGGGTTAACATGAGCAAAGCGGCATTACTAGCGAGCGACATACGGGTGCCCCAGGTGATAAGCACTTGTCCGGGAAACACGCCAACTACAGCGAGCAACAGGAAAATCAGAATGTCGCTGCTTCGCCTGTCAGTTTTCCTGACACCTTTCGCCTCCAACCTAATAAGCGGATAAAGCATTATCGTAGCCAGCGTCATTGGACCCCAGACAGTGAACAGGGAGCCAACCTGATCCTGAACCAATTTGATACACGTAAACTGCAGTGCCCACATGAAATTACAGCTGAATAGAAGTAACCAGGAGCGCATGGGGTTCCTCACCTCGACATTGCACTTAACTGTTTGTGGATTTGCTCCAACGTGGCTTCGATGTCTGCTGTGGTGTGGGCGAAGGAAATGGAACATTGCTTTGCGGCAACCGGGAAGAAGTAAGTGCCACGCTTGATGAGCTTCTTGCGCAGCTCTTCATCAAAACCGAAATCGTGGTGGCCCGCCAGGTCGTGCCAATCTCTTGGGGAATGGTCCATGAAATAGATACAGAACGCAGAACCTTGCCTGGCTACTACTGCCTCACAACCCAAGGTACGGAGGATTGTCTCCAAACCTTCCTGCATTTTGCGTCCTAACGATTCCACATGGCGATGGACTTCCCCATCATTCATCAGCAGGCGCTCGATCGTGGCAATGGCGGCTGCGGTAGGAACAGGGTGCGCATTGTATGTACCGGCCAAAAGTACCCGTTTCGAAGGGTCGGGATGGACGAACCAATCCATCAACTTCTTCTTGCCTCCGAGTGCGGCGATAGGGTAGCCGTTAGCCATAGCCTTGCCAAAAACGACTAAATCCGGCGTCACGCCGGCAATCTTTGCATAGCCGCCGATCCCGTGGCGAAACCCAGTCTTCACCTCATCAATAATGAGGACAAAGCCCCACCGATCAGCTAATCGCCGCAGTCCTTGCAGATATCCAGTGGAAGGCTTGATGATTCCGATATTTTGCAGAATCGGCTCCGTGATGAGGGCCGCCGTGGGATATTTCTGGCAGACATACTCCACTGACTCAAGATCGTTGAAGTTAATAGGGTGAACAAGTTGTTGATGTTCGCGCGGGATTCCCGCACTAATCGGAATGTAAGGGTATTCACCGGGAGAAAGTCTCGGCCCGATCACGTCAAGCGGCGTCATCAAATTACAGGAGACGTCGTCATGCCACCCGTTGTAGCCGCCCTGCATAACGACGATGTGATCCCTGCCCGTGACCGCGCGAGCTAAACGAATCGCCTGGTATGTAGCTTCACTGCCAGTATTCAAGAACTGAACCGATTCCACGGCTGGTATATGCCGGCAGATGAGTTCCGCAAGATGCCCCTCCAACTCTGTCGTTCCAGAGCCGTAAAGGCTAGCCCCGCTCTGTAGCACGGAAATGACTGCGTCGGTGACGTAGGGATCGTTGTGCCCTAAGAAGTGAGGAGCAAACGCTGCATGATAATCAATGTACTGGTTTCCGTCCGCGTCCCAGATATGCGCGCCTTGACCTTTGACGAAGACGATCTCCGGTTGAACGGCCCGGTTCACTGAGACGACGCCGCCGGGTATGAAGCGCCGATTGTGATTTAGAATCTGGGCGGACTTTGCATAGGCAGCAGAGCTGTCGGTGTCCATTCCGGCCTGGTGACAGAATTCATCCGGAGACGGACTAGGGGAAGCAACTTGGGTGTCGAGAACCTTGTCACTGTTGTGAAGAGTCATCATTAGGGCTCCTGAGCGAGCTTCTCCAGCGGAGGCAGGACATCCCCTTCGTGCGAGCTGTCCGAGAACTGCTGCAATCGCTGTTGGAGTCTTCGCCAATATTCGTATTCAGCATCCCATCTCCCCAGTGCCGAAGCGAGGCGGTAGGGAGAATACTCATCCATCCACTCCGCACGGTAAAGTGGGCGCAGTTCCGTAATAGCGTCCATCAGGTCTACGATGTGGGAGTGATCCTGGTAAACGACCTGGGACTCCCACTCGTTCCACCACTTGTCGGGATCTGGACGCGTGGTACCAATTCGTCCCCACAACTCTATAAGTTCTGGGGGCGTTTGAAACTTCTGCCCTGCATAGTCGAGCAATCGGGCTCCGACCAAAAGGCTGTTTAACGTCGTGGGATCGGCCCCGGAGGCTAAAGCATGGTAGAGATGAGTCTCAGCCTCTTCAGCCAGTAGACGGGTCTGCCGCAAATTTCCTTGATTCGGCGCCAGGCCCTTGAGGTAGGTCGGGAAAAAAGGATCCTCCCACAAGGCAGATTGCGTGGCCGGCCCGAGGACTTTTTGCAATTCGGTTTCAGACTGAGAAAGCTTTTCGAGTGCCGTGGCGACATCCCTGGAAATACCTGCCGGGTACATGATCCGCGCGTAATTCGAGAAAAAATGTGGCCGATCTATAAGCGTGGATTGCCACGCGGCAGCGGCTCCATAAGCCATCCCCGGCAGCGACATGCGCAGCAAGATCTGGCCATCGTCCGCCCAGATGGAGTTGATGACGCCGAGCGCGTTCGACTTTCGCCCAGCTGCGATAAAGGTGTCGATATTCTCAAAACTTGTGTCAAAGTCGGGGGCAATCTGGGACCAACTGGTCACACCCGGTTGCACAAAATGTGGCACTCCCTTTGCCACCAGAGGCCCCAGCCAATGTTTGTACTCCTTGTCATCAGAATCAGCCGTGTAATACCAGGCGACCGCGATGAGGCCGGGTGGCAGGTCCGCAACGATCTCCGGATACCTGACCATGATGTCGGCCCAAGCCATCACCTGCTTACCGTGTTGCTGAAAAAGCCGGGTGACATCGCTGAGCTGCTTAACAAATAATCGGGTTGCCGAGGCGGAAGCACCCTGTTGCTTGACGGCCATCTCGATCTGGAAAGTCTCGTCGAACCCGATACAGACGAATGGACTTGGAAATAGATCGGCCAACTGGCCAATCCAATTACTCAACAAAGCAATTACGCCGGGGTCGCTCGGGTTGAACTCGACTCCGTGCGGCAGGTCTGAGAGTTGGGAGTATTCTTCCACTCGAAAAAAGTCATGTAGGTGAGCATAGAGTTCCAGATTGGGGATGACGTCAATGTGACGCTCACGGCCGTAAGCGATGACCCTCCGCACTTCATCCTTGGAGAGACGGCCTTCGGGATTGAGTAGCGGATATCCTTCCAATTCAATACTGGCTTCACTATAAAGGTAATACTGGTTAGCCTTCCAACGGGCAAGGAAGTCCAGTTGCCGCTTGATCTCAGCCTCGGTAGGCAGAGGTCCGTGACTCATGTCCACCATGGTTCCCCGGTACGCCAGCGATGGCCAGTCATGAATTTCCACTTCCGGGAGCACCGCATCGGCCGCATCTCCTTCGATCAACTGGCACAGAGTTTGTGCTCCGTAGAACAAGCCGGCCGATGACACCGCTTGGACTTCAGTTCTATCGGGAGTGACCTTCAAACTGTAGGCTTCGCGAGACGTCGGTCCGGGATGTTCCCCGGGAAGCGGTAACGCAGCGACCTCTCCAGTCCGTTTAAACACAATCGGCGTGCTCCCTGTCTCGCCCTGAGAAACACGAACAGGTTCCTTTGCGGCATCGGAAAGGCAACTCGACAACTGCTCCGCAGCGAAGCGATCCTCAATGGCAGGATCCGCCGTTAACCGGATACCGAGCCCTCGTATTCGAATTCGATGCGGACCATAGCGTATCTGCTGAGGTTGAGGCAGGAGCACATTATGTCCGTCGCTTGCCCATGCGGGGTTAAGGAAAAGGCACGCCAACACCATGGTACAAACTGACCACACAAAAGCTCGCGGTCCTAAGTCGGCACATACCTTGTGCTGTTTGGTTTGAACTCTGACAGCCATGAAATTTAGGTACCTCGCTTCACCTGGATCAGGACGACTCCATGCTGCGGAACAACCGCGCTGTAGGTCTCTGGGAATGCCCCCAGATCTTTCTTTGCCCAGAGATCCCGCACAACTGCCGAGTTGCCAAGACCAACATCACGAAAGTTCACGCTCACCGGCATTGCTCCCCATCCTCGATTAAATAGGCCCACCGCAATGCTTCCATCTTTGAGAGGCTTCATCCAAACCTCTAAGGGCCCTTCTTGCCTGATCCGGTGCCCCTGGATTCCGAGGGGATCTTGGTCGACCGCGATGATCTCCGGGTTTGTGAGAATACCCCGCGTCTCATCATCCATGATGGCTAGATTGTTACCGGTAATAAGTGGAGCGGCCAGGATGCACCACAAACTCATATGTGTCCGATACTCGTCGGTTGTCATCCCTCCGTTACCCACTTCAAGCATATCTGGATCGTTCCAATGCCCCGGGCCGGCGAACTGCTCAAGACCGTTCTGCCCGAATCCAAGTTCCGCCATGGTGTAATAGTCGTCGCGAATATCGTCATCTGTGCGCCACAGATTGCCGCCCACGGACGCGCCCCACTGCCAGCCTTTTTGCATTCCGTATTGGCAAAGGGCAAAGACTATAGGCCGGCCGGTTCTCTTGAGCGCATCCCCCATTTTCTTGTACGCAGCAATTTGATCGCCCATTCCGTCATAGCTGCACAAGTCATACTTCAAATAGTCCATTCCCCAGTCGGCGTAAGTTTGGGCATCCTGCTCTTCATGACCATAACTTCCCGTATAACCCTCGCAGGTCTTGGGGCCAGGCGAAGAATAGATTCCTATCTTTAAGCCTTTGCTGTGGACATAGCCGGCCAGCGCCTTCATGTCAGGAAACTTTGCGTTGGGACGAATGTATCCTGCAGCGTCCCGAGTTCCTTGCCAGCAATCGTCGATGAGGATGTATACATATCCAACGGACTTCATGCCACTGGTAACGATGGCATCAGCCTGAGCCCGCACCACGGCGTCGCTCACTTCGCAGGCAAAATGATTCCAGCTGTTCCATCCCATAGGCGGTGTGCGGGCCAGCATGGAATCCTGTGCCCGGGCAATCCCGCCCCACGACGGCAGGATGAGAGCGCTCAGCAGGACAAAAGAACCGTAAGAGGTAATTTTCATTCTCATTTCTCGTTCGAAGACAGAAGTTGTCTGGACTCGGTTCGTATTGCTACCGCAGTCACAGGGTAGTGGCAGACCTCTCTAAGCTTTAAGAAAAATCTTCCGTTTGTACATCCAGAACAGGATGCACCATTCAACCGCAAGAACCGCGACCTGTTGGAAGAGCATTTCGGAGGCCGGCAAGAACCGCGCGACCTCCCGAGTAAAAACGCCGACGATTGCATCAAGGTGAATCAGGCTGGTGAAGATGTAAATGAAAATGGCATTCATCCCGATGACGGTCAAAGGAAAGGCCCATTTCCGATACCCGCGGATGTCAATAACCCAATAAAAAAACAGCAGCATGAGACACGCACAACCAGCAGACATAAGGCCGTACGAAGCAGTCCACATCTTCATGACCACCGGCACAACAAAGCTTGTTCCATAACCAATCGCCAGGCACCCAAGTCCTATACCGCCGATGAACTTGGCCTTGCTTTTCTTCGACCGTGCGCTCATGAATAGCTCGCCAATGAGCAAGCCGAGCAGCGTGGTCGAGATGGTGGGAATCGTGCTGAGCACCGTCCCCCAGCCCTCGTCTGCATAAGGCCAGCGGTCCCAGTGAGCTTGGCCGAGCCAAGCAATATCTACCCAGTGAACCAGGTTGTGATTCAACGCATAGCTGCCCGCCGCTATGCCGGGAGCCCGGATGAATGCTAGGACGAGCGCATAGGCAGCTAGGATTCCGGCGCCAAGCCCCGCCTGGAATCTCCAAGACTTGTGGGCTACCAAAACAGCCACGAAGTAGGCAATCGCTATGGGCTGCAAGGCGCTGCTCAATTCGATCAAGTAAGGTGAACCAAGCAATACCGATTCGCGCACCGAGCCCAGCAGGAAAAGCACGAGCGCGCGCTTTGCGGCGTGGGCCAATTGTTGTTGACGAGTTTGTGTAAGGGAGCGCTTGGCAAACGAGAGGGGTACCGATACTCCGACCATCAGCATGAAGGAAGGCCAAATACAGTCGTAAAAGCGCAGTCCCTGCCAAGGACTGTGGTTTAGCTCGTAAACGACAGCGTCGATGACTCGATTGTGCCCCAGGGCCGCTAAGCCTGCCATTAACCCGTCGCCGCCGATAATCCAAAGCATCACGAAACCACGGAAGGCGTCGAGCGAACCTAACCGCTCAAAGGCTGCAGGGGCAGGCATACGCTGAGTCTCCGGCCCCACTGCTGGAGAGCTTCTGGCATCTAGGGCGGGAAGAGAAGGGAGGTTTGCCATTTCATTCTCCAGTCAGGGCGCGCAATGGGTGGCCGCGATCTGACTTCCCAATTCCTCACGAACCGATTCCAACAAGCCTGCGTCTCTGGTCCAGTGGGTCCAGTCAGGCCCGACCCTTTCGGCCTCGGCCAATGCAAATGCAGCCTGGCCGCAATTCTTGAGCAACTGCACATATTCGTAGTCCTCAACCCCATCCCGCAAATATTTGAGCCGCATAGACGGAGCCACACCCTTGAGACCCGCAGGCCCGCCTGGATAGACCAGCACGCCTTCTCCGGGGTAATCCGGGTTCTGCCCGCCTTGTGGGTTTTTCCACGGGTCAGCAGACCAGTCGTCTACGCTCCAATAGAGGAGTCCGGTTAATCCCAGGCTCTGGCTGATAAAACCTGCCTGGATGCGATAGTTGATGGGCAGGAAATCCAGTTCCCACTTCGGGGAGTAAGACTCTTGCACCAGGTCGTTATACGACCATGCTTTGTCCCCCTTTTGCAGGACGTAGGTCACTCGGGGAGGTGAAAAGGACTGAGCGTCGTTATAGGCGAGCGGGAGCATCGTCCAGATATCGACGGCGGACCGGCCGGTCCCCAAGCCGTCATTGTAGAGTTGGGGCACTGGTTCCTGAGTTACCAGGTTATCGACGCCGGCTCGATGCAAGTTCTGTGCCCAGGCGATCACCGAACGGTAAAACGCCGGGCTCGTGCAGCTACTCTCCGGGTCGGCGGTTTCGTCATATAGATACAAATCAGGCTGGTGGGTCGCCTTGGCGCTTTCTATCTCTGCCAGGGAAGGACGCTCGGACAGATCGCACTGGCCATAGGAAACTCCACTCCAGAAACCAAGGTCCGTGGCATTCAGCCCATAGCGGTTAATGAACATCTTTTCATTCGCCGGATCCACGCTGTCCGGCATTATCCTGTTTCTGAGGAGCTCTTCGTTAACACCCTGCACTGTTGTCCCAGCGCCGTTGAAACTTGACTTGAGGGAGGGTTCGAGCGGCAGAGTGAATCCCCACACCTCCATACAAATGTGGCCTATGAAAACGCCCTGATCGCTGGTTACGGTATAGGTGCCCCGGTAATGGCCCGCCGTCGTGCCCCGCGGCACAAAGACATCGACCCAGAAGACTGCGTTGTGACCGGCAGAGAGGTCGAGTGGAACTGCTCTGAATTCGGCTTCCACCGGCGGCTTACCTGTAGCGGGATCAAGAAACGGAATGAGCGGATCAGGAAAGGTCCGAACCCGGGTGATCGGAAGATTAGGCGGGCCGTTGTATGTGGGGCTGTGTTGCTTGACTGTTATGTACCATTCCCGATAAAGGATCAGGTTTGTGCGAGAAAGTACTGCGCCTCGCGGGCCCACCAAGTTGGAAACCGAAAAGTTGACGTTAGTGAGTCCGCCGCTAGGCGCCTGAATCGCAACTTGAAACGGTTTGTATTCCCCTCGGGCCGCACGGATCGCTACGATGGTTTCGACACCCGGAGCATCGGTCGGCCCCACCCGGTGCAAAGAGCTTGGAACGACCCAGACGATCGGTGGCGCACCGAGAGCGCTACAACAAGCCGGAGCGATCCAAACCATAGTAAGGAGACGGAGAACGCGAAGGCCAGTCATACGCTCTTCTTATTTTCGGAATTTTCGGGCCAGAGCTTTGTGAGCTATGGCCCTCTCGACTTCCCCAGAAGTGCTTTTTCCCACTGGACTACTCAGCGCTTATCGCCAGCTTCCTCGAACCGGAGTGTTGCTCGCCCCTGGTTCCGTCCTCAGCGCAGCTCCTTTCCGGTGACGATCGTAACGAGAGGCGTAACGAGAACTTGTCACGAGCGCTCTTCTTGGACACCTTAGTCCTTACGGTTCGACCTTGATGACCCTCTCGCTGAAGGAATCGGCGACATAGAGATCACCCGAAGCGTCCAAGGCTACGCCTATCGGAACATCCAAGCCGCGCCTGACTGTAGTCAGTGTTCCGTCAGAAGTTATCTCGGCCAGCGAGTTGGTACCGGTGTCCGTGACGTAAAGGTTGCCCGCAGGATCGACAGCCACGTACATCGGAGCAACCAGCCCGTTGCCTAGCGTCGTTTGAGTTCCGTCAGGGGCTATCTCGAATACTGCCGCGCTGTAGGTGTCCGCAACGTACACGTTACCGGCTGCGTCGACGGCGACTCCTACGGGAGTATTGTATCCACCGCCCAAACTGGTTTGAGTGCCACTGGGCGTAATCTGGGCCACGAAACCGTTCCAAGGGTCTGCGGCATACACGTTACCTGCCGCGTCCACGGCTACGCTCATCGGCATGTAAAACCCACTGCCCACGGTTACCTGCCCTCCGTCAGGCGTGACTTTGTAGATGACTCCGGCTTGGCTGTCGGCCACATACACGTTTCCGGCCCCGTCTACAGCGACGGCTTGTGGAACCATGAATCCGCTACCCACGATGGACCGCTTCCCCTCAGGCGTCACCTTGAATACTTGCTGCAGGGCACTGTCAGTAACATACAGGTCTCCCGACGCGTCGACGGCGACCCCCTGGGGACTAACGAACTGGTCAGCGGCTACGCACTGCGGGGTACCAACGCCCAAGGCCGGACCGGCAGAAGCGTCACTACCAAATGGAGTGTTCGCCGGCTTCGCCCCGGACCGAGCTGCAAACGCCCTTTCATTGGCTGCGCGAATCCAAGGCGGCATTGTAGGTTGCGCCGAGGTCTCATTGTTTGATTGAGCGCCGTTGGGTGGTGCCTGCGACTGCGCCGCACCGGCGAACACCGCGCACGCTATTGTTAAGAACAGCAGGCTCCGACAAATCTGCCGGAACCGTGCCGAACCTGAGGACAACCCAAAAGATCGCTTCATTGGAACCTCCTTGGTTCTCCTACTCGGAATTCAACAAATTGCGGAGACAGCCAGTCAACCGCGTGATCAAGAGGTCAAACCTACCTGAAATGCGTTCACGGTCACACCATCATGTCATTTTCGTGCGCCGTCCGATTTAAACAGGTCGCTCAGATCCTGTGTCTTAGGGTCGGCGGCGCCCCCCAGCAGAGGCGTGACGTTAAAGATCTCCTCGATTGTCTTCAGGGTTGAGCTGTGGTCATAGTGAATTCTGTTGGTGTAAGCTCTCTTGCCCCCTCCTTTGGCAAGTGGTGAGAGCAGAAAAACGAAAATCGGTCCGTCGCTGAACTGGTCGGTATCTTCTGCTTCATCCCAGATTACGAACAGAGCGCCACCTTCCTTGTACGCATTCGAGGCCTGAATGACACGCAGATTTTTTTTCAGCCATTGGTCCGAGCGTAGCGTGTTGCTCCCAGGCTCACTCGGATCGCACGAAGCTATCCCCTCATGTCCCTGATGGCACAGATTTGGAATGATCAGATTGTATTGTGCTGTCGTATGGGCGGTCAGATCCTTAGCGAGATGGCTAAAGGGTACGACGTGCGCCAGACATTCAGGTGACTCAGGATTCAATCCGTCATTCACGTCATTGAAATAGACAGGAGCTAAGTGATTTACGTCCACATAAGAGAAGTCAAGCGGGCACACGTGAAATTCAGAGCTACCATAATCATGTTCAGCGTACGCCTTCCAGGAAATACCTGCGTCTTGTAGAAGTCTTACCAAGTGCATCGTGTGGGGCGTAATTCCAGGCACCTGGCCGGGCTGAGTATCACCGAGCTGGCCGAAGTTAGTCCCGGCTTCCAGCCACAAGTAGTTCGGCTGGCTGGGATGATTTCCCGGCGGATTGAAATATTGCAGCGGCTGAGCCGCTATTTTCTTCAGCGTGCCGTTGATGTACGGAGCGAGCGGATTGTGGTCCATGTCCGGGTCATTGAAGGACGCACCGGCGTCGTTCCCCTCCCGGTTGTGATTCTCCATCATGACCACAAAAACGGTCTTCACCTTGCTCATTTGTGAATGCGCAAGCCCTACCGTCACGATAAGCGAAAACAGCAAAGTCAAAACCCCTCGCAGATGTTTCATAGAACCTCTTTTCTGCCTATGAGCAGGCAATCACCACAAGTGTTGTTCTACCCTGTTGTCGAAGCAGTGGGCGAGCCCGTGTCTCATATATTAGGGGTAGCCTCTTGTGTCAACGACTTTCTGCGGCCGACACGATTTGGTGTTCATTATGCTGGACAACTGGCCACCCTACGCAGCGACAGCATGGTCATGCGAAACGCTACAAGCTTTCCGACAAGTTCCACGGCCCCATCGAGAAGTCTTGCTATAACTATGGCCTAAGCCCTTGCATCATTTGACTGGAAGTGCTTAGAACCAGATCCCTTGCCGGGCTCCAGGTGAAGAGAATCTTTTGACTCCCCGCGAGGCAAGGAATGCTCAATGTCCTGCCTCAAATCACCAGTAGAACTTCAGCACGAACGTCATGTTCCGCGGGTCGGTCTGGACACCGGTAATTTTCCCGAACGTGCATCCGGCTTGATGCACCAAGTCCACTTCGCCCAATGGGCCGGGCGGTAAACAAAATGTTGTATTGGGAAGCGCCAAATTTTGATGGTTAAGAGTATTGAACACTTGCCACTGGAATTCGACGTACCTGCTCTCCGCAAGGTGGAAATCTTTCATTAACGTTGAATCAAGGTTCCAGAATCCGGGACCACGAATAGCATCGGTCCGCGGTTTCATATTTCCGAACGTCCATGCTTGCGGGTCCGTTTGCAAGAAGTCGTCATCGTTCCCAAAAGCGGGCTGGAAGGCCGCAGGATTAATCCAGTCCGCGATCTTTTCGGCTTTGGTGCGATGCCCGCTGAAATTGGGGTCGCCGATCATGTTGCACCGGCCTCCAGACTCCTGATAAGAAGTGCCCGGCGTACTGAGGATCTGGAGTTCGCTGGAGGGGCATGAAATGGGCAGTGGCAGGCCCTTTTGGGCATTGAAATTACCACTTAGTTTCCAGCCTCCGAAAATGCCGCCTAATATGCCTTTTCGGTTCAGAAAGGCTCTGCCGGTGCCTACAGGGAGGTCGTAAGTAGCGGCGACGTTGAATTGTTGGGGTATATCGTCGACCGCGATGGCGTGATCAACATTCCGGTTGTCCGGATCCTGAAATGTCCACGGGCCACCGTAAGCGCTCTCCAATTGGCCGCCTCGGCCGCCGACAATTCCTGTCCGAGTGTAATGAATTGGATCCACTGCTTCGACGCCTGCTCCGCCCACGGACCAATTGTCCATCTGCTTGGAGACTGTATAAGCAACGATGAAGTCCAGGCCATGAGAAGCCCGCTTTTGGACTTTCAAGTTCATTCCGTTGTAAGTAGTCCCACCATTGAACGTGCCGTTGGTCGGAATCGTAGGGAAGAACGGGTAAGGCAGCAAAAGAGTTGCCAGCGGCAGTTGCGTGGCCGGAGTTCCGGTCAGGGGATCTGCATTGAGCAAGCCTAGCTGTGTGGCGGTCTGGCCGGAATAGAACTGCGTAATAGGGTAATTATTGGAAAGTTGAGTCTGATACTGGAGCTTGTTTTGGGTTGAGACATAGTTGAGCAAGTAGGCATTCGGTCCGCTGCCCGACAGGTGGGTTCCGTGAGTGCCCACATAAGCCAGAGAGACCGCCATGCTGCCCGGAAACTCATGTTGGAGCTCCAGTGTGTAACTTTGCACCATGGGATCACGAGTCGGTTTGACAAAGGCGTAAGTACCGCCCAGGAAGTTTTCGCGAGTCTGCGCTGGGAACGTCCCCGTGATGGATGGGAACAAGAGATCTGTCTTATTAGTACTGGTGTCGCTCAATGGAAACGCCACACAGGGCCCCCCAAATGCAGCACACTGCGGATAAAAGCTCTTGTTCCAGCTCCCGCCTAGCGACCAGCCGGATCCGTTGGCGGCTGACTGACCGGGTGCATTGAAATTTTCAATTGCGTCCGTATAGAAGATGTCGTAGCCGCCTCGGATGACCGTTTTGCGCAAGCCCGACGGCGCCCAGGAAAAGTTGAAGCGAGGCGCTATGCTGTTGTGGTTGGCCGGAAAGATGTCACCATTGGGAAATCCAGGGCTCCCTTCATAAATGTTTTCTCCCTTCAACTCAGTCAAGGGATTCAGGCAAGTAAAGCAGAAGTTCCCCATCGGGTAATAACGAGTCCTGAAATAACCATTGAGATCGTAGCGCAAGCCCAGATTCAAGGTAAGATTGGGCTTAACGTGAAAGTCATCTTGTGCAAAGAAACCCCAGGAGCGCCAGCGTATATAGGGCGGTTCCAATCGGCCGGCGAACGTGCTGCCGTCAGCGGGAACGGCTCCCAGCATGAATTGCGCGAAACTATTGCCCCCGAGGCCAGAAAGCCAGTTCTGCGTCAATGAACCCGAAAAATCCAAAGTGGTGGGGAAACCGCTCTCATAGCTTGCATGTTCCAAGCGGTAAAGAAAGCCCATCTTCAGCGTATGCTTGCCAACGATCCTGGTCACGTTGTCGAGAAACGTGTAAGCTTCCGATCCCGTCGCAATGTTGACCCATGGAGTGGGACCGAAAGTAAGATACCCGCCTCCGGGCGTACTAGTGAGAGCAAAGTTAGGCGTTGGGAAATAAGGGTTGGTAGGTAGAAGGCTCGGTGCCAGTTGCTGCTCTACCTCGGACTGAGACGTAATGCTATCGGGGTACGGATGCGCGAGGGTAGAGAGGAATTGGCGGCTGAAGCTGACGCGAAAGTCGTTGATGAGCTTAGGGTTGAAAGTGTAGTTATGGCCCAGCGTAATAAGTTGGCTGCGAATGCCGAAATTGTAAGGGGATCCAAAGCCAATGCTGTCCTGAGGGAAGGTAGGGCCAGTCCAAGGCACTTGATAATTGCGGTACTGGCTGGGACTGAACAACCACTCAGCAAAATACTTACCTTTGCCAGTTTGATGGTCCACCTTAATCGACAGATTGATCGGATCCTGGCTGCTTCCGATCCTGCCCTCGAAGTTGTTGCATATACTGTAGGCGCCACTCGGCACCGGGGGACAGCCACCCAATGTGTCGATATGGTTGGGCAGGGGAAATGAATTGA